>TARA_R100000655_G_scaffold14518_3_pt1 | contig 131137 bp, 119 predicted proteins | sample TARA_R100000655 | Tara Oceans TARA_R100000655 (sample SAMEA2622497) | marine metagenome | biome: marine biome (ENVO:00000447); feature: deep chlorophyll maximum layer (ENVO:xxxxxxxx); material: "saline water (ENVO:00002010), including plankton (ENVO:xxxxxxxx)" | depth 90 m
TTTAGCCTCAGAGCAACTCTATCCACTATTATTAATGTGGGTTCCAATAAGCCTAATAATACTGTTCATCGTTTATATTGTCCTAAAACCCGTAAACCGTTTTGCTGCCGACCTAAGAGCTAGGGAGTTAAATAACTTGTCGCCAGTTGAGTCCGAGCTACCCAATGAGTTGGTTCCGATCCGGCAAGCACTAAATCGGTTGTTGCATCAAATTAAAATGTTTTCGGAACGCGAAAAGCGGTTTGTCGCTGATGCTTCTCACGAACTGCGCACACCGTTAAGCGCAATCCAAGTACACGCCGAAAATGTCATTTCAGCTGATTCACTTGGCGATGCCAAGCACTCTGGCAAGTCAATTTTTTACTCCGTGGAGCGAATGTCACGCCTCGTTAATCAACTATTGTTGTTGAACCGGCTTGATAGCCTAAACTTTACTGAAAAGTTTGAGGAAGTTGAAATCAGTAAGTTGGTCTCTTTGGCGCTAAATAACTTACCAATTAATAAAGTGGAAAATCACCAGTGGCACATTGATGTTTCCTCTATTCGAATAATTTGCGACGAAACTCTTATCGTTAGCGCTTTAACCAACCTGTTGTCCAATGCAATGAAATTTTCGCCGAAAAATTCGAAAATACAGATAGTCGCGACCGAGGCGGCTAATAGAGTCATTATCAAGGTTGCTGATGAAGGCAAGGGCGTCCCTGAAGAAATACTTGAGCGCTTGGGAGAGCGTTTCTATCGACTTCAAGAGCATAGTGGTGTATCAGGATCTGGTTTAGGCCTGTCGATTACACATAAGATAGTGCAACTGCACCATGGAAAAATTTCATTCAACAATGCCTACACCACAGGCCTTGAAGTACATATAGAGTTACCTAAGTGAAACTTTGGAGAATTGAGCGTATTTTACTGTTGGTCCCCCTAACGATTAATATCATGAGATTCTAACGTCCGCTCTTGGCACTGTGCAGACCGTCCTCCCTTTAAAATCGCATAATTTGAGTTTTGCCCTACACTAGAGTAAGCCAATATCGGCATAACCTAGAAAAGGAGAGTTCTATGGCTGTTAGACATACGCCCGAATCCGGAGAGAGCGTTGTTCATCAGGGCCGAAAAGGTGGAAGAACTGGGTGCGGTGAAGATACGACTGTCAAACCATCGCATTGGAGCAACACTACCGCGCCGGTAACCTGCAAACGAAATGGCTGCAAAAACTGAAGCCAATAAAAAGGGCTAGCATCAAGCTAGCCCTACTTTGTCGAATATTGATTAGCAGCCACTTCAACTGTCCAGTGTCATATCCTGCGTAAATGGTTGGTCTTTTTCATCGTGCTCTGACAGGTAATTAAAGTGCCAGATAATGTCGGCCGAGACTTGTCGGGCTTCCGCATATTTATGGATAAAGTCATTTACCATGTAGCGATACCTTGGAAATTCAGAGCTGAATTCGAACGCTTTCAACAGGTCAGATACACGCTCGTCATGCTCAAGATTAAGACGCCCTTCGGCCGCACTGAAGGCATAATGGAAAGCCAAGTCCTCTGATTTAAGTGGCCATTCGTCCATATTTTCAGGAAACAATGAGTACGCCAGTCGGTACTCAGAGCATACGCACCCCACAGACGCGAAGTATTGCAGAAGCCCCTGCACTTCCGCTGAAGGTTTCAGTAAGTTATAACCCCTAAATGTTGGCTTGCGGTATAAGACAAGCTCACCATCGGTGTGGTGAAGCTGGCTTTGTATTTCCATTTCAGCTTTTTCCAGTAATTCGTCAGGCGCTAAACCGACAAAACTCACAAGTTTAATGGTCATATGTACCTCTCTTTAAATCGGTATTAAGGACTACGCTTTGGACGCACCAAGTTTTCCGCGAAGCTCTGCGTTTTCAATCAGTAACTGCGCGTTTTGCTCAGCCAGCGTGTCCCGCTCGGTTTGTATTTCGTCGAGCTCATCCTCGAGCTTTTCAACGCACTCTACGGCTGACTGCTCGCTTTCCTCGTAGTCGCTAATTGCTGCGGCATGATTCGCCTCGATACTTTTAAGACGTCGCTCGAATAGGCTTTGCGCATCACCGTAGGCGGCAATCGCCATATGCTTCATGGCCTGCGATACCTTCTCAATAAGCAACTCAGCTTCCTCCGCATAGGCGCTCGGTAGGACATCAAACGACAGGTCACTCCGTTTTGCTGGGTAAAGCGGCTCGTCACGATTACCCTGGTAGTTTTCCCAAATGGATTTGATGCGAGCAAGGCCGCCTCGGTCACCTAACTGGACACGAATGGCGCCCGCATTCGGGCGCTTCCCTCGTTTCTCCAGTGCTAAACCGGCATCGATGATTTGCTGCTCGCTGACTTCTGGATGGCGTGCCATAAATCATTCCTCTTTAACGAAATTAATTAAATTAAAGAAATTAATGATTGGCTGAGGTGACGGGCACGCCCATTTCCGCATCGGCCAGAAAGGCCATGGATTGCTCACCCTCGATGCTGAAATGCTTTGAACGCTCCAATGCGTCAATCAGTAACAGCTTGTCGCCTCTGGTTGATGAGCCCTCCGGTATTAGCGCTATCCATGCTTCCCGAAGGCGTTCAGCCAGCAGCGGCGCTTTTGCGTCGAGTTTCCTTAATGCCTTCGCGCAAAGCTCCAGTGTCAGATGGTGCGGGTCAACGCGGCATCCTAACCGGGTCGGCCTCTGCTGGTTCGTTAAGGTTTGAGTTTTTCCGATATCGTGCAGTAGCGCAGCAACAATGGCTGTGTCTCGCTCAATCGGCTTGAACGCTTGCACACCCAAGATATTCCAGGCCACGTTAATCGAGTGCTCAAGGAGCCCTGCTCCGCAACTGTGGTGTCCATTCAAAGAAGCAGGACATTCAAGATAGGCTGCCGCCACGTGCTTTTGTAGCAATACATCACACAGAAATTCTTTCATGACATCAGACTCAATGCGACTTTCCATCACAAGCAACGCTTTAAAGATATCCGGCCGCGGACATTTGGCTATTGGCAATGCGGCCAGTGATGTACCAATGGTTTCGCAGTCGTCTGCACAGACAAGCAACTTGCAGACACGAATGCTTTGCTCACCAATGATGGATTTGGCGACGTCAACGTGAAGCATCGTGTCCACCAATATCGCTTCATTTTTCAGTTGCTCGTAGCGAGCGTAGACCTCTAACGTGCCAGAGCTGTCGGACAGCGTTAGTTTGCATTTTTCCTCCGCCTGGGATGTTTGGACATACTCAACATCGCACAGATAGTAGCGTCCTGAAAAGCGCATGTATTCCTGCGCATCGATAAGTAGTGGTTGAATGGTGTCGTTCACAGTGATGTTTGTCATCGTGTTCATAAGAATTCTCCAGAGTCATTAAATCAGTATTGCGGTGAAGTAAGCGTGCACTTACTCCGCGTCAGGTTTGAAATCATTGAAATTGGACTTGAGCAACCGCTCAAACGCAGAGCCGTCCTGGCGGGTAAGGTTCGGCACATACCGCGAGTACACCCGAAACAACATTTCGGTCGTTGAGTGCCCCATCTGCCGCGCAATCCACTCAGGGCTCTCCCCTGCTGCCAGCCAAAGCGTGGCAGCGGTGTGACGGGTTTGATAAGGACGGCGTTTACGCAACCCAAGGTGCCGAAGCAGTGGATACCAGACACGTTTGGTCACGTTGTTATGCGATAGTGGCGAGCCGTTGCGGGTACAGAATACGTACTGCTGATCACCGGTTGCTTCGCACTGATGTTTCAATGCATCGAAGACCAGCTCGCTCATGTCGATGGCGCGAAACGACCCATCGTTTTTGGTGCTTTGGGTTTCACCGTTCACGATGGTGCTGCGCACCATGATTTGCCGGCGGTCAAAATCCACCGCATCCCACTGGAGCCCATCGATTTCGGCTGTCCGCATGCCAGTGAAGAACCGCACGGTGTAGTAGTCCCGAAAATCGGGGCGGACCTTCTCGATGATGAGGCGCACCTCATCAATGGTGAATGGCTCAACATCCGTACGCGGCACCTTAAGCGATTTAATTCCCTGGTAAGGTGAGCTAAAATTATAGCGGTTGGCTGCTTCATTCAAAATCATGCGCAAAGGCGTCATGATGTGGTTTATCCGCGACGGAGATAGCGACTTGTTGCTTCGGGGCGTAACTTTGGCGAGTGAGGCCCGAAACTCAAGTACTTCCGCTTTGGTGATGCGGCCAACTTCCCTTTCCCCAAAGGCTGGGACTAAATACTTATCCAATGTAATTCGCACCGTATCAGCATGTGATGTTCGCCACTGAATACGCATTTCAGCAAACCACGTATTAGCAAAGTCACTGAACAGTGGCGTATCCAAATGCTGACTGCGCACCTGCATTTCTTTGAATTGCTGCGCCTTTGCACTTCCCGGGAAATGCTTACCGTAATCAAAAGTGCCAAGAGTGATTTCCGCTTCAACCCGATCGAGTAACTTCTGCACCCGCTTACGATTTTCCCGCGTGTCCTCAAGAGAGGTTTGTTCGCGACAGCGTTTACCCTTGTAACGGAAGTCGATGAACAACTTACCGGTCTCAGGGCGTGAATTAACACTACCCATGAGCAATACCTCCTTTTGCCATCGGAATTGCTAGTGAATCAGAAGAGTCCTGACTTATATCGCGCTTAATGGCTTCCCAGAGAAACAGGATTTTCCTACCGCCAAATGGCCGAATGTAGTGAACTCCCTCATGAAGCACTGAGTCCTTCAGCTGCTCCCTAATGGTGCGAGGGTCATACTTGATCCGCTCAGCCAGTTCGGCAGTGGTTAAAAGCGTCATGTCATTTAACATGGCAAACTCCTTAATTGATTGATAGACTGAATGGCATAACGTATTTCTGAGTTCCAAATTGCCATCCTAAATGACATATTATCACGCAAAATATCATTTGCAATGTTTTTTTGTCATTTTAGATAACATTTTTACGAGGTGGTCATGATTAAGTGTCATTTAGCGCGGATGATGGGCGAGCGAAAGCTAAAAATAATGGACGTTGCGCGCGATACTGGATTAAACCGTAATACCGTGACATTGTTGTATAAAGAAACAGCTCAGCGGATTGATTTCGCTGCTTTGGAGGCGCTCTGTAAATATTTCGATTGTGAAGTTGGTGAGCTTTTGGAAGTTACAGAAAATTAATAACAGGCGTTAATTAGACAATTGCGCTACCACGCTAGTTAAACGTTAGGCTTTGGGGAAACATGATGCCTCATAAATACTACTCTCAACGTACCGGAAATAACCCAAACCTTAACGGACTTCCTCTTGACGATGTAATCGAATTATTTCTACGGATTTATCAACAGCTTGAGGATGATGGGTATTTCAGCGAGGCATTCGGTTTTTGGTGTGTTGACGCTGATCACGTTCCTGGCAAAATTCGCGATATAGAACTTGAGATACTTCTCAAGATTAGAAAAAAGCATATTTGGCCGATCTCTCAATACTGTAAGGGCTATAGCGAAGATGATTTGTTTGACGTAATTGAATTCTTATATCAGAACGTTTCAAAACCAGTCGACGGCACCATGCACAATTACAACGGATGCGGGATGCATTGGGAGACCTTCAATAAGAAAGAAGGTCAGGTTGTATTTGTAGAAAAAATAAATGATCTTTTATCGCACTACTGCAATCCATTTGAGCTCTCGTTAGAAGGTGAAGTCCTTAATAAACCTGATGCCGGGTTCGAAACAATCTTTGAAGCAGACGTTCCAACAAAAGATCAGAATGTTCGGAAAAGAATCGAGTCAGCCGTCTTGAGATACCGCAGACATGGCTCAACCATTGATGACAGAAGACAGGCTGTACGGGATTTAGCTGATGTGCTTGAGTACCTTCGCCCTAAAATGAAAACGCTTTTAACTAAGTCTGATGAAAACGATTTGTTTAACATAGCGAATAATTTTGGTATTCGGCATCACAATGCTAAGCAAAAAACCTCATATGACACTGCTATATGGTTAAGTTGGATGTTCTATTTTTATCTTGCTACTTTGCATGTGATACTCAGAAAAATCGATAGCGACAGGAAGGCTGAGAGCTAGCAGGCCTATGCATTTCCTCGTAGTAAACCCAATTTAATTCAGTAGCGGGTAGTAACTGAATTACCGAGCCAAGCAGATAGAGGCCGCTATAACATAGTTGCTCAATATCATGGAACGAGAGTTACTTAAGGATGACTAAATGCCATTATTGGATAGAAAGTATGACAAGTTAGTATTAAACGACGACTATTTGAGTGATCCTCTTTTAATGGCTCTCGCTTGGAAGAAAGCTCACGACTACATCCGAACCACTAATTGGTATGCTGATAATTTTGAACTTGATATTTCATCTATAGACTTGCCAAATCGTTGCGTTGACTGGATAAACGAGAGCAAAAGCAAGCTGGTTTTTTCGCCGCTAGAGTTAGTACCAGCTCCTAAAACTCAGCCATGGGAATTTATCAAACCCGAAGATCCTTTCGCTATTTCTGAATTCAAACTCTTATGGCAACCAGTATCAAGCTCTTTTGATCAGTCAAAGAGTGACGAAAATATCCCAAAGAAAAGTGACAAATGTGATCTGAAGCTAAGACCTCTAGCGCACACCTGTGTGCGAGACCAAACAATAATGACTTTAGTCATGATGTGTCTAGCAAATGAAGTTGAAGCAATTCAAGGTGATCCTGCGACTAACTACGATGAGGTCCATGATAAAGGAGTTGTAAGCTATGGAAATCGCCTATTCTGTAGGTACGAAGCAGATAAGGTAGAGCATAGCTATGGCTCTACAACCACCTACAGCAAATACTTTGCTGACTATAGGAAGTTCCTTGAGCGTCCCTATTATTTTGCGAAAAGAGAGCTCCATGAAAAGGCTGAGGACGAAGAAGTCTATTTAATAGAGCTCGATCTTTCCAAGTTTTTTGACTGTATCGATCGAAGTCTGCTCATTAATAAGATTGGGGGTATTGTCACGAACCAGAACCATTCTGAAGATAGTACTTTCAATATAGTTGAGAATGTCTTAACAGCTTTTAATAATTGGAAGTGGTCAGATAACGCAGAGAAAGCGTTTGGAGAACTATTCGGCTCAAAGAATAGGAAAAATAACCAAGCCCCCAGAGGCTTACCTCAGGGGCTTGTTGCGTCAGGCTTCTTATCTAATATATATATGGCCGAATTTGACGAATACATGAGTACACTCATCGGGAAATCCGTAGACTCAGGTGGCGACATAAAAGTTGTAGATTACTCCCGTTACGTTGATGACATGCGTATTGTTATAATTGGGCCTAATCGTAAAAAGTTGCTTGAAACTTTTCCAATGGAAGTCAAAGAGAAGCCTTACCTCGATATTATCAAGGAGGCTATTGTCAATAAAATGTCTCCTGAGCTCAAAAAGCTAAATCTTGAGTTAAACAAAAGAAAAACCAAAGTTGAGGTATTTAGAGGTAAGTCGGTCGGCATATCGAGCACCCTAGAGGAAATACAACAAAGCATTTCAGGTCCAGTGTCTTATGAAGATGCTAACATTCAGCTTGGTCAGCTTGAATCCCTTCTCAGTCTATCTAGTGCCTCATCAACGACTCAAGATGATAGTCACGGGCGTTTTAATCGACTTGCCGTAATAGAAAAAGATATTTTTGATGTCCGCGAAGACACTTTGAAGCGTTTTGCTGCTAATAAAATATCAAGACTATTAAATGATATTCGCCATTTTACAGCGCGAGAAGTCAATGGTGAGGGGGAGCAAATCCCTGGAGATTGGGATTATTTACAGGAACGATTAGCACGACGACTAGTTGCTTGCTGGAGCCGAGATCCTGCACTCGTGCTACTGCTTAAAAAAGGACTTGAACTGTTCCCCAGTACCAAGTTGCTCGACCCTATAATGGAACAACTTAATTACTTGAGAGATTTACCCGATGCAAACTGGTTTGAAATCCCTAAGGAACAGCTTCAACGGCAAGTGGCGATTGCGAACTATTGTCTATCTGAAATTTATAGACATGCAGCTACCGTAATCCATAGAAAAGATGATGACGCAATACCCGCACATGCCGACATCGATGGCTTTTTTGAGTCAATACAAATATCGGCTATCAAAGTATTAAAGACTAACACCGAGACGGTAAACGATCGGAGTAAGGCAAATAAGAATGGAACTGAGAGCTTCGATCTTTTAGCAACGCAAGCGCGTTTTCTACTTTTGGTCCGATTAGATACAACCCTCGAAGCGACTTCCGAAGGCTTGTTTCACGACTATATCTTTAAGTTAGCAAGAGGCTTTAGAGAAATCACGCTACCTGACGAGATTACCCCTAGGGAAGTAGCAGCTGGTATTCTTGTAGCTAGCCAATTAGTCAACGATAAGAAACCACTACGCCGAGCCATTGCTGAACTACTTGAAGCGCGGGAGGACGTTCATGACATTTTAGAACTCATAGCTGTGCAAGACGTAGATTTGTTTCGCTCGCTACTTCTCCATGCTAGATCTCTTCGCTATTGCTGGTCTAGCGATGAATACGTAAATAACTTAGCGAAGAAGCTTTATATCGCCATTCGACCGTCAGCGAAGCCATTAGCCGATATAAAAAAGCACATACCGTTATACAAACTTATATCACGCCCAGATAATCCGTTCACAAACGAGATCATGGCTCTAAAATTAATGCTTTCGCTAATTGATGAAAAAGTCTCTATAAGTGAAGCTAAAAGCCATGAAGTTATAAACCTATCTCGGACTAAGGTTCAGTTTGACCATTTTTGCAATCCTCCAACTCTTGATGTATTCAATAAGCCCATAAAAATTGAAATAGCATTCCAGCATGCAATTGGAACTGCAGCATCTCATTTACACGCTAAGCATGATGACACTTTTGTTTTACAGCGAATTGCACTATGCCTTAGAGCAGCTCTAGCAGGGAATGAGGACCCAACGGGTTTTGGTCAGAGCCATCCTCCGAAAGCGGGTTACCGTGGATTAAAGTCCACCAGGTTTAAACGACAAATAGGCTTAATGACCACACCTGAATCACTAACAGGTGAAAACGCACAGTTCTCAGGCTGGCTAACAACTTTACTCAGTAAATTGCTTAAGTGGCCGGGTATCAGAGTCAATGATCTTGGGTTTGAATGGCCAAACGAGATTTCAGTGGAAAATGTAAAATCTCTCGTGGAAGAGCGTTTAGATACACTCAAACAAAGTTACTGCCGATTATCAGAAATGCCGAGTGTAACTGAACTTGTAACGCCCAGTTGGGAATCAGATAAAAAAAGCCTTAGGGTTGCTATGGTTCAATCTAAGTTGCCTCAGAAGGCCGATTTTTTAGCTCACGGTTTGTTACTCGAGGACCCAACATATAGAGCTAAGCATCGTAGGCATGTCGCCCGAATTGCAAAGCTTGTCATAGAGCATATTACTGCTCAACATATCGAAAAACCGCCAAAAGGACAAAAAGAGAGTCATGCCGACTTGATTCTATGGCCAGAGCTCGCTGTTCATAAAGACGATATCGATGTTTTAGTTCAGCTTTCGAGGAAAACTCACGCGATCGTTTTGGCAGGTCTGACATTTCTTCACCAACCCAGCATTAAAGGTCCAAACAATACTGCGTTGTGGATAGTACCGAAGAAACACAACGGCAACCAAAATGAGATCAAGCGTCTCCAGGGAAAACATAATTTAATGAAGGATGAGCATGGTGTGGTTCCTTGGCGCCCATATCAACTAATGCTTGAGCTTAAGCATCCTAAGTTTCCGAGTGAAAAAGGTTTTATGTTAACGGGATCTATTTGCTTCGATGCGACTGATATTTCTTTAAGTGCAGATCTTCGCGATAAATCAAACACATATTTGATTCCAGCTTTAAACCAAGACGTAAATTCTTTCGATACAATGGTTGACGCTCTTAACTACCACATGTTCCAGCACGTGGTATTAGTCAATACAGGGGAGTTTGGAAGCTCATATGCAAAAGCCCCTTACAAAGACGCACATAAGCGCTTGATTGCCCATTCAACCGGAAACGATCAAGTTGCAATTAACACATTTGAAATCAATATGTTTGACTTCAGGCGAGATGGTGTTGGCTCTAGTATGAAATCAGGAGTTGAACAAAAGTCAGCTCCTGCTGGAGTTAACTTCAAACCTTAAACATAGCTCAAATCGCTCGACCTATATCCCGAAAGCAGTTGTTCTCACGATATGAAAACATTTAACACTACAAAATGAAAAGGGACTTTTAATGAAGAAAATAGAAGAAATCCTAAATTTCATAGTTGAGATAGAAAAATTAAAAGGCGTACTGCGCAAAACAAAACCGGTAGGGTTTGAGCGCTACGAAAACTCAGCAGAGCATAGCTGGCACGTTTGTCTTTCCGCTTTGATGCTAAAAGATTTTGCTAACGAGTCGGTAAACATCGAGCGCGTTGTCAAGATGCTTCTAATTCACGACCTTGGCGAAATAGACGCTGGTGACACCATTATTTATGCCAGCGAAACTAATGAGCTAAAAGACGAAGAAGCAGCCGGTATTAAACGAATTCTTAGCATTTTACCCGATGAAATGGAAGGTGAACTCATCGAGCTATGGTATGAATTCGAAGCAGGTGAAACCGCAGATTCTAAGTTCGCTAAGGCCGTAGATAGAGTTCCACCCCTACTTCATAATATTCATGGTAACGGGCACAGCTGGAAAGCACACAGAATTACGAAAGATAAAGTGTTTTCGGTAAACCAACGGATAGAGAGCGGCAGCGAAGCGCTTTGGTCTGTCATGCGCAGTAAACTTGAGAGCGCTGTTGATGAGGGCGTACTTAAATAAACAAGTTAAACAGGGGTTGAAGGTTTCAAATGTCTGAGAAATTCATGCTGGAAGCTTTGAAAGTTTCTAAACAAGCGCTTCCCCACTGTGAACCAAACCCTCCTGTCGGATGTGTGCTGGTTAAAAATGACCGGATAGTATCCAAAGGCTTTACCCAGGCCATTGGTGGAAGTCATGCCGAAGTAGAGGCTTTAAATGCTTATTCCGGTGACCTGAGCGACGTTACAGCATATGTTACTTTAGAGCCTTGTTCGTTTGTCGGCCGGACTGCCGCTTGCGCGAGCACACTTCTCACATCGGGTATAAAACATGTGATTATAGCAATGCTCGACCCAGACAACAGAAACAATGGTAAAGGAGTTGAAATACTCCGAGGAGGAGGCGTAGAAGTTGAGGTCGGCCTGTGTTCTGAAATAGTGGCTCAGTTCCTTACGCCTTACTTAGGAAAATCATAAGGACTTGGATGCCATCAATACCTTCTACCAACAAATTTATGCTAAAAGTCAAAAAAGTAGTGCCCCGAAAATATTCGTTGTGTCGCCCGCCTGTCGTGTATATTTCGTGACCGACACCGACGTTGTTGCTTCATCATTGAGCCTGAATGCAGATACCAGGAGAATTTAAATGATTAAAAAATTGCGAGAGCGTAAGAATTGGTCTCAAGAGCAATTAGCGATAATGTCAGGCTTGAGTGTAAGGACAATTCAACGTATAGAAAGCGGTAATAAAGCAAGTATGGAATCTCTTAAATCACTGGCCTCTGTATTCGAAGTTGATGTGTCGAAGCTAACAGAGGAAATTACTGTGATTGATAAAGAGTCTAAATACTGGAAACGACAACCGGTCTGGTTCAAATTAAGTTTGTTTGGCGTCAATAGAAAAAATAAGCTTGTTTGGGTCGAGTACTTAAGCGTGTTGCTGGGACTGGCAACCTGGATTATACATCCAGACATTTTTGCGACGTCTGCTTTTTTCTTAGCCGCTTACTTAATAAGTAAATTAGTAAACAGAGCGGATAGCCAGAAAGTTTGGTAAAGAATGAGAAGCAAAGGCAGTCAATGCAGAATACCAGCGTGACTGCCTAAACTATTCAGGGAGAATATCAGTTTATTTTGGCTTCGATTGTTGCTGAACCTTTATAAAAATCCGGGCAAGTTCAGTAGAGACACTGCCGAAGTCCCAGAAGGTTTCGGTATTGGCGTTAATATTAACCGCTAGCGCCATCTTGTATTGAGGAATAACCATCAGCCAGCTTTGAGAGCCACGGGAGACGCCACCATGATTGGCAAGCATCAGTCCACCTATGCCCTCACCGTACTCATACGTGGGCACACGCCAGCCGATCGCATAGTGCTGCTCATTCTCTTCTCCGTTGTTGAGTGTCTGTGTTGTCCAGAATTGCTTGCGAACGTCCGCCGAAATAAATCTATTATCGATAAACCCCAGACCTAACTTAACCAAATCTGAAGGAGTTGAAACAAAGCCGCCCCCGGCCAGCCGATGACTTAGATCCACATCCCGCCAAGGCCTAACAATGGGTTTCGACTCATCGCTTCGCCAGTAAAAGCGGGCCATATCGGCTGTGGCTTTACCTACAGGTGGCTCCGCGTAAGTGTGCTCCATGCCAAGAGGTTCCAACACTTCGGTTTGCATCAATTGCCGGTAAGGAACATTAGCTGCTTCCTGCATCACCGCGCTGAGTAACACTGTGCCCAAACTGGAATAACTGAAGTCTTCACCGGGAGCAAATAACAGGTCACTGTCGTCAAATAAATGAACGGCATCCAGTACATCCTCATAACGGGTGTTGAGGGTCATAAACCGGTATAGTCCTGTCCATTCCGTACTGTCACCATAATGGGGAAGTCCTGCCATATGCGAAGCCAGTTGCCGTGCAGTAATATTGCGCCAGCCCGGGTTAAGGTTGCCGACGTCCATGGTTGCCAAAGGCGTGTCTAAACCCAAAATATTTTCCTGCACAAGACGCGCCAGCAATGTCGAGGTAAGGGCCTTTGAGGTACTGCCGATACGAAACTGTGTTAGTTTGCTAACGGGTTTGCCAGCCTCAATGTCGGCCCAACCTGAACCTCCTGCCCAGACCAGCTTGCCTTCTATAGCGACCGCGGCTGAGATACCCGGACTGTTAATATTTTGACGGTGTTCTTCGAGAGTTTCAGTTGCTTTCCCAGCGGCTTGTGCGTATCGGTCATCTTCTACCTGAGAAAACCTGGGGCTCTCAGCGGGAATTGTCACATAGCCCCACGGAGGCATGGGAACGTCTCCCCGGTGGGAAAAAAACTGATAAACGGGTGCGACCATAATGCAGCTGGTGATAAGAATAAAAATCACGGTGAATAAGACAAACTTGCGCATTGCATTCTCCTGAACTTTATTGACGATGGTTCAGGAAATTAGAGAGATCGGTTGCTCATGTCTTATTGATACTGAAAACTTATGATCATTTTTGAAATTGATCACGATATTCTCTGGGAGTCATGCCAGTTTGTTGTTTAAAAGCTCGGTTAAAAGGTGCAATAGAATTAAATCCGGTTTCCAGGGCAATGGTAAGTATGGATTCTCTGGCACGGTTTGAGTCCGACAAAGCTTCACGTACGGCCGGTATGCGATAGCTATTCACGAACTGAGTGAAGTTGTCAAAACCCATTTCAGAATTGATTATCTTGCGCAGCTGATGCGCCGGTACCTTTAATTCACTTGCCAACTGATTTATGGACAAACCATTCTGAGTGTAAAAACCACGCTTCATGGTGTCGGCAAGCTTCTCAACTAGCGAGGGCTCGCCAGTATCAATGGCTTTCTGTGCGGCACTAGAATTGTCCGGGACAGAAAGCGACTTCGTTGATACGCCTTTTGAGGTCTGGATGTATCTCCATGTAAAATAAATACTCACCAGCAGCGCCGTAATTGCATTGCCAAGACTGAAAAGCCAGTAATCCTTCAAGTTCGACTGACTCAACTCAACCAGCGTTAAGAGCACCATATAAAAGCTGATGGCCGTGATCATAATCAGTCTAAGCCGCCGGCGCCGTTCAACCAGATCATCTTCAAAATCTTTAACTGCATCGATAAGAATGTATACCAGTATCGACAAGCCCAACACGTGATGCAGGTCGTGATAGATCCCCTGTCCTGCCTCAAACAGGAAAAAGTAACTCATCCATAACAACCAAGCAATGACGGATAACTGCGCCCACCGGGGCACAGCGGACAGCATTAATTTATTTCTGGTATGGAGCCAGTAAAGGTTGAGTAGTACCAGAGGAGTGAGATCTGTGAGTAATAGTAGCGGTGGGCGCAACCAGCCGTAGTGGTGATTCGCAATCGGTGCGGTGAGTAGCAGATAGGCGATACAGCAAACCACCAGAAACCCATAACTCAAGGCTGCTTTAGACTCGGCGCGATGACAGATGTTCAGCAGCAAACTGAAAAGCACGCCAACAGCGGCAAAACGACTAAATAAGTCCACAACCTGCAGAGGGGTCAGCAGTATCGAATTGTCCATAGGGTGGTTAGTCATTCAGGCCGTTGAGAATTTAAAGAGTAAAACTTATGCCGGAGTTATTCAACAGGGACTGATCTATGGGAGTCAGTATCTGTGGCTACGGAATGTCTAGCGGACTAGCGACGACTCAATTCTTTATAAGGCCGTAGCTGACGGTTCAAAAAAGTGAAGTAAGGCCTCTAGACCAGAGTACTAAGAAGCCTTAGTTCGGATCTGAATGGACTCACCGGGAAACCTTATTGATTAGAGCTCTTAGATTTTCAATGACAATCTTTGGTTCATGCCAATGGATATTATGCTCAGTTGTCTCCGCGGTTATGACTTCTGAGTTCTCCGATAGAGCCAGAAATAACTCATCGCTTTCCGTTAGGAACGCTCTGTTTCTCTCCTCTACCTCCGGTGGTAGATCCCTAGCCCAATCTCCCCAAGGCTCGATTTCACGCGTTGCTTTTATGACAATAAGCGGCTTCGCACCAAAATCATTAGCTGATGCTACTTCTTCATAGCTCTTCTCGAAATCCATTGTTTCTGGGTTATCTGAGGGATCAAAATATGCCTTTCTATCATTGCTTCGGAATTCGATAACTTCTTGTGTATCGGACGAAGATGGAGCAGGCCAATTTTCAGCGGAAAACTTCATCAACCCGAAGGGTGTGGGATCAACAAAAAGTGCAGCCAAAACTGATTCACCGTACAAAGCGTTAAACATTTTCAGGTGATATGAGCCATAAGAATGGCTAACTAAAATGAATGGCTCATTAATTTCAGCAGTGGCTAGCAATCCATGTAATCTTTCTGCCACATCCTTTGAACTAAAAGGTACCGGACCAGCATCACTTCTGCCAAGCCCGGCTCTATCGTAAACACAGACTTGCGAATCAGGGCTTACTTCGGTAATTACCTTGTTCCATAAGCCATTGGAGCCATAACCACCAAAACCGGACTCGAGCACAACGGTAGGTTGCTGAGTACCGTAACACTCTAAGTAGAGACTAAAGCCACCAACATCAAATTTTCCGCTAATATTAGGTTTTAAGTCTTTCGCATGCACTGATACCGGAATAACAATAAAAAGTAACAAGCTGATGAATTGCTTCACGTTGCTGATCCCTGTTGTGGAAAACTCTTAACACTCAACATTTTATACTGCAATAAAGCATGGTCGACTGAAATGACGTTTACAGAATCCTTACATTTGGGAAGCGCTGTAAAATTATAGTGGGCAACTAAAACTAACCATAACTTTATGACCAGTCAAAAGGCTCCATTCAATTAATTAGCGTAACTTTTTCTTTTTGTGAGATCGAAGTTACATAAGCCGTTTTACGATGAATTGTAATTACCCTAGGTCAAGGCAGAGGTCAAAATTAACACTATTGAATTTGTGCCCAACAACCGCGGCCACAATCTGGACACAGGATGGACACAGCCATGATCCCACCCAAAATCAGCCACAACAGCTAACGGTCACATCGAAAACACATCAAAGAGAAGAGTTTAAAACTAATACGAAAGGAAGAAAATCGCTACAGGCCAGGGAAATGGCGCGCCCGACAGGAGTCGAACCTGTGACCTCCGCCTCCGGAGGGCGGCGCTCTATCCAGCTGAGCTACGGGCGCATTTCCAAATTTTGACTTCTAACCACTGTGCCTATTTACCGAATGACCTCTGCCTCCGGAGGGCAGCGCTCTATCCAGCTGAGCTACGGGTGCACGTGCTTTGGAAAGCGAGGGCATTATAGGGATTAGCCCCCGCTATGTCCAGAGTTTGCGCCGCTATTGCTTGTCCAGTTTCAGGTTATGAAAGTCAAAGCTAAAATCGGTAAAGTCAGCTACGGCTTCCATGGTTGCCGCTTCTACCTGATTACTCCGACTCACATCGAATTCGATAAAAGCATCGGCTTCTAACAAGGGTTCATCCCAGCGCACAATAAAGGTATTGCCGTTGTAGTGCTCCAGCGAACCTTTCAGCATCTCGGTATGAGTAAAGTCTATACGCAGGCTGTCATTTTGCTCAGAAATAACGACATCGCCGTACCAAGCATCTTTATAGGTTCCCGCATATTTCGATAACGCCAGCGACGGCTGCGGATCATCAACGGCTTCTACTTTAAAATCCGCTTTTTTCTGAATGAAATTGTGATATTTCTTACTTTCCTTCGCCACCCAGTCTTGGTCCGGCACATCCAGAACTACTTCCAGAGACTCTTGCACTATTGCGGTCAACGCACCAAACGCCTGCTGATTACTCATAACAGTAATGGCAAATTCTTCCTCAGGAATAACGGTAGTAAAGGACAACATTCCCAGAATACCGCCACTGTGCGACACATGCTTAACGCCGTAGTAATCCTTAACAAACCAGCCAAGACCATAGCCACGAAAGTATGTGCCTTGCTCTGCCGCATCAGCCGACACCGGCAGTGGCGTGGTCAGTTGCCACATATCGTGCAGCGACTCTTCCTTAAATAAACGTTTGTCGGTCGGTGTTTCGCCTTCATTCAGCAGAGTCAGCAACCAGCGACTCATATCATCAACACTCGCTGCCGTTGCGCCAGCGGCAGAAAAGTCCTCTAAAAAGTCGAGCGGGAACCGATGCAATTCGCCATCCATTTCAATAGTACCTACCGCCACATTGTCGTAACTGGCATCAATGCGAGAAAAGCCAATGGTGCTTTCGTCCATTTGCATGGGCTCAAACAACGTTTGCTCAACGTACTGGTGGTACGGCACACCCGACACTTCGCTTATCACCTCACCTGCTGTCACAAACATTAGGTTGTTGTAGTCAAAGCGCTCCCGAAAGCCATGCTCAATGGGCACATTCGCCAACCCGGCAATGACTTCGTTGGTGGTTTTGTCGGTGTTCGGCCAAATCATCAAGTCACCGGCACCTAGCCCAAGACCAGAGCGGTGACTCAGTAAGTCTCGAATGGTCAGTTCGCGAGTAATGTACGGGTCCGCCAGTTTAAAGCTGGGTAAGTGCTCAATGACTTTATCATTCCAGTCCACTTTCCCCTGCTCAACCAGAGTTGCCATAGCCGCAGCAGTGAAAGCTTTGGTATGAGAAGCTATGCCGAACAAGGTTGTTGGAGTAACTGGCTCTTGTGACTCAATATCGCGGACGCCGAAGCCCTCGGCTAAAATCACTTCTCCGTCTTTTACGGCAATAACCGCCAGGCCCGGAATGTTAAAAGCATCCAGAGACTGTTCGGCGGTTTGACGAATTTTCTGCTCCAGTGAAACGCCCTCTTTCTGCTCAACCTTTGCACTGTCAGAGCAAGCCAATAACGCACCAGCAGCTGCGCTAACACACAAAATCTTAGATAGTGTTTTCATGATGGTATGACCTTTTTCTTGTTTTCTCTCAGACTACCACAACCTGTTTCGTTTTTACCGATATCAACTATAGCGGAAACTGAGTTAAGTTTTTATTGACACCAAAATGCGAATCGTTATCATTGGCGCCAAATTATTTAAATGATAAGGATTCTCATGTTTAAGAAGTCTCTTGCCCTTGCAATCCTCGCCGCAATTTCTGGTTCTGCGCTTGCACAACAAGCAAAAGTGGATGAAACCATCGAAATTAAAGCAACCCGTACCAGTATTCCACAAAGCGCTATTCCCGCTACCGTTTCGGTTATTGAGGGTGAAGAGTTGCGCCAGCAATTAAGTGTGGCCGAGTCCTTGTCAGATATTCTTGGAAACCTGATTCCCGCCTATTCCCCGTCTCGCCAAAAGCTGACAAGCTCTGGCGAAACCTTAAGAGGCCGTCAGCCGCTTTACCTAATTGATGGCGTACCTCAATCCAACCCGCTGCGTAACGGTTCGCGTGCCGCCTACACCATCGATCCTTTCATGATTGAGCGTGTAGAGGTGATTCACGGCGCCAGCGCTATCCAGGGTATGGGCGCTAGCGGTGGTATCATCAACATCGTCACAAAAAAAGCCGAAGAAGGAACCAGCCACGAGGTTAACGCTGGCTTTAGCGCGCCGGATTCTGAAGTTTCAGAAGGCTTAAGCTACCAAGCCGGATACCTTCTGCGCCATGGCAGCGGCAAATGGGACATTGTTTTCGGTGCTCAGTACCGTGACACCGGCATGTACGTTGATGGCAAAGGTCAGCTCATTGGTGTTGACGTTGCACAAGGCGACACCATGGATTCAAAAAGCTACGACTTATTCACAAAAGTCGGCTATGACATTGATAGCGAACAACGTCTTGAGTTTATGCTCAACCGCTTTGATATGGCTGGTAACGGCGACTATTACTCAGTAAACGGCGATCGCTCGGCGAATGTACCGACCTTATCACTCAAAGGTCAGTATCCTGGCGATGCCCCTGAAAACGAAGTCACCACTTCAAGTCTAACTTACAGCAACAGCGACTTTTTAATGGCCGACGTAAACTGGCAGCTGTTCTTCCAGGACTTTTCCGCACTTTACGGTGGCGGTACCTATGCAACGTTTCAGGATCCTGCATACGGCGACGAAATTTTTGACCAGTCACGCAATGACTCTCGTAAATATGGTTCGCGCTTAACGCTAAACTGGAACAACATTCAGCAATCGCCTGTATCCGTTAGCGCCGGGCTGGATTTTTTATCCGACGAAACTTTCCAGGAGCTGGCTCAAACAGGTCGTAAATGGGTACCGGCAACGGAATTCGAAAACTGGGCACCATATGCGCAACTGCGCTATCAAGCAAACGGTCTGACTTTAAGCGGCGGCTTACGCTATGAATACGGAAAATTAAAAGCCGATGACTTCACTACTTTGGCATCTTACGGGTCTGTCTTCGTTGAAGGCGGTGAACCAAGCTTTAACGAGTTACTGGGTAATTTGGGCGCTGTTTATGCTCTGAACGGCGAATGGCGTGTCTTCGCAAGTTATTCTGAAGGCTTCAGTATGCCCGACGTTGGCCGTGTGTTGCGCGGGATTTCAACACCTGACTTAAGCGTTAGCAGCTTCCTGGATCTACAACCGGTTATCGCTGACAACGAAGAAGTGGGTATTGAGTATCAAGGGAATGCATGGAACGCCTCACTGAGCTACTTCCGCTCAAGCTCTGACTTGGGCGCTCGTCTACAAGCCGACGCCGATGGTTTTTACAGTGTGCAGCGTGAAAAAACTGAAATTGATGGTATTGAGTTCAGCGCCGAGTATGCGCTATCCAATGACACCGCTCTAGGTCTTAACTACGCTGACACCAACGGCGAGTATGACAGCAATGATGATGGTTCGGTCGATACTAAGCTAGGCGGCCGTAACATTGCACCGAAGCGCGCCAACCTGTTCTGGTCACAGCAGTGGACAGGCATGATAAGCAGCCGGGTACAATGGAATAAGCTGTTCGACCGCGACATTTACAGCGGTGAAGACGCCATCAACAACTTCGACGGCTACAACACCGTTGATGCCACCTTATTGGTTGAGACTCGTGATATGGGTCAGTTCTCGCTGGGTATTGAGAACTTATTCAATAAATACTACTTCACCTATTACGCGCAAACGGTCGGCGGAGATAACCGTAACTTCACGGGTCGCGGACGCACCATTAGCTTTACCTGGAATTACCAATGGTAAGCCATGTCGCTTAAGCGCAAGCTGCCGACATTAACGCAATGGCACCGATGGCTGGGCTTAACGCTCAGCCTTTGGCTTTTATTGATGGCAGTAAGTGGTTCGCTGCTACTCTACAAAAATGACCTGCTGCAGCTTTTTTATCCACAACTCAATTTAGCACAGCCCGTTGAAACGACAGACGCTGCCGCCGCTTTAGACCAGTTCGACAACGGCTACGCCCTCATGCCCACCGCTGACCGCCCCTGGCTTGAGGTGGTTAATGCGGACAAAACACACTTTTACTATGACGCCAGCGGCAATCTGCTGCTTGAGCGAGAATATCTAGGAGATCTCATCAGCTGGCTTGTTGAGCTGCACCATCACTTGGCACTCAACGACCTGGGTAAGGACATTCTGGGAATTCTCGGCCTCTTAAGCTTAGTTCTTATCGGCACAGGCTTAACCCGCTGGTGGCCACGTAGAGGCAGTTTGCGGCGCGCTTTGTCTGTACGGTTCTTTAATCCATTCACTAAGCGCGGTAGCCAAACTTTATGGCAATTGCATCGGTTCATTGGTGCTGTACTTTTCCTTCCTATCGCTATCGTGCTAATCACCGGTACCGCAATCATGTACGCCGCTCCGGTAAAATCAGTGCTAATTTTCCTACTCCCGTTCACTCAGTCAATTGAAACGCCTGTACAGCCTTCTATAACTGCTGATAACTGGCAACAACGGCTAGAGCTGGCAAAACAAGCTCTCCCAACGGCGGAGGCTCGTTTGCTTTATCTGGAAGACCCACGAATTAGAGCTAAGCACGCAAACGAATGGCACCCGAACGGCCGCAACTATATTGAGTTCTCTGAAACCGGAGCGGTGAGTCAGGTTATTGATGAGCGAGAAACCGCTCTCGGTAATCGAGTTTCGAATATGATTTACCCGACTCACGTAGCCTCGGTTGGCGGAGCTTTTTATTTGTTCATCGTGCTTTTATCGGGTTTGGCCTTAATCGCTTTGCCTGTCAGTGGGTTATGGTTTTATATTAAACGCAGACAACTCAAGAAAACCTAATTCAAGGAAAACACTATGTCGTTAAAACAGGTCATGAGTGCTCTGGCTGTTTCTTCGGTTTTGTCGCTGCCGGCGTTGGCAAGTGACTACCTGGACACGTCCACGAGCTTTTCTGATGAAAACAAAAACACCAAAACTCGCGTTATTTTTGTGCCAGAAGGTGCTGAAGTTGAGCTTCCAGAATGGTCAGGCTCTGATGTAAATGCCGTTAGTCGTGCTGCAGAGATTGAGGAATTTAAAGGCGAAGCCTCACAGTTAACAACAGTGATTGCCCCTGAGGGCACCAAAGCCAATCACCTGCTTCTGGCGGGCGTAGGTAACCCGGCTGAACTTTCCCGGTTTGAAGCGGAGAAGTTAGGTGCGTCTATTGCTGCCGCTTTAAAGCCTGAGCTCGAAAATGTTGTTTTCGACACACGCCTAATTAGCAACCCGGGTATTGCCGCCGAACTGAGTTCGCACATTGCTCATGGTATCGACTTGCGCAACTATCGCTTTGACCGTTATCAGTCCGAGCCAAAAGAGCGGCCGCAAACGGCTTACCATTGGTTAGTGAAAAGCCCTGACATGGCAGAGAAAAAATATCTGGCCTCGCGCGCCATTGCTGAAGGCGTGTTTGTCGCCCGCGACATTACCGCCCTGCCCGGCAGCGACGGATACCCTGAAGCCATTGTGAAGTTAGCTCAGGAAGCCATGAAAGACTTAAACATTGAGCTGACTATCGTCACGCCTGAGCAAGTTAAAGAAATGGGCATGGGCCTGCTTCACAGCGTTAGCCAGGGCAGCCAACACGGCTCTTACCTGCTGGCCGCGCACTATAAAGGCAGTAACGCCGACCCAATCGCATTGGTCGGTAAAGGCAATACCTTTGACACCGGTGGCTATAACTTAAAAACCAGCTCTTCTTCTATTCTGCGTATGCAAACCGACAAAGCCGGCGCTGGAGCCGTTATTGGCGCGGTTATGGCGCTGGCGGCACAAGAAGCACCGGTCAATGTGGTTGCTGTAGCACCTCTGTCGCACAACCTTATTTCTGGTTCAGCAACTCTGCCCGGGGACGTGGTTAAAGCCGGTGACGGTACTTTGGTAGAAATTGCTAACACTGACGCAGAAGGCCGACTGATTCTTGGCGATGGTAACTGGTATGCCAACGACAAGTTCAAACCTCGTGCCATTGCCAATATTGCGACCTTAACCGGTTCGAAAGTTGGTGCATTGGGCACGGGCTACGCTGCTTTATTTGCCTCCGAAGACGACTTACGCTCAGCCATTATTGAGGCTGGCAATGTAACAGGTGAAAAAGTCTGGGAACTGCCATTAGAAGGCTATGACGGTATTATCGACAGTCCGCTGGCCGATATTCGTAACATTGGCTCTCCGGGCACACAGGCCGGTGCAGCGTTTCTTAAGCACTTTGCCGGTGATACGCCTTGGATCCATATCGATATGGCCGCTGACGCGATGGTCAGTTCAGATACCGGTATTCACCCGGCTGGGCCAACCGGCTTTGGAGTGCGCTTGTTAACCGAATGGGTTCATCAGTTAGAACAATAAGCAACGCCATGCTTCTCATTAAAGGCACCCGCCAATGGGTGCCTTTATCTCTGGCTACTGCGCATAAGCAGCGCGAATTTCCTCAACTTTCTTATCAATAGCTTCACGGCTAAGCCATTGCCCACGCACCATAACCCCCAGGTTCTCACGCAAGGTGTCTGGATTCTCCAAAGGGTTATCCTTTAACAGAATAAAGTCAGCACGATGCCCGGCAGCAACTCGCCCAAAGGTGTCCTGCTCAGAAAAGTAGTCTCCTGCCGCTACCGTGGCGGAACGCAGAATATCAGCCATAGGTATACCCGCTTCTGACATCAGACGTATTTCGTGGTGTACCGAATAACCCGGAACACTGAACAACTGTGGCGCGTCGGTTCCAAAAATAATTTCCGCGCCGCCTTCGTGCAGAGCGTGTAATAGCTTTTGACGATTTTCCTGCTGCACTTGTGCTTGTTCCTGATTGAAGTAGCTGCTGGGGTTATTGTAGTAGTTTAGCCAGCCTTCCCGAACAGCCGTTGGTACCAACTGAATTTCCGGGTAGTCTTTCAGTTTGTCGGGATCAGCCGCACCGATCAGGGTTTTCCATAAGGCCTGGGTGGGGACTACCGCAACGTCGTGCTCCAGTGTCATAGCCACCAGCAAATCAAGTTCGTCCTGCGTTATTTCTCTGTTCATGGCATCAACGTAAGCCAGGTAACCGTCCAGGTGATCAATGGTTCTCTGGCCTGCTTCCATGGCTCGTTTTAATCCGACTTCTGCCGGCACATGTCCGGCAAAGTCCATGTCCGCCTGTCGAGCCGTGCTTGCCATGGCCTCATATTCTTCAGGGGTTAACCCCGGATGCACTTTGAGTAAATCCCACCCTTCATCGCGTTGTGCAATAACCCGCTCCGTAACCTGTTCAACCGACTCTATGGTATTGCCACTGAAGCTGGGCCCGGCCAAATATAACGTTGGACCCAGGCGCTTACCCGATTCAATGTCTGATTTCAGCTGCAGCTGGTGCGGATAGCCCAGCATGCCACGCACCGTTGTTACGCCATTGGCAATGTACAAAAACAACATGTCGTCAGCGTAGCGTTTAGGGAAGTCACCAAAGTCTGTTGCCGGCGGCACATGACCGTGCATTTCTGCCATGCCCGGTAAAACGTATTGCCCTTGGGCATCAATTATTTGCGTGTTGTCATCAAAAGCCGGGGCTTCAGCATCGGAAAATACGCCACTGATGTAGCCGTCACTCACCACCAGTGTTTGTTGGTCGATGACATTGGGCTCGCCTTTAAGCCAGTCAACAAGGGTGACATTCTTAATGACGTAGTCCGCGCTGCGAGTCTCATTACTCTGAGGTTCTTCGGCGTTGTTACAAGCCGATAAAAATAAGGCCGCAACTGCTGCGGCCAGAAGGTGAGTCAATTTCATGTTGGTTGCCTCCGGCGTAAAATCTGCCTTTAGCCTAGCGCAAGCTTACAATAAAGCCCAGCGGATAAGGCCGCCAACTAAAGTGACAGCCAGCACACCCAGACACCACAGTCCGACAAACCACAACCATTTTTTAAATACAGGCTTCATCAGTCGTGATATCCACTGTCTGAATCCACCTTGCCGCGGAACACCCAGTAGGTATAACCGGTGTAAGCGAAGATAATAGGCAGAAGTACCACAGCACCAATAAGTAAAAACTTCAGGCTATTATCTGGCGCAGCTGCCTGCCACAAGGTAATGCTGCGCGGAACCAGGTAAGGGAAAATACTGACCGCAAACCCGGCAAAAGACAAAAGAAACAGTCCCAGGCCCCACAAATAGGGTCTGCCTTCCTGCTTTTTATGCAGCGAGCGCAGTAACCCAAGCGTAATGCCTACCAGCAGAATTGGTAGCACCCACAAGCCAACCGAGGCCGGATAAGTAAACCAACGTTCCGCAATAAATGGGTCTACATATGGCAAATAAAGACTCACAAAAGCAATGCAGGCTACCAATAGAAGAGCGCTGTACCAGCCCGCCCTATAGCTTTGGCGTTGCAAGTCACCGTTTGTTTTCATCACCAGCCAGGTGGCACCCAGCATCATATAACCAATAACCACAGCAACACCGCAGAAAAAGCTAAACGGGGTTAACCAGTCAAACCAGCCTCCGGAATAGGCTCGGTCTGTTACCTGAATACCCTGTAGCATTGCGCCCAGCATAATGCCCTGACTCAAAGCCGCTATCAGCGAACCAACAATAAAGGATAAGTCCCAGATACCTTTTGCTCGTTTGGTTTTAAAACGATACTCAAAAGCCACGCCGCGGAAAATCAGCCCCAGCAGCATAGCAATAACCGGCATATAAAGTGCCGGCATGAGCACCGAATAGGCCAGCGGGAACACCGCCAGCAAACCACCACCGCCTAGTACCAGCCAGGTCTCATTTCCATCCCAGACTGGCGCCACGGTGTTCATCATTACGTCGCGATCTTCTTCCTTTTTAAACCAGGGGAAAAGCAGTGCAATTCCCAGGTCAAAGCCGTCCAGCGCAACATAAGCAAATACGGCGACCGAAATTAATATTGCCCAAATCAGTGCGTAATCCATAGCTTAGGCCTCCTCATCGTAAATGCGCTCAGCCGCCATTGTCGGCTTATGTTTGGCATACTCGGGAATCGTCACTTTTGCAGGATCCGCTGCCATTTTGCGCAGAATATAGAACGTACCGGCACCAAAAACGAGGAAGTAAACCACAATAAAGGCTATCAGGCTGCCTGCGACACCGGCTTTATCAATAGGAGACGCCGCATCGGCGGTTCGTAGCAAGCCCTGAACAACCCAGGGCTGACGCCCCACTTCGGTGACTATCCAGCCAGCAATTACAGCAACAAAACCCATGGGGCCCATAAACAAACTAAAGCGCAGTAGCAGACTGTTGTCATAAAGCTTGCCTCGTAACCGTTGTAAACCGGACCATAACCCCGCCAGTACCATCAATAGCCCTATTCCGACCATGATTCGGAATGACCAAAATACGGTTGCCACTGGTGGCCAGTCTTCGCGCGGAAACTGATCCAGCCCGGTCACTTCGGCATTAATGTCATGCTTCAGAATAAGACTGGCAAGCCCCGGCACCTTCAAGGCGTAGTCCACTTCCGCCGTTTCTTCGTTGGGCAATCCGAATAAATACAGTGGCGCCCGGGCTTCGGTGTCAAAGTGCCCTTCCATTGCAGCTACTTTTGCAGGTTGATATTCCTGAGTATTCAACCCATGGAAGTCGCCGACCAGCACCTGCAATGGCGCAACAATTAACGCCATCCACATGGCCATGGAGAACATTTTGCGTGCGGCAGCGTTGGTTTTGTCTTTTAGCAAATGCCAGGCACCGACTGCACCCACCACAAAAGCCACTGTCAGGTAAGCCGCTAACAACATATGCGCCAGCCGATATGGAAAAGAAGGGTTAAATACCACTTCAAACCAATCGGTCACCACAAATTGACCAACGTCATTCATGGCATAGCCTGCCGGGGTCTGCATCCAGCTGTTTACTGACAGTATCCAGAAAGCGGAGATGGCGGTACCGACTGCAACCATCAAGGTAGCAAAGAAATGCAGCTTTTCACCCACTTTGTTCATGCCAAACAGCATGACACCCAAGAACCCGGCTTCAAGGAAGAACGCAGTCAGTACTTCGTAACCCATTAACGGTCCGATAACCGGCCCTGCTTTGTCCGAGAATACCGACCAGTTAGTACCAAACTGGTAACTCATCACAATGCCTGAGACCACGCCCATACCAAAAGCAACGGCGAATATTTTGACCCAGTAACGGAATAGTTTCTGATAAACCGGATTTCGTGTTTTTAAGAAAAGGCCTTCCAGTACCGCCAGGTAGCTGGCCACACCGATGGTGAACGCAGGAAAAATAATGTGGAACGCTATCGTAAAAGCGAACTGAAAGCGCGCCAGAAACAATGCATCGAAACTTTCGAACATAGCAAACACCCTTAACTGAGGTTTGTCTTAAGTATACGCCTTTGTTGACAAAGATCAGGGTCAAAGATGTAAAGCTTGTAGGATAAATACTAATAATTGCCATACTTTTTGTATGGCTAATTTGTATGGCTAATACTCAGAAGTTGAGTCTTTTAAACAACGACCCGCGGAACACGTCCGCTGACGCCGGTCAGTAAATGCCAGGAAATAGTATCTGCGCAGGCCGCAACCTGTCGCACATCAACGTTCGGCCCCCACAGCTCAACATCGTCACCCAACTGCACACCCTCAATGCCCGTGACATCTATCGTCAACATGTCCATAGAGACTCGCCCGGCTAAAGTGACACGTTTGCCTCGGATCATTGCTGGTGTGCCATTTTTCGCCTGTCGCGGATAACCGTCCGCATAGCCCATAGCCACCGTTGCAATGACCGTTGGTCGCTCAGCACTCCAGGCGCTGCCATAGCCGACCGACTCACCCTTTTCCAGCTGATGCAATGCAATGACCGGGGCGACCAGCCGCATCGAGGGTTTTAGCGCCGACTGTACTTCGGTCACATTCGAGGGGTTTACGCCGTAAAGCAATAAACCTGCACGGGCCCAGTCATTTTCCTGAAGTGACCACTTTGTATCAGGGTTCAGTAAGCCTGCCGAATTATGGAAGCTGCGCGCCTGATAGCCATTGAGCGCTTCCGATAACTGACAGAACTGTTGTTTTTGCTCTGCATTCAGGCGATGGTTCGCATCAGCGTTAGCCAAGTGTGACATGAGCGTTACGCCAGCCACATTGTTACTGGCATTTAAGCGCTGCAATGCTTGCAGGGCTTGCTCTTCAGACCAGCCCAAGCGGTGCATGCCGGTATCGACCTTTAACCACACCCACAATGGTTTACTTAAAGCTCCCGCCTCTATGTCTAGTAATTGCTGCTCGCAATGCACCACCGGGCTTAAGTTGTTTTCTGCACAAACCCTAAGTTCAGACGAGGAAAAGCAGCCCTCTAAAATAACCAACGGCCCTTTGTATCCGCATTCCCGAACGGCTAGCGCTTCTTCCATGAACCCAGCAGCCATGCCGTCCACATGCGGTTCTAGCGCCTTTACTGCGGGCTCAACACCATTCCCGTAGCCATCGGCTTTAACAACTCCTAGCAATTTCCCGCCAGCCATCGTCTTACGCACCCACTTAGCGTTATGCGCTATTGCAGCGGGCGATATTTCTGCGCGAGTTTGGCGGTAGTGCATGGGCTTTCCTTCTAAATTTTTTGACAACATTCGGAAAAGGTTTTCAGTTTACCGTATTTTCTGCCAACTTGAACGGAACTCTTTGCATCACCTCGTCAGCTTCAGTAACGTAAAGCTATACTTAAAAGGAGAACAACAATGTGGTTAAAACAATCCGTCATTGCCGGTAGCTTAATGCTACTTTTTACTTCCGCTCCAGCGTTATCAGACGATACATTCAAGGCTGAAGACATTTTCCAGCTCGAGTACGCCAACCAAGTCAGTATCTCTCCTGACGGTAAATACATTGCGTACATACGCAACAGCTTCGATGATATGAAAGACAATACTCGTCGATCATTATGGCTGATTGATACCGAAACCGGTCAACATTTACCGATTTTTGATGATAAATACAACTACGGCAGTCTGGCCTGGTCAAACGACGGCACTCGTCTTGCCTTTGCGTCTAATCGCTCGGAAAAGAACCAAATTCATGTGCACTGGATTAAAGAACAGCGCACCGCTAAAGTCACTCACGTAAGCGAGAGCCCGGGCAGCATTAGTTGGTCTAACGACGATACTCAACTGGCATTTACCATGTCGGTTAAATCTGAACCTACGCCCTTTGCTAAAAGCGTAAAAAAGCCAGCTAAACCCAAAGGCGCGAAGTGGTCCAAATCGCCTATTATTGTTGAAGAAGCTTATTATCAGCGCGACGGTAAAGGTGTTCTGGAACCGGCGCACACACAACTCTTCGTGGTTCCGGCTGAGGGTGGCAGTGCACGCCAGCTGACCGATGGCCCTTACCGACATGGCGGCCCACTGGCCTGGACAGAAGGCGACAGCCATATCGTATTTTCCGGCAACCGCTCGGAAGACTGGGCTTACCAGGTGAATGAAAGCGACCTTTACAGCGTCAGCCTGAGCTCAAAAGAAGTGGCGCAGGTCACTGACAAGCCCGGCCGCGAGTCGTCGCCGCAGTTCTCTCCTGACGGCGAGCGTCTGGCTTACTTACACAGCTCTAACGAGCCGGTGCCTTACCATAAGTCACAATTGTGGGTCATGGACTGGAGCGAACGCTCAGAGACAGAACTTCAAGCTGACTTTGACCGTTCTTTCAGCTCGCCACAGTGGACGGGCAATGAATCACTGGCGGTTTCATACGCCGACCAGGGCAAAACCGTTGTTGCTGATGTCACATTGAACAATGAACTGACAAACCGAGTGGATAACGTTTCCGGTGTTTATGTCAGCCGCCCTTATACCATGGGCTCGTTTACTGCCTCAAAAACTGGCGCCATTGCCTACACCAAGGGGTCCGAATATCGCCCCGCCGATGTCGGTTATCAGCCACAAGATGGCGAAGCGGTTCAGTTTACTCAGCTTAATGAAGACCTGCTTGGTCACCGTGAGTTGGGTGAAGTTCACGAAATTCGCTATGAGTCGCGCTATGACGGCGAAGAGATTCATGGCTGGTACATTACTCCGCCAAACTACGATGAAAACAAAGAGTACCCGTTACTATTAGAAATACATGGCGGTCCTCACCTGTCTTACGGTCCGCATTTTGCCGCAGAACACCAGCGCTATGCAGCCGAAGGCTATGTGGTGCTTTATGTAAACCATCGCGGCAGTACTTCATACGGTAAAGACTTTGCCATGCTGCTGGACGGCAACTACTCGTCACCTTATGACTTTGCTGATCACATGACTGGCATTGATTTACTCATTGATAAAGGCATTGCCGACTCAGACAACCTGTTTATTGCCGGCGGTTCTGCAGGTGGCATCGCCACAGCCTACGCAGTCGGGCTGACCAACCGCTTCAACGCCGCCGCAGCCACTAACCCGGTGATTAACTGGGTCAGCAAAGTACTGACGGCTGACAGCTCAATTGGTCAAATTACCAACCAATTCCCGGGTATGCCATGGGAAGAGCTAGAGCACTACTGGCAGCGCTCGCCACTGTCTATGGTCGGTGACGTTGAAACACCAGTCATGCTGTTTACCGGCGAGAAGGATCGTCGTACGCCGATATCGGAGACCGAGCAGTTCTACCAGGCATTAAAGCTGCAAAAAGTAGATACAGCTATGGTTCGTGTTCCGGGCGCTTTTCATGGCGTTACAGCTCGTCCTTCCAACATGATTGCCAAAATTGAGCATGCACTGGCCTGGTTCGAGCAATATAAGAAATGAAGCTAGCCACTTTAGGCCCTGCCGGCACCTTTTCGGAGGTTGCCGCAGGGCTTTTCCAGCCTGAACAAGATCACGACATCCAATTACTGGATAACCTGGTCAGCTGCCTGGCGTCGGTTGGACGAGAGTGCGACGCTGCCGTTGTTCCTATTGAAAATTTGACCGAAGGCTTCGTCTCTCCGGTCGTCGACTACTTGGTGCAAAGGCCCTTACGCATTCAGGCGGAAATCCGTATTCCTGTTGGCTTCCAATGTCTCAGTAATAGTACGAAGCCTACCCAGATATGGGCACAGTTTGTCGCAGCAGGACAATGTAATTCGTACTTACACAAGCTCGGGCTGCCCATTATTCATACGGCCAGCAACGCCGCGTCGCTTCAAGCTCTGCTGGCGGCTGAAGAGGCGTCTGCAGCCATAGTTCCCCAACACATTAGTTGCCCGGAGACGTTGCAGATATTGAGTAACAATATCGCTGACAACCCACGCAACGAAACACGCTTCGTGGTATTATCCGCAGCGTCTGAAGAGCCGGAATACAGAAAGGATGAGCACTGGAAAAGCAGCTTGCTGCTCATTGATGACAACGACCATCCCGGCTTGCTGGTTGACAGCTTGCAGGTGTTTGCAAAGCAGCAAATTAACTTAACCTCCATAGTGTCGCGGCCGGCGGGTAGTCAGTTTGGTGACTATCATTTCTTTATCGACTTTGATGGCCACCGCAGCGAACCGGGTGTCGCTTCGGCTCTTGAAGAATTGGCCGCTATGAACAACATTCACTGGCTGGGTTCTTACCCTGCCGCAGAAATAGGAAAGCAGTAATGTCTCTGGAAGTCATAAAACACGAGCCGGCAGGCACAGCCGACGCCGTTATCATTTGGTTGCATGGCCTGGGAGCCTCGGGCAATGACTTTGTCCCTATGACCGAGCACCTGAAATTTGCCAACGCGCAGGTTCGCTTTTTGTTTCCTCACGCACCGCAAATGCCGGTCACCATAAACCAGGGTATGGTAATGCCAGCCTGGTACGACATTACCGACATGAGCATCGACCGCCAGATAGACAGCAAACAGCTACGCAAATCAGCGGCTAAAGTGCACGCCATGATAGATGAGCAAATTGCTCACGGCATCGACAGTAAACGCATTATTATTGCCGGGTTCTCACAGGGCGGCGCCGTGGGTTATGAAGCTGCTTTGACCTACCCGAAACCGCTGGCGGGTTTAATGGCGCATTCTACGTACTTTGCTACAGCCGACGATATTCAGGTTAATGAAGCCAATGCACAACTGCCCATTTTGGTTCAGCACGGTACTCAGGACCCTGTGGTTCCGGAAGTTCTTGGCCAGAAAGCCTGTGCAATTTTGAAAGAGAAAGGGTTTTCAGTGACGAATCAAACCTACCCAATGCCGCACTCGCTGTGCTTAGAGCAGGTTCAGGATATGCAGAAATGGCTGGATGAGCGGTTTTAACCGCTCATCTAAGCAGGTATTAACTCGCTAACAGTTGCAGTTTATCCGCCCAGGTAGAGGCTAAATTCTCGCCCCGCTCAAACGAATCAATCATAATATTCACATGACCCACTTTACGACCGGGTCGCGCATCCTTGCCATACCAATGACATTCAGCGGCCGCAGCTTCCCATAAAGCTTCCGGAATACCCGCAACGCCAATCACGTTCACCATTAAGGTGGGGGCTATCAGTAAGTCGGGCAGCGGTAAACCGGTAATGGCGCGAATGTGCAGGTTGAACTGGTCACAATTAGCGCCACTCATCGTCCAGTGCCCTGAGTTGTGAACCCGCGGAGCCACTTCGTTCACCAGCAAATGTTGGTTTTCGCCTTCACCAACGACAAAGAACTCAATAGCTAATACGCCCACGTAATCCAGCGCGTCGGTCAGCTTCTTATGATGCTCTTTGGCTAAAGCTTCAAGCGCTTTAGAAAAATGCTCTGCGCCAGCCAGACTGTAAGACAGAATACCCTGAGTATGGACGTTTAATGTCAGCGGGAAACAGCGCTGCTCTCCCTTGTGTGAGCGAGCTCCCACAACAGAAACCTCGTCGGTAAAGTTAATCATGTCTTCAACAATACCCGGGCGTTGCCCTGCCTCTTCAGCGACAGCGGCGATGTCATCACCCGGCTTCCAGCGCCACTGGCCCTTGCCGTCGTAGCCGCCTTTCGCCGACTTAATGACAACCGCATGGTCACAGCTTTCTAAAATGGCCGTCAGTTCAGCCACATTCTCATAGGCTTTCCAGGCGGAAGTGGGAATATCGAGTTCATCACAAAGCGCTTTTTGCGTACGACGATCAACTAAGCCGTTGAAACGCTCTGCTTTTAATAAGAACTTATCGGCCGTTTTAGCAACCAGCTCTTCGCCTAAATGCTCGTGCTCCCAGGTGGTTACATCCGCCCAGTCATTCGCCTCGGCTAACGTCATTGCCAAAGGTTGTTGGCTACCTAGAGCCATCACCTTATCCAGTCGGTCACTGTATAAGACACATTCATGCCCCTGCTGAATAACGGCTTTACCCAGCATTTGACCTAACTGCCCGTTGCCAAGGATCAAAATTTTCATTTTGGCAGCTCCAAATCTGAGTTCGCCATCACTTTCTCTTTCTGCGCTTTGCGGAATTCATGTACGCGTTTACGCACTTCGCTGTCAAAGCTGCCAATAACCTGAGCAGCCAACAAGCCCGCATTGGCCGCACCGGCATCACCAATCGCCAGAGTACCAACAGCCACACCTTTAGGCATTTGCACAATAGACAATAAACTGTCTAAACCTTTTAATTGCTTGCTTGGAACCGGCACACCAAACACAGGAATAGCCGTATAAGCCGCCAGCATACCCGGTAAGTGAGCAGCGCCGCCGGCGCCGGCAATAACCACAGGCACTCCGTCTTGCTCGGCTTGTTCCATCGTCGACTTAAGTAAGTCCGGCGTACGATGCGCAGAAACGACCTTCGCCTGCCACTTTACGTTCAGCGATTCCAGCATTTCTGCTGCTTTTTGCATTACCGGCCAATCGGACTGGGAACCCATTAGAATCAATACCGGAGCCATGGTGTCACCTTTTATTTACTGTTTTGGATGTGCATCTGCATTTGGAAAGGCGAGGATTGTAGCCATTGGCCGCCTTAACTGCAAATTTCATGGGTGATTATTGACCAAATTAAGACTTTTTGCTGATAGATAGATTAATGGGCTAAGGTTAGTATGTGAACCGACTTTCTACCAACAGGAATGAACAATGCTGCTTAGCGCTAAAGATTCTCTATTACTCATTGTCGATGCTCAGGAGCGACTGTTGCCTGCAATTCATCAACGAGACGTTGTCACCTCGCGAATGCGTTGGCTGGGTGAAATTGCTATGCAGTTGGACTTGCCTATTCTTATTACCGAACAATACCCTAAAGGTTTAGGCTATACCGTTGACAGTCTGCAAGAGATTATTGAGGCCGCCCGCGTTGTCGAGAAGACACATTTCAGTGCACTGCGTGACGATACCTTCCGCGATGTTCTGTCGGAGTACAATAAAAAACATGTGGTTATTATGGGTATGGAGACCCATGTGTGCGTTCTGCAAACCGCAATAGAGCTTCAGGAATCCGGTTATCAAGTGTTTCTACCGGCCGATACTGTTGGTTCCCGTCGCCCCACCGATAAAGACAGCGCCATTGAACGTATGCGAACCGCTGGTGTAGAAATTATCACTTCTGAAATGGCCGCATTTGAGTGGCTTGAAAAAGCGGGCGGCGATACCTTCCGCCATATAAGCCGCAATTGGTTAAAATAACGCAACCTGTTGTTGACTCGGGCTATATTAAGCGTATACTCGAAACCGCTGAGAAAATTTCGGCTATTGATTTGAGATTTTTTACGAAGTCCTTTTTGCTGTACCTCGTTTTGTAAGTCCAAGTAATACCAAGTTTTTTTTAGCAATACATTGATTTCAACATGCACTACGAGGAATATCAGCATGTCTACTACTACTGGTAAAGTAAAATTCTTTAACGAAGCTAAAGGCTTCGGTTTCATCGAACAAGAAAACGGCGCAGACGTTTTCGTACATTTCAGCGCTATTCAGTCTGACGGTTTCAAAACTCTGGCAGAAGGCCAGCAAGTTTCTTTCACCGTAGCTCAAGGCCCTAAAGGTCCACAAGCTGAAAACGTAGTTCCTATGTAAGGAACCTTCAGTACCCTTTCGGGTGCCGAACGTTTACACAAAGAATTTCAAAAACGTCGCTCTTAGCGGCGTTTTTTTATGGCCAAAAGCCTAAACCGTTAAACTTTTCCTGCCAAAATACGATAACCTTACTATATTGATGTAAATCAAACTTCCTAAAGGCGCTTATGAAAAATAATGGTCCGGTTACAGGAAAGGAAAACCGCTTTCCAGACCACTATCGACTGATCTCTTCGACTGACCTTAAAGGGGTCATAAAGCACTGCAACGAAGATTTCGTTAATGTCAGTGGTTACACACGTGATGAGTTAATTGACTCACCACACAACCTTTTGCGTCATCCTGACATGCCTGCCAGCGTTTTCGAGAATATGTGGAAAACCATCAAGCGCGGTAAGCCCTGGATGGGTCTGGTTAAAAACCGCTGTAAAAACGGCGACCATTACTGGGTGAGCGCTTACGTTACGCCAATTATGGAAAACGGTAAGCCGGTTGGCTTTGAGTCCGTCCGTGTTGCCGCATCAGACCAGCGTAAAAAGCGTGCACAGCGCATCTATGAGCGGTTAAATTCAGGAAAGCATGCCATTCCCCTGGGAAAACGACTCTGGCTGGGCTGTAAAGATTTAATGCCCGTCGTTATCCCCGGCGTAATTGCCAGTGCCGCCATAGCACTCCTCGGTGAACCTACCTCCGCGTTAATCGCTTTGGCTGCTACCGCTATTACCACGTTCGCTTACGCCACCTATATTGGCCGTATGCTGCAAGGGTTACTGGAGTTACGCCCAGAGGCTTTTGATTCCGAACTGGTTGGCATGACCTACTTTGATAAACAGGGACGCGAAGCCAGGCTCGCTATGCAGCTTATCAGCGAGGGCGCCCGTAACCGTACCGCACTTAGCCGCATGAAGGACGCGGTTGGAAGCCTGTTAAAAGTGACCAACGATACTTACGATCAAGCTCAGCTTAGTAAACAATATGTCGATAAACAAACGGCTGCGACTGAACAGACGGCGACGGCTATGAATGAGATGGCGTCCGCCATTCAGGAAGTGGCAGATACCGTTGAACGTAATGCGCAACAGGCTGAGTCAGCCAAAACCAATGTGGATGAAAGCGTAGGGCTGGCAAGAGAAGCAAGCGAGGTTATCGTCCAGCTTCACGATGCCGTTCGGCAGATAGCCGCAACCGTTAAAGAGCTGGATGAATCGACCGGGGCTATTGGCGAGGCTGCCGATTTAATATCCTCCATTGCCGACCAAACCAACCTGTTAGCCCTGAATGCTGCCATTGAAGCGGCTCGTGCCGGCGAGCATGGCCGTGGTTTCTCAGTTGTCGCAGATGAGGTTCGCTCACTGGCTTCAAGAACAACCCAGTCTACTGAGGGTATTCACAAAGTCATTCAACAGTTGCGAGAGCGCGCACGTAATGCCGTCGAGGTTTCAAAACAAGGTGAAGAGGCGGCATCAGAAGGTGTTGAGAAAGTTCGTCTGGCAGACACTGCTCTGGGTGAGATATCAGTGGCTATTCAGGACATTTCAGATATGTCGACGCAAATGGCGTCCGCTGTTGAAGAGCAAAGCGGCGTTGCGGAGCATATCAGCGAGCAAATTACTGAAATTGCGGACACTGCACGTCATACCCAACAAACAGCAGAGCAAACTCAACGCTCAAGCAACGAGCTGCAAAACACCAGTCAGCAGCTTTACTCCTTGATCGAGCGCTTTAATTTAAAAAGTTAAGAGTCTTGTTTACCCGAGGCTGAAGTATCATCTTTATCGGCGCGTCGTTTTGCGGCGCGCTCACTTTCTTCAAGAAACTCGACATCGTCCATATCGACTTCCGGGATCTCACCACAGACATCGCCACCGAGCTTATTAACCGCCTGGCAAAGGTCAGAGACTTTATTATCTAAAACCTGTACATGATCGAGCATGCGCCCAATTGCTGTCGCAACCGGGTCTGGGTTATCCGCTGAGATAGCATAGGCATCGAAGCCATACTCCTTTGCCATTTTTTTACGACGTTCCGCTGTTTCCGCATCGACCGCGGACTGAGCTACCCTGGCCGGAATGCCGACCACAGTGGTTAGCTCCGGCACATCTCGCACGACCACGGCATTAGAGCCAATGCGTGCAGATTTTCCGACAGTAATTGGACCCAGTACCTTTGCTCCTGCACCAATCACCACACCGTCTTTCAAGGTCGGGTGCCGTTTACCTTTGTTCCAGCTAGTACCGCCAAGAGTCACGCCATGATACAAAGTAACGTCATCGCCGATCTCTGCGGTTTCACCAATGACCACACCCATACCGTGATCAATAAAGAAACGACGACCTATTTTAGCACCCGGATGAATTTCTATCCCCGTTAGCCAGCGTGAAACATTAGAAACAAAACGAGCAAGCCAATATAACTTCCACTCCCAAAGTTTATGGCTTATACGATGGAACCAGGTCGCATGCAGTCCAGGATAGTGAAACAACACTTCCATTGTGTTCCGCGCAGCCGGATCTCTGTCGAAAACGCTGGCGATATCTTCTTTTATACCTTTAAAAAACGGCATGCCGCCTCCTCAGGCCGCTGGAAATTGCTTCAATAACTTATCAACGTCTGCAAGAATAATGTCCCGCATCGACTTTTCATAGCCCTCACGCTCGTCATCCATTTCCCGCACTTTCTTTTTCGGAAATTTCTTACGTGACTCGTGCGTTGGCATATGTTTTATCTTTTCATACATTTCATGCATTGCCGGGTAATCTTTAGAATAGTCATACTCTACAGCTTCCGGGCGATGATCAAGCAATACCACAATACGTAAGCATCCTTCAGACAAAGGACACTGCTCTTGCTGCATGGCTTTTGCAATAGTAATAATACTCTCATCAATGCGATCAACACGCTTCTGTACAGCTGCGTCCCGAATTCTGGTCTGCCAACGCAGGCGTAGCAGTAAGTTGGTGGCGTACCACCCCAGAGCGACAATAATTAAGACGCCAACAATGGCGATAATCCAATAGAGTTCGCTGGACATTAGTACTCCTCATCATCCCATTCTTCATCGAGTTCATAACCCAGTTTGGCAACCAGCTGTTCATAACGCTCAGATTTTTCATCGAGGTAGCGCTGCTCTTCTGCTGTCAGAGACTCATCATTTTCGAAACGTTCAACCAGTAACTGAAGCTTTGTGTCTTCCTGTAACTGTTTTAGTTCCTGCTCAGGTGTCATCACCAAAGCTACTTTACGGCGACTGCCGTGTCGGGGATCTTTTTCGTCGCCTTTTGTTCTACTTTGCTGCAGAACCTTAGTGGATGAATGTCGTTGGCCTGACGGTTGACCCTTACCCTTCTTTTTACCTTTTGAAGCAGCATCTGATGCTTGTCTTTCTTTTGGCGCTTTAGATGGCGCCAACGGCCCTGCCTTACGTGTTTTCTTGCGGCGAGTCATGGTCGCTCCTAAATAAAAACTAATATGACCTATTGTAACTCATTAACGGGGATGACGTCAGTGGAGGGTAAAGGAAAAGCTTGTACGTTTAAGAAAGGCTGAGCCCAAATAAGAAAAAAGGCGATGCTTTTACACATCGCCTGCTTCTCTCATATTATCGGCAGCGCACTGCAACTATGAGAATGGTTGTCACTGCTTCCGACTTGTTATTGCGGTTTTCCGTAACCTGTCTTTTATTATTGTTATTATAAAATGGAGCAACCACTAGCCTATTGGCTTTACTCCCTGGATTATCGAGAAATAAGATGGAATCTGACTTTTCGATAATCTCTCGACCTCTTGTTATTTTTTTGTGTCGAGTTAGCTGTATTTTTACAGTCTTTTTATTATTTCCTCAAGGGCTTTTAACATCTTTTTTTTGTTTTTTTCTGTCCGTACGGCCCCGGAGCGTTGTTAAGACTACTTGAACCAAATATTAATTCAATGATTTTATTGATCTAAAAAACAACTTTCTTATTACTTTTCGTTAACAACACCCGAAAATAGGTTTTTACTATCTCATTTATTATAGACATAAAAAAAGCGGCCTAAGCCGCTTTCTATTTGATTAAGCTCTGTTTAATACAAACCGCTCAGGAACTTAGACAGCAATTCGATTTCGTCGTCTGTCATTTTCTCTGTAACGCCCTGCATCATGCCGTTTGGATCGTTAGCGCGGTCGCCACTACGAAACATTTCTAGCTGAGACTTAGTGTAAGCCGCGTGCTGACCAGAAATATCCGGAAACGCCGCTAGCCCCAGACCATTTCCCCGAGGGCCATGGCAGCCGGCACAAGACGGCATATTGGTTTCAGGGTTGCCGCGACGGTAAAGGTCACGCCCTTGTGCAATAATATCTTCGGGCGTTTCGCCTTTAGGCTCTTCCTGTGATGCAAAGAAAGCCGCTAAGTCAGCCATATCTTGCTCAGATAATGACGCGACCTGGCCCATCATAATGGGGTTATTACGCCCTTCTTCACCACCGGTTTCTGACGCCCGTTTGTAATCTTTCAGCTGTTTAAGCAGGTATTTTTCGTGCTGACCGGCCAAATGCGGATACATATCGGACGGAGATTCACCATTGGGTCCATGGCAAGCCGCACAAACTTGCGATTTCTCTTTTCCGGCTTCAGCGTCGCCGCTTTGTGCTACTGCGATACCGGCGGTACCGAAGAAAAGTCCCAAAAAGATTGCGAATTTTTTCATGTTTGCTTCTCTTCTGTTCTGGATGGCGCCACGCGCCCCAATAAATCACCTTAAGCAGGTTGCTATTTTACACAAAACTTGTGTGGATTAAACGATTAAAACCGAATCAATTGCTAAATGATCATTGGAGATACTGTCCGGATACTTCATAATGCACGTAGACGTTCCGTTTTATCAATAAAAGTGACCTTAATAGTGGCAGATCAGCAATTAGATTACGCATCGGCAAAATTTGTGACCAGTGCACCGGATATCAGCAAACTGCCTCCGGACACGGGCATCGAGATTGCGTTCGCCGGCCGTTCTAATGCCGGTAAATCCAGTGCTCTGAATACACTAACGCGGCAAAAATCACTGGCTCGTACCAGTAAAACTCCGGGGCGCACACAGCTAATTAATGTGTTCGAACTCGACAGCGGTCAACGCCTTATCGACTTACCCGGGTATGGCTTTGCTAAAGTGCCGCTGGCCGTCAAAGAAAAATGGCAGCGCTCTTTAAGCGAGTACCTGCAGCAGAGAGACAGCCTCAAAGGTATTGTCGTACTAATGGACATCCGCCACCCTTTCCGCGAAACCGACCAGGAACTCATTTACTGGGCTGTTGATTGCGAGCTACCGGTACTGGTATTGCTCACCAAAGCCGACAAGCTTAAACAAGGCGCTCGTAAGTCAACGGTGTTAAAAGCAAGACAAGCTGCAATTGCCTTTAATGGTGACGTTCAGGTCGAAGCATTTTCCTCACTAAAACGCTTCGGCGTCGAGCAAGTCGAAGAAAAACTCAACCAGTGGTATAGCAAAGAGTATGACGACGAATAACACACCACCGCTCAGCGCTTGGTTATTATTAGGGTTACTCGCATTAATCTGGGGTAGCTCTTTTTTATTGATCAAAAAAGGGTTAATTGCTTTTGGGCCTATGGAGGTTGGTGCACTGAGAATAAGCTCAGCCGGTATCGTGCTAGCCCCTTTTATTGCGCGTCGCCTGAATAAAATCACCCGTAAGCATTGGCTAAAATTAGCAAGTGTTGGCCTGGTGGGAAGTCTAATCCCTGCCTTTATGTTCGCCATAGCACAGACTCAATTAGCCAGTGGCGTCACCGGGGTTCTGAATGCCTTAACACCCATTGCCACTTTGGTTATCGGCTCTTTATTCTTCCATCAAAAGGCGCGGGTAGCACAGGTTATCGGTGTCGGTATAGGCCTCTTTGGTACCCTGCTTTTGGTAACCGCTTCGGCGAATGGCAGTTGGGACTTCAACCTTTATGCGTTGTTAGTCATGGCAGCAACGGTTTGTTACGGCCTCAACCTGAACCTGATTAAACATAAAATCAGTGACTTATCACCGTTAACCATCACCGGTATCTCGCTACTTATGGCCGCAGTTCCTGCCACTGTCTATTTGTTCGCTGGCACAGAATTTATAGCCCAGGTTCAACAACCCGGCGCTATGCTATCGCTGTTCTCTGTTTTGGCGTTAGGTATAGCAGGAACGGCTGGTGCTTTGGTTATTTTTAACCACGTGGTCCAGTTAACCAATACGGTTTTCACCAGTTCAGTCACATATCTTATTCCGGTGGTTGCCGTTTTGCTTGGAGTACTTGACGGGGAAGCATTCTGGCTGCAACAGGGTGTTGGTATGTTAGCGATTCTTGTTGGTGTATGGTTTGCCAACCGCAAGGGTCGCCCCGGCCTGGCTGGTATTCCGCAGAAAGAGCAATAAAAAAGCCCGACTAAAAAGCCGGGCCAAAAGTAATCCAGGGAGAACAATTTTGTGAGGGAGGATTAATCCCCTCACTTATTGTGACTAGACCCTTTTTATAAAGTTCACAAAAATCGCAAAATTAATGCGCTTCATCCCAATTATTGCCTTTACCCGCCTCTGCAATTAGCGGCACATCAAGGCTTGCGGCTTTTTCCATGACATCGGTTAATTGTGCAATATAATCATCCAGCTTGGCCTCTTTTATCTCAAAGACCAACTCATCGTGAACCTGCATTAACATACGTACGTCATCCTGACATTTATTGGTATCAATCCAGTCGGCGACTTTCAGCATTGCTTTTTTAATGATATCCGCAGCGGTTCCCTGCATCGGCGCATTAATGGCAGCCCGTTCCGCACCTTTCCTGCGAGCTCCGTTGCTGGCTTTAATATCCGGCAAAGGCAAGCGGCGACCGAACAGGGTTTTCACGTATCCCTGCTCTTTTGCCTGTTTACGGGTATCTTCCATGTAGCGCAGCACACCGGGGAAGCGTTCAAAGTACTTATCCATATAGTGTTGAGCTTCATGGCGGGCAATACCCAACTGACGCGCAAGACCAAACGCAGACATACCGTAAATTAAGCCAAAGTTGACCGCTTTAGCCTGACGGCGTTGGTCATCCGTTACCTCCTCGGCTTTGCAGCCGAACACTTCCCCGGCTGTTGCCCGGTGAATGTCCAAGCCTTCAGCAAAAGCCTTTAGCAACGACGCGTCCTGAGATAAATGCGCCATAATGCGCAGTTCAATCTGGCTATAGTCAATAGCGACAATCTTATAACCTTGCTCAGGAACAAAGGCCTGACGCACCCGACGCCCCTCAGCTGTGCGAATAGGAATATTCTGCAAATTGGGATCAGTGGAAGACAAACGTCCGGTTGCTGTGACCGCCTGCTGATAAGAGGTGTGTACCCGGCCGGTGTCAGGGTTGATCATCTTCGGCAGCTTATCGGTATAAGTGGATTTTAGCTTCGACAAGCTTCGGTGCTGTAAAATAACATCTGGTAAAGGGTAGTCATGCGCCAGCTCATGCAAAACTTCCTCCGCCGTTGACGGAGCCCCCTTCGGGGTCTTTTTCACAACCGGAAGTTCCAGCTTCTCGAAGAAAATGCGTTGCAACTGTTTGGTCGAACCTAAGTTGAACTCCTCACCGGCAATCTCAAACGCTTTTTTCTCTAAAGCGTCAAGCTTCTCGGTAATTTCCTGACTTTGTTTACCCAGTAAATTAGCATCTATACGGACACCATATTGTTCCATATCGCACAATACGGGAACTAAAGGTACTTCAATATCAGTCAGTACACTGTGCAGTTCGCTGCCAACATCTTTTACCTTGTTCCACAATACATCATGCAATCGGAACGTAATGTCTGCATCTTCAGCCGCGTATGGGCCCGCCTGTTCAAGATCGATTTGATTAAAGGTCAGCTGCTTAGCACCTTTACCGGCTATCTCTTCGAAACTGATCGTCTTGTGGTTCAGGTAATGCAGGCTCAAGGTGTCCATGTCATGACGGGAGCCGACACTATTAAATACGTAAGATGCCAGCATGGTGTCATTTAAAATACCGCCTAAACGAATTTTATAACGGCGCAAAATATGGGCATCGTACTTCAGGTTTTGCCCAACCTTCTGCGGCTTGTCCGCTTCGAGTAGAGGCTTCAACTGCTCCAGCAGCCAGTCGCGACCGACTTGCTCAGGGGCTTCCATATAATCATGGCCAACCGGAATATAGACCGCTTCACCCGGAGCGGCAGCTAACGACACGCCGACAAGCTCGGCCTGCATATAATTCAGGCTCGTCGTTTCGGTATCAAAAGCAAAGTAGTCACATTTCTTAAGTGAGGTTAAATAATCACTCACTTCCTCTTCCGTCATTAAAACACGGTAAGCGTCCCGGTTAATGTCGCTGACGGGCTTTTCAACTTCAGCTTTACCCAAAGCCTGGTCAGTTGCTGCCCCACTTTCCATAAGCTCACCAAGCCAACGGCGAAATTCACACCGGCTATATAACTCAGCCAGTTTTTCGCTGTCTGCCGTTTGTATGGTCAACTCTTCCGGCTGCAACTCCATAGCCACATCAAGCTTAATGGTTGCCAACTCCCGGGACATAAGCAACTGATCTTTATACTCGTTCAGTTTCGCCGGCATGGTTTTCGCGCCACGAAAGGACAGTTCGCTTACCGCATCGACATTTTCATAAATGGCATCAATGCTTGGAATTTGTTGCAACATTGCCTGTGCCGTCTTTTCGCCAACTTTTGGCAGCCCCGGAATATTATCGGAGCTATCGCCCATTAGCGCTAAATAATCAATGATCTGCTCCGGCTTCACGCCGAATTTTTTCTCTACGCCTTCAGGATCCAGCAAGGTGTCAGTCATTGTGTTAATTAGCATGACATGTTCGTTAACCAGCTGTGCCATGTCCTTGTCACCGGTACTAATTAACGTAAACCGCCCTTTTTCTCCGGCCTGTCGGGCCAAAGTGCCAATAACATCATCCGCTTCAACATCGTCAATGCATAACAGCGGCAGCCCCATTGCTTTCACAATTTCATGCAGAGGTTCAATTTGTGTGCGTAAGTCATCGGGCATTGGCGGACGGTTTGCTTTGTACTCCTGGTAAATATCGCTACGGAAGGTTTTACCTTTCGCATCGAAAACCACCGCCATATGGCTGGGTTTATAGCGTTTCAATAAGCTTCTCAGCATATTAACAACGCCATAAACAGCGCCGGTTGGCTCGCCTTTGGAATTGGTTAAGTGCGGTGGCGCATGAAAGGCGCGAAACAAATAAGAGGAACCATCGACGAGAATAAACGGATTTTCGGGAACAGATGTGGCCATAGTTAAAAACCTAAATTAAGCGTTACCTATAGGATGCCACAGAACGGTAATTCAGGCCACTGAGCAGAGTGTGTATAACCTGTTAATAAGTCTGTTAACAACGACCGATTCCACAGCCGGAAATTAAAATTTCCCCGTGTCTAAAGTTTACTTAAGTTATTGATAGTGTGGGATTTAAAACGGCAGGCATCCCTAAATGCCTAGTACTTTTTATTATTATGCTTCACTGTGGAAACTATTCTGTTTACGCCCTGAAATGGAAGGAAGTACATCGCAAACAGGTCAAACAGATTACCACAAAATCAGTAATGATCTACTGCCAAATTCCGTTTTTTTATAACCTTTTGTTCCTCATTTCTCTTTACTTATAAAAAGCAAAGAAAAACCTTTTTTAATCAACTAACTACGGTCTCGCAAATGTGCCATAACAAATGCGGTATCGGGGCGTTCTCCCCCCATCCAGAGTTGATAAGATGAGGCGGCTTGCTCAACTAACATACCAAGCCCATCGCTAACATTTTCACAGCCAGCCTGACTCAGCTGCTGCATAAATAACGTCGGCTCATCAGAGTACATTAAGTCATAACCTGAGGCTCCCTCAGCGAGTTGGGGAGGCAAAGCTAAACGCTGTCCCATTAAACTGCTGCTGGTGGCATTAACCATCAGGTCAATTGGCTCATTAATTTCCAAAGCCGATGCAAGCACCTGAATACGGTCAGCAGCTAACACACCCAAGTTTTCCAGCTGAGACTTCAGCATCAGTGCTTTATCGACAGTCCGGTTCACTAAATAGATACGGCGAGGCTGTTGCTGCAACAGCAAAGGCAATATTCCCCGGGCTGAGCCCCCCGAACCGAAAACAACAAGTGAGCGCTCACTTACTTTGAAACCTTTTTCTTTCAAGTCTTTAATTAGGCCTTCACCGTCGGTATTGTCACCCAGTAATTGACCATTTCCCGTTGCAACCAGAGTGTTGACCGCGCCAGCCTCTTGCGCTCGCTTCGTTAATTCAGTTGCGAATTCCGCGGCTTGCTGTTTAAAAGGTAGCGTGACATTTAACCCTTTCCCGCCACTGCGAAAAAATTGAGCTATGTTTCGGGAAAATCGCCCGGGAGTCGACAAGTAACGACGGTACTCAACCGGATGCTGTTGCGCTTTCGCGAACAACGAGTGAATACGCGGAGACAAACTGTGCTCAATTGGGTTTCCAAAAACCCCCAGATGAATAACTGGCTTCATAGGGCTAACCAGTTTCGTGGTTTCAGATAGTAGCTGGTAAGCTTTTCCTCGGCCGAGTCCGGATCCGGATGCCAGTCATATTCCCAACGAGCCAGCGGTGGCATCGACATCAAAATAGACTCGGTTCTGCCACCCGTTTGTAGCCCGAACAAGGTTCCGCGGTCCCAGACAAGGTTAAACTCAACATAACGTCCACGGCGATAGAGCTGGAAATCGCGCTGCTGCTGTGTGTACGTCAGGGCTTTGCGACGCTCAACAATCGGTAAGTATGCTTTGGTAAAAGCATCGCCCACCGCTTTTATTACAGCAAAGCACTCGCCAAAAGAGCGGTCATTAAGGTCGTCAAAGAAAATACCGCCCACGCCACGAGCTTCATCGCGATGTTTAAGATAGAAGTAATCGTCACACCAGGCTTTATATTCCGGATAAAGCTTTTCATCAATGCAGTCCAGAGCGTCTTTCGCCTGTTGGTGCCATTCGACGATGTCTTCTTCAAATGGATAAAAGGGTGTTAAATCAAAGCCACCGCCAAACCACCAGACCGGCTCTTCGCCTTCTTTTTGCGCAATGAAAAAACGCACATTCATATGTACCGTAGGTACCATGGGGTTTTTGGGGTGCATTACCAGAGAAACACCACAGGCATTGAAGTCTCGACCTTCCAGCTCAGGGCGGTGCGCTGTTGCCGATGCAGGCATTTTCTCACCGTAAACGTGCGAAAAACCGACGCCGCCCTGCTCAAAAACCTCGCCGTTTTTTATGATTCTGGAACGACCGCCTCCGCCGCCGGGCCGATCCCAGCTGTCTTCCTGAAAGCCTTGCTGACCATCAGCTTGCGCTAACTGCTCACAAATAGCGTCCTGCAACGACATCAGGTAGCTTTTTACCTGCTTTAAATAGTCACTATGCATCGTCTCTGACAACCTGATTATTAAATGGATTAATGATACGAGTTGGATTCGCCGCTCCACCAGTCGCTTCATCCATGATCCAGTCCACGCTGTCACCAAATTGCAGGCGCACTTCCGCTGCCGTTCTTGCCGGCTCCTGGCCTGTTAAGTTGGCACTGGTAGATACCAAAGCATGGCCAAGTGCACGGCAAAGCTCTCTGACAGGCTCATGCGCACTAACCCGCACCGCTATGGTGTCTCTGCCGCCAGTTAATAATGGCGATACACTTTTTCTTACCGGAAGAATTAAGGTGACGGGGCCCGGCCAATGAGACAAAACACTGAAACGCTTGTCCTGCGGAATAGCCGAGTCTTCAACAAAAGGAAGTAATTGGCTGTAGTCGGCAGCTATTAAAATGAGCCCCTTTTCAGCAGGTCGCTGTTTCAGGCTTAGCAATTTTTGAATAGCAACTTCATTGGTTGGATCACAGCCCAGTCCGAATACTGCTTCTGTCGGGTAGGCAATAACGCCTGTTTTTACTGCGTTATGCGCTGCTTCCCACTTATCTGCCATAATATACCCTCCTCTTAAGGAGTCAGATTATAGCGCGTCCGACTTATAGTCGCATTGCTTTTGCGGACAGACTTTTCGAATTCCTGCAGCGGACTTCTTTTTAACCAGCAGTGGGTATTGGCATTTAGGGCAGGTTTCATCAACCGGTGGTTGATTCACTGTAAACTGGCATTTGGGATACTGATCGCAGGCGTAGAATACGGTGCCGCGTCGTGATGTTTTTTGATGCAGCTGACCACTGCCGCATTCCGGACAGGTAATAGCGTTCTCTTCGTCAGCATTGGGCTCGGTCACAAACTCACAGTCGGGAAACCCGCTACAACCAACAAATAAACCATAACGGCCACTTTTTAATTGCAGCTCTTTACCACACTCCGGACAAGCAACACCAAGGCCCTCGGGTTCAATTTCAGATTGCTCGCGAAGACCTCGTTTATAGTCGCAGTCAGGGTACCCTGTGCAGCCAAGAAAGCTGTTATGTCCAACATGTTTAATGACCAGCGGTCGCTCACAACGCGGGCAGCGCTCATCTGATGACATTAATGCAAGGGCCCTTCAGCTTCCTCAAACAACAAACCTTCCATTTGGTCGTAGGCGGCTTCCTGACCGGGAACATTAAACAGAACCATCAGCACAACCCATTTCAGGTCATCCAGAGTGAAGTTCGCTGTTTCAAGTTCCATTACGCGATCAATAACCACTTCGCGGGTCGCGAAATCTAACACACCCAGATTTTCTAAATACATTAAGAAACCACGACTCTGACTATCTAACCGCGACATCTCCGCCGTTGTATAAATACGGGTAGACTGCTGCGGGGCAACATCCAGGTAAGACTTGGTTTCCATTTCTTGTAAGTCGGCCAGGCGCTCTAACCACGCCAAAGCCTTCTGGATTTCCTGGTGACGAAAACCAGCCCGTGTAAGTTCATTGGTTAACTCATCGTGATCAACCACAACTTCCATTTCGGAATGAATGTAGTTTTCAAACAAGTACATGAGGATATCAAACATACTTTAGCGCCTCCCCACTTTGATATAACCGCCTGGTACGGCTGCCACTAGCCCTTCTAATTCGAGTAACACTACTTTCTCCATGACTTCAGCAACCTCGAGTCCGGACAATTGTACCATGTCATCAATTGTTCGTGGCTCTGAACTCAGACTAGCGAACAATCGATTGTTTGCCAAGCTTTCATCAAGATATTGTCGCTCTTCTGAAACCGGTGCTTGAGCGGGGTTAATCGAAAACCACTCTAGAATATCCTGTGGTGTGTTGATTAACTTTGCCCCCTGCTGTATCAGCCAATGACACCCCTGATGCTCCGGCAACAAAACCGACCCGGGAACAGCACCGACTTCACGCCCTTCATTCAACGCGTGTATTGCCGTTGAGAGCGAACCACTTTTACGGGCGGCTTCAACCACAACAACCGCCTGACTAATACCACTAATAATACGGTTACGCCGGGGAAAATGATCTGTCCTTGCGGTTTGTCCGGGCGGAAACTCAGAAATTAACAAGCCCTGATGGGCAATGAAATCCTGCAAGGCTTTGTTTCGTCGAGGGTAGTATTGATCAATTCCGGTACCCAAAACGGCAATGGTTTTGCCTTTGTCTGCGGCAGTTTTGTGCGCCTGGGCATCAATGCCCATTGCCAGGCCGCTCACCACAACAATACCCGACGCGACCAGTTTTTCACTGATCCAGTCAGCAACCTGCAGCCCGCTATGGCTCGCTTTGCGGCTGCCTACAACCGCCACACAGACCCCTTGAAGCAACTCTTTCCGACCTCTGTAGTAGATTAACCAGGGCGGATTGCTGATTGCTTTTAACGATGCCGGGTAATCGTCGCTGAAGTAAGATATAACGCCCTGATAATCACTTAGACACCAGCTCTCAGCGGCTTTCAACCAGCGCGAGTCTACCGGTTTTAGCGATTGCCCCCATCGCTCAAACAGCGTTTGCCAGCTGTCACACTCCCGTGCCGCTTTCTGTACCTTGTTTGATGCGCGTGTCATCCCCATTAATACACATAATTCCTGTGTGTTCACAGACTGTCCTTGACCTACCGATTTAAGGTAAACTAAGGGTAGATGAAGATTTGGAGGTTCTAATGGCAAAAATGACGGTTCTGAAATATCCAGACGAACGGTTACGCAAAGTCGCACAGCCGATTGACAAAGTGGATGACAGCATCCGCTCGGTTATCGATGATATGTTCGAAACTATGTATGAAGAGCAAGGCGTTGGCCTTGCCGCAACTCAGGTCGATGTTCACAAGCGTTTGTTTGTTGCTGACTGCAGCGAAGATCAGAACGAACCGCTGGTGTTTATTAACCCGGAGATAACCGAAGCCGAAGGTCATTTCAAGAATGACGAAGGTTGCCTGTCGTTTCCCGGCGTTTATGCAAAAGTAGAACGTGCGGAAAAAATTACGGTTACGGCTTTAGATAAAAACGGTGAACGTTTCAGTCGTTCGGCAGAAGGCCTTTTAGCTATTTGTATTCAGCACGAAATTGATCACTTAGAGGGTAAACTCTTTGTCGATTATTTATCGCCACTGAAACGCGAGCGTATTCGTAAGAAATTAGAGAAAGAACAGCGTTTGGCTGAAAAGTATGCGGCGGAAGCACAGTAATGCGGATAGTCTTTGCAGGCACGCCCGATTTTGCCGCACAACACTTACAGCAATTGCTTGATGAAGCTCATCAGATAGTCGGTGTTTACACCCAACCCGACCGCCCTGCAGGACGCGGCAAAAAGCCGCAACCGAGCGCCGTTAAGAAACTGGCAGTTGAACACCAACTACCCGTTTACCAGCCAGAGTCGTTAAAATCGGAAGAAGCTCAGTCGGCTTTAGCAGAGCTAAAACCTGACGTAATGGTCGTTGTTGCTTATGGTTTATTGCTGCCGCAAGCGGTGTTGGATATCCCGGCCAAAGGTTGTCTGAATGTTCATGGCTCTTTGTTGCCTAGATGGCGGGGTGCAGCTCCTATTCAACGCGCCATATGGGCAGGAGATTCAGAGTCAGGCGTTTGCATTATGCAGATGGAAGCAGGCCTGGATACTGGTCCGGTACTGCATGAAGAACGATGCGCTATTAGCCCGCAGGAGACCTCCGCTTCGCTTTACCATAAACTTGAAAGCCTTGGTCCAAAAGCGTTAATCACAGTATTAGCAGACCTTGAAAGTTATCAACGCCAGGCCAAACCGCAAAGTGACAGCGAAGCCACCTATGCAAAAAAGCTGACTAAGCAGGAAGGCAAAATAGACTGGACGCAGCCGGCCGCATTTATTGAACGCTGCGTAAGGGCATTTAACCCCTGGCCCATGAGCTGGTGTCAGTCAGACAATTTAAAGGCTCAACAGAATACGATTAAAATTCATGCTGCTGAATTGGTTCAGGGTGCCAGTAACAAAAGGCCCGGAACTATTATTAGCAGCACGCACCAAGGTATAGACATTGTCACTGGCGATGGTCTTTTGCGTATTACCCAGGCACAAATGCCGGGCAAAAAGGTGCAGCCGGCCAGTACGCTGGTTAACGGCTACAGCAACGTATTTAGTCCCGGACTGGAATTACAATGAGTCAGCAGAAGAAATCCGAAGGCAGCGGTCACGGCGCAAAAAGCCGGGCGGCGGCTGCGAGTGCCCTGTTTCAGGTTTTAGAGAAAGGCGAGTCGCTTTCGGCGGCCCTGCCTTATGCAACCAGCAAATTACCCGACGCAGATAAACGTCTTGCCAGTGCGATTAGTTACGGTGTTTTGCGCGTTCTGCCCAGCCTTAATCGCTTGGTTGGCGCAAAATTGGATAAGCCCCTCAAAGGTAAGTTAAAAGTATTGCATTACCTGTTACTGGTTGGTGCCTATCAATTGTATTGCCAACGAATTAAAGATCACGCTGCCGTAAGTGCAACCGTAGAAGCCGCTCGTATACTGGGTAAAAGAAACCATAAAGGCTTAGTGAACGGTATACTGCGTCAGTTATTGCGCGAAGCTCCTTCAGCCGATGACTCACACCAACGTGAGTTACCCTGTGATTCAATGCAGAATCATCCTCGCTGGTTATTTGATGCCATTAACAATGACCACCCCGAGCATGCCGATAACATTCTGGCGGAAAACAACACTCACCCGCCTATGTGGTTACGTGTGAATGAGCGATTTTCCACTCGCGATGACTACTTACGGCAGCTTCAGGATAGTGACATTGCAGCAACGGCTGATGCCAGCGCAATCAATGCAATTCAATTGCATGCGCCCTGTCCGGTAGAGAAACTCCCCGGCTTTGCCCGTGGCCATGTGTCTGTACAGGACAGATCCGCTCAGCTGGCAGCAGACTTTCTAAATGTAAATGCTGCGCATCGTGTACTCGACTGCTGCGCCGCTCCCGGCGGTAAATTACTCCATTTATTGGAACGGCACAGCTTTGAACAACCGGTTCAGGCTATTGATATCGACCCCAAGCGCCTTGAGCGAGTGGATGAAAACCTAGAGCGTGCTGGTTTAAGCGCTGTTATTCACTGTGCAGATGTCGCCACGACCAATGACTGGTGGGACGGCGAGCAATTCGACCGCATACTGCTGGATGCCCCCTGCTCCGCAACCGGTGTGATACGCCGACACCCGGATATTAAATGGTTACGCCGCGCTGAAGACATCAGCGAACTGGCAAAGTTACAGAAGCAGATACTCAGCTCACTTTGGCCACTACTTAAGCCAGGCGGAGAACTGCTGTATGCAACCTGCTCTATTCTGCGTCAGGAAAACCAAACTCAAATTGAGTCTTTTCTACAGCAGCAGTCTGGTGCTAGTCTGATACCTATAACAGCAGAGCATGACACACTGCAATTGCTTCCCGGACAATATGGCGGGGATGGTTTCTTTTACGCGAGACTGAAGAAAGCCCAATGAAAATAATCATACTCGGTGTTGGCCAGGTCGGCGGCACATTGGCAGAAAACCTGGTTGGTGAGCGCAACGACATCACCATAGTTGATACCAATAACGACTTACTGGACGACTTGCAGGACAAATATGACTTGCGTGTTGTCGTCGGTAACGGCGCTCATCCGGACGTATTGCGTAAAGCTGGTGCAGACGACGCAGATTTGCTGATTGCCGTAACCAGCAGCGATGAAACCAATATGATTGCCTGTCAGGTTGCTTATTCCATTTTTAATACACCGAAAAAAATAGCCCGAATCCGTTCTGAAGAGTATATCCGTTATAAAGATCAGCTATTTCATAATCAAGACGCGCCGGTCGATCACATCATTTCTCCGGAACAGTTAGTTACTAACTACATCAGACGGTTAATTGACTACCCCGGCGCTTTGCAGGTTATGGAGTTTGCTAACGGTCGTGCCAGTTTGGTTGCGGTCCGGGCTTACTATGGCGGCAAGCTCGTCGGGCACGCAATTTCTACTCTGCGGGAGCACATCCCCAATATAGACACTCGAGTCGCGGCCATTTATCGTCAGGGCAAGCCCATCCGCCCGACAGGAACCACTATTATTGAAGCCGATGACGAAGTTTTCTTTATTGCAGATACTCGTCATATCAGCACGGTAATGCAGGAGCTGCAGAAGCTTGAAGACAAATACCGACGCATCATGATTGTCGGTGGTGGCAATATTGGCGCAGGTCTGGCTAAGCAGCTGGAAGTTGACCACAGGGTCAAACTGATAGAGCGCTCTGAAGCGCGCGCAGAAGAGTTGTCACAAAGCCTTGAGCACACATTAATTTTCCGCGGTGACGCCTCCGATCAAAAACTGCTGGAAGAAGAGCACGTTGAAGATATTGATGTTTTCATTGCGGTAACCAACGACGACGAAGCAAATATCATGTCGGCTATGTTGGCTAAGCGCATGGGTGCCCGCAAAACCATGGTACTGATTCAGCGCAGTGCTTACGTTGACCTGGTTCAGGGCGGTGAAATTGATATTGCTATATCGCCACAACGCGCCACCGTTTCAGCGTTACTCACCCACGTACGCCGTGGGGATATTGTGAATGTGTACTCGCTGCGTAAAGGCGCTGCTGAAGCCATTGAAGCCATTGCACATGGTGATGAAGACACCTCTAAGGTCGTCGGAAAGGCCATTAAAGACATTAAACTTCCGCCGGGTACCACTATTGGCGCCGTTGTTCGGGGGCATGAAGTACTCATGGCGCACAGCGAAACCATTATTCACTCGGACGACCACGTTATTCTGTTCTTGCTGGATAAAAAGTACATTGATCAGGTTGAGAAAGTCTTCCAGCCCAGCGCAATGTTCTTCTAATTAAGAGGCTTTAGCTGAACCCGGCCTCGGGTAGCGGCCTGTAGTTTTTTCTGCAGCGTCTCTACCTCTATGGGTCTTAATAACACAGTCAGCAACACACTCTCTCCGTATTCCGACGAGGCTGTTTCAACACCGGCTTCAAATAAAATAGGCTCTACATCGCCCTGGTCGGTATAGGCAAAGTGCAACTGAAACCCCTGTTTGAAAACCCGACGTTCTTTTTCAAGCTCCGCTAACGCAGTGACGGTCGCTTCCGTATAGGCTCGTTGAAGGCCTCCAGTCCCTAACTTTACGCCGCCAAAGTAGCGCACCACTATTGCCGTAACCTCCCCTACACCACTGCTTTGCAGTGCCATAAGCATGGGCCTTCCTGCCGTTCCGGAAGGCTCTCCGTCATCACTGGAGGCTAAACGTTGGCTATTATTCGGAGCAGAAAACACGGAGGCTGAACAGTAGTGCGAAGCTTTTGGCCACCTTCTTTGTACTTCAGTTAAAAATTCAGCGGCGCTGACTTCATTGTCGGTATGCGCAAGGCAGGCGATAAAACGACTGCCTTTTATCTCTATTTCAACTTCAGCTTCAGAGACCGGAATATCGTAATCTTGATCATGCAAGACGGGTAACCTTTTTCACGTAAGCATCCAAAGACGTTTGTCGCGTAAGGTTATCATTTCGTTCCCGATAGATAACAATGTTATCTTCAATCCGTACACCGCCAAATGGCCGAAACTCATCCACCCTCTTCCAATTAATAACGTGCTTATTGCGAGAACTCGCCAGCTTTTGCAGTAAAGGCTCAATAAAGTAAATACCGGGTTCAATGGTATACACCTGCCGCGGCTCGACAGTACGGGTTGTTTTTAATGTAAGGTGGCCTGTTGGCGACGGTATGGGGGTTCCCCGCTCGTCAGCCTGAGCAGCGCCAACGTCGTGCACTTGCAGTCCTAGAGGGTGGCCCAGGCCATGCGGGAAAAACACGCTCGTTATGCCGTCTTCAATCATTTGCTCGGGACTGCAACTGACAAAACCAAAGGCAAAAAGCACGTTAGCAATTTGCTCGTGAGCCAACTGATGTAATACAGGAAACTCCATACCTGGCTTCATTTTATCAATAAGCGCTAACGTAATTTGGTCAAGAGCCGCTATCAGCTCTTCATACTCATTATGCTCTGCCGACCAAGTCCGGCTAATATCGGCAGCGTAACCGCAAACCTCAGCGCCGGCATCAACCAACATCGACTTTAACGACACTTGTGATTTTTTATCCGGTAACCAATGGTGTAAAACACTCGCGTTCTTATTTTGTCCAATAATATGATTGTACGGTACTTCATTCTGCCCTTGCCGTGTCGCCGCCATATAATTCAACAGGCAATCAAACTCGGAGTCGCCTTTAAAAAAGGCCTCTGCCGCGGCAATATGTCCTTCTGCGGCAATATGGTTGGCTTGCGCTAAGCAGGCTATTTCATAGTCTGTTTTGAACAAACGATGATAATGAAAGAAGTGAAGAACCGGGTCTGGGTTGATGTTCTCAAAGCCTAGCGCTTTTGCTACTTCAATATGTTCACCCAGGTAGGCGGCGTTTTTCTTATCATAAGGTAAGAGCTTTTCTATAGCCTCAGGCGAACTGATGTGTTCCACGTGGAACTCTTCTAGCCAGGGTTCACTTTCTAAATTTGCTGTTGTATGCCAAAAGTCCGGAGCATTGAGCAGAACGAGCGTTGGACGGGTCTCGGGTTTTATAATGACCCAGGCATTAGGAAGCTGCGTTTCCGGACACCAAGCCTTGAAATGAGGATTCGCACGAAAAGGATAATTCATGTCATCCAAAAACCAGCGCTTTTGCTGGCCTGAGTGTATTGCGAGTAAATCTAAATTTTCTCGTTTGCAGAGTCGCTCCGCACGGGTTTGAAGCTGCTTTATATGGTCAGGAAATAACGGCCACAAATCTGCTGTCGCAGTCATATTGAATCGCCTTATTCAGTCTCAACAATGGTCATATCAACAACTTGCTCAAACAAATTATCCTCGTTACCACCTAACATCCTATAAATTTGTTGGTAACTCAATACCGCTTTTACATAATCTCGGGTTTCATGGTAAGGGATGGTTTCAACCCACTCATCGGCATAAACAGGCTCTTCTGGTAGCCACTCTCTCACACGGTAGTATCCTGCATTATAGCTTGCCGTAGCTAATAGCCAGTTATTCTCAAACCGATGTTTCAGGCGACTCAAGTAATGAGTTCCTAATCGCACATTGACCGACGGGTCATTTAAACGACGCCAACTGTTGTTTTTGGTATCCAGTTGTTTGGCGGTGCCGGGCAGTATTTGCATTAAGCCTCTGGCGCCCGCGCTGGAATAAGCATCATGCCGGAAGTTGCTTTCTCGCCGGGTAATGGCTAAAGCCCAGTTTTCATCTATTCCTGCGGCCTGTGATGCCCTTCCTAATATGTCTTTATAAGCTAATGGGAAACGAATGCCCACGGCGTCAAAATGACCAATTTGCGCTAATGTCCATATGGCTTGATCATGCCACCCCCACTCGCTGGCAAGATACGCTGCGACCTTTTGCTCTTCGCCATCGAGTTGAGTTAATAAGTGATTCCACTCTCTCCTTGCGTCCACCCAGCGCTCAAGCTGAATAAGCTCGTATGCACGCTGGACACTCGGATGGTTCCGGATCTGTTCAAGCTGAACCACACTCACCTCAAGCTTTTCGTGCTCAAGGCTAACCGGTTTCTGTAACCTTGCAGAGGCTAGAAAGCCGTAATAATGGCGTTCGTCGGATAAGTCTTCGTAGAGTTGCTGAGCAACTAACGCATTCCCGGTAATTTCCTGCGTACGCGCAAGCCAGTAACGCCACTGATTCCCTTGCCGAATAGCAACGGGGAGACTTTGAATAGCATCACGCAGACCTTCGTAATCTTTGTCTTTAAGGTAAATAGCTAAACGCCACTGAAGAACTCGCTCATTGAGCGCATTAACCGGAACACGGTCATGCCAGACGCGCGCTTCCGGATGAGACTTCAAACTTAGCGCAACCGCAAACTCTTCTGCTATGCGTTCTTCCTGCGCCTCTGAAAAGGGTAGCTCGGGCTTCAGTTTTTTATAACTGCGCAGGGCAATATTTTCATCTCGCCAAATAAGCTTTGTCAGTGCAAAAGTCGTTATCTGGGCTTCTTTTTCAGGGTAACGTCCCTTAAACCAGGAACCGTCTTCAATGGCCGCCGGTGAATAGCGCACTTTATGATAAAACTCACCCAGATATTGCTGTAACTCCGGTAATAACCCTGTGAGGTAAGGCAGTAACGTTGGGTTACCGCGTTCAGCTGCCATCTTCAGTCTATTCCAAACTTTCTCATCAGTACGTCCGTCAAGGCTTTCCCATTCCTTCAAAATGGGATCACAGGCTGAAGGAAGTGAAAAACCGTGTTCCCAAATAGCATCAACCTGGCGACGGAAAGGCCCGTCCCCCAAACCTTTTTCTCGTTGCGCTTCAATAAACTGACAACGGTGAGTCAAAGTGCCCGGATGCCGAAAGTCGCGAATAAAGCGTGCATGCTCTTCTTGCCCTGCCAGGTAAGTAAGCCACGGCTGCCTTAGCTGCCAGTCGAGTGGTGTGTTGTCATACTTTTCCAGAAAAGCCAAAACCCGGTCTTCATTAGCCAAATAGCCTACTTGCTCCAGCCTTGTCAGTTCCAGATACGGAACGAGCGGGTAGCCCTCCAGCTTCTGTAATAACTGACGGTATTCATTCAGACGACCACGCTTAGCGGCGTATTCTGCTTTTTTGAATAGCTCACGCTGCTGCTCCCGTTGTTCACTATCAACAGGTTCAGATTGGGCTGCACCACTACTAAACAGCGATAACGCGAAAAACAATGGTGCACTGTAACGTATGATAAACGACTGCTTTTTCATTAATTCAAACGCATGTTTAAATAACCGTTGAAAAATTGGCGTATTCGCGCCAAACTCTCTCTACCTTAACCCAAAGCTATAGCAGAATCAGTTTCTTTATAGCAACAAATTAATGGAAGTCGTGGGAGACCCAAGATGATCTATCAAGGTGAAAGCATTCGGGTCGATTTTATCGAACCAGGTTTCGCAGAATTACAATTTGATGCGAAAGGCTCGGTTAATAAATTCGACCAGGCAACATTAGAAGAATTCAGTGAAGCACTGACAAAATTACAAAACACTGACGATTTACGTGGCGTCATTGTCACCAGTAGCAAGTCGACCTTTATTGTAGGCGCTGACATTACTGAGTTCCTGACACTATTCTCTGATCAGGAAAAAACCCGCAGCTGGGTCGCAAAAGCATCACGCGTATTTGACCAACTGGAAGACCTGCCGGTACCCACCGTTGGTGCGGTTAAAGGCTTCGCGTTAGGCGGCGGCTGTGAGGCACTATTAGCCTGTGACTACCGTGTAGCGGATACCACAGCAACTATCGGCCTGCCTGAAGTTAAACTGGGTCTTATCCCGGGCTTTGGCGGTACTATGCGTTTACCTCGCGTTATTGGTCCTGATAACGCTTTAGAGTGGATCACCACAGGTAAAAACAACAAAGCAGAAGACGCGCTTAAAGTTGGCGCAATTGATGCGATTGTTGAGCCAGAGAACCTGACAAAAGCGGCGTTGAATTTAGCGAAAGCTGCCGCTGCCGGCGAGCAAGACTGGAAAGCCAAGCGTCAGCCTAAGTTAGAGCCGTTAAAAGCCAACGACACCGAGTTGATGATGACTCTGGTTACCGCTAAAGGTTTAATTGCAGCCAAAGCCGGTAAACACTACCCGGCACCGCACAAGGCGTTAGAAGCAATTGAAAACGGCGCACGCGAACACCGTGAAGGCGCATTAAAAGCTGAAAACAACGCATTTTTCGATCTGACCCAAACTGAAGCGTGTCAGGCACAGGTTGGTATCTTCCTGGCGGACCAGGCGGTTAAAAGTAAGTCTAAGAAGTACGCCAAAGCAGCAACCAAAGAAATCAAAACAGCGGGTGTTTTAGGCGCAGGTATTATGGGCGGCGGTATCGCTTACCAGTCTGCCCTTAAAGGCGTACCGGCTGTAATGAAAGACATTAAGCAAGACGCTTTAGATTTGGGCATGAAAGAAGCTGGCAAGATCCTGAAAAAAGGTGTTGAGCGCGGTAAGGTGAACAACGAGAAGATGATTAAAATCTTATCTTCTATTACACCTACGCTGCTGAACGATGCCGTTAAAGACGTCGACATTGTGGTTGAAGCCGTTGTTGAGAACCCGAAAGTGAAAGGTTCGGTATTGGCGGAAATTGAAGGTGTCATTGGTGATGACGCAATTCTTACCTCTAACACCTCGACCATTTCTATTACAGAGCTCGCTAAAAACCTGAAGCGTCCTGAAAAATTCTGCGGTATGCACTTCTTTAACCCGGTACATAAAATGCCGCTGGTTGAGATTATTCGTGGCGAGAAAACTTCAGATGACACTGTTAATGCCGTAGTAGCCTATGCATTGAAACTGGGCAAAACCCCTATCGTTGTTAACGACTGCCCGGGCTTCTTAGTGAACCGCGTATTGTTCCCTTACCTGGCAGGCTTTGCCGGTATGGTTGATGAAGGCGTTGATTTCGTCGGCATCGACAAGGTTATGGAGAAGCAGTTCGGCTGGCCTATGGGTCCTGCGTACTTGAGCGACGTTGTCGGCATCGACACGGCGGATCATTGTACCGTTGTTATGGAAGCAGGCTTCCCGACCCGCATGAAACGCGACGAGTCCAGCGCCATTGCTAAGCTGGCAGCCGCTGAGCGTTACGGTCAGAAAAACGGTAAAGGCTTCTATGTTTACGGCACCGACAAAAAAGGTAAGCCAACCAAAGAAGCTGATCCGGCGACTTATGAGTTACTAGGCTGTGAACAAGGCAAAAAGCTGGACGCAGATGAAGTCATTGCTCGCTGCATGATCCCAATGGTGAACGAAGTGGTTCGCTGTCTGGAAGAAGACATTGTGGGCTCTGCTGCCGAAGCAGACATGGCGTTGCTTTATGGCTTAGGCTTCCCTCCATTCCGAGGCGGCCCTTTCCGTTATTTGGAAACGCTTGGCATGGACAACTTTATTCAACTGGCAGACAAGTACGCGCACCTGGGTGAAATTTATCAGGTTACCGACGGCATGCGCGAAATGGCTAAAGCCGGTAAATCTTACTTTGACACAACCAGCGCGAAGTAAGGCTTGAGGAGGTTATTAAAATGAAAGACATCGTCATTGTAGATTGTATTCGTACGCCAATGGGGCGTTCAAAAAATGGTGTTTTCCGCCATACTCGTGCCGAAGACCTCTCAGCTGCGCTGATGAAGGGCTTACTTGAGCGTAACCCGGAAGTTGACCCGGAAGAACTGGAAGACATTTACTGGGGTTGTGTACAGCAAACCTTAGAACAAGGTTTCAACATTGCGCGTAACTCAGCGTTAATTGCCGGCATTCCTCATAAGGTGGCTGGCGTTACCGTTAACCGTCTGTGTGGCTCATCCATGCAGGCGTTGCACGACGCTACCCGCGCTATTATGAACGGCGACGGCGAAATCTTTATGGCCGGTGGTGTTGAGCACATGGGTCACGTGCCAATGACTCACGGCATCGACTTTCACCCCGGCATGAATAAGTCTGTAGCAAAAGCTTCGGGCAGCATGGGTATGACCGCTGAATTGTTGTCTCGCAAGTTCGGTATTACCCGTGAACAACAAGACGAATTTGGCGCGCGCTCTCATAAGAAAGCGCACGAAGCGACAGTTGAAGGTCGCTTTGCTAAAGAGATTTACCCAATTAACGGCCACAATGCTGACGGCGAACTGGTACGCGTGACTGAAGACGAAGTTATTCGTCCGGAAACTACCGCAGAAGGCCTGTCACAGCTTCGCCCGGTGTTTGACCCTGCCAACGGCACGGTAACCGCAGGTACCTCATCAGCCTTGTCTGACGGCGCAGCTGCCATGTTGGTTATGTCTGCTGATAAAGCCAAAGAACTGGGTCTGACGCCACGCGTTAAGATTCGCTCAATGGCCGTTGCAGGCTGCGATCCTTCCATTATGGGTTACGGCCCCGTTCCGGCAACTGAGAAAGCACTTAAACGTGCTGGTGTGTCTATTGACGACATCGACGTTGTTGAACTGAACGAAGCCTTTGCCGCACAGTCACTGCCTGTACTTAAAGGTTTAAAACTGTTCGACAAGATGGAAGAGAAAGTGAACCTGAACGGTGGTGCTATCGCTTTAGGTCACCCATTAGGCTGCTCTGGCGCACGTATCTCAACGACGCTAATCAACTTAATGGAAGAGAAAAACGCGAAGCTTGGCTTAGCCACCATGTGCATTGGCCTTGGCCAAGGTATTGCGACGGTATTTGAACGCGTTTAAAAGAAACAGCAAAACTAGAGCGGTTTAACACTTTAACTGCTCTGAGGAAGGGGGGAGCGAAGGCTCGCCCCTTTTTATTGTCAGGAAATACTCAGAAACACGCCGTGAACCCATCCCTGGGGGCTTGACTGCAGCCATCCATGGCTGCAGACAGTTTCTGAGTATTTCCCGCCAACAAACAGCGGTGCAATCCATCACTCCCCCCTCACCTCTTAGTCGCGAAAGTGTTAAACTACTCGCCAATTTCACCTAACGTCTTTTAAAGAAGTCATGACCCAGATTAACTGCGACAAAGAACTCGATACCCTTGGCCTTAAATGCCCGGAGCCCGTAATGTTAGTTCGTGCGGCTATTCGTAAAATGAAGGTTGGTGAGGTATTGCTGATTATTGCGGATGATCCCGCAACAACCCGGGATATTCCGGGCTTTTGCGAGTTTATGGAGCATGAGTTAATGGGCTCTGAAACCGAAGAGATGCCTTACCGCTACTGGGTTAGGAAGGCCCACTAAAAGCCTGACATTCAAGTATCAGGCTTTATCTTTATTTAAATACATTTCCCAGAACTCAGCCTGACCAACTTCACCTAATTCGTAAGGTTCAAAACCAAAGTTTTTGTAGGCCTGCTTGGCACGGTCATTGTTTTCCAAAACTTCTAGAGTCAGCTTCACGCAACCACGGAATTCTGCCAGTGTTTTCACTTCTTCCAGAAGTTTACGAGCAACGCCCTGGCCTCGATATTCCGGAATAACCGCTATGTCGTGAATATTCATTAATGGTTTTGCAGCGAAGGTTGAGAAGCCTTCTACACAGTTTGCAACGCCAACCGGGGTATCACCATCGTAGGCCAGCAAAGAAAAGACATGGTCTCTTTTTGCCATTTCATCTATCAGACTTTCTTTAACTTCATCTGATATGCCTTCACCACCACCCATTGGGTCTTTAGCGTAAGCATCCAACATAGCTATAACGGCATTACGGTGTTTGGGGTTACTATAATCCGCAAGTGTAATTTCTATCATTCGTCCTTCGCTCATTTTACAACGTAAACTGTTTCATTTGCTCAGCAACAGGCTGGTAGCAATGACAGCTGGTAACATGGTCGTTCACCATACCAACTGCTTCCATAAAAGCATAGCAAATGGTCGGCCCGACAAACTTAAAGCCTTCCTTTTTTAACGCTTTTGCCATGCTTTGGGAAGCCTCAGTTTCGGTTGGAATCTCACTTTGCGTCCGATACGCATTAATAATCGGTGAGCCGCCAACAAACGCCCATAGCCATTGCTCAAATCTAACACCTTTCTCTTCTAGCTTTAAAAAGGCTGCGGCGTTAGTGAAAATCGCATCAATTTTCGCCTTGCTACGAATAATATCACGGTTGCTGTACAACCGTTCGCGATCAGCATCACTCATTGCCACAATAGCTTTCGGATCAAAACCCAAAAAGGCTTTCTCGTAGCCCGCTTGTTTGCGCAATATGGTTAACCAGCTAAGACCCGCCTGCTGCCCGTCCAGACACAGTTTGGCGAAGAGTTCTATCGGGTCACGTACCGGCCTTCCCCAGACATTGTCGTGATACGCACGGTAATCGTCAGCAGATTCACACCAGGAACAACGTTCTGGTTCATTATTTGTCATGCCTTCCCCTATAACCAAGGCGCGTCAGAGGGTATAATCTACGCATATTTTTCGACCATTGGTCAACCACAAATAAAAAAGCAGAGAATGCGTATGTCGAAATACGATGTGAAAACCTTTCAGGGGCTTATTCTTGCTCTTCAGGACTACTGGGCTCAGCAAGGCTGTGCCGTGGTTCAGCCATTAGATATGGAAGTGGGTGCAGGCACTTTTCACCCAATGACGTTTTTACGCTCATTAGGCCCCGAGCCAGCCAGTTTTGCTTATGTTCAGCCTTGCCGCCGTCCTACTGATGGTCGTTATGGCGAGAACCCAAACCGATTACAGCACTACTATCAGTTTCAGGTCATTATGAAGCCTTCACCTAAAGACATTCAGGAACTTTACCTGGGCTCTTTAGAAATGCTTGGCTTTGACACACTGACTCACGACATACGCTTTGTAGAAGACAACTGGGAATCGCCTACTCTGGGCGCCTGGGGTCTGGGCTGGGAAGTCTGGCTTAACGGTATGGAAGTCACTCAGTTTACTTACTTCCAGCAAGTCGGTGGTTTAGAGTGCCGCCCCGTGGCCGGAGAAATTACCTACGGCCTGGAGCGTTTGGCCATGTACATTCAGGGTGTGGACAGCATCTACGACCTGGTCTGGACCGACGGCCCTCGCGGTAAGATCTTGTATCGCGACGTTTTTCATCAGAATGAAGTTGAGCAATCAACTTACAACTTTGAATACGCTGACGTTGATGTGCTTTTCCGTCGCTTCGACGACTGTGAAAAAGAGTGCGAACTGCTCATAGAAAAATCTTTGGCTTTGCCTGCGTATGAGCAAGTGATGCGAGCGTCTCACGCGTTTAACCTGCTGGATGCCCGGCATGCTATCTCTGTGACCGAAAGGCAGCGCTACATACTTCGTGTCAGAACCATGGCAAAAGCCGTTGCCGAAGTTTATTACCAGGCGCGCGAAGCTCTGGGCTTCCCTTTAGCCGACAATAAAAACAACCCAGCAGCGAACTAAGGAGAGCCAAGCCGTGCAAAAAGAAAACTTATTAATTGAGCTAGGTACCGAAGAGCTTCCTCCAAAAGCCTTAAAGTCACTGCGCGACAGCTTAAAGTCGGGTATTGAGTCTGGTTTAAAAAGCGCTGAGCTGAATTTTGATAGTATTGAAGCTTATGCCACTCCTCGTCGGTTAGCTGTCCTGGTTAAACAGGTTGAGACCGAGCAGCAGGATAAAGAAGTAGAGAAACGCGGTCCCGCTGTTAATGTGGCTTTTGATGATTCAGGTAATCCGACAAAAGCCGCCGAAGGCTGGGCTCGTTCTAATGGTATTACCGTTGAGCAGGCTGACCGTCTAAAGACAGACAAGGGCGAATGGCTGCTGCATAAGGCAACAGTAAAAGGCCAGGCGCTCGCTGAATTAGTTCAGGGTATGCTGGAAGCCGCCATTAAAACACTACCTATTCCTAAGCCTATGCGCTGGGGTGACAGCACCGCACAGTTCATTCGCCCGGTTCATACACTGACGGTTATGCTGGGTAGCGAGCTCATAAAAGCTGAAATTCTGGAAACTAAGAGCGCTCGTTTTATTCAGGGTCATCGTTTTCATTCTCCTGAAGGTTTTGAGCTTGATCATGTCGACAACTACCTTGAAAAGCTGCGTCAAGCGAAAGTAACCGCTAACTTCGAAGAGCGTATTGAGACAATTCAATCGGAGATCTCACGTCTTGCTTTGGAACTCGGCGGCCAGGTTATTCAGGATGACGAGTTAGTTGAGGAAGTTGCTGCACTGGTGGAATGGCCCGTAGCTTTAACCGCAAGTTTCGATCAGGGTTTTCTGGCTGTGCCAAAGGAACCTCTCATTGTCACCATGAAAGACGACCAGCGTTACTTCCCGGTTGAAGATGGCAAAGGTAATTTATTATCTCAATTCATTTTCATCACCAATATTGAAAGTCGCGACCCGCAACAAATTGTTAAAGGTAATGAAAAGGTTGTTCGCCCTCGCCTGGCGGATGCACAGTTTTTCTTTGAGTCCGATAAGAAAAAAACACTGGAGTCTCGCCTTTCAGCACTGGATTCTGTACTTTTCCAGAAGCAACTCGGAAGTATTGGTGACAAAGCACGTCGCATTTCCGTGTTAGCCGGTAAAATTGCCAACCAGTTAAACGCTGACGTAAAAGCTTCACAAAGAGCCGGCCTGCTGTGCAAAGCTGACCTGGTATCCGATATGGTTTCAGAGTTTCCTGAAACTCAAGGTGTTATGGGTAAGCACTATGCACTTAACGACGGTGAAAGTGAAACTATCGCACAGGCAATTGAGCAACACTACTGGCCTCGCTTTTCCGGTGATGAATTACCTCAAACCAAAGAGGCCTGTGCCGTCGCATTAGCCGACAAACTGGATACGCTGGTCGGAATATTTGGTATTGGCCAGGTACCCAAAGGGGATCGTGACCCCTTTGCTCTTCGCCGCGCAGCTTTAGGTTTATTACGTACACTGGTGGAGCGCGATCTCGCACTCGATTTAAACGAGTTACTGACAGCCTCAGTAGAAGGCTTTGGTGACAAGCTATCCAATAAAACAGTAGCTGCCGACGTATTTGAATTCCTGCTTGGCCGCTTCCGCCCTTGGTATCAGGATCAAGGTATTTCGGTTGATGTTATTCAGTCAGTACTGGCACGATCGCCGTCAAAGCCAACCGACTTCGACCAACGCGTTAAGGCTGTTCAGTCATTTAAATCTCTGGACTCTGCCGAAAGTTTAGCAGCCGCCAATAAGCGCGTTGGGAATATTCTCGCAAAGTCTAAAGAAGAAATATCAGGAAAAGTTGATGAGTCTGTTTTACAAGAAGAGTCCGAAACAGCCCTTTATCGTTTAGTAACGCAAACTGAAAGCGCTATTAAGCCGCTTATTGCTAACGGTGATTATAGTGACGCCCTTACACAATTATCAGAGCTTAAAGAGCCTGTCGATGCGTTTTTCGAACATGTAATGGTTAATGCGGAAGACGATACAGTTCGTGTGAACCGACTTAACTTACTGTTCAGATTACGTCAGTTGTTCCTGGAAATAGCAGACATATCTCTTCTTCAGTAAGTCTTTGATTTAAAAATAAAAAGCCGGTTCATTTTGCATGAACCGGCTTTTTTTATGCCGACATTCTTATGTCTATTAACTAGACGTCGAGGTTAGCAACCTTAAGCGCGTTAGACTCTATAAATGCTCTACGAGGCTCGACCTCATCACCCATTAAGGTGGTGAATAACTGATCCGCGCCAATAGCATCTTCAATAGTAACCTGAAGCATACGACGGGTTTCAGGGTCCATGGTCGTTTCCCACAGTTGGTCAGGGTTCATTTCTCCCAAACCTTTATAGCGTTGAACATAAAGTCCACGCTTAGACTCGTTAATAAGCCATTCAACAGCGTCAACAAAGTGGTTAATTGGTTGCTTTTTCTCACCACGGAGAACGTAGCCACCTTCTTCTACCAGCGAGTCGATTTTTTCGCCAAGCGTCACTATCTGTTCATAGTCTTTCGACATTAAGAACTCGTAGTTAAGTGGGTAATCGGTATCAACCCCATGCTGACGAATGGTTGTTGTCGGCAACCACATTCTGCGTTCAGTATCTTCATGCAAAGAGACAGTATAGGTTGCTGAATCGACTTCTCTGGCTGTTAGGTCATCGTTTAGTGTCTTGACCCACTTGGCCATATAATCTTTGTCTTTCAACCGTTCATCAGTTAGACGAGGCGCGTAGAACAGGCGCTGCAGAAAACGTTCCGGCATACGACGGCTCAGGCGTTTTATATTTTCCTGTGCCATTTGGTAGCCGTTAACCAGCTCTTCCAGCTTTTCACCCGCAATACCCGGAGCGGTTTCGTTAACGTGTAACGACGCGTTGTCCAACGCCAAACTGGTCAGGTAACGAATCAATGACGGATCGTCTTTAATATAGACTTCTTGCTTACCTTTTTTCACCTTATACAAAGGAGGCTGAGCAATGTAGATGTAACCACGCTCAATAATCTCCGGCATTTGGCGATAGAAGAAGGTCAGCAACAAGGTACGAATGTGAGAACCGTCAACGTCAGCATCCGTCATTATAATAATACGGTGATAACGTGTTTTATCCGGGTTGTACTCATCACGACCAATGCCACAGCCCATTGCTGTGATTAAAGTTCCGACTTCAACCGATGACAGCATTTTATCAAAACGTGCTTTTTCAACGTTAAGGATTTTACCTTTTAGCGGCAGTATCGCTTGGTTTTTGCGATTACGCCCCTGCTTCGCTGAACCGCCTGCAGAGTCACCCTCCACAATGTAGAGTTCAGACAGTGCAGGATCTTTTTCCTGACAATCGGCCAGCTTACCCGGAAGCCCCGCTATATCTAAAGCACCTTTACGACGAGTCATTTCACGAGCTTTACGAGCCGCTTCACGCGCCCGAGCCGCATCAATAATTTTATTGATGATAAGCTTGGCTTCACCTGGGTTTTCTAACAGATAATCGGCTAACTGTTCATTCATTGACTGCTCTACAGCCGACTTCACTTCAGAAGAAACGAGTTTATCTTTTGTCTGAGAAGAAAACTTAGGGTCTGGTACTTTAACGGAAATAATTGCAGTTAAACCTTCACGGGCATCATCACCGGTTGCTGAGGTTTTTGCTTTCTTAGTAAAGCCTTCTTTTTCCATATAGGTGTTTAACGTACGAGTTAATGCTGCACGAAAACCCGCCAGGTGAGTACCACCGTCACGCTGTGGGATATTGTTGGTAAAGCAGTAAATATTTTCCTGGAAGGAATCGTTCCACTGCATGCTTACCTCTACACCAATACCGTCTTCTCTTTGAAGCGTAAAGTAGAAAGCTTTTTGATGAATGGGGGTTTTGTTCTGGTTTAAGTAGTTAACAAAAGCGGCAATACCACCTTCGTATTTAAAAACATCTTCACGGTCGTCACGTTCATCTCGCAACCGTATGCCAACACCCGAATTCAAAAATGAAAGTTCTCTCAGGCGTTTCGCCAAAATATCGTAGTGAAATTCAGTATTCGTGAAGGTTTCGTGACTCGGCCAAAAACGAAGCTCAGTCCCTGTTGTATCGGTTTCACCTACAGGTTTTACGTCACTGTCAGGCTCACCCATATGATAAGTTTGCTCGTAAACCTGGCCTTGTCGACGAATGGTCAACTGCAGCTTTTCAGACAGCGCGTTTACAACAGAGATACCAACACCGTGCAAACCACCAGACACTTTATAAGAGTTGTCGTCAAACTTACCACCAGCGTGCAATACGGTCATGATAACCTGAGCAGCTGAAACGCCCTCTTCTTCGTGTATATCAACGGGAATTCCGCGACCATCATCTTTCACACTGACTGAACCATCAGAATGAATAGTAACCATAATTTCTGAACAATGGCCCGCTAAGGCTTCGTCAATAGAGTTATCGACAACTTCAAAAACCATGTGGTGCAGACCCGTTCCATCATCTGTGTCACCAATGTACATACCTGGGCGTTTACGAACCGCATCCAACCCTTTGAGAACCTTGATACTCGATGAACCGTAATTATTTTCTTCCATAGTATTATCTCGATATCATTCGTTTATTACCCCATGTTCCACGTGGAACATTCGAGGTGATTTTTGAAATTTATCCGACAACTGCTTTCCAGTAATTGCGGTGATAAACACTTGTGCGTCTAGATTTTCTAACTCACGACAAAGTAACGCCTGGTTTCTTGAATCAAGCTCTGACGTTAAATCATCGACCAAATAGATGCAGGGTTGCTTTTTAATTTTTTGATAATGCTTCCCTTGCGCTAATTTCAAAGCGGTTATCGCGGTTTTTAGCTGCCCGCGAGATAAGCGATGCTTTACTTCCACACCATCTGCTATCACTTTGATATCTGCCTTATGTGCCCCAACTGAGGTGAAGCCGTATTTCTTATCTTTCTCTGTATGGCTTTCTAAGGCGTCAAATAAACTTTGGCTAGTATCCCAGCCCGATTTTAATCGAACCTCCATTGTAACATCGGAGAGAAAAGATTTCGCTAGTTCTTGTATATAATCATTAAGTTCTTCTAGGTATTTTTCGCGACTTTTACTAATGCGTTCACCATAATAGGCCAACTGTTCTTTCCAGTATTTGTCTTCCCGCACGGGAAGCGAGCGTTGTTTGAGTAAACTGTTTCTTTGTTTAAGCAATTGGGTGTAAGCAACCCAGTCCGAATAAAAAGAATGTTCCACGTGGAACACTCCCCAATCAATAAACTGTCTTCTCTGACCAGGACCCTCTAAAAGAATATCTACAGACTCAGGGGTTAACAACTGTACCGGCACTAAACGGGCAACATCTGACATCCGCTGAACATTCGCACCATTCAATCTTAACGACTGCTCGCCATCACCGCTGCGTCGAACGCCAATAGAGTAATCTTTAGAGCGACAAAATACGGTAAAGCCGCTATTACCCTCTTTAATTAACTGACGAAAACCACCTGGACGAAAAGAACGACCGAAACCGAGTAAATAAATAGCTTCAAGCAGGCTGGTTTTACCGGAACCGTTGTCTCCGGTAATTAGGTTAATTTGAGGACTGGGGGACAAAGCCACTTCCGAAAAATTTCTGAAGTGGCTTAAATTCAATGTCTCAATGAACATTTATAAGGCAGGGTTACAAACGCATGGGCATAATAACGTAACAGCAAGACTCGTCATGCTGAGGTTCAATTAGTGCACTGCTGTTTGAGTCAGACAGAGTAAAAGAAACCTGTTCGTCATCAATGTTATTTAAGACATCTAGCAAATAGCTAACGTTGAAGCCTATCTCAAGATCATCGCCTTGGTAATCGACTTCAATAACTTCTTCCGCTTGTTCTTGTTCAGGGTTTGTCGCAGTAATACAAAGCTCACCACTGCTTAAATTCAAGCGCACACCGCGAAATTTTTCATTTGATAAAATTGAAGCACGGCCAAAAGACTGACGTAAAGCATCACGATGCGCGACCACAACTTTATCACCGCCACTTGGTAAAACACGACGATAGTCAGGAAAACGACCATCTACCAATTTACTGGTAAACACCAGCTCTGGTGTTTCAACGCGAATATGGTTGTTTCCGATAGAAACCGACACTTCCTGATCGTCATCGCCCAAGAGACGAAGTAACTCAACCACCCCTTTACGAGGAACAATAACCTGTCGTTGTGCAAGGCCTGGTTGGTCTATAGCACAAGTGCTCATGGCCAAACGGTGACCGTCGGTTGCAACAGAGCGCAACATGCCATTATCCGTTTCAAACAACATACCATTTAAATAATAACGGACGTCCTGGTTCGCCATTGAGAAATGGGTTTTCTCCATTAGGTCCTTCAATATGGCCTGCTCAGTCACCAAATGGATGTCACTTTTCCAGTCATCGATATTTGGGAAGTCGTCCGACGACAGAGTACTGAGCTTAAACTTACTGCGACCCGATTTAACGGTTGCGCTGTCTTCCTGTGAAGTGAACTCAATTGTTGAACCTTCCGGTAAGCTCCGAACAATATCCAGAAGTTTCTTAGCTGGTACAGTAACTGCTGCATCCATATCTGCAGATTCCAGCGGTACCGAGGAGACCAGTTCAACTTCCAGGTCTGTTCCGGTCAATTTAAGCTGGCCGTTATCTACCTGTAATAACAAATTCGACAAAATTGGTAATGTATGCCGCCTTTCAACAGCACCACTCACAACCTGCAGTGGCTTGAGAAAAGCATCGCGGTTAATTGAAAATTTCATGACTGAGTCCCCTGTTTATAACGACATACCTTATGACGACAACGTTCGAATAAGATTTCTATAGTCTTCTTTTATGTCGTGCTGCGCATCTTTTAATTCTTGTATTTTTCGACAAGCATGTAAAACCGTCGTGTGGTCACGCCCGCCAAAAGCATCACCAATTTCCGGTAAACTGTGGTTGGTTAATTCTTTCGCCAACGCCATGGCCAACTGTCGTGGACGCGCTACGGAACGACTCCGGCGCTTAGACAAAATGTCAGCTAACTTAATATTATAATATTCTGCGACTGTCTTTTGGATGTTATCAATAGTGACCAACTTTTCCTGAGCGGCAATTAGGTCACGCAGTGCTTCGCGCACAAAATCGATAGTAATGGGTCGGCCGGTAAGTTGAACATTCGCGACAACCCGGTTCAGTGCACCTTCAAGTTCACGTACGTTTGAGCGTAATCTTTTGGCAATGAAAAAGGCGACTTCGTGTGGCATATGTAACCCACGTTCGTCGGCTTTCCGCATTAAAATAGCAACTCGCGTTTCTAATTCCGGCGGCTCTATAGCAATGGTCAAACCCCAGCCAAAACGGGATTTCAGACGATCTTCTACTCCATCTATTTCTTTCGGATAAAGATCGCTGGTCATAATAATTTGCTGATTACCTTCCAACAGTGCGTTGAAAGTATGAAAGAATTCTTCCTGAGAGCCCTTTTTATTTGCAAAGAAATGGATGTCATCTATTAGCAAAGCATCAACTGAACGGTAGTAACGTTTAAATTCATTGGTCGAACTGTTGCGAATTGAGTTAACCATGTCCTGAACAAAACGCTCTGCCCGAATATAAAACACCTTGGCGTCCTTCTTGTGCGCCATAATGCCATTGCCAACTGCGTGCAATAAGTGTGTTTTACCTAAACCCGTACCACCATAGACAAAAAGTGGGTTGTAAACACCGCCTGGATTCTCAGCTACCTGAATAGCCGCCGCGCGGGCTAGTTGGTTTGACTTACCTTCAACAAAATTATCAAAAGTGTATTCAGGATGAATATTGCTCTCAAACGGTACTTCAGTATCGGCATTACTTGAGGAAAAGTTCGGCGTCTTTCTGCGCGTTGCAGCAGCGCGTTGTTGCGAACTGTTATCTTTTTGTGTTGGCGACGCTTCCCCAACCTTTAAAACAACATTCGGTACTTTGTCATCGCACATCGATTCCAAATACGCATTAATGGTTTTCAGGTATTTATCGCGCACCCAATCGACCGAATAGATGTTCGGCGCAAATAAGGTCAAAGTCTCGCCATTAAGTTTGGCTTGAAGAGGTCTGATCCACGTGTTGAACTGCTGTAACGGTAACTCCGATTGCAGTCGCTCTGCACATTGTTGCCAAAGCGAATTATTCACACTCTTCTCCTGGATCGTTTTTTATTATCATAACCAAAGATTGTACTTCACTCAGTTCATATTCGCTAGTATAAACTGCCTGAAAACGGCATGAATAAAGGAGATAAAAAATAGCCACTGATGGCAGAACTGGCGCATAACTTGCTTGTAATCAGCCACTTTACCAAAACAGAAAAATCATCTAAAAAGTGAATAACTGTTATTTTATCCACATTCTTAATGTTATAATTGCTACAGATTGTGGATGAGATTAATTTAGGTTTTATTGCCTAAAACCGCCTCTTATCATTGACTCAATGCGAAAAGATCGGTAAGATCCGCGCTCTAAAAAATTCCGTTCACGTTTGGTTTCAACTTTTTCGGCCAGCGTGGGAAATAGCAAACTGACCGATGGAATATTAGTTATGAAAAGAACATTTCAACCAAGCGTATTAAAACGCAAACGTGCTCACGGCTTCCGTGCTCGCATGGCAAGTAAAAACGGCCGTAAAGTATTGGCTCGTCGCCGTGCTCGTGGTCGCAAAGTACTGAGTGCATAAAAGTATCTCATATGGAAGGGAGTTACGTCTGTTAACTCCCTCTCATTTCCAGACTGTATTCTCGAACCCTCCTGTAAAAGCCGTTACTGCTCATGTCACTATGTTGGCAACCCCCAATGAGTTAGGGCATCCACGTATAGGCGTTACTGTCAGTAAAAAGCGAGCAAAGCGCGCTGTTGACCGAAACCGCATAAAACGCCAGATACGTGAAACATTCCGTTTAAGACAGCACAAAATCCCCGGTTTTGACATTGTAATTATTGCCAAGCAGGGTATTGTCGAGCAGGATAACGCCGCATTACGGGATACGTTGAATTATTTATGGCGAAAATTAGCAAAGCGTTGCGAACAATACCAATCGCGTTCATAAAGGTTTATCAATGGTTTATTAGCCCATTGCTAGGCCCGCGTTGTCGATTTTATCCATCTTGCTCGCATTATGCCTGTGAGGCTATACAAAAACACGGTACAATCCGAGGTATTGGCCTTGCTGCAGTAAGAATTGGTAAATGTCATCCTGCCCACGAAGGCGGTTATGACCCCGTTCCGCCCAGTAAGCAAGAAATTAAGCCAGAAAATAGCAACGAATCCGAATCTTTACTAAAACAGCCAACAGAGACGAAATCACTATGAATTCGCCACGCACGATATTATTTATTGCCTTTTTAGTGGTGTCATTCTTCCTATACCAAAATTGGATGGTGGAGACCGCACCCGGAACAAAAGCAAACGAAACCGCGACAGTAACGCAATCGAGCAATAACACTGAAAACAGCGATGTGCCTTCAAGTGGTTCAGCTGCGGCAGATGTACCGGAAGGTGATCAGCCCGTTGTTAGCCAACAATCAGAAACAACCATTCGCGTTCGCACCGACGTGCTTGATGTCGAAATTGATACTCGCGGTGGTGACGTTGTTTCAACAGAGTTACTTAAGTTCGCCAAAGACTTAGGAACCGAAGAGCGTTTCCAGCTGTTACAGAATAGCTCAAATAACGTCTACGTCGCACAGTCTGGTTTAATTGGTCCGGATGGTATCGATGCAAGCGGTGACGGTCGTCCGTCTTATAACTACGAAAAAGAAAGCTATCAGTCCGAAACTGACGTTATCGAAGTTCCGTTAACCTACACCACGGAAAGCGGCGCAATCTATCGTAAAGTCTTTACTTTCACCCCTGGCAAATACAACGTCGACGTTCGTTTTGAAGTTGAAAATAATACATCAAACGCGCTGAATACTCAGTTTTACGGGCAACTTAAACGCTCCATGGGTACCGGCGAAAGTGGCAGCATGATTATGCCAACCTACTTCGGTGCAGCGTACTCGCATGACGATGACAAGTTTGAAAAGTATGACTTTGACGACATGCTGGATAAAAAGCTGAACGTCACCTCGCAGACCGGTTGGGTCAGTATGCTTGAGCACTACTTTGTTTCGGCATGGATACCTGAACAGGGCCAGCCTAACCGCTTGTTCTCACGTGTTGCGAACGGCAGCCAGGCAATTATTGGTGTCATTTACCCGATGACCGAAATTCAGGCCGGCAGCTCAAAAGTCATTGAGTCACAGCTTTATCTGGGTCCTAAAGATCAGGACGCTATGGCGCAAATAGTTGAGCACCTGGACTTAACCGTCGACTACGGTTTCCTTTGGTGGTTAGCTCAGCCAATATTTAAGCTGCTTCAATTTTTACAAAGCCTGGTTATTAACTGGGGTCTGGCCATTATTCTGACCACGGTTATTGTCAAAGCATTGTTGTTCCCATTGACCAAAGCGCAATACGTATCAATGGCTAAAATGCGTATGCTTCAGCCTAAAATGGCGGCCCTTCGCGAACGCTATGGCGACGACCGACAGAAAATGTCGAGCTCTATGATGAAGCTCTATAAAGAGGAAAAAGTGAATCCTCTTGGCGGTTGTTTGCCGATGCTGTTGCAGCTTCCAATCTTCCTTGCTCTGTACTGGGTTCTGTTGGAAAGTGTTGAACTGCGTCATTCTGCCTTTGTGTTCTGGATACAGGATCTATCGACCAAAGACCCATACTACATCCTGCCTATTTTAATGGGTGCCAGTATGTTCCTGATGCAGCGACTGCAGCCAACACCAACGGCTGACCCAATGCAGCAGAAGCTGTTCCAGTATATGCCGGTTATCTTTACCGTCTTCTTCCTGTGGTTCCCATCAGGTCTGGTACTGTACTGGCTGGTCAGTAACTTGATTACCATTGCACAAATGCTGATCATTTACCGTGGGTTAGAGAAGAAAGGAATAGACGTTAGGAACAAGAAGAAGTAATCAAGCATTAAGGCCCGGCTTATGCCGGGCTTTAGTCCTTTTGGGAGCAATGAAAAATGACAACTGAAACAGACTTTGACGACACCATTGTTGCTCAGGCCACGCCACCCGGACGCGGTGGTGTTGGTATTGTTCGCGTTAGTGGCAAAGCCTGTAAAGATGTTGCTGAAAAACTGTTAGGCCATTGCCCCAAACCTCGTAAAGCCGAATACCTGCCTTTTTACGATTTACAAAAACAACTGCTGGACGAAGGCATTGCGCTTTATTTCCCTGGTCCTAACTCCTTTACCGGCGAAGATGTCTTAGAACTGCAAGGTCACGGCGGACCCGTTCTTATCGACATGATCATTAAGGCCATTCTGGAAATTCCCGGTATTCGTCCTGCACGACCTGGTGAATTTAGTGAACGAGCGTTTTTGAACGACAAGCTTGACCTCACCCAGGCAGAAGCTATTGCCGACTTAATTGATACCAATTCGGAGCAAGCCGCTAAAGCCGCATTACAAAGCTTAAAAGGTGAGTTCTCTCATAAAATTGACCAGTTGGTGGATGCCGTTATTCATCTACGCATGTACGTTGAGGCAGCCATCGACTTTCCGGATGAAGAAATCGACTTTCTTTCCGACGGTAAAGTCTCCGGCGATTTAGCTGAAATTATTGACCACCTGTTCCATATAGAACAGGAGGCCCGGCAAGGAACGCTTATGCGTGAAGGTATGCGCATTGTAATTGCCGGACGTCCTAATGCGGGTAAGTCCAGCTTGCTTAATGCTCTGGCAGGTCGCGAGTCCGCCATTGTTACCGAAATAGCCGGAACCACCCGTGATGTTCTGCGAGAACACATTCAAATAGACGGCATGCCGCTGCATATTATTGATACCGCCGGTTTACGCGAAAGCCCGGACCACGTTGAGAAAATAGGTATTGAACGCGCCTGGGATGAAATTCGTCAGGCAGATCGCGTTTTATTTATGGTCGACAGTCAGGAGACTTCTGCCATTCATCCTGATGACATATGGCCGGAATTTTTCGCTCAGTTACCTGAAGACATGCCCTACACCGTTATCCGCAATAAAGTCGACTTATCGGAAGAGCCTACCGGCATTGATGAACACAACGGCATTCCGGTTATTCATTTATCCGCCAAAACTGGCCACGGCATTGAATTACTGCGCGAGCACTTAAAGCATTGTGTTGGGTACAACACAACTGCAGAAGGAAGCTTTATGGCCAGACGCAGGCACTTAGAGGCTCTGGCTAAAGCAAAAACCCATTTACTGCAGGGTCAGGAGCAACTCGAAGCCAACATGGCCGGCGAAATACTAGCTGAAGAGCTACGTCTGACCCAACAGCACCTCAATGAAATTACTGGTGAGTTCACTTCTGACGATCTTCTCGGCCAGATTTTCGGTTCGTTCTGTATCGGCAAATAACGCGATTTCTTAGTCACCAAAAGCTAAGGAGCAACAGTGAAAGACAAGTTAGCGCAATGGGGGTTTGACTACGTCCGGCTCCGGTTTGGGTTCAGAACCGGCATTGCTGCCTGCTTGTCACTTGTTATTGCCTGGGCGCTCGGATTAGAACACCCTCAATGGGCTGCTATGACCGTCTGGGCCGTTTCGCAACCAACCCGTGGTCTTCTCGTAGAAAAAGCCGCCTATCGTGCTTTAGGCACTTTGCTGGGCACCATGTTTGGAATGATACTGGTTGTTTCTGCCGGCGGCGAGATCATCTGGCTGGTAGTCGGTTTATCACTCTGGGTAACCCTCTGTGTTTACACCGGCAATTTACTGCACGGTCTTATTTCCTACGGCACAATTTTGGCCGGGTACTCTGCCTCAATGGTCGTTCTTCTGACACAAAGCCCAGATGCTTTGATGCCACTGGGTATCGACCGTTTGCTTACAGTATTTGTCGGTATTATGACCTCGTTAGTTATTGGTTGGGCTTTTACTTATAAACGCGCGGAACAAACTTTAATTAACCAACTTCGCCGACTTACAGCCGCTAATTTACAGGATACCAGTCATTATTTTGCTGAACCGGATAAGGTTTCACTTAACCTGTCTGAAAAGCTGTCGCAGTTAGCGGCCATAGAAGCTCAATTACTCGATCATGGTACCGGTTCTGTCAGCGCTCATGAGTCAGCCAAAACCTTACGTTTAGTCATTAACAGTCAGCTTGGCTTTTTCACCGAACTCAACATTCAGGAACCAGAGAATAACAAAGAAGTAAGTGGTCACTTACTTGAATCTTCCAACAAACTAAATGCTTCCGCCAAACGCTCCGAAATTATTGAACCTCTCAGAAAAGCCCTGAAACTGATTAAAAACGATGCGTTAAAAAGACGGTTCAGTGAATTTGTTGAAGCCACCAACGACCGTTTATCTTTTCGCGATTCAGGCAAAACGGCCAGCTCAACCCTGCTGACCAAAACTATTTTACACCGCGACTGGAGAGGCGCTCGTCAGGCAGCTATAAGAACCTTGGTTATAATGAGTCTAATTGGCGCAGCCTGGTGGTATACCGAATGGTTTCAGTTGGCTTATTTAATGTTAGGCGCCTCGGTTATGCTGACTTTATTTTCAACCGCTGATAATCCTGCTCTGACGATGAAGTATGTGTTTTTTGGGCAGTGTGCAGGAGCTTTAACTGCCATACTAATACAGGCGGCTGTCTGGCAATATCAGGATGCCATTTTTTGGATGTTAGTGGCGTTAATGCCCGTTATTTTGCTGGCTGGGTTCCCAATGTCACACCAGAAGACCGCCAATGGCAGTATGGATTTTAATCTGGTCTTCTTACTATTAATGCAGCCTTCAGTAGCTTATTCGTTCCATCTTGGTCACTCTATTACCATTGCTTTGGCCGTGGTCGCCGCACCATTGCTTGCTTTAGTTGCTTATCGCCTAATTTATCCGACAAGCTTAAAGGCTCGTTACCAAACTTTATTGCAAACACTGACAGAAGAAATTGACCAGCTGGACACCGAGAAACTCACCGAAAGCCAATACAAAAGGCGCAAAGCACGCTTTTACCATCGAGTCATAAAGCTAACCCAAATTAGTGATAAGCTCGGCTTAAAAGAAAAGGACTCCATAATTGAACACCTTTTAACCGGACAAAAAAGACTCAACTCAACCGGTTAGTTCAGCTTTTCTATTGCGAGACCAACGTTTTATTTCATATTCCCGTTGGCACGCTTTTGATCTGTTAGGGTGTACCTCACTCCAGACAAGCTCAACCGGACGACGCGCGCGTGTGTATTTAGCCCCTTTTTTATCATCCACATTGTGCTCATTAACGCGGCGCTCAACGTCAGTTGTCACACCGGTATAAAACGTATTATCAGCACACTTCACTAAATAAACCGACCAGGCCACGCTTGAACTCTCTCGTAATAAACCCAATAAACAGTGTAACAGCAGTTAATTACTGAACCGACTAAGGAAGCCATTATGAGCAGACATTTTGATGAAGCCAAGGGGTTATCGGAACAACATGACCCGGCAACACACAACTTTGTTTTTAACCAGACCATGTTCCGCATAAAAGATCCGGAACGCACCTTAAAGTTCTACAGTGAGGTGTTGGGAATGACTCTGGTAAAACGCCTGGACTTTCCCGAAATGGAATTCACGCTTTATTTCATGGCTGCTATTTCACCGGAGCAACGTAAAGACTGGTCAACCGACCACGATAAACGTATTGAACAAACCTTTGGTCGTCCGGCTATGTTGGAACTGACACACAACTGGGGCGATGAAAACGACGATTCAGTGTCTTACCACAGTGGCAATGAAGAGCCGAAAGGCTTCGGTCACATTGGATTCGCGGTGCCCGATATCGATGCTGCCTGTGAGCGTTTCGAAAAAATGGGCGTGGAATTTCAAAAACGCCCTAACGATGGAAAAATGAAAGGCATTGCCTTTATTAAAGACCCGGACGGCTATTGGATTGAGATATTTACACCAGAACGTCAGCCAGGGCTCTTAAAAGAGCATTTAAAATAAAGGAAAAGGCCAGTTCATAAGAGCTGGCCTTTTTTGACTCGTCACTCAGAAAGCATCGTCTTCACTTTATCTTCCAGCGACGTCATGCCATGTTCACGACCAACTTCTAACGCTTTTTCCACCGGCATTCCGTCTAACCAGCCCGCGCGTAAAGCCATCAGTGCACCTACGCGGTTACTCGAAGCGCAATGCACCAGAACGGTTTTATCGCTATTTTCTAATAGAATACGATCAACCATACGTGCGTTCTCAAAGGTAACACCGTCTGCGCCATTAACCGGTACATGGTAATAAGCCATACCATTACGGGTCACAACAGCAGCTTCCTCGCTTTCAGTCATTTCTTTTTGCGAAAGCAAATTAATAACAACATCACCGCCGTTATCCGCAAATTCCGCTAACTGTTCATCTGAAGGTGTGCCCATAACCCAAAGCTTTTCAGACACTTGTTTAGGCGACTCTATACCAGCTGAAACATTGAATGAAACTATTACGGCACTTAAAGCCACTAATACCTTTATAAGACCTTTTACCATTTGGGTTCTCCTGTATGATTCGTGTTTTTCAAATAGTAGCAAATGAGCAAAAAAGTTTATGACCGTTTTACATCTTTTAGTGGGTACAACCTCCGGTAATACCGAGTTTTTAGCCGATACTGTCAGCGAAAAACTCAACGAACAAGGTATCGAAACCGAGCTTCACTACGAGCCAGAATTTGAAAAACTCCCGACCGATCAACCCTGGTTAGTTTTTCTAGCCAGTCACGGCGCCGGCGACTATGCCGACTCTATGCTCGATTTTTATGATGAAATAAATGATCCCCAAAGCCCTGATTTAACAGGACTAAACTACGCAGTTGTCGCTATTGGTGAGTCCTGCTACGACACCTTCTGCGAGGCGGGTCGTCATTGCGATAGCCGTTTGCAGGAACTCGGTGCCATTAAACTGGCTGATCGTTTAGAAATAGACATGCTGGAAGACGATCCGGAAGAAAAAACATTAACCTGGTTGCCCGCGATCACTGATTCTGTAAAGGCTCTGTGATCATACCCACATGCTTATACACAGCTATTTTAGCCTGTGATTAAAGCTGGCATAAGATCACTTAAGCACTGTCAATGGAGTGGGTATAACACTGGGGATAAACTGATCTGTGTATAACTACCCCACTTATCCACGATCTATGATCCCAGTTCAACCCCGGTTATCTACAGAGAGTGATCTTAATATGAGCTATATAAAAAAAGGGCTGTAGCGATCTATTCACAGAAAACCGCTGACTAGTAGTAATAACAATAAAAGATCTAAATAAGATCCTTTACTGATCTTCTTTAAGATCTTTAATAACACTGAACGAAATTTAACCATTTAGATTTATACAAAATCGCGTTAAAATAACCGGCTATTTTCCTATTCTTCAACGAAAGGTCACATTGAATGTCAGAACAGAGCCAACAACACTTTGATGTTATTGTTGTCGGTGGAGGACACGCCGGAACAGAAGCAGCTTTAGCCGCCGCTCGTTTAGGTGTTAAAACCCTATTGCTTACGCATAATATTGATACTTTAGGGCAAATGTCCTGTAACCCAGCCATTGGTGGAATAGGAAAAGGTCATTTAGTTAAGGAAATTGATGCCCTTGGTGGCTTCATGGCAAAAGCTGCAGATAAAGCCGGAATTCAGTTCAGAACACTGAATTCTTCAAAAGGTCCTGCGGTAAGAGCGACAAGAGCTCAGGCCGATCGCCAACTGTATAAACAAGCGATCCGCTACGCATTAGAAACACAGCCTAATTTGTCGATATTCCAGCAAGGTTGTGATGATCTTATTGTTGAAAACGATCGCGTTACCGGCGTTGTTACCCAAATGGGTCTTAAATTTACCGCTAAAACCGTTGTTTTAACGGTAGGGACCTTCCTTGGCGGACAAATTCATATTGGTCTGGATAACTATCAAGGCGGACGCGCAGGCGATCCTCCTGCAAATGCTTTAGCTAAGCGCTTACGTTCATTGCCGTTACGAGTAGAGCGGTTAAAAACCGGCACGCCACCGCGTATTGCCAGCCAAAGCGTCGATTTTTCAGTCATGCAGGAACAACCAGGTGATAACCCAACTCCGGTATTTTCCTATATGGGTTCGCGTGCTGATCATCCACAGCAAATCCCCTGTTACATTACGCACACCAATGAAAACACTCACGAAATTATTCGTTCAGGGCTTGATCGTTCGCCCATGTATTCAGGTGTGATAGAGGGTGTCGGGCCACGTTATTGCCCTTCTATCGAAGATAAAATTGTTCGTTTTGCTGAAAAAGGTTCACATCAAATATTCGTAGAACCTGAAGGTTTAGATACCTTTGAAGTTTACCCTAATGGTATTTCAACCAGTCTGCCGTTTGATGTTCAGCAACGTTTGGTTCAGTCAATTAAAGGCTTCGAGAACGCTCATATTACGCGTCCGGGCTACGCCATAGAGTACGATTATTTTGATCCCAGAGATCTTAAACAATCGCTGGAAACCAAAGTCATTAACGGCTTGTTCTTTGCCGGCCAAATTAACGGCACAACCGGCTATGAAGAAGCCGGAGCACAAGGCCTTGTTGCTGGCTTAAATGCCGCATTGCAGGCACAGGATAAAGATTCCTGGTCACCACGACGTGATCAAGCCTACATGGGCGTGTTGATCGATGATCTGTCAACCTTGGGTACTCAGGAACCGTACCGTATGTTCACTTCGCGTGCGGAGTATCGTTTGCTTCTGCGTGAAGATAACGCCGATATTCGCTTAACCGAAATTGGTCGTAACCTTGGTTTAGTCGATGATGAACGTTGGGCTGCATTTAATAAGAAAATGGAAGCTGTTGAGCAGGAAAAACAACGGTTAAAAACCACCTGGGTGCATAAAGACCACGCCTCTGTAGAGCAAATTAATGCCTTGGTAAAAAGCCCTGTAACCAAAGAAGTCAGTGGCGAAGAGTTATTGAGACGCCCGGAGATCCATTATCAGGATCTTGCCAAGACGGATTTTTTTGCGCCGGGATTAGAAGATCCATTAGCCGCTGAACAAGTTGAAATTCAGATTAAATATGCAGGTTATATTTCGCGTCAGCACGATGAAATTGCGAAACAGCAGCGTCATGAAAATACTTTGCTTCCTTCACCTTTCGATTACGCTAAGATTAAAGGCTTATCGAATGAGGTTATTGCTAAGCTAAATGACCACCAGCCAGAAACAGTAGGCAAAGCGGCCCGTATTTCTGGTATAACACCTGCGGCCATTTCTATGCTTCTGGTGCACCTGAAAAAACAGGGTTTATTGCGTAAAAGTGCTTAAGGAATATATGTGAAAGAGCAGTTAAAGGAATTATTGAAGCAAGCGCAACTAACCTTGTCAGAGTCACAAATTGAGCAGCAACTGGCGTTAGTGGGTTTATTGGACAAGTGGAACAAAGCCTATAATCTGACCAGCGTAAGAAATCCAAAGGATATGCTCACAAGACATATTATGGACAGTCTGGCGGTTCGTCAGTATTTACAGGGACAACGTTTTATTGACGTTGGAACAGGCCCGGGTTTACCTGGGTTACCTTTGGCCATAGCTGAACCTGATAAAGAATTTGTTTTGCTCGATAGTTTAGGTAAGCGTATTCGTTTTATTCGTCAGGTTTGTCACGAGTTAAAATTAACCAATGTGACGCCGGTACAGGCCCGGGTTGAAGATTATCAGGACGAAAAAAAGTTTGATGGTGTAATCAGTAGAGCCTTTGCCTCGCTTAATGATATGCTTTCCTGGTGTGAGCATTTACCTTCAGATAAAGGACGGTTTTACGCTCTTAAAGGTTTATACCCACAAGAAGAACTGGACGAACTGTCAGCAAACTATAAAACTGAAAGTATTGAGCAAATTAACGTTCCCGGCATTGACGCGAGCCGACATATCGTCATTATAAGCAAACGGTCATAAAACAACCGACAGTCGATTATCCGACAACAACAAGAGGTTATAAAACCCGTGGCTACAACCATTGCTATTGCAAATCAAAAAGGCGGAGTTGGAAAAACAACCACAGCAGTTAACCTGGCTGCTTCGATGGCTGCTACCCGTCGCAAAGTATTGTTGATCGATTTAGATCCTCAAGGTAATGCAACCATGGGTAGCGGCGTTGATAAGTACGACGTTGAAAACAGCATTTATGAATTATTGATTGAAGAAAAGCCGGTTAAAGACGTTGCGGTAACAGATACTAATGGTAAGTATCATTTAATTGCGGCAAATGCTGATGCAACTGCCGCTGAAATTAAATTAATGGAAGTTTTTGCGCGGGAATTACGCTTGCGTAACGCGCTAAAAGCTGTCCAGGACACCTACGATTACATTTTTATTGATTGCCCACCGTCGCTGAACATGCTGACGGTTAATGGTATGGCCGCCGCTGATTCTATTCTGGTGCCAATGCAGTGTGAGTATTATGCGCTGGAAGGTTTGACAGCGTTAATGGAAACCATTCGTCAGCTGGCCGACGTGGTTAACCCCGGGCTAGAGATAGAAGGCATTTTGCGGACTATGTACGATCCGCGTAACCGTTTGGCTAACGATGTTTCAGAACAACTAAAAAACCACTTTGGTGACAAAGTCTACCGAACAGTTATTCCGCGTAACGTGCGTTTAGCTGAAGCGCCTTCATTTGGTGCACCGGCTATGTATTACGATAAATCATCAACGGGTTCAAAGGCTTATTTGTCCTTAGCGGGTGAACTTATCCGACGTTCTGAAAATCGTAACGAAGTAGCAGAAGAATCATAACAAGGGAATTTAGCGAATCATGTCGGCAAAAAAACGAGGTTTAGGTCGTGGTCTGGATGCCTTACTGACCAGTAATCAGCAAAACTCTGATCGTCAATCTGAACAAGTGACGGAAGAAGTTAAAGGCGAATTACAGAAACTGCCGGTTGAACAGTTAAAACCCGGTCGTTATCAGCCTCGTAAAGACATGTCACCCGAAGCTTTGGAAGATTTAGCCGCTTCAGTAAAAGCTCAGGGTATTATTCAGCCTATTGTGGTTCGCCCTGTTGGCAAAGACGAATACGAAATTATTGCCGGGGAGCGTCGTTGGCGCGCGGCTCAGCTTGCTAAACTGGAGCTGGTTCCCTGCCTAATTAAAGACGTGCCCGATGAAGCGGCCGTTGCTATCGCGTTAATTGAAAACATCCAGCGTGAAGACCTCAATGCAATGGAAGAAGCGACAGCGTTGCAACGCTTATTGGATGAGTTTCAGATGACCCACCAGGACGTTGCTCAGGCTGTGGGTAAATCGCGTACTACTGTAACGAATTTACTGCGTTTAAATAATTTACAGGACGGCGTGAAAGTATTGCTTGAACGTGGCGACATTGAGCTGGGCCACGCCAAGTTGTTGCTGGCATTAGAAGGTGAACAACAAGCCAATGTAGCACAGCAAATTGTTGCAAAAGATATGACCGTACGTGACGCCGAAAAACTGGTTAGACGTACTATCGACCCACCAAAACAAACTGAAAAGCCCGAACCAGACGCAAACATTGAACATTTAGAGACGAAATTGTCTGAGACTCTGGGTGCAAAAGTTTCCATCAATCACGGTCGTAAAGGAAAAGGAAAACTGGTTATCAGTTATACCAACCTAGACGAACTGGATGGAATTCTGACTCACATCAAATAATTATTCCAATGTATTGATTGTTGTAGAACTTTTGTTAAATGGCATAGAAACCGTTGCCTACAGGCAAATTTGTTTGCAATTACATGGCAGATCTTTATACTAGCGCGAGTTTCATTGTGGCTGATTGAAAGCCACATAAAGATAGCCGCCAGTTAAAAGGTTTTGGTCGTGACACAGGCACTCAATGCGGTAGGTAAAAAACTGGCAGGAAGAATAGTAGGCACACAATTTATTGTGGTCTTAGTTGCTGCACTTGTCACGATATTGGTTTCGAATACGCAGTCGGCTTTAGGTATTTTTTGTGGCGGATTAACCGCTGTAATACCCAACGCACTATTTGCACTTATTGCTTTTAAACATGCAGGTGCACGCGCTAATCAGAAAGTTGTACAAAGCTTCTTTTTAGGCGAAGGCGTTAAGCTTCTGCTAACAGCATTGCTGCTCATGCTCGCACTGCTGATAACAAATTTATATCCTGTGTGGTTACTGATCGGCTTCGTTATTGCCGTCACCATGCAGTGGATAGCACCGGTTTTATTTTTAAAATCAACCTAACTGGGAAACAACATGGTAAGTGGAGAACAAACTCCGACTCAGTATATCCAGCATCACCTCCAAAATTGGACGGTTGGTGAAGGGTTCTGGGCGGTGAACGTCGATACTATCTTCTGGTCCGTGTTACTGGGTGTGCTGTTTCTGTGGAGTTTCCGCAGAGTAGCCAAAAAATCCTCTGCTGGGGTACCTGGTAAATGGCAATGCTTTGTCGAAATGATTGTCGAGTTTGTCGACAACAGCGTCAAAGAGTCCTTTCACGGTAAAGATAAACTGATTGCGCCTCTGGCATTAACCATCTTTGTCTGGATATTCCTGATGAACCTGATGGACTTAATTCCGGTCGACTGGTTACCAACAGCCGCTATGTACGGTGGTTATTGGTTAGGCTTTGTTGACGATCCGCATGACGTCTACATGAAAGTTGTACCAACAACTGACCTGAACACAACCTTTGCTCTGAGTATCAGCGTATTTGCGCTCATTATTATCTACTCAATTAAGTACAAAGGTGTGAAAGGCTTTGCCAAAGAAATGACATTAACCCCGTTTAACCACTGGGCGTTAATGCCGGTAAACTTTGTGCTTGAAAGTATCACGTTACTGGCAAAACCAGCGTCACTGGCACTGCGTTTGTTCGGTAACCTGTATGCGGGTGAATTGATATTTATTCTGATTGCAATGATTGGATTATTCCAGCTACCAGCGCACTTTGCCTGGGCTGTGTTCCATATTCTGGTCATTACATTGCAAGCGTTTATTTTCATGATGCTGACCATTGTTTACTTAAGCATGGCTTCATCTGAACACTAGTGTTCTAAACAAAAAGTTTTTAGCTTTACTTTTAACTTTAATCTACTGAAAAACTGGAGAAATCAATGGAAACTGTAGTTGCTTTTACTGCTATCGCTGTATCAATCATGATCGGTCTGGCTGCACTGGGTACAGCACTGGGCTTTGGTATTCTGGGTGGTAAATTCCTGGAAGCTGCTGCTCGCCAACCAGAATTGGCACCACAGCTGCAAGTTAAGATGTTCATCGTAGCTGGTCTTATCGATGCTATCGCAATGATCGGCGTTGCTGTTGCATTGCTGTTCACGTTTGCGAACCCATTCTTAACCCAGGTAGCAGGCTAATCGTTATTCGACGGTCACCAACTGAAGGAGGTCCGTTGTGAATATCAACGCTACTCTAATTGGACAATCGATCGCGTTTGCCGTGTTCGTGTGGTTCTGCATGAAATTTGTATGGCCACCGATCATCAAGGCTATTGAGGAACGTCAGAAGAAAATTGCTGACGGCCTTAATGCCGGTGAACGTGCTCAAAAAGATTTAGAGAAAGCCCAGCAAGAAATTGCCGAGCAGCTCAAAGAAGCGAAACAGCAAGCCGCTGAAATCATTGAACAGTCGAAAAAACGTGGCGCTAAAATTGTTGAGGAAGAAACTCAACGTGGCCACGAAGAACGTGAAAAAATCGTTGCGTCTGGACATGAAGAAGTGACAGCTGAGCGTAACCGCGTTCGCGAAGAGTTGCGTAAGCAAGTCGCCGTATTGGCGGTTTCTGGGGCTCAGAAAATCATTGAGCGTGAAATTGATAAAGACGCTCATAGCGACATTGTTGAAAAACTGGTCGCTGAACTTTAATAAAGGGGTTTGAGCTTATGTCAGAACTGACTACGGTCGCTCGCCCTTACGCAAAAGCAGCTTTTGATTTTGCTTTAGAACAGGGAGCGCTCGATAAGTGGGCAGAAATGCTTAGCTTCGCTGCTGCGGTAGCGCAAGATGAGACTATTGCCTCATTTTTGAGCAGCTCTTCGACTGTTGGAAAAACGACAGATGTTTTCTTGGGTGTTTGCGGCGACGAGCTCGACGATAACGCTAAGAACTTCGTTAAAGTACTGGCTGAAAATGAACGTTTGCCAGTACTTCCAGCGGTTAGTGAGCTCTATCAGACGCTTCGTGCTGAACACGACAAAGAAGTCACTGTAGATGTTAAGTCAGCGGTTAAACTGCTGAAAGCACAACAAACGGCTTTGAGTAAAGCACTAGAGAAGCGCCTGCAACGCAAAATTAAGCTGAACTGCAGTGTCGACAAGTCCATTATTGGCGGACTTGTTATAGAAGCTGGTGATACCGTTATTGACGGCACCTTGCGCGGCAAGCTCGACAGACTTGCTTACGCACTGCAATCCTAATTGGGGACTTGAGCATGCAATTGAATTCAAATGAAATCGCAGAACTGATCAAACAGCGAATTGAGAAGTTCGAAGTCACCAGCGAAGCCCGCAACGAAGGTACCATCATGTCTGTACAAGACGGTATCATTCGCATTCACGGACTTGCAGACTGTCTGCAAGGTGAAATGGTCGAGCTACCTGGTAATCGTTACGCTATCGCACTGAACCTTGAACGTGATTCTGTTGGTGCGGTTGTTATGGGTCCTTATGCAGATTTGCAGGAAGGCACCAAAGTAAAATCTACTGGCCGTATCCTTGAAGTTCCGGTCGGCGAAAAACTGTTGGGCCGTGTGGTAAACACACTAGGTCAGCCTATCGACGGTAAAGGTCCAATTGAAGCTGACGGCTATGAGCCAGTTGAGAAAATCGCCCCGGGCGTTATCGAACGTCAGTCGGTTGATCAGCCAGTACAAACTGGTTACAAGTCAATTGACTCGATGATTCCAGTTGGTCGTGGTCAGCGTGAGCTTATCATCGGTGACCGTCAGACAGGTAAAACAGCTTTAGCCGTAGACGCCATTATCAACCAGAAAGACTCTGGTATTAAGTGTGTATACGTAGCCATTGGTCAGAAGAACTCAACCATCTCTGCTGTTGTACGTAAGCTGGAAGAGCACGGCGCATTGGAAAACACCATTGTGGTTGCGGCTTCTGCTTCTGAATCTGCAGCGTTGCAATACTTAGCAGCTTATTCTGGCTGTACTATGGGTGAATACTTCCGTGACCGCGGTGAAGACGCTTTGATCGTATACGATGACCTCTCTAAGCAGGCTGTTGCATACCGTCAAATTTCACTGTTGCTGCGTCGTCCGCCAGGTCGTGAAGCATTCCCTGGTGACGTTTTCTACCTCCACTCTCGCTTACTTGAGCGTGCGGCGCGTGTTAACGCTGACTACGTAGAAAAATTCACTGACGGTAAAGTAAAAGGCCAGACTGGTTCTTTAACTGCCTTACCTATCATTGAAACTCAGGCAGGTGACGTATCGGCGTTCGTACCGACTAACGTTATCTCAATCACCGATGGTCAGATCTTCCTGGAAACTGACTTGTTTAACTCAGGTATTCGTCCTGCGGTTAACGCCGGTGTCTCGGTTTCTCGTGTTGGTGGTTCAGCACAAACGAAAATCATCAAGAAATTGGGTGGCGGTATCCGTCTTGCCCTGGCTCAGTACCGTGAATTGGCGGCGTTCGCTCAGTTTGCATCTGACCTTGATGAATCGACTCGTTCACAGTTGGAGCACGGTCAGCGTGTAACCGAACTGATGAAACAGAAACAGTACAAGCCTATGAGCGTGTCTCAAATGGCTGTATCAATTTATGCCGTTGAAAAAGGCTTCTTGAAAGACGTAGAAATCGACAAAATCATGGATTTTGAAGAATCGCTGCAATCTTTCATGGCGAGCGAATACGCCGAGCTAATGGCTGAGATTGATAAAACTGGCAACTATAACGACGACATCGATGCGCAATTGAAAGCCGCGCTTGAGAAATTCAAGCAAACGCAATCATGGTAATCGCACCTGGCCGCAGTAGCGGCCATTTGTCGTTGAGTTAACAGGAGAATCGTCATGGCCAGCGGTAAAGAGATAAAAACTCAGATCTCGAGTATCGGTAATACTCAGAAGATCACCAGTGCTATGGAAATGGTCGCTGCGTCGAAAATGAAAAAGGCGCAGGAACGTATGGAGGCTAGTCGCCCCTATGCGGACACCATTCGCAAGGTGATTGGTCATGTGGCGCGCGGTAACCTTGAATATCGTCATCCATTTATGGAAGAACGTCAGGTTAAGCGTGTGGGTTACATCATTGTTTCTACCGACCGTGGTTTGTGTGGCGGCTTGAACGGTAATGAGTTCAAGAAAGTCGTTAAGCACGCTAACGAATGGAAAGAGCAAGATGTTGAAGCGGATTTTGCCGCAATAGGCAGCAAAGCAACCGGTTTCTTCAAGCGTTTTGGTAAGTTGAAAGCGCAAGTTTCAGGTATGGGCGATAAGCCAGAACTGAAAGAAATCACCGGTTCTATCCAGGTTATGCTGGATGCCTTTGAAGAAGGTAAAATCGATCGCTTGTACGTTGTATTCAACAAGTTTGTGAATACGATGACCCAGGAGCCGACCATTCATCAATTGTTGCCATTGCCGCAAGCAGGATCGGAAGAAGAAGTACAGACAGGTAGCTGGGATTACCTGTATGAGCCGAATCCGGAAAGTATTCTAGATACGCTAATTCGTCGCTTTGTAGAAATGCAAGTGTATCAAGGTGTCGTAGATAACTTTGCTAGTGAGCAAGCCGCTCGGATGATTGCGATGAAAGCTGCAACCGACAACGCCGAAGATATTATCGATCAACTGCAATTGCAGTATAACAAGGCGCGTCAGGCAGCAATTACGCAAGAAATTTCGGAAATCGTGTCCGGCGCCGAAGCGGTATAACGCGGCAACGGTTAACAGAATTGAAGAGTTAGAGGAAACGTCATGAGTCAAGGTAAGGTCGTACAAATTATCGGCGCCGTTGTGGATTTAGAATTTCCACAAGACGCTGTACCAAAAGTATACGACGCACTGAAAGTGACCGAAGGTGGCTTAGAAGGTTTGGTTCTTGAAGTTCAGCAGCAGCTGGGCGGCGGAATCGTACGTGCCATCGCAATGGGTACAACTGACGGTCTGCGTCGTGGTATCACCGCTGAAAACACCGGTGAATCAATCATGGTTCCAGTGGGTAAGAAGACCCTGGGCCGTATTATGGATGTATTGGGTAACCCAATTGATGAAGCGGGCCCTATCGGTGAAGACGAGAAGATGTCTATTCACCGTGCGGCACCAAGCTACGAAGAACAGTCAAACACTAACGAACTGTTAGAAACAGGTATTAAAGTCATCGACTTGATTTGCCCGTTTGCTAAAGGTGGTAAAGTTGGTCTGTTCGGTGGTGCTGGTGTTGGTAAAACCGTTAACATGATGGAGCTTATCCGTAACATCGCAATCGAGCACAGCGGTTACTCAGTATTCGCTGGTGTTGGTGAGCGTACTCGTGAAGGTAACGACTTCTATCACGAGATGAACGATTCAAACGTTCTGGATAAAGTATCACTGGTTTATGGTCAGATGAACGAGCCACCGGGTAACCGTTTACGTGTTGCTTTGACGGGTTTGACTATCGCTGAGAAATTCCGTGACGAAGGTCGCGACGTACTTTTCTTCGTTGATAACATCTACCGTTACACTCTGGCCGGTACTGAGGTATCAGCACTGTTAGGCCGTATGCCTTCAGCGGTTGGTTATCAGCCTACCCTGGCCGAAGAAATGGGTGTTCTGCAGGAACGTATCACCTCTACTAAGACGGGTTCAATCACGTCGGTACAGGCGGTTTATGTACCAGCGGATGACTTGACTGACCCATCTCCGGCAACAACCTTTGCTCACTTGGATGCAACCGTTGTACTTAACCGTGACATCGCGTCACTGGGTATCTACCCTGCGGTTGACCCGTTGGATTCAACGTCACGTCAGTTGGACCCACAGGTTATCGGTGATGAGCACTACGACACAGCAATGGGTGTTCAGGAAGTACTGCAACGCTATAAAGAGCTGAAAGACATCATTGCGATTCTGGGTATGGACGAGCTGTCTGAAGAAGACAAACTGTCTGTATCTCGTGCTCGTAAAATTCAGCGCTTCTTGTCGCAGCCTTTCTTCGTAGCCGAAGTATTCACTGGTGCTCCAGGTAAATATGTATCTTTGAAAGATACTATTGCCGGCTTTAAAGGCATTTTGGATGGTGATTACGACGATATGCCAGAGCAGGCCTTCTACATGGTTGGTACCATCGAAGAAGCGGTAGAAAAAGCCAAAAACCTGTAACCGACCGGGAGGTTTGAATGGCAACACAAACATTAAATCTGGACATTGTTAGCGCTGAAGACAAATTGTTCTCAGGCGTTGTACAAACGGTTCAGGTCTCTGGTAGCGAAGGTGAGCTGGGTATTTACCCAGGTCACGCGCCCCTGCTGACAAAAATCAAACCAGGTATGGTTCGGTATGTCAGCGAAGCGGGCGACGAAGAGCTTCTGTATGTCGCCGGTGGAGTGTTAGAAGTACAGCCTGGTCATGTCATTGTACTAGCAGACGTTGCTGTTCGTGGTGACGATCTCGATGAGAAAGAAGCTGAAGCGGCGAAGAAACGCGCTGAAGAAGCCATTGCTGACTCAAGTGCAGATGTGACCTATGCAGAGGCAATCGCCGAGTTATCGCGCGCATTGGCTCAGCTTGAGGTTATTCGTAAGCTTAAGCGCTAAAACTTCTGCGTTAAAATACGTAAAAGGCCTTGTTGTTAGTGCAACAGGGCCTTTTTTGTCGTTACAATAGGTGTACGTAATAAAGCTGCTGCAAGCGATACTGAATTAAGGATCTCATTAATATGAAGTTACGCGTTGTTATTCTGGCCGCAGGGAAAGGAACCCGCATGCGTTCAGACTTACCCAAAGTGCTGCATAAAGTGGCGAATAAACCGATGGTAGAACACGTCATAGATACTGCCAGGTCATTAAAGCCAGATGCCATTAATTTAATTTATGGTCATGGTGGCGATCAGCTGCAGCAAGCTATTGCCGGCGACGACTTAACCTGGGTCGAGCAACGTGAACAATTGGGTACCGGTCATGCCGTTCAACAGGTTATCCCGCACCTTAAAAGCAATGAAAAAGTCATTATTTTGTATGGTGACGTGCCCCTGTTAACCGAGTCCACTTTAATTAAGCTGGTAACTGCCAGTGCTAATACCTCGCTTGGCTTGCTGACTATGACGTTAGCGGAACCAACAGGTTATGGTCGTATTGTGCGTAACGAACGCCGCAGCGTAACCGGCATTGTTGAGCAAAAAGACGCAAATGCGCAGCAGTTAGCTATAGACGAAGTAAACACCGGTATTATGATAGCTGACAGCGACAAGCTAAAAGGTTGGCTTGAGCAACTCAGCAATGACAACGCGCAGAAAGAATATTACCTGACTGACATTGTGGAAATGGCCGCCCAGGAAGGCGTAAATATTGCTACTGCACAGCCTGACAACGCGCAGGAAGTGGAAGGTGCCAACAACCGCCAGCAGTTAGCTTCGCTAGAGCGCGCATTGCAGCAGCGTCAGGCCGAAGAGCTGATGACTCAGGGCGTGACCTTAATTGACCCTGCTCGTTTTGATTGCCGCGGTAAATTGAGTGCCGGCAGCGACGTCACTATTGATATTAATGCGGTTTTTGAAGGTAATGTGGTTCTGGGCGACCGCGTTGTTATAGAGCCAAACTGTGTCATTAGAAACTCCGTTATTGGCGACGACACGGTTATTCGCGCGAACTCTCATATAGAAGATGCAAAAGTGGCAAAAGGCTGCAAAGTCGGTCCTTTTGCGCGGTTGCGCCCCGGAGCGGAACTTGCGGATGAAGCGCAGGTCGGAAACTTTGTCGAGATGAAGAAAAGCCGTTTAGGTAAAGGCTCAAAGGCCAGTCATTTAACCTACCTTGGTGACACTCAAGTGGGTGAATACGCAAACATTGGTGCAGGTACCATTACCTGCAATTACGATGGTGTGAATAAAGCGCTTACTGAAATTGGTGACGGCGCTTTTATTGGTTCAAACAGCTCTTTGGTTGCGCCTGTCTCCATTGGTAAAAATGCAACCGTCGGTGCCGGCTCGGTCATAACCCGGGCGGTAGCAGATGACGAACTGGCTGTAGCCCGGGGCAAGCAGCGTAATATCAGCGGATGGCAACGTCCACAGTCGAAAAAAGGAAGTTAACTTATGTGCGGTATTGTAGGCGCGACGTCTGAACGTCGAGTAACAGGTATTTTGCTGGAAGGCTTAAAACGACTGGAGTACCGGGGTTACGATTCGGCTGGTGTGGCTGTTATTGACGCCGATAAGCATTTAAAAAGCGTGCGCCGTACCGGTAAAGTACAGGAACTTAAAGATGCTATAGACCAGAACCCGTTAGACGGGACTATTGGTATTGCGCATACGCGTTGGGCAACGCACGGTGGTGTGACTGAAGCTAATGCCCACCCTCACCGCTCTGAGGATCAAATTGCTGTTGTGCATAACGGCATTATTGAAAACCACGAACGCCTGCGCGAAGAGCTAAAAGCCGAAGGTTATGTCTTTAACTCGCAGACTGACACCGAAGTAATCGCTCACTTAATTCATCACGAACGCAAAACGCATGGTGATCTACTGGCTGCCGTTAAGTCGGCAGTACGTCAGTTGGAAGGCGCTTACGGTACCGTGGTTATGGATACCCAATACCCTGAGCGTTTAGTGGTCGCCCGTTCTGGTAGCCCTCTGGTTATTGGTGTGGGTATTGGCGAGAACTTTGTGGCTTCTGACCAGTTAGCTTTATTGCCGGTGACCCGTCAGTTTATCTACCTGGAAGAAGGCGATGTAGCCGACATTAACCGCACTGAAATAGACATTTATGACGCCGAAGGCAACGCTGTAGAGCGCGAAATTATTGAGTCTGATGTCAGCTATGACGCAGGCGGGAAAGGCGAGTATCGCCACTTCATGCTAAAAGAAATTTACGAGCAGCCTATTGCCGTTCGTAACACACTGGAAGGCCGCTTGTCCGAAACCAGCGTGCTGGATAATGCTTTTGGCGAAAACGCCGCCGATATTTTAAAAGGTATCGAGCACGTTCAAATTGTTGCCTGTGGAACGAGTTACCACGCAGGTATGGTGGCTCGCTACTGGCTCGAGTCCATGGCGAATGTTTCATGTAATATCGAAATTGCCTCAGAATTCCGCTACCGAAAGTCTTATGTTCATCCGAACAGCTTGTTAGTCACCATTTCTCAAAGTGGTGAAACGGCAGACACCTTAGCAGCACTGCGTTTGTCGAAAGAACTTGGTTATAAAGGCAGCCTGACTATTTGTAACGTGGGCTCCTCGTCTATGGTACGCGAATCGGACCTGGCCTTTTTAACCCGCGCTGGTGCGGAAATTGGTGTGGCGTCAACCAAAGCCTTTACGACCCAGTTGACCGGCCTGCTTATGCTGACCTTAGGTATTGGCAAATACCGCGGCATGCCAGAGCAACAGCAAGAAGCTGTTGTCCACGCGTTGCAGGCCTTGCCGGCCAAGCTGGAAGAAGCGGTGTCATTAGCGGATGAAATTGAAGAGTTAGCGCAGGACTTTGCCAACAAAGAGCATAGCCTGTTCCTGGGGCGTGGTAATCAGTACCCTATTGCTATGGAAGGTGCGTTAAAACTGAAAGAAATTTCATACATTCATGCCGAAGCTTACGCCGCCGGTGAACTAAAGCATGGCCCACTGGCACTTATTGACGAAGAAATGCCGGTTATTGTCGTAGCACCGAACAACGATTTGCTGGAAAAGCTGAAATCGAACGTGGAAGAGGTTCGCGCTCGTGGCGGTTTGATGTACGTTTTTGCCGACAAAAACGCCCGCTTCAAAGGCGATGAGTCGTTAAATGTGCTTAACGTCTGCCATTGCGACGAAGTGATAGCGCCTATTGTCTATACCGTTCCTTTGCAGCTGCTGTCTTACTACGTTGCCCTGATTAAAGGCACCGATGTGGACCAGCCTCGTAATTTAGCAAAAAGTGTAACGGTCGAATAAATCAGAAAGGGCCGAAAGGCCCTTTTTTTCGGCGTACATTAAAGTTCTTATCCTTGAGCTAACGGAGTAGCTTTTTGATGAAAGGTTTAGCGGCAATACCAAAGCTTCCTGCGATGATAATATAATACTTATCTTTAAATTCGGTAAGGCCTAACGGCTTGTCTAAAAGATCTACGATATAAGCCACATACCCTATACAAAATATAGCCAAGGATAATGCTATAAAATAAAGACTAAAGTTAGTAATAAACGAAAAAACTCCTCTAGTCACTTGTTCTTTTCTCATGGTGATCCAATTATGTCGGTTTCTCATTTCAAAACCTCCCAGGATAATAATACATGGTATGTCGATAAAGATGGCTTTCCAAGCTATGCTGATGGTATTGGCTCACCTTGATTATCATGAACTTTATGATTCGGTTTATTAAATTTATCATACTCGTTTTTATTGTTTTTGTTGTTCTTGTCACGTTATTCCACAGCGTAAGCTATATTTTATATTTTCTTGGAATTACTTCGGAATTTCTAGGTTTAGAAGATTTTAAGCGTAATTATTATATAGTTATTGCCGCAAGTGTTGGCTTTGCTTTAGGCGAGTCTGTTTTTAAGTCTAGAAAAAAATCACGTGATTAAATCTATATCGAGGGTGGTAGTGGCCTATTTAGAATTATCACGGAACCGCTAATACTATGGCGATTCCGTGATAATTATTTCACTCTGTAGCTCAAGAGTATTGCGGCAATTCATCATTGTGCGACCGAGGTAACGAGAGCTGTAATGTGTTAGATGGCGGCACATGTAACAATCAGTAGTTACTATCTTCCAAAATTTCATTGCTCTAAAATTTCCGTCTCCACATCAGTTATATACACTGTAGTTTCACCTTCAAAGCCGGAGTCAATCGAGACATATACCCAAGCTTCTCCAGACTCTCCCGTGGTCATTACAAAGCTTTCATCGTTAACTAAAGGTTTAACCTCCCACACGGGCGACTCTTTAGAAGTTTCACAAGATATTGGCAGGCCAATATGTCCTAACAACGCGACATCATCGCCTCCTGATTGCCCATCATCAATATCGACTCTATAAATGCCCTCTGGAGCGCTTTCATAGGATACAAAGCGGGTAGGCTCCTGCGGCAAGAGGGAGGCTTTTACATTAACAGAAGAGCCGGGGCTGCCTCCTCCGCCAATGCACTGTTCTGATTCAACGGTTAAAACATTCACTTGAAAGTCGACGTTATACGTCGTATCGGGCTTTAAGTCTGAAATGTTTCTCTTTATATATCCTTTCATATCGCTTGAGTAATTGTACCAGCTAAACTCAACCCCCTTACGATACTCATAGGGTTCAGGAAGTTGAGACAGCGTTGAAACGATTTCATCATTTCTGTCATGCTCAACGGCATAGTCTGCAACACTAATCTCGAATTCCTGAGAACTTTCCGAAAAGTCGAACGATAAGTTAACAGATTGTTTTTCTGATGGCGGAGGTGGTGTGGAGCTGTCCCCCGAACCACAGGAAGCAACAAGTAGAACCGAAAAGAACAACGCCCAAAATTTATAATCCATTATAACTCCCTAAATGCAACTTCCTGTTTCTACAAGACTTTCGCTGATTAAAAATATTAATTAAAAACACAAATAATGTTACAATTATTTAACTTATTTTTAAACCGATTATCTGTCTGCAATTTAGCTTGTCTATAATCAGGAGTACGAATAAATGGAATTTAAAACCCTGTCACGTTCCTTGTTACTCACATTTATGACCGCGTATTTGTTTGGTTGCGGCGGCTCAAGTGGTTCTGATGATGGAACTGAATATACTGTCACAGTGGCGTCTGAACCCGTGTATTACGGTTTAGGTATTCAATTTACCCCGCCAATAACTGGACATGGAACCACTCAAAGTGGACAAGAAATTTTCACCACTAGTATTGAGGGCTTTGAACATGAGTTCGGAACCTCTTATGAGTTACGTGTACTTGAGAAAAACGTTGATACTGAAGGTGTTGCCGATGGCAGTTCAATATCAATTGAACTGGTCGAAGTTATCAGCTCGCAGGCCGATTCCGTTGGCACCAGCTATGTTTACAGCGAAGTAGAACTTAGCGGAAACCCTTTTACTGATAAAGAAGAGGGAGTTTATGGCTTTTATCAATATGAGTTCCTCTGTGCTGAAAACGCGGATTGCGATGCCTTGGTAGCTATTGCCGATAGCGGTGGTCTTGTTGAAGTCGAGTTCGAGTACACCGGTGGTGAAATACCTGTTACTTTGGTTCGATGGAATTAGTAACACTGTGTGAACCTCATGAAAGACTACCGAGAATCAGTAAGTTTTGTACTGCTGAATCTGCTTTTCCAAGTTACTCTCGGGGCTCTACTGAGCCCTTTACTAGATAATTTTGCGGGCCCAATCATAGTGGCTTCAAGTTGTGAAACGGAGTCACTCGAGGGTACTAAGGGCTGGTTCGAGTCCTATGGTGACAGCCTTTTCATTTGGTTTTTCTATCTGTTTGTTAACTTTATCGCTTTACTTAACCTCGTAATAACCGCCGTTTTTTGTAAGTTTTTTCTGAAACTTAACTTTGTCGCTTCTCACTTGCTTTGCTGCACTTTAGTCGTCTTTTTAGACTACTTAATTATTTACTTAAACGCTCAATGTTAGAACTTAAAGCGGATACAGAAGTCCATTCAGGTAGAGATCAAATTTCGGAGAATAACGTAGGCTGTAAATAGTAACCAGAAAATGCCCATCATGGACATTCACAGGAAATGAAGGTGGGCTTCAAGTAAAAGGAGCTATCATGGAAAATTTCTTATCACTATGGGGCGAATCGGCGTACACCAGCCTGGGCTTTTTCTGGATGGCTTTATGGGCGTTTGTATTAGGTTATTTGATCAGTAGCCTAATTCAAGTGCTTATCACTAAGCGGCGAATGCGTAAGGCTATGGGCGGCAATGATCTCAAATCCGTGTCGCTGGGCACTTTTTTTGGCTTTATCTCCAGTTCTTGCAGTTTTGCTGCACTTTCAACTACGCGGGCATTGTTCAATAAAGGGGCGGCCTTTAGTGCTTCAATGGCCTTTATGCTGGCCTCTACCAACCTGGTCATTGAACTGGGTTTTGTTATTTCTATTTTCCTCGGTTGGCAGTTTGTGGTTGGTGAATACGTTGGCGGGTTGCTGCTGATTTTATTCGTCTGGCTTTTTATTACGGTAACTAACCCCAAAAACCTCATCAAAAACGCCCGAGAAGAAGACGAAGAAGACGACGAGCATCAACATGAGAGCACGTTGTCTGATCTCTTTAGCTCAGATACCTGGAAAAAAGTTGGTCAAAAGTACGTTATGGAATGGCAGATGGTCTGGAAAGACGTGCTTATTGGTTTTACCGTTGCTGGTGTTATTTCCGCTTTTGTGCCGAGCGCGTTTTTTGAATGGCTGTTTATTGGCGTAGGTACTGAGGGTGACCCGGGTTTTTGGTCGTTACTGCAACAAGCGGTAGTGGGCCCGGTAGCCGCATTTTTCACCTTTATTGGCTCTATGGGTAATATTCCATTGGCTGCCGTCTTGTTCGGTGAGGGCGTAGCCTTTGCCGGTGTTATGGCGTTCATTTTCTCCGACTTAATTGTACTGCCGGTACTAAAAATTAATGCTCGTTACTATGGCTGGAAAATGGCGCTGTATATTGCCTTAATGCTTTTCACTTGTCTGGTGGCAGCATCCTTGGTTATGCACTATGGACTGTTCGCCTTTGATTTACTGCCGGACGCATCACAATGGTCGTCACCGGCCGAGCAGAAACATTTCAAACTTGATTATGGCTTTGTTCTGAACCTTATTTTCTTACTACTAAGCGTGGTCATGATTGTTCTTTGGCGTAAGAAACAAAAAGAGCACGACCATCACCACCACCATGACCATGGCGGTTCGTCCTCGGTAAGTGAAAAGGTTATGACTGGCCTTTGTGGTGTGAGTGTATTCTGGTTACTGGGCGGAATGACCGTCTATATTTTGTAAAGTATCTTAACGGACAGGCTTTGTTATGCCATGTTTAGACTATGAAAGTTCTGATATGTGATGACTCAAAAGTTGCTCGAAAAAGCATTGAGCATGCCTTACCCAAGAGTTGGGACATTGAGGTGCGCTTTGCTGAAAACGGGCAAGAAGCTTTAGCTCTTGTAGAGCAAGGTCTTGTTGAGCTGCTGTTTCTGGATTTAACTATGCCGGTTATGGATGGTTTTGAGGTATTACAGAACATTAAGGAAAAGCAGTTAGACTGCCTGACTATTGTTGTTTCCGGTGACATACAGGAAGAGTCTCAGCGCCGGGTTGAAAAGCTCGGAGCTTTGGGTTTTATAAAGAAACCCATTGTTTCTGAAGAGTTGCACGATGTACTTGAGCGCTACGGCCTTATCAGAGAGTTATTGCCCGGGAACCACCAGCGTAAGAAGACAAAAACGGAACATATTGAACCTACCGATATTTTAAAGGAAGTGAGCAATATTGCGCTTGGTGATGCGGCAAAACTGCTTGGTGGTATGCTGGGTTCCTTTATTCAGCTACCTGTGCCCGATGTTGCTAAGCGCCCATACAATACTCTGATTAACGAACTTCACGATGAAAATATCCGGGTAAACATGGTGTCCGAAGGTTTTGTTGGTAACGCTATAGCCGGAGAAGCCATTCTCTGTGTTGATAACCGAACTCTCAACGACTTACCGTCTAAGTTGTCGGACTATCACGGTTATGAATTTAAGGACGACAGCCGAAGTGTCCTTTTAGATGTTGCCTCAACGCTTATTGCCGCTTTTTTAAAGCGGTTCTCATCGCAACTGGATTTAGAGTTGAATATTAGCCAGCCAGCTTTCTTGGGAATGAGCGAAACCGTCAATAATGTTTTTAAAGAGGATGTGAAAGATAAAGAAGTTTTAATCATTACCATCGATTATGAGATCCCTGATTACCATTTAAATTGCGATCTCTACGTTATTTTCACTGAAGCTTCAATTGCTGCACTTGAAGAACGAGCCGGGTACTTTATCGATGAATAAAGAGGAACTAGACATCACCAACCTACACTGGGTACTGCAAATTCTTCAGAACATTGAGGTTGGGTTGATTGTTTTTGACCGCGATTACGACGTTAAAGTGTGGAATGGCTTTATGGAAAACCATAGCGGTATCAGTAGCGTTGTCGCTAAAGATGAAAATTTGTTTACGCTATTGCCAACCTTACCTAAAAGCTGGTTCCAATATAAAACTGAGTCCGTTTTAAAGTTGGGTATTCAGGCTCACTGTAACTGGCAGCAAGAGCCCCATATTCTGAACTTCGAAAACACCCGACCGTTTACGGCTGAATCTGATTTGATGTTCCAGAACGTGACGTTATTTCCTCTATTTTCTACGGACAAGCAAATTCACCATATTTGTGCGTTGGTTTATGACGTCAGTGAGGAAGCGAATAACTTATTAAAGCTAAAAACCATCAGCCAGACCGACGCCTTAACCCAGCTGTTTAATCGCGGCCATTGGCAAACGCTGTTTGAGCAGGAGTTTCTTCGTTGTAAGCGTTACGAAGACACCGCTTCAGTTATTATGATGGATATTGATCACTTTAAGCAGGTTAATGACACTTATGGGCACCAAATTGGTGACCGGGCTATTCAGCTAATAGCGGATATTATATTGGAAAGTCAGCGAGAAACGGATGCCTGTGGTCGTTACGGTGGAGAAGAGTTTGTCATACTCTTACCTAAAACGTCATTAAATGATGCTGTGTTAGTGGCCGAACGCCTGAGAAAGCAGATAGAAGAAATGCCCCTGCCCTTAGGCAAAGAATATAACGATGAGCAGCTAAAATTGACAGTAAGCGCAGGCGTTGCTGAGTTTTCTAATGAATTTTCAATTGCTGAGAGCTGGTTAGAAAAAGCGGATGCTGCGTTATATGAATCGAAGGAGAAGGGCCGAAACCAGGTATCGAAGTAAAACCTCCGGCAAACAACCGGAGGTTTTATTCTTATGGTTTAGAAAGTAGCAATTACCTTCAAATCACCTGACACTTTGCTTTTATCAGAAACATACCCAATGCCTTGCGGGTTGCTCTTCAAAAACTCAATAACCGCATCATCATTTGCCAAAGTATCTAGCGGCGTTGCACGGCCGGTGAACTTCAACTTTGCCCAGTGGCGTTTAAGCTGCTCACCAGACTGCCCTAATAAGGTTTCTTCGAAAGCCTTTCGGGTTGCTGAGTCTTCAGGTAAGTTTACCCCGGTTAAAACTCGCGACTGCCCCAGGAATATTCGAGAAACTGACTCTTCATTAATCTCAGTTTGTGAAACGACTACACCATTTTGTGCAAGAGCTGAAAAGCTCAGCAGGCTTGTCGCTATAACGATGAGAAATACAGCAAACTTTTTCATCATAATTCCTTAAAATACAAATTGAACTGCAGCGGAAACCAGTACGTCAGACTCATCGATTAACTTGTCGTCAGAATGGGTAACGTCAAACTTCAGTACAGCGCTTGGCGCGATGTTAAAGTTGGCGCCTACAGAGGTGTAAGTGTTCTCGCTAATAACCTGAGTTGCTACTTGGTTAATAACAGCTTGTAACTGAGGAACAGGAACGCTGAAACGCTCGGCATCAATGACTTTATCGTCGGTTTGGCCAACGGTAGCGTGTAATGTCCAGTCTTCAAAACGCTTACCTGCAGTAAGATAACTAGAGCGCTGTTCAGGAATATAGCTGCCATCAACTTCAAGCTCGGTATATTCTCCACCTACAAACCAGTTGAAATTGTCGTACATAAAACCGACACCAGCGAAAGTCCCTTTGTCTTCAGAAACTTCCAGCTCTGAAGCGACCTGTGCAGCTCCCGCTTCTCTTAGCGTTGCCAGCAAGCCGTCAATCTCATTAAGATGAATGTTGGTATCGTTGGTCTGGTAATACGCAATACGCATGGTCAGGTTGTTGTAGATGGCGCTGGTATTAAAACCTATCAGATTATTCATTTCTGCTTCTGCCGCTTCGCTGCCACCTGCTTCAATATCGTCTTGCATGTTGCCGGCAATAACTTGCGTATTGAAGATAAAATTACCGACAAAGGCGTTGTGCTGGAAGCTCACACCAGTGTAATTATCGAAAGCGACACGATAGACACTTTGAGGTGTGCGTAGCCAGTGGTAGCTGTAACCTACATCCAGAGAGTCTGAATACATATAGAAAGGCAGGCGCAATTTACCCACGTTAATGCTTGCCGCGTCGGTTAGTTGGTACTGTAAGTAGGCCCATTCAACACCTAAGTCGAAGTCCTCTGAGCCACGAGACATAATCTGTGCGGTGACACTGAGTTTGTCAGATAAGTTGGCTTTTGCTTGTAGTGCAAATAAGCTCTCCGGATTAAAGTCTACGTCGTTATCGTAGCCAAACAGTTCGTCGTCGCTGCCAGTTGTCATACCTGCTGCGATATTACCAAAACCGCTCCACTGAATTTTATCTTGTGCCTGAGAAGGCAGGCTCATGACCAGTGCTGCAGCACCGAAACAAGCTGCTAGAGAGTACTTCATTTAAAGCTCCTGAGAAAAGTTACATCATCTTAATTTAGAGGGATCTAAATTTGGCGAAATTTTGCACTGTTAAAGATGCGTAAGCAATACTTCATTTGCCGTACAAAAGAGTGTTAAATTAACAATATGGCTCATTTTTATGCGCTTTTTATCGCCTGAAAAGTACATTTGATTAACAGTTAAGGATGCTATGCACCATCACCATCATCACCACGAAAGCTCGTCAGAGCGCATTGGCTGGGCGTTTTTCCTTAACCTGTGTTTTACCATTATTGAGTTTATTGGCGGAGTGTTGACTAACAGTACCGCTATTTTAGCTGACGCAGTGCATGATCTCGGCGACAGCATCTCTATTGGTATGGCCTGGCTGTTGGATAAGTTCAGTCGAAAAGACGCAACCCACACCTTTACCTATGGCTACCAGCGGCTTTCTCTGGTGGGTGCTTTTATTAATGCTGTTGTACTGACGGCAGGTTCTATCTGGATTTTATTCGAAGCTATTCCTCGTTTATGGAACCCGGTAATGCCAATGGCCGAAGGTATGGCGCTATTGGCCGTGTTCGGTGTCATTGTGAATGGCTATGCGGCATTTAAGCTTTCTCATGGCAAGTCGCTGAATGAACGCGTGCTTAACTGGCATCTGCTTGAAGACGTATTGGGCTGGGTAGCGGTGCTAATTGTGTCGATCATTCTTATGTTTGTCGACTGGCCTATTTTAGACCCCCTTTTATCCATTGCTTTTACCCTGTTTATTTTGGTGAACGTTATTCGTCACCTGGGTTCTACGGTTAAACTCTTTGTACAGGCGTCCCCCGACCCGGAAGTTTATCGGCAAATACGCGAACAATTAACCTCGTTAGAACTCGTGAATGATGCCCACCACTTACATTTCTGGTCTTTGGATGGTGAGCGCCATGTATTAACGGCGCATATTGTGGTATCAAAAGAACTGGAATGCGCGGAAAGAGCGCTTTTAAAACAACAAATATCAGAACAGTTAGCTGTGTTTGAGCTGGCTCATACAACCATAGAGCTGGAGTACCCAGACGAAGCTTGTCGAGATCATTAACAGGAGAAGATCATGGAATTGTTCGGAAGTTATACCTCGCCGTTCGTTAGGCATTGTCGCATTGCTTTACTGGAGACAAAGACAAAATTCTCATTTACCGAAACGGACTTTGAAACCAGCGCTAAATTAACCCCGGCTAAAAAGGTGCCGTTTTTGCACCACAATGATCTGCGCCTTCATGACTCAAGCAGCATACTAAAATACGTTCGGGAAAAAGCCGATGAGCGTTTTTTTGCGGACACAAAAGATTTTGATCAGTACTGCCTGGTAAACACGGCTATGGATGCTGCCATTAATTTGTTCTTGTTAGAAAAAGCGGGTGTAACACCAGATAAGGTACCTTACCTTAAGCGCCAGCAGCAGCGTATTGATGACATACTTCAACTCATGGAAGACAAAGAGCATGCGGTTGCTTATGAAGGGCCTCACCCCTTTAGTGACGGAGAGCTACGTTTAGGTTGTTTCTTAAGCTGGGGCTTATTCCGTGAGCGCTTTAATCTGGATAAGTATCCGCGACTTCAGGCCTTTGTCGATAAATTAAACGACTATCCTTACTTCGCGGATACTGATCCTAACCGTGATTAATCGGCTTTAATGGCACGGCTGCGCTGGGGAATTTCCTCATTCAGCAGCCGGTCATTTTGTGAATAGTCCACCGGAACATCAATAAGGTGAACCCCGGGCTTATCTAAGCAGTCTTTTAGCAGCGGTATCAGATTCTCAGTTTTGTCTAAACGATAGCCCTTCGCACCATAAGACTCTGCATATTTCACAAAATCCGGGTTATTGAAATCTAAGCCATAGTCGCTGAGTTTCATGTGTTGCTGTTTCCATTTGATCATGCCGTAACCGCTGTCATTAAGGATAACGACAACAATATCCAGCCCCATGCGCACCGCGGTTTCAAGCTCCTGCGAGTTCATCATAAAGCCGCCGTCACCGCATATTGCCATAACTTTCTTTTCCGGGTTAACCAGCTTAGCAGCCATTGCAGAAGGTAAGCCAGCACCCATTGAAGCCAGTGCATTATCCAGCAGTACAGTATTTGGCTGACGCGCCGGGTAATTACGGGCAAACCAAATTTTGTAGATGCCGTTGTCCAGTGCAATGACACCGTCATCCGGCATCACTTCACGGACATCCTCCACCAGACGCTGCGGTAAAACCGGGAAGCTACCGTCGTCGGCACCTTCATCGGTATGGTCACGCATATGGTCGCGAACCTTCAGCATAAAGTCGAAGTCCCAGTGGTCTTGTGGCTCAGTTCCCTCTTTTAATTGCCAGATGCTGTTGCCAATATCACCAATCATGCTGGCGTGCGGGAAGTAAACTGAGTCGACTTCTGCGCCCTGAAAGTTAATGTGTACCACTTTACGTTTGTCATTATCGCCGGTTTTCATCATAAATGGGGGCTTCTCTACCACGTCGTGGCCCACATTAAGGATTAAATCCGCTTTCTCTATCGCCCGGTGCGGGTAGTCGCCATCGGAAACGGCCGCGTTACCCAGCCAGCGAGGATGATCCTCATTGATAACGCCTTTACCCATTTGGGTGGTAATAAAAGGAATGCCGGTTTTATCGACAAAGGCGCGTAACATTTTTGCCGTAATTTTACGGTTGGCAGCGGCACCTATCAGCAACACCGGGTGTTTTGCTTCTCGCAGAAGTTCCAGTACGTGGCGTACCGACTTATGCTCGGTAATGGGGCGGCGCGAATGACTGGCTTGTATTGGAAGGCTGCTGACCTCCTCGCGGCTGATGTCATCCGATAACTCCAGATGAGAAGCGCCCGGGCGTTCGTCCTCAGCGCGACGGAAAGCTTCGCGTATGTGCGCCGGAATGCTGCTGGCGCTAATAATCGCCTGGGTGTATTTGGTAATGGGGGTCATCATGTCGACCACATCAATGATTTGGAATTGACCCTGATGACGCTCCTTTATGGGTTTTTGTCCGGTAACCACAACCATGGGCATAGCGCCAAGCTGAGCATAGGCCACAGGGGTAACCAGATTCGTTGCACCCGGCCCCAGGGTTGATAGACACACGCCGGGCTTTCCGGTCAGGCGACCGTATGTGGCAGCCATAAAGCCAGCGCCCTGTTCATGCCGGGTTAAAATAAGTTCGATATCAGACTTTGATAGGGACTCAAGTAAGTCCAGGTTTTCTTCGCCGGGAATGCCGAAAATGTACTTCACACCCTCGTTTTCAAGTGCTTTTACGAATAAATCGGATGCTTTCACTTCGCTTTCTCCTTGCGTTAAAGAATCTTCTAGTTAGGCCTACGTAAAGGATAGGAGAGATGATCAAAAAAATCCGCAATCAGCACTAACTGATTGCGGATTTTACAGTCTTTTAAAACTGAGTTCTTAGAACGAGTAACTGACTTTTGAGTAAACAAAGCGGCCACGAGGGTTGTGAACGCTTGGTGCATACCCGTAAAGGTCATTGTTAAACGCTTCCGGTGGCTCTTCGTCGAACAGGTTGGTGGTACCTATCGTCAAACGAAGTTCCGAGGTGACATCGTAGTATGCTTGTAAATCAACCAGTAGCTGCTTATCAACCATACGCGCTTCGCTGGATTCGACGTTTGCCGGTGCCTGATAATCTTCAAACTCACCAATGTAGTTCAGATTGAGGTTAACACCTAAAGCATCACGTCCCCATTCTGCACGGGCTGTCCAGCGGTGCTCCGGATACTCGTACTCGCCGGCATAGTCGATACCGTCTTTCTCGAACTTGCTCATGTAAGACCAATCAAGACCTAAACGAACATCGCCAATGTCTTGTAGTTGCCAGTTATAGTTTGCTGAAAAATCAACCCCTGCAGCTTCCTGACTGGAAAGGTTAACGTAGGTGTTGTAAAGAACAGCCAACTCACCCAGCTCATCTCCTGGTAGTGGGTCGCGGCGCTCACAGACCTCGCTGTCCTGGTCGTTACAGTGCTCGTTGTAAACGTTCTCAAAGTCGTTTTGAACAATTTTGTTATCTTGTTCAATTGACCAGTAATCAGCAGAGATATCAAACGCGTCAGTGACCTGCCAAATACCACCAATATTATAGCTTGATGACTCTTCTGGCTGCAGGTCTTCAGAGCCGGAGAATACAATGGTGTAATCCAGTGGTACACAGCTTTCGCCATCGGTTTCGCAACGATACTCATCAACAAAGAAAGTTGAAACCTGCGATGGACCCAGACCAATTTGTGCCAGTGACGGAGCACGGAAACCTTCGCCGTATGATGCACGTAAAGTCACATCTTCAGTCGGACGCCATTGTAATTTAAACTGTGGGTTGAAGGTTGAGCCAAAGTCACTGTAGTCATCGTAACGACCGGCAACAGTTGCTTCTAACTGGTCAGTAATTGGAATGAGAAACTCGACATAAGCTGCCCACTGGTCGCGTTCAGCTTCGGCCTGCACCGATTCGGTACCAAAGATAAGACCACGCTGGAACTGATCATCCGGTTGGTCAAATACGTCTTCTTCACGGTATTCAAGACCCGCTGCCATGGAGACCCAATGCTCACCCAATTGGAACGCTTCGCCGGCGATACTGGCATCAACTGCGGTCAGGTGGGATTCACCCCGGCGTACCAGTGACGTCGTAATGTCATTAATGACTTCAGGGTCGTTGATGGTGCCGCCAAATGGATTGTAGTTGCCAGCGTTAATTTGCTCCTGCAAAAAGTCAGTACGTACCCATCCTTGCTCACGTGAACCCGTTTGCATTCCTTCGCTGCGGCCTTTTTGGTAAGAGACATCCCAGACCCAGCCGTCTAAGTCTCCGCGTAAGCCTGCAATAAAACGTAAAGTGTCGGATTCAACATCCCAAATACGGGGACCGGCATCTACTGTCCGGAAAAAGTTGATATCGACACGCTCGCCCCAAGGGTTGTTAGGGTGGTCAGCCGGTACATAGAGTCCGGCATCGGCGTCTAACGGAGTCGGTGCGCCGCCGGCTTTTGAACGGTTATGCTGAGCGGCAACTTCAATATAGCCCTCAACGTCTCGTGAGAACTCTTTACGAGACTGAATAATGGCACCTACACGTTCAGCTTCCGGGAAAATTTGCGCATACGGACCATAGTCAAATACACAGCGTGTTCCAACCAGTGAATCTTCCGGGCAGTCCGGATCGGGCCGTTCTTCACCGTCAACAATAAAGCTTCCCGGAAAGCCTCGTGATGAGCGAAAGTCATTACCGCCCCATGGACTTTGGTTCGCTGTGCCGTTACGACCAAACTCGGCACCTGTAATCGAGGTGTTTTTCCAGTAATCCAGAATCATGGTGGTATTGCTGTCGTCTCCACCCGTGCCCCAGACCAGACTCATACTGGTTTCTTCGTAGTTAGCATCACCGGTTGTTCCACCGTGGCTGGCGGTTAATTCTGTACCGACAAAGTCATCTCTTAAAATAATATTAACGACACCAGCTACGGCGTCAGAACCGTAAATAGCGGAAGCACCGTCTTTCAGAATATCGATGCGTTCAATCGCCGCTACGGGAATTGAGTTAATGTCGACAAATGAATTTGCTACGCCTTCGGCAAAGGAAGAAACCGCTACACGACGGCCGTTAAGCAAGACCAGTGTTGAGTCGGCACCAAAGCCACGCAAGCTAATTGCAGCAGCGCCGTTCGCGGTAGTGTCCTGGCTATTGCCCTGAGTTGAGAAGGTTCCCACACCGGCCGAAGGTAAGCGCTCTAAGAGTTGCTGTAGGTTGTTAAAACCTGAGGCTTCAATGCTTTCTCTGTCAATAACTTCGACAGGAGAAGCGCCTTCCATATCGGTTCGTGAGATTCTGGAGCCTGTGACCTGAATGCGTTCAAGAGCGTCATCTTCTGCCTGATTCTCTTGATCCTGCGCAAAGCTGACCGGTGACGCGAATGCGGCTCCTATTGCTAATGCACATAGCGAGTATTTAAAGTTTGTTTTCATTATTATGTTCCCCCCCGGGAGTTTTTATCGATTTTGTGTGTTAAATCAACAACACAGCATCTTTTGTTACATTAAATCAACATATGATCAAGACAATATAGTGTAAAAGTTTGAAAAAAATCGAAAGCTTGATGCTAAATGGATTAAGTGAGGGGAAGCTGTTTAAACTTTAAATGAAAAAGCCCGCGACTCAGAAAGAGCCGCGGGCTTTGTATTAAATGGAACTAACGATTAAGAGTTTTCTTCACCTGTCATTTCTTCTAAGCGTGCACGTAACTCTTCGTCGTTTTGTGCTTGCTGAATAATCATGTTGTATTCTTGCGGAGTAAGGCCTGCATCTTCAACGGCTGCAATCATTTCTTCCTGTGCAGACTGCTGAATTTCACGAGCCTCTTCCTGGTTCTCAGCTTGCTGGAACTGGTCACGGTATTTTTCAGTAACACCCTGAACGTCTTCCATAGCGGTTACAAATTTAACCAGCATACCTTCAGTGATTTCCTGAGTTTGCTGCTGCTGAGCCATAGGATCCTGCGATTGCTGCTGTTGAGCCATTGCCGCAGTACTACCCAGTGCGAATACAGTTGCTAATGCGATAATTGTCTTTTGCATGATAATCTCCTAATTGAATTTATCAGTTTTTATTAACACTCTAACTAAAGCGAAGACTGTGCCAACTTTTTAATTTGTTGATTTTAATATACTTTTAGTATTTTTCAGTTAGCGCTCAGAAAGTCAGCCCAAAAATGTGTATCCTTAGTACACAGTCAAAGGAGGCAGTGTGACAAAAAGATACAGTTGGCCACTATCCAGCCTGCAACGAAGGCTTTTAATGTATGTTGTCGTGCCTATGTTATTGATTTCGGGCGTGGCGATAAGTGTTGGACTGCAGGTTGCATCTGACGAAGCCAATGAGCGTTTAAAAAGTGACTTAGAGCTGCTGGGACGGGCCATTAGCTTACCCATAAGCGATGCACTACTTAATAACGACTTAGCAACGGTTCAGGCTAACCTGGATTCAGTCTTCAATATTGGCCGGGTATACGGGGCATCGGTATACAATGTGTATGGTCAGCAAGTCGCAGAAGCCGGTATCACCGAAACCGATTTGAGCAACAGCCAGCTCGCACTGGAAACTGTTCAGACGGGGGTGAAGCAAGACGACTACCGCCGTGTTGAAGGCCGCGATGTTTTCTCTCAATTTCTTCCTATTGTTGATCGTGGCGGCCGCATTATAGGTTTATTACAAATAAACCGGCGGGCCAGTGACTTCGATGAGTCTTTTGAAACGCTGAGTCAGTATGCCTGGCTGAGCTGGGCTGCATTTGGCCTGATCACTATTGCGGTATTGGTATTTGGGCATTATCGCGGTGTTGGGCGACATGTGGTGGCACTAAAAGACGCAATGCTGCAAGTCGCAAAAGGAAATCGAAGCACTCGAGTGACACCCGCCGGGCCTTCGGAGCTTCAGGATGTTGCCCTGGGGTTTAACCGGATGCTGGATAGCATTACTGAAGCGGAGCAGGAGTTAGAACAGCGACGTGAGCACGAAGCGTCGTTGCAGCGAGCGTTGCGGGAACAGGAAAAAATGGCAGCTATTGGCAGTGTAGCCAGCGGTGTTGCCCATGAGTTAGGAGCGCCGCTTACTGTTATTGATGGACGCGCCAGTCGATTATTACGTAACCATAAAGACGATGACAGCCAGCGACAACTTAAGGCCGTCAGAGGCCAGGTACAAAGGCTTACCGGACTGGTGAATCAATTGCTGGCATTTTCAAGAACGCCGGTGCAGCAAAGAGAAAGCATTTCCCTGCGAGATCTGATAACAACGGCAATGACCAGCATTGAGTTTGAACAGGATAAAGGTTCTGCCAGAGTGGTAGTTAAAGAGCTTGTCGATGTCATTCTTAAAGTTGACATAAAGCGACTGGAACTGGCCTTAGTAAACGTACTGCGCAATGGCTTGCAGGCCGCTGAATCTGAGGTTGCTGTCGCGGCTGAGTACGCTAATGACGGAGTCGTCATTACCATAGATGATGACGGAGAAGGTTTACCTGATGCGATGAAAGATAAAGCATTACAGCCGTTCGAAACCAATAAGCCACAAGGTAAAGGGACGGGTCTGGGTTTGACCATAGTTAAGCACGTATTGAATGATCATGGTGGTGAATTGTCTTTGACCAATAACCCAAATGGCGGTTGTCGGGTTATTTTGAGTTTACCGGCACAATGCGTTCGGCAAGCGGTTAAAAACGGAGGCAGTAAATGACAGCAGCAAAAGCCATGATAGGTGTAATTGAGGATGATCCGGCTCTACAGGAACTGCTTGTTGAAGAGCTTGAAGCTGAAGGCTATCAAGTAAATGCCTGGGGCAGTGTTGAAGGCTTTAAAAAAGCCGCTGCAACTCTGGACTTGGTCATTAGTGATATTCGCTTGCCGGGTCAGTCCGGGCTGTCACTTTTAGACAGCCTGAAAAATGAAGACAACGCTCCGGCACTGTTATTAATTACGGCTTTTGGCACGGTTGATCAGGCGGTTGATGCGTTAAAGCAGGGCGCGGATGACTTTCTGACCAAGCCTTTAGATGTTGAACATTTATTGCTAAGTGTACAACGTATTCTTGAGCATCGCTCGTTGCAGCGGGAGCTAAAGCGCTACCGTCAGCAGCAAAAAGGACCGGGTGGTTTAGTCGGGCAGAGTCCGTCAATGCGCAAGCTTTATGATCAAATAGAACGTATTGCGCCAGCTGACGGAAGCGTTCTGATCACCGGCGAAAGTGGGACCGGTAAAGAGCTGGTGGCGAAGGCGCTGCATCAGTTAAGTGACCGCGCTGAACAAAGCTTTCAGGCGGTAAACTGCGCCGGCATTCCGGCCGATTTAATGGAAAGTGAATTTTTCGGCCATGCAGCCGGGGCTTTTACCGGCGCGCAGAAAAAACGGCAAGGTTTATTGAAACAGGCAGACGGCGGCACTTTGCTACTGGATGAAATTGGCGAAATGCCAATGGCTTTGCAGGCTAAACTATTACGTGTGTTGCAGGAAGGTACCATCCGCGCGGTGGGCAGCGACGAAGAAGAAACGGTTAATGTCCGGATCCTGGCTGCGACTCACCAGGACTTAGAAAAGCAGGTTGAAGACGGGCGCTTCCGGCAGGACTTATTTTATCGGCTGGAAACCTTTAGTCTGCGAGTGCCTCCTTTACGCGAGCGCGGTGAAGACATTGAACGTCTCGCCAACCACTTTTTACAGCAGTTGCAGAAGAGCAGCGACAAAGCGGTTCAGAGTATTTCACCGGCTGCGCTCGAACAGCTTTATCGCTATCGCTTTCCTGGTAATGTCCGCGAACTGCAAAATGCGATAGAGCGTGCTTTTACCTTTTCCAGAGACGACAAAATAGCGGTTGAAGATTTACCGCAAAGAATTCTGGAGAGTGAGCATGAACCCGAAGTGGAGTATGCCGCAGAGTGGCCAACTCTGGACGAGTATCAAAACCAATACATACGCAAAGTGCTGGTGCACGCAGAGGGTAATAAATCGAAAGCGGCTGAAATTCTTGGGGTAACCCGGCGTACCTTGTACCGCTGGCTTGAGCAGCATGGTGAGTGATCAAACTGGCGTTTTACTGCGTAGTCTATAATAAGTTTTTGACTCATTTAACGGGAGTGCTAAGTGAAAGTATTAATGGTATTAACCTCACACGATAAACTCGGTGACACAGACCATAAGACAGGTTTCTGGGTAGAAGAATTTGCGGCCCCGTACTACGTTTTTGCAGACGCGGGCGTGGATGTTACTTTGGCATCGCCAAAAGGTGGTAAGCCACCCATCGATCCAAACAGCACTTCCCCTGACGCTCAAACGGAAGCGACGAAGCGCTTTGACAACGACACAACAGCACAGCAGAAACTCGAGACGACCTGCAAGCTGGATGAAGTTGATCCGGAAAGTTTTGATGCGATTTTCTATCCTGGTGGTCACGGACCTTTATGGGATTTAACGAACGACGAGCATTCAATTAAGCTCATTGAGCACTTCTGGAGTAAAGGTAAGCCGGTTTCCGCTGTTTGCCATGCTCCTGCGGTATTACTGAATGCAAAAACGCCGTGTGGCGACCCTATTGTTCAGGGCCGCACAGTAACGGGCTTTAGTAACAGCGAAGAGGCTGCGGTAGAGCTTACCGATGTGGTCCCTTTCTTACTTGAGGACGAACTGACAGCTAAAGGCGGTCATTACCGCAAAGTTGATGACTGGCAGGCCTATGCCGTTCAGGACGGCATGTTAATTACAGGCCAGAACCCTGCATCATCAGAGCAGACGGCACAGCGCCTGCTCGATGTACTCAGAGCCAGCCTGTAATTTGCCTTAAAAGCGTCGGCGCCAACTGATGCCGACGCTAGCCTGCCTTCCTACTGCAGGCTCAAATGAACGTCCGCTTCCCTGGTTAACAACAACAGCACCGACGTAGTCTTTGTCCGTAATATTGTCGACCCTGGCCCACACGTCCAGCTCGCTTTTTGCCCACTGCCAGTCGCGGCTTATTGCTATATCCCATGTCGTATAAGACGGTGCAAAGGTATCGTTTTGATCATTAACCGGCGTTTCATCTCTATACTGCCCCGCTAGCTGAACCAGCCATTGCTCTGCGGGCTGCCAGTTCAGCCGCAAGTACCCCTGGCTTTTCGCTACGCCGGGTAATTGATTCCCCTGTAACGGGCCATCATCAAAGCTAGCGTCTATATAGCTGTATGACAGCAGCAAGTTGAGCTGCCGCGTTAGTTCGCCATTAATGCTCAGTTCAGCCCCTTCGCGCGTTGTTTCTGAGGCATTACGGTAGGTAGTACGCCCATCGTTTGACTGGTCTACGAGAATTTCGTCTTCGCTTTCAATACCAAAGAAAGCGAAATGCAGACGCCAGTCGTTATCGAGTTGATGTTTAATACCCCATTCCCACTGATCATTGGTGGATGGACCCAACTCGCGGTTCAGGCCCGAGCCTTCATTTCGGTAGGCAAGTTCTGTCAGCGTCGGGGTTTCAAAACCTTGTCCTAAACTCAGATAAGTTGCTGAGGTTGGCAGAAACTGCCAGGTAAGCGAAATAGCGGCTGTGGTTTCACTAAAGTCACTGCTACCACTGTCATCGGAGTTATCCAGTTCAGTAAAGTAGTCTTTTACTTCATAATTGATGTCACTGTAACGAACCCCGCCAGTTGCAGACCACTCTTCAGACAGCTGCCACTGAAAACGCAAATAAGCTGAAGCATTTTCAATCCAGTTGAATTCGTCGCGACGCAGCTCGCCCTTTTCACCGCTGTTATTCACAAAACCAAAGCGGTGATCCTGCTGGCGTTCTATTTGCGCGCCGAGGGTCGCCGACCAGTTGACTCCGCGCTGGCGCCAACGTGCATGTGCTCCCTCAAACTGGCGGGAAACATCGATAACCGCACCCGAGCTTGTGTCACCATCACCGGCAAACGGCAGGAACTGCTCAATATCTCGGTCGCCCTGCCACAGTGAGAGTAAGCCCTCGCCATTGTCGCGTTCATGAAACCAGCTAAATGAACCCTGACGATGATGAATGTCTTTGCGGGTATTGAAGTCAACTGCCCGTTGTACTGTCTGGGTGGGGTCATAACGCCAGTCTTGTGGGGTTAATGCGCTGGGGTCCTGCAATAGTGGCGCATCGTTATTATCGTAGCGGATAATAAAGCGATTCTGATCATCCCATTGATGGTACCAGCGCACAGCCTGTTGCTGGCGCTCGGCGGAGTTATGCCGGCGCGGACCGTCAGTCTGAAAATCCGACGCCAGAACTTGTAGTTGTTTGTTGTCGGTTGCCCATTGGGCATTGACGTTATACCGCTGTGTGTCGTTTTCGCTGAACTGGCCACCCCACTCCAGTGCGGTTTCAGTCGGCTTGCGGCTGAACCATTCAACCACACCGCCACCAGAATTGCCGTACAAGGTAGCTAACGGACCGCGTAAAACTTCCAGCGAATCAATGCTGTCGAGAAAAATACTTGAAGTTTGCGCCTGACCATCGGGCATAGACAAAGGAATACCGTCGACATTAAGTTGCAAACCTCTTACTCCAAACGCGGCTCGTGAGCCGAAGCCGCGAACCACCAGGCGTGTATCCTGTGCGTAGTTATAACGGCTGTCTGCCTGAATTCCTGCAACGCCGGCTAAGGCGTCACCGGCATCAATCTTCATGGAGGGTAAGGTGTTTTCAACGTTAACACGGTCAATGCTGGCCGCAGTGGTTAGCCAGGGTGTTTCGCTCTGAGTGGCTGTCACCACGACGGTTTCGTCGACTTCAGTTGAATGAACAACGAAAGAGGCCGCCAATAAAGGCAGCCCCGTGTAAGTGAGTTTTTTTAAAACTGCTGAATATGACATGGTTAATCCGCTGGTTTTATCTGAATAATGGCACCGTCAGACTCATCGGTCAGTAAGTATAGGTAACCGTCGGGCCCTTGGTTTATGTCACGAATACGTGCATCAACGGCGTCTTCAAACAAGCGCTCTTCATGCATCATGCGGCCTTCATATAAGTCCAGGCGGGCTACCAGGGAGCTTTTCAGGGCAGCAACGAAGAAGTCGCCTTTCCATTCAGGGAAAGCATCTCCCGTGTAAAAGGTGGCGCCAGCAGTTGCAATAGACGGAACCCAATAATAAAACGGCTGTTCAGTGCCTTCTTTTACGGCGTCCTCGCTGATGGTCCCACCACCGTAGTCAACGCCGTAAGTCACTTCCGGCCAGCCATAGTTTTTACCGGCTTCAGGAATATTCACTTCGTCGCCACCTTGTGGGCCGTGTTCAACCGACCATAACTTTCCGGTTTCAGGATGAATATCAGCGCCCTGCACATTGCGGTGACCGTAGGACCAAATTTCGTCAAGTGCGTTGTCGTTGCCAACAAAGGGGTTGTCTTCCGGTATGCTGCCATCCGGCCAAATACGTACGATTTTACCGTGATGATTATCCAGCGTTTGTGCATCATCCATACGTGAGTAACGGTCACCTAAGGTAATGTACAAGTGTCCCTCAGGAGAAAAGACTAACCGTGAACCAAAGTGAGCATTGCTCTCATATTTTGGTGCCTGGCGAAAGATAACTTCTTTATCCGTAAATTCTTTGTCATTAAGTTTGGCACGCATAACGGCCGTACTGTTGCCTTTACCGTCGTCCTGGGCCGCTTCGGAGTAGCTAATGTAAACCCAATTGTTTTCTTCAAAATCCGGGTCAACGGTTATATCCAGCATGCCACCCTGACTTTTAGCAACGACTTCCGGGGTGCCGCTGATTTTTTCGCGGTAGCTACCATTAGCTGATACCCAGTAGATATCTCCGGTTCGTTCTGTTACTAAAATGCTTTTATCCGGAAGAAATGTCATGCCCCAGGGGTTGGTGAAGCCGTCAGCAAGTGTGCTGACACTGACTTTATGACGTTCCGTTTCGACATCTTCAGCGGTTGCAGCAGTACTGAAAGAAGCCGCTAGTATTGCGGTTAAAACAACTTTTGGATTGAACATCGGTCTCTCCTTCTTATTGAATTACCTTCAGTATACGTCATTCATCGGAATTTTGATGACACTGTGCTTGATCTGTTCGTCGCTTTGGCCGTTAATACTGTTATCAATTGTAAAAAGGTATTGGAACTTCATGAGCAGCAAGGTGTTTAGTACCGACTCGTTACTGATTTTAGCGCAGTGGTTAGCCGCTGCTTTTGTTCTGGTTATTATTGGGTTAGTCGTTTCTGTTGGCATCATGTACGTTGTTGACAGGACGCAGAACCGACACACCATAAGACATAACTACCCTGTTATTGGCCGCTTTCGCTACATGTTTGAGCGTATGGGTGAGTTTATGCGTCAGTATTTCTTTGCTATGGATCGTGAGGAAATGCCATTTAACCGGGCGCAGCGCAGCTGGGTGTACCGGGCTGCCAAGAACGCTGATCGTAACGTTGCCTTTGGTTCAACACGTGACTTAAGTCGTACCGGAACTATTATTTTCAGCAACGCTCCCTACCCGCCTATGGCTGAGCAGGCAACATCGCCAGAACCCATTACCATTGGTCCTTACTGCGAGACGCCTTATTCTCCGGTGTCGTACTTTCATATTTCAGGAATGAGTTACGGTGCGTTGTCGCCGGTTGCGGTTAAGTCATTGTCGCAGGGGGCTGCAAAAGCCGGCTGTTGGTTGAATACGGGTGAAGGTGGCTTGTCGCCTTATCATTTAATGGGGCATTGCGACATTGTGTTTCAAATGGGAACTGCGAAGTTTGGTGTTCGCGATAAAGAAGGTCGACTCGACGAGGACCGTCTGGCAGAACTCGGTCGTCACGATAATGTGAAAATGTTTGAAATTAAACTGAGCCAGGGTGCTAAACCAGGTAAAGGCGGCATCCTCCCGGGTGTTAAAGTTAACAGTGAAATAGCCAGAATTCGGGGAATTGTTGAAGGCGAAGACGCAATCAGCCCAAACCGTCATCCGGAAATAAGCAATAATGAAGAGTTACTCGATTTTATCGAAAAGGTTCGTAATATTACCGGCAAGCCAACGGGTTTTAAATTTGTGATGGGCGACCCTTCATGGATCGACGAACTGATAGATTGCATTTTAACTCGCGGCGAAGAAGCCGCACCTGACTTTATCACTCTGGATAGCGCCGATGGCGGAACCGGAGCGGCACCCCAGCCGCTAATGGACTACGTTGGCTTAAGAGTCACGGAAAGCTTGCCGATACTCATCGATAAACTGACAGAAGCGGGCTTGCACGAGCGTGTCCGAGTGGTAGTTTCCGGCAAAATGATTACACCGGCTGATGTGGCCTGGGCTATTGCTATCGGTGCCGATTTCGTGACCTCGGCCCGGGGTTTTATGTTTTCATTAGGCTGTATTCAGGCTATGCAGTGCAACAAAAATACTTGTCCAACTGGCGTAACAACGGATGATCCTAAGCTGATGAGGGGGCTGGATCCTGAGAATAAGTCGGTACGTGCGGCTAACTATCACAAATATATGGAGTATGGCGTCAATATCATTGCGCACTCCTGCGGTGTAACCGATCCACGCCGGTTAAACCGCCGCCACGCCAGGGTTATTAAGCCCGATGGCGAGAGCATCAGCCTGGCGGAACGTTATCCGTTACCACCGGCCAGACGTCGTTAGTTGAGTGTATTGACCGGCAACAGGCGCGCAATTTCTTCCGCGATTTTGCGGAAGGTTTGCCGACGACTGGTGGTCGGACGGTATACCAGGCCGATATCACGAGAAGCTTCCTGACCGGTTGGCTTTAATGAAACCAAATCGGTGTTTTCTAAAATTCCCTGGTCAATGGCCATTTGCGGAACAAAGGTAGCACCTAAGCGGGCGTCTGCCATTTGCACCAGGCTGTGTAGGCTAGTCGCCGTAAAAGGATTCATTTTAATGGAATCGGTAAGCTGACAGGCCGCGACGGCGTGACCGGTCATGCAGTGCTCTTTTTCCAGCAGAAAAATACTGCGATCAGGCAGTTTGTCGTAGTCAACCGGTTCCCCGACTGTTTCCGCCAGCTCCTTATGCACCACCAGTTTGAAAGGGTCACGACCCAGTATCCATTTTTGGTTGCCCTGAATGTCCATCGGCAGGGCCAGTAAGAGAATATCCAGTTCGCCGTTACGCAGCCGGTGCAGTAAATTTTGTGTGGTATCTTCAGAAAGTTGCAGCAGTAGCTTAGGGAACTTGTCTTGTAAATTTTTACTCAGTTCGCCAATAACAAAGGGGGCTATGGTAGGAATAATGCCGAGTCTTAACGGGCCTTCCATAATATTGCCCTGCCCTTGCGCATAATGCAGTAACTCTTCCGACGCGCTAATGATGTCCCGTGCTTTTTCCACAACTTCTTCGCCTAAGGCGGTAAAGAGAAAGGACTTATGGTCACGCTCAATAAGCTGGCAGTCCAGTTGCTCTTCCAGGTTTTGAATGCCACTGCTTAACGTCGACTGGCTAACATTGCACTCGGCCGCCGCGCGGTTAAAGTTTTGCTCCTGGTGCAGCGCCAGCAGGTAACTTAGGTTTTTCAGACTTGGTAATTTACTCATGGGATACCCGTCGCGTTTTTAATTGGTATTTCCGATTATCATAATCCGTTTTATTCGTTTTATCCAATCTGTCTCCGTCCGTACACTAGCTCTCGACTCGTTAAGGAACGAATACACTTTAAATCCCAATCACGGAGACAATTTATGTTAACAGTAGGCGATAAACTACCAGAATTCAGCGTCATTGCGGCAAAACCTAAGTTCAACATGCCGGAAGAGAATGGCGAAAGCGCTTTTGAAACTATCGACAACAACAGCTTTGAAGGTAAGTGGAAAATCATTTTCTTCTACCCAAAAGACTTCACTTTTGTTTGCCCAACTGAAATTGTTGAGTTCGCTAAACTGAATGAAGACTTCGCTGACCGCGACGCCGTTGTTATGGGCGGTAGCACGGATAATGAATTTGTAAAACTGGCATGGCGCCGTGAGCACCCTGACCTTGACCGCCTGAACCAGTACTCTTTTGCTGACGACGGTTCTTTGGTTGATGGCCTGGGTGTTCGTGACAAAGCTGAGAATGTTGCTTTGCGTGCGACCTTCATTGTTGACCCGCACAACGTTATCCAGCACGTTTCGGTAAACAACCTGAACGTGGGTCGTAATCCGGCAGAAATCGTGCGTATTTTAGACGGTTTACAGACCGATGAACTCTGCCCTTGTAACCGTGCACTGGGCGGCGACACCCTTTAACCGGTGTTAATTCCCAAACCTAAGCGCTGATGGCATTGCCATCGGCGCCTGCTAGGCACTTTTACAGTATTTCAGGAGTTAAGCATGGCAATTGCAGACTACAAACAGTTATTGGGTGATCACAGTAAAGACACCAAATTAAACCTGTCGAGCTTGTTCTCAAACGTTGAGCAGTCAGGTTTAACAAATGACCAGTTCTACGGCACAGCACTTTCGCTGGTTTACACCTTGTCGAACGACGAGCTGACTCAGGCCGTGGAAGAAGAAGCCGAAGGCAAAATTGAAGAAAACGTTAAGACGGCGGCAAAAACAGCAGCGTCATTAATGGCAATGAATAACGTCTATTATCGCTTCCTGCATTTATCGAGCGATAAACAGTTTTCTAAGCTTCCTGCGGGGCTCCGCATGAACGCAATGGCGAACCCGGGTGTGGATAAAGCCGACTTTGAGCTGTTCTCACTGGCGGTATCGGCACTGAATGGTTGTGGTATGTGTATTGATTCGCACGTACAAACCTTGCTGAAGCACGACGTTTCAGCACAAGCAATTCAATCGTCAATTAAGTTGGCGGCGGTACTTAATGCAGCCTTAACTGCACGCAAACTGTCGTAAACCCTCTAGGGGCTCCCCTTTGCCCCGTGCAACCTTTGCCCGTACCTTTTGGTGCGGGCTTTTTTATGGGTGCCTTTTTGTTGCTCCGTAGTTTATGTCCTACGCTTAAAACAGAAGCTAAGGAGGTACTATGCTGAGTATTAATTCAGACCGCTTAAAAAAGTCCGTGCTTGAACTGTCCAACATTGGTTATAACGAGACCGATCATGGCGTCTACCGTTGGGGTTTTACTGATGCCGATATGGAGGCGCGCCAATGGATGATGAACCAGGCAAAAGCCGAAGGTTTTGAAACCTTTATGGATGGTGCCGGTAATGTGTTCTTCGGTATAGGGGATTATTGTAAGAAGCCCGCCGTTCTTACCGGTTCGCATTTAGATACGGTTCCGGCCGGCGGTATTTTTGACGGCGCACTGGGCGTGTTGGCCGGATTCGAAGTTTTGCGCTCGATCAAAGAAAATGACATTAAATTGAAGCATCCTGTATGGGTGGTCGGCACTGCCGAAGAAGAAGGACGCTTTGGCGGCATGATGGGGTCACAGGCTATTGCCGGTGTATTAAACCCTGACTGGCTTATGTCCGCTCATGATGCTGACAATGTGTACCTAAAAGACGCCATGGCCGCTCATGGCATGAATGTGATGGATGCTCTGGACGCAGCCTGGCCACCTGAGCGACTGAAAGCCTTTTACGAGTTACACATTGAGCAAGGGCCGGTACTTTTTCAAAAAGAAATTACCATTGGTGCCGTGGAGGGCATATCCGGTGTTTTCAAATGGATAGTGCACTTAAAAGGTAAAGCTGACCACGCTGGTACAGCACCAATGAACATGCGCAGCGACGCCTTCATGGGGTTGGCTGACTTTGCTCATGAAATTGAGCGCATTATTGCAGAAGACGGTACGGACAAGACGCGTATTACTGTGGGTAAAGTGGATTTAAAGCCGGGCAGCCCGCATACCGTACCCGGAGAAGCCGTATTTACTATTGTCGGTCGTGATATGAGCCAGGATGTGATGAAAGAGCTCGCAGATTCTTGTAATAAGGCGTTGTCAGCCATTGCCCGTAAACACCGCTTAAAATTTGAGTATGAACAGGTAAGCTGGCTGAATCCTCAGGCATGTTCAGAAAAATTGACAAAGCAGATAGAAGAGAAGGCAAAAGCAAGAAAGTATTCGTGCCTGAAAATGCCCAGTGGGGCTGGACACGATGCACAGTTTTTTACTGAAATTACAGAGTCAGGGCTTATTTTCATTCCGTCTGTAAACGGTGTCAGTCACGCGCCCGATGAGTGGTCGCACTGGCATGATGTGGAAGCTGGTTGTAACATACTTTTTGATTGTATTATTGATTCAGCTCAGTGAGCTGCGCAAACAGTTAGGATCCGTTATACTGTGCGCACCTCGCCGTGATACTAAGTGGTATTGTTCATGGAACAAAAGATAACGGTTCAGTCCGCCGATAAAGTTAAAATTCAACGTCCGGACGGGCAAAAGCACAACAATAACTATTCCCCTCGTAGCCGCATTTATGTGCGCGACATTAAAGGTGCGATGGAGTACTTCCGCCGTGGCTTTGGCTTCCTGCTACTGGCCGTTTTTGCCATTATTCCCTGGCTCACCTACCAGGGCGAACAGGCGGTTCTGCTCGACATTATGGAGCAGCGCTTTCGTATTTATGGTTTAACGCTTTGGCCACAGGACTTTACCGTTGTTGCCTGGTTCGCCATTGTGGCGGCCGTTGCGCTGTTTTTTGTGACCACTATATTTGGACGTGTCTGGTGTGGCTTTATGTGCCCTCAAACAACCTGGACCTTCATATTTATGTGGTTTGAGAAAAAGTTTGAAGGCCCCCGCAATAAGCGTATTAAGCTGGATGAGCGCAAAATGGACTTTGATAAGTTCTGGCGTAAAGCCGGTAAACAAACTGGCTGGATTCTGGTGGCTCTATTAACATCCATGACCTTTGTCGGCTATTTTACCGATATACGCGAACTCTTCCTCAATTTCTTTACTCTGGATGCTGGCTTCTGGGCAACATTCAGCGTTCTGTTCTTTACTTTCTGCACTTATGGCAACGCCGGGTACATGCGCGAGATTATGTGCACGCACATGTGTCCTTACGCGCGTTTCCAGTCAGCTATGTTTGATAAAGACACCTATACAGTGTCCTATGATGCAGAACGCGGAGAGCCGCGTGGTCCTCGGTCACGTAAAGCCGACCCGGCGGAGAAAGGCTTAGGACACTGCATCGATTGTTATATGTGCGTTCAGGTTTGCCCGACAGGTATTGATATTCGAAATGGGCTGCAATACGAGTGCATTGACTGCGGTGCCTGTATTGATGCCTGTAATGACGTTATGGATAAAATGAACTATCCGAAAGGGCTTATCCGCTTTACCACAGAGCGTAACCTGGCGGCCAAAGACAAAAAGCAGAAGACCAATCCGTGGCGAATGAAAAGTATTGGCTACTTTATTATGGTTCTGGCGGTGAGCGCGGTATTGGTCTGGGATATTGCCAGCCGAGTCCCACTGGAAGTTGATGTATTGCGAGACAGGAACCAGCTTTTCAGAGAAAATATTGAAGGCCAGATTGAAAACGTCTTCACCTTAAAACTGGTTAATAAATCTCAGCAGGACATGACTTACCGCATAGAGGTCAAAGGTTTTGAACAGTTCGAACTGATTGGTGACTCCACTAAACAGGTTTCGGCCGGTGAGGTTGGCACATTGCCGGTAACGGTAGCGGTTCCACCCTCTTTATTGAAAGAACAGGTCACAGAGTTTTACTTCGTGGTAACAGCGGTTGATAATGCGGATATAACTAATACGCATCAGAGCCGCTTTTTATATGAGTAATCTTACAGAGAACGCGTCTGACTTTGCTTTTCAGGGGCTGACGCCGGATCTTGTTGTTAATGCGTTAGAAAGTGTCGGTTTGTATCCTGCTTCGGGCTTGCTGGCGCTGAATAGCTATGAAAACCGGGTCTATCAGTTTGCTGATGATGATCGCAAACGCTATGTGGCAAAGTTCTATAGACCTCAGCGCTGGCGCACTGAGCAAATAGAAGAAGAGCTGGCGTTTGTCGAGGAGCTGGCGCAAGCAGAGGTTCCGGCCGTATCCGCTTTACTACTGCAGAATAAGCGCCTGCATGAGTTCGAAGGCTATCGCTTTTGTGTTTACTCAAGCATTGGAGGGCGGGCATTTGAGCCTAATGACCTGGATGAGCTTGAACGCCTGGGGCGTCAAATTGGACGCATGCATGCAGTGGCTCAGGCGGGCAAGTTTAAAGTGCGGGAAACTATCGACTATGAAGGTTTTGTGGAGCAGTCCGTGGCGGAGTTACGGCAATCCGCTTTATTACCCGCAGAGCTAAAAGACGCCTTTTTTGCCATTCTTGATCCCTTAAGTGAGCGCTTACGTTCTACACCTCTGCAAGACTTTGATTATCAGCGTCTGCATGGCGACTGCCATATTGGTAATATTCTGCAGTATGAGGAAAAACTGACCTTTGTCGATTTTGACGATTGTCGCTCAGGACCTGCGGTCCAGGACTTATGGATGATGCTTAATGGCCCGCATCAGGAGCAGACTCTGCAGATGGATGCGCTGCTTACTGGTTATGAAGATTTTTGCGAATTTGATACCGCGCAGTTGATATTAATTGAACCTTTGCGCAGTTTCAGAATCATTCAATATATGGCATGGTTATCGCGCAGGTGGCAAGATAGTGCTTTTCAGAGAGCGTTCCCCTGGTTTGCAGAAAGCCGTTATTGGGAACAGCAGATTCTGGCATTGAAAGAACAATTAGCGGGGCTGGATGAAGCGCCGCTGAACCTTGGTTTTAACGGATAACAGGAAATGACAATGAAAAAGTGGTTAATGGGTTTTGCCGGAGCATTAATGGTAGCAGCAGGTTTTGCTCAGGCTCAGGATTTTGAGGAAGGAGTTCACTATGAGGTGATAGCCGATGAAGCGACCAGTAAACCGGAAATTACCGAGTTCTTTTCTTTTTACTGTGTTCATTGCTACCGGTTTGAACCCATAGCAAAAGAAATGAAGTCTGAATATCCGGAAGCTTTTAAAAAGGCGCATGTGTCGTTCATCAGCCCACGGGGCAATGTGGGTGAAACCATGACTCAGGCTTTTGTGGTTGCACAAAAGCTGGATAAAGAAGAAGAACTGTCCGCTGCTATATTTGACTATAACTTCAATAAAAACAATATGCTGACCAGTAAACAAGACATTCGTAATGTTTTTGTGGTCAATGGTGTTTCTGGTGACGAATTTGATAAAGCCATAGCGAGTTTTAGTGTTCGTGCTGCAGCCGCTAAAATGGACCGCCGCGCCAGTAACTTAGGGGTTAACGCAACACCGACCTTTATTGTCAACGGTAAGTATCAAATGCTGCCACAGGGTTTCCGTGACAGCGACAACTTCCTTGAAGATTTTTCTAGCCTGGCCGGTTATCTGCTGGAAAAATAATTCAGGACTCCGGTTTGTACTGACAATAAGCGCCTTCTCCATTCTGCGAGAAGGCCTGATTATTGTTTAAAAACTGATAGTTCTTCAGTCCAAAGTCCGGCATAACACTGTACAAGTATTCCACAATAGAACTTTGTACTGCCTCGTATTTCATCCAGTCGATTTGCTTACAAAAAGCATAAATTTCTAAAGGGATACCGGCAGCCGTCGGCTGCATTAATCGAGCCATGAGTGTGAGGTCTTCTCGGACTTGCTTATGGTTTCTAAGGTAATTATCGGTAAACACTCTAAAGACGGTTAAATTACTGACCGGCTTTTCCAGTTCATTAGCCTCTAACCAGTCTTCTGCGGACTGTTTGAAGTGCTTTTTAGCCAACTCATCCAGTTGCTCGTCGGAAAGAATTTTGGAACTGTCGAGGTCAATCATCAGTGATCGGCGCATGCGACGACCTCCGGTATTAACCATTCCCTGCCAGTTTTTAAAGGATTCGTGAATCAAAACATAAGTCGGTAAATAAACAATGGTTTTATCCCAATTTTCGACTTTTACTGAAATAAGCCCAACTTCTTGCACTGTGCCATCAACACCGTGGTCAGTCAGCTCTATCCAGTCCCCTATGGCAACCATGCGGTTAGTCGCCAATTGTACTCCGGCAACAAAGCCCATTAAGGTATCTCTGAAAACCACCATCAAAATAGCGGTCATTGCACCGAAGCCACTTAGTAGGTACATGGGCGACTTGTTCATAATAATGGCAATGGTAATAATGATAGCCATCAGCACCAAAACGAGCTTGGCCACCTGTATAACCCCCGTAATTGGGACTTCTCTTGCTTTATAGGTGTAGTCATAGGCAATTGAAATAACGTTAGCTAAGGCGGTAAGAATACTGGTGATAACCCAGGTGAGGTAAACCCCTACAACGGTACGTAGCGGCGACTGCCAGCTTTCGAAGTCATCAATAAACAGAATAGGTATAAAGCTGTGTATTACGACAATAGGAGCCAGGTTTGCACAGCGCTTGAAAAAGCCACTGTTAACTAAAGCTTTATACCAACGCTCAGGTGCTTTGCTGAGTAACCGATCAATGGCGTGATCAATAATCCAACGGGCTAAGGCATAAGCAATGTAACAACCTATTAAAACGAGTAATGAGCTGATAACAAGACTCAGCTCTTGTAGGTTACTGTCAATTCCGAATTTTTGAAGCCACTCTTTTATAAACTCAAAGTCCATTATAAAACTCCCTTAGCGGGTGCTGTGAATTTCCTTACGCATTTCGTCAATGGTTTGGTCTTTTTGCTGCCAACGTTTATTCAGCCACTGTTGAAAGTGAGCCCTAAAAGCTTCGTCACTGGCGTAATCACCAATTAAGTCTTTAGTAATAGGCAATGTCTGTATATCAACATAGACGTTTTTCAGCTGTCCGCTTAATAGATGCCAGACTACCGGGCGCTTATCGTTCCCCGGATAAACAATGGTAATGTCCAGAATGGCTTCAAACTGACCGCCCATAATTTGCAGTGAGAAGGCGGTACCACCTGCTTTGGGAGGGAGCAAATTACGAAAAGGGCTTTGTTTTTTCTTGTGCTTTTCCGGAGTAAATCGTGTGCCTTCGCAGAAATTCACCACTGTTGTGGGAATGTGACGGAACTTAGCACAGGAACGCGTGGTTGTTGCGATGTCTTTGCCTTTTAAATGGGGCTTTTTCTTTAGCAACTCTTTTGAATAGCGCTTCATAAAGGGCATATCGAGTACCCAGCAGCCCCAGCCAATAATAGGTACCCACATAAGCTGTGACTTTAGGAAAAAGCGTGGCATTGGCATATGGCGGCGGGTCAGGTGCATTAATACCAGTACATCGACCCAGCTACGGTGGTTTGCCATAACCATATACCAACCCTTTTCATGGAGTTCCAGGTCACCTTTAATGTGCCAGTCCATGCGTTGGGTCAGCTGAAACATCATCGACATACAGTATGCCCAGACTCTGAATAAGCCGTTTCCTAGCTGCGAACAAATGCGTTGAGGGGTTTTAAATGGCAGTAACACTTTAAAAACACCAATACCAATAATTGAAACACCAATAATAGCGGTGGTGATTAATCCCCATAAAAAGTTAATAACCACTCTGAAGGGAATAAGTATTGATGTCAGCATATCGCCCAGCCCTAACCATAAACAATGAGCAAATGATAACTGAAGCCAGGAATGATGTCTGTTGCTAACCAGTAAAAATTAATGATACTGTATATATGTACAGTATTGGAGGCGTTATGCAGACAAAGATTCAGACCCTTATCCAACAGGGGCTTATCTGGCATGGCCAGACGACAGACACTCAGGCAGCAACGCTAAGCACGGGGTTTAAGCAGCTGGACAAAGTGCTTGGTGGCGGGTGGCAATACCCGGGTTTGCATGAGTGGCAGCTACAAGCGCCCTTCTCTGAGCAGGCTTTGCTATTGCCGCTGGTAAAGCAGGCCGTGCAGCATCATCAGCCCGTTTTCTGGATAAACCCTCCAGCCTGGCTGTCGGCGGCGGGGTTGCATTATTATGGCTTAAGCAAGTCGATGCAGATAGTCATTCAAACGAATGCAGAAAAAGCAGCCTGGGCTTTTGAGCAGGTACTGCAAACAAAAAATGCCTTGGCACTGGGTTGGTTTGAGCAAAAAGCAACGACAGCTCAGTGTGTCCGACGTTGGTATAAAGCGTCGCAAACAGGACAAATGGGTGTGGTCCTGAGTGAGCCAACGGTTAATGAAGAAGCCCGGGCGTACTCTAATCGGTTACGTGTAAAGATGACCACAACAGGCGTCACGCTGGACTTGTTAAAGCGTAAAGCTGGCTGGCCATTGGAAAACGTAGCGCTTCAGTAATGTGGCTGTATTGTCATTTCCCTCAGTTGCTGCTGGATAACCGGGTTCGGTTACAGCCTGAGAGCAACACACTGCCTCTGGCGTTTCATCAGTTACAGGGCAGTCAGTCTGTTATTGTGCAGTGCAATGCGCGGGCATTGGAATGTGGTGTAAGGCCACAACTTCAGACCGTTATGGCAATATCGCTTTGTGAGCAGCTGCAGCTCATGGAGTATTCGTCAGAGCGTGAAGAGCAAGCCCTGCAGCAGTTGGCCACCCACTTGTATCAGTGGGCAGCCAAGCTGGTGTTGTACCCACCGCAAGGGCTGGCAATTGAGTTGAACAGCCTGGAACAATTGTATGGTGGGCGTAATGGCGCATTTAATGTCTTGGCGCAAAAAGTTCAGGAATTACCGGTTACTTCGCAGTTGGCTGTTGCGGATAACTCATTAGCTGCGCAATTGTTAGCCGAATTTGGTTCTCCTGTTTCTCTTTTGGCTGAAAGGCAAGCTAATCTGCTGGCAGAGTTACCCATTCAGAATGCCGGTTTAAGCCTGAAAGCGCAGAAGCACAGCAAAGCTGCGGGGTTTCGTTTGCTGGGGGAGCTTATGCAACTGCCCGGAGGGGAAGTTGGCCGCCAATTAGGGTTGGAAACGTTATTGCATCTGGAGCAGCTGCAAGGGCTGAAGCAACAAAGCCACAACTTTTTTATGCCTCCGGAAAGTTTTCAGCAAAGCTTAGACCTGGTGACTGAGATCCCTCATTGGCAAGGGTTACTGTTCCCGCTAAAAAGACTGTTCGGGGAGCTGGAGAATTTTCTTTATCAACGGCAGAAAGTGGTACAGCAGGTAAAAGTTGAACTGCAGCATCGCAATGAGCCTCCTTCAGTTGTTCCGGTCGCTTTAGCTGAGCCGGGTTGGCGAGGGTCTAATTTCTTGTCTTTACTGCAGTTGAAAATGGAATCCATCCCTTTGCCGGAGCCGGTTATAGAAATTAGGCTGGTGGCGAATGAATTATTGCGTGCTGAGCAACACAATGAGCAATTTTTCGGAGCGCAACAGCATCGGCATGAAACTCTGCAGCTCATTAGCCGGCTACAGGCAAAGTTAGGCAAAAATGCCGTATTTTCTCCGGCAGTGAATGATGATCCTCGTCCTGGCTACAGTGAGGTTGCTCGTCCGCCCGGGGAAAAACCGCAAGCTTTATTGAATGCACCGAAACGCCCTCTTTGGATGTTGCGACCAGCACAAGTAACCTCGATAGATTTGTGGCAATTACAGCATGGGCCTGAACGGAAACATTGCGGCTGGTGGGACGCAGATGAAGTTGCACGGGACTACTGGATCGCGAAAGACAAATTAGGGCGTTTGGGTTGGATCTATTTTGAGTCTGACCAGTGGTATTTACAGGGTTGGTTTAGCTGAAATGTCATCGCCTTCTGTGCTTAATAAATTTGCGGAATTACACAGCCTGAGTCACTACAGCTTTTTACAATCTGCAGCGGCTCCGGAAGATTTAGTCATTCGGGCCGACGAATTGGGTTACACCGCCATAGCAATAACCGACGAATGCTCGGTGGCAGGCATTGTTAAAGCCTATCAGGCGTCAAAGGAACGTCGCATTAAATTCATTGTTGGCAGTGAGTTCCGGCTGCCTGAGCTGGGGACCATAATACTGCTCGCCCCTACTCGCGAAGCTTATGCTCAGCTTTGTAAAAAAATCACTTTGTTTCGTAGTCGCAGCGAGAAAGGTCATTACCAGGCCGGTATTGACGATTTTTTTAACGGGCTCTCTTTATGTTTTCTGCTCTGGCAACCTGACTTCAGACAGGCTCAACTAATTGCTATTGGCGAAAAGCTTAAATCGGTATGGAAGCAACGGTTTTGGTTATTGTACGAGCGTCATTATCAGGCTGACGATGAAAAGAACTTTCACGCTATGACTGAGCTGCAACGAGCACTTAAGGTGAAAGTAACCTGTGCGGGAGGCGCCCGTATGGCAACGACAGAACAGCAACCGTTATACGATATTCTGAACGCTATTGCGCAGGGAAGTTCGCTGGCAGAACAGCCGGGTTTAGCCAGCAATAACGCAGAACACCGTTTACGTAGCTTAAGTGAGCTGCAGCAATGCTACCCAGAAAAGTGGCTGGCAGAAAGCGTAGCTATTGCCGACCAGTGTCAGTTTTGTTTATCAGAGCTTCGCTACGAATACCCTGCTGAGCTGGTACCTGATGGTATGAGTGCTTCAGAATACTTAAAGCAGTTAACTGAGGAAGGTGCGCGTTGGCGTTACCCCGAAGGTGTGCCTCCATCAGTAAAGGCACTTTATTTGAAAGAGCTTAGTCTGATAAAAGAGCAGAGCTACGAGCCTTTCTTTTTAACCATTCACGACTTAGTTCGCTTTGCCCGTAAGCAGGGTATTCTGTTTCAGGGGCGTGGTTCGGCGGCAAACTCCGTCGTTTGTTATTGCCTGGGTATTACCGCGGTTAACCCTGCGCAAATTCAGGTATTGTTTGAACGCTTTATTTCCAAGGAGCGGAACGAGCCGCCCGACATTGATGTCGATTTTGAGCACGAGCGCCGCGAAGAGATTATTCAGTACATTTACCGAAAATACGGTCGACAGCGAGCCGCCCTTGCGGCGACCGTTATTACCTACCGCTTTAAAAGTGCTTTTCGGGATGTTGGCAAAGCGCTGGGATTTAGTGAGCAACAGCTGCAGTATTATCGAAGTCATTTGGATACGCGCGATAAAGAGCAAAGCTGGCAGCAACAGCTCGCGCAACAGCACCCTGAAGTGGCAAATTCGGTGCGGGGCCGACACCTTTTACATTTTACCGAGCAACTTATGGGCACTCCCCGACATTTGTCTCAGCATGTCGGTGGGTTTGTCATTGCTGCCGATGACTTATCCCGGTTGGTTCCGGTAGAAAATGCCTCCATGACGGAGCGAACGGTTATTCAGTGGGACAAAACAGACCTTGAAAGTCTCGGGCTGTTAAAAGTGGATGTACTGGCGCTGGGTATGCTCACTGCGTTACGAAAAATGCTGGCGCTTATTAACTCACGCTATGACCAGCAACTCACCATAGCAACCATTCCGCAGGAAGACAGTCGGGTTTATCAACAGTTGCAAACCGCCGACTCTATGGGGATTTTCCAGATAGAATCCCGGGCGCAAATGAACATGTTACCGCGACTAAAACCCCGGACTTTTTATGATCTGGTCATTCAAATTGCGATTGTCCGGCCTGGCCCTATTCAGGGTGACATGGTACACCCTTTTTTGCGACGTCGGGCCGGTCTGGAAGCCGTGGATTACCCCAGCGATGAAGTAAAGTCGGTATTAGAAAGAACCCTGGGTGTCCCTATTTTTCAAGAGCAGGTAATTAAGTTGGCTATGGTTGCCGCTGGTTTTAGCGGTGGAGAAGCGGATCAGCTTCGACGCGCGATGGCTTCATGGGGACAAAACGGCCACTTAACCCGCTTTGAAGACAAGCTTATCAATGGCATGTTGGCGCGCGGCTATAAACAAGAGTTTGCCGAACGACTTTTCAAGCAAATTTGCGGTTTTGGACAGTATGGTTTCCCTGAGTCTCATTCTGCCAGCTTTGCCAACCTGGCTTATGTGTCGTCCTGGTTTAAAACCTATCATCCGGCGGCTTTTTATGTGGGCTTGCTTAATAGTTTACCAATGGGCTTCTATTCGGCCTCGCAATTGGTACAGGATGCACAGCGCCACGGCGTTGAGTTTCTATCGGCAGATATTAATTTGAGCCACTGGGATTACCATTGGTTACCTAAAGAAGATACGAGCTCTGTTGAAACCGTGCGTATGGGGTTAAGGCAAATTCAGGGGGTATCTGAAACAAGAATCATACAGGCACTGAATGAAAGACCGGAAAGTGGCTTCGCCAGTATTCATGAGTTAAGGCAAAGTGGGCTGAGGGACTCCGATATCAGCGCCCTAGCCCGTGCCGATGCTTTGCAGAGTATCGCAGGCCATCGACATCAGGCGCACTGGCAAAGTGTTTCCATAAGTGATCAACAAATGCCGCTATTTGCGAATGTAAAAGATCAGCCCGCCCGGGAACTGCCTGCGCCCCATGAGTCAGAGAACATAAAAGCCGATTACGAATCAACGGGTCTGACTTTAGGCCGGCATCCATTAGCTTTACTGAGAAACTCTCCGGAATTAAAAAACTGTGTCATGGCCAAAGACCTGATAACTTGCCGTTCTGGCCAGGTGCTCACACTGGCTGGCTTAGTGACCTGCCGACAAAGGCCCGGAACCCGTAGCGGGGTCACCTTTTTAACGCTGGAAGATGAAAGCGGAAACAGTAATGTGGTGGTGTGGGCGCACACCGCTCGTCAATTTCGGCAGTGTTTCCTGACCAGCAACCTGCTTTGGGTAAAAGGTATTGTCGAAATTCACGAAGGTGTGGTGCATGTTATTGCAGGCCGGCTAAAGGACTTATCCAGCCTGCTGAGTTTTTCCCGGCTTGAAAGCCGACGCTTCCATTAATTTAAGAAACGGGGCTCACCTGTAAAAGGTAGTCATCTTTAAGATCAACGTAATTTTGCGCCGACTGGCTTAAAAAGTTACTTTCACTACTATTTAAGCGGCGTTTCTTCTCAGCCGGACTGCCAACATATAAATAACCGCTTTCTAAGCGTTTGCCCGGAGGGACTAAGCTGCCTGCACCAATAATGACATCATCTTCTACGACAACGTCATCCATAATAACGGCCGACATACCCACCAGAATGCGATTGCCCAGGCGGCATCCGTGCAGCATACAGTGGTGGCCTACAGTGACATCGTCACCAATGACCAGAGGATGTCCTTCTGGGTTCGAGTTCGATTTACGAGTGACATGTAATACCGTGCCATCCTGAATATTTGTACGCTTACCAATGGTCATGCTGTTGACGTCACCACGCGCGGAAACCATAGGCCAGACACTACTGTCATCACCAATGGTGATATTGCCGACAATAACGGAGCTGGGATCCAAATAAACCCGCTCCCCAATAACTGGTTCATATTCATGGTAACTGCGGATATCTGCCATAAGTGTGCTCCTAAGTTAAAAAGCTATTAAGACCTTTATAGCAGATAGAGAATAATAGGTCATGTTTGGCCTTGCTTTGGTGAGAAAAGCAGCGTGTTGCCGAAACTTTACGCAGTCAGCAAAAAAACAGTTATAAAGGCATAAAAAGCGCTTGACGGGGCGAGTTAAATCTCTAAAATGCGCTCC
>TARA_R100000655_G_scaffold21754_1_pt1 | contig 103598 bp, 93 predicted proteins | sample TARA_R100000655 | Tara Oceans TARA_R100000655 (sample SAMEA2622497) | marine metagenome | biome: marine biome (ENVO:00000447); feature: deep chlorophyll maximum layer (ENVO:xxxxxxxx); material: "saline water (ENVO:00002010), including plankton (ENVO:xxxxxxxx)" | depth 90 m
CACTCCTCAGTGACCGTCGGTAGAGGATCGTTGTCTGCAACAGGCACAGTGGTATCATTGATGAGCACATCCTGATCCTGCGTCGAGGAGTTTCCGTTGGCATCGGTATAGGTCCAGGTAATTGTAGTTGAACTTGTAATAGGTGTTGTAGTAGTGGTAGTTCCAGTTACTGAACCAACACAATTATCTGTTGCTGTAGGTGCAGTCAGCATATCTATTTGACATTGATCTGTAAGCGTAGCCAATGGAGTTATATCTGGAACTGGAGCTATATTGTCTTGGTAATTAAATATTGCGGTATCACTATAATTACTACAACCACCAACTTCAGTAATCAAAACAAAAAACTGATAGTTATCTATACTATTAGTATTTCCTGTAAGTGTTAACATTGTGCTTGTTTCACCACTTATAGTCACACTTGGTAAATTGGTGGAGTTAACTTCAATAAAATTTGTATTACTTCCATTATTTTCATTGAAATACCATTGGTAAGAAAGCATACCTCCATTTGAAGCTGTAGCTGAGACTGAAAAACTTGCGGTACAGTCTGATGAGTCACTAGGTTGTGTGTTAATTAATGGTGGTATACTAGAAGCATTGTAAATACCTAAGTCAGATTCATCGCCTTCTGTAAAGGTTGTCCATTCTGAAGTTGTAAAATTAGGGTTAGGTCCTGAGATATCTGTGTTTCTTCGGTACACATATCCTACTGTACCATCAATCTCATCGTGAAAATCATCTATTAGAGTTCCATTATTAAAAAGTTCTAATCTATCATCTGCGTTAAAACCATTGGTTGTATTTTCATAATCAAAATCTTCAATACCAGATCCACCACTATTAATTCTTCCAACTAATGCTTCTTGATCTTGAATTATTAACCCATTAGGAAACGTATACGTATGAGTAACTGTTGTAGTACTTAAATCACCATAACGATCTATAGTATAGTTTGACAGGTTTACAGGACTGCCTGTGCCATTGAATACTTCGATATAACCAAGAGAACCTCCATTATTATCAAAAACTTCTGAGATTATAATGTCTGAAAACATTACACTACAACTATTAGAATCGTTTAATTCTGTAAACGTTCCAAATGTGGTAGTACAACTTGAATCTGTTACTTCTATAGGACCACTTGTAGTTCCATTTGCTACTGAGGCAATTAGTGTATTTGCATCAATAAATGTAACACTGCTTGCAGGATTACCATTTATAGAAACTGTGCTAGACGCTGTAAAGTTTGTTCCATTAATTGTTACTTGTGTGCCATTAGTACCTTGTAAAGGAGTGGCATTTGTAATGGAGTGAACGCAAACCTGCGAAAAAGATGAAAAGCTTATAAAAAGCGTAAGAACTAATTGTAGAATATGTTTCATAAAAAAAACCTCACTAAACTAAACAGTTAAAACCTGCAATTTATGTTTTTAAGATTACCTGAATGTTAATAGTGACAGTTTTAGGAGCAACGGCATATTTTTTCGGTAAGTGTCTTAGTGATAGGGTGTTTTTAATAATTTATTAGTTAGCTTTTTTAATTTCGGACTTCATGTTTTCATTATAAAATTATTAGTTTAAAAATGAGTTTAGTGATGCCTAAAACATAAAAGACATTGTATTTTTGCTACTTCAAATACGATATATGACAAAAGGATTAACCATAATTATTCCTGTTTTTAATGAAATTGAAAATTTAGATAGGGTAGAGGAGCAGCTTTCAACGTATATAAGTAATTCTAAATTCCCATGTAATGTTTTATTTATTGATGATGGTTCTTTGGATGGAAGCTTATTTAAAATTGAAGAAATTTGTAACAGAAATTCAGCTTTCAATTTTATAGCTTTTGACACAAACTATGGTTTGAGTGCGGCAATTAAAGCTGGTTTTGATACCGTTGAAACTAACTTAACTGGTTATATAGATGCCGATTTGCAAACGGATCCTAACGATTTTGATATTTTACTAGAATATATTGAAGATTATGATCTTGTAACTGGTACAAGAACTAATAGAAAAGATAGCTTTCTTAAAAATGCCTCATCTTTCATAGCAAATTCTGTAAGACGATTATTTACAAAAGATGGTATGGATGATACGGGTTGTCCTTTAAAAATTTTAAAAACTGAAACAGCAAGACGTATTCCTATGTTTAGAGGTTTGCATAGGTTTTTACCGGCTATGGTATTACTACAAAAAGGGACAATTAAGCAAGTGCCAGTGTCACATTTTCCAAGAATGGCAGGACAAGCTAAATTTGGGTTATGGAATCGATTAATAAGTCCGTTATTAGATTGCTTTGCTTTTAGCTGGATGAAATGGAAATATATAAACTACAGAATAAATAAACGCGGATGAATGATTGGTTAATCTATGCAGTAGGTTTTTTTGCACAACTTTTATTTTCAGGACGTACGTTACACCAATGGTTAACTTCAGAAAAAAAGAAAAAAGTTGTAACTCCGAGTCTCTTTTGGAAATTAGGACTTTTAGCAGCGTTTATACTTTTAATTTATGGGTATTTAAGACAAGATTTTGCTATAATCCTTGGACAGTTTTTTATGTACTACATTTATGTAAGAAACCTACAGATTCAAAAAGTTTGGGATAGTTTTTATAATTTTTTTAAAGTTTTAATTTTAGCGCTTCCAGTTTTATGTGTGTTAGGAGTTGTGCTATTTGGAACTATGGATGCAGAAATGTTGTTTAAAAATGAAGACATTCCTTTTTGGTTATTAACCATAGGTGTTGTTGGGCAAATAGTATTTTCAACACGCTTTATATACCAATGGTTGTATTCTGAAGCAAGACAAAAATCATCTTTACCATTTGGCTTCTGGTTACTTAGTTTAATAGGTTCTGTAATTGTAATTTTTTATGCATTATTCAGAAAAGATCCTGTATTGTTTGTAGGTCACTTTTTTGGACTCATAGTTTATGTGAGAAATATAATACTTATAAGAAATGCTAAGTCACAATAAAACCACGCATATCATACTATTAGTTACGGTATGCCTATTGGTGTTTTTTGTTCATTTAGATGTGCTCTATGTAAATATTATGGAAGCCAGAAATTTTCTTTCTGCTAGAGATATGCTTAGAGAAAATAATTGGCTGCTTACAACCATGAACGCTTTGCCAAGATATGAGAAGCCACCTTTGCCAACCTGGTTAACGGCTATTTCTGGAGCTATCTTTGGATTAAAGAATGTTGCAGCTCTTAGATTGCCTTCTGCATTAGCCTCGCTACTACTGGTATTAGTAAGCTACAATTTTATATTTAAACTTACCAAATTACGAACACAAGCCTTTATAACTTCTTTAATACTGGCCACTTCATTTTATATAGTTTTTTCTGGTCGTCAAGGTACTTGGGATATTTACACGCATAGTTTTATGATGGTTGCTATATATGCGTTTTATAATTATTTGCTTTCAGAAGTATTTAATTTGAAGTACGCATTATTAGCAGGAATTTTTATTGGTTTTTCTGCTTTGAGTAAAGGACCAGTTTCTATGTACGGTTTATTACTTCCATTTTTAATAAGTTATGGTGTCGTCTATAAGTTCAAGTTGAAAAAGAATCTTGCAATTGGTCTTGTGGTTGTATTAGTATTAGCTATTGGCATATCTATGTCATGGTATATTTATATAAATAGTAATGATGCTGAAACATTATTAGAAATAGCAAATAAAGAGACTAACGCATGGAGTCATAAAAACATAAGGCCATTTTATTATTATTGGAGCTTTTTTACACAATCTGGTTTGTGGACAATTCCTGCTTTTATAAGTTTACTTTATCCGTATTTAAAACATAGAGTAAGCAATTTAAAAGCTTATAAATTTACGTTGCTATGGACGGTCTTTTCAGTTGTTTTATTATCTGTGATCCCAGAAAAGAAATCTCGGTATCTCTTGCCAGTATTAATACCACTTGCATTTAACTGTAGTTTTTACATTCAATATTTATTTAAAAATTTTAAAACCTTAAAGTCTAGATATGAGGTGCTACCAGTATATATTAACTACACGATAATAGGTTGTGTTGGTTTACTGTTTCCCGTACTTGGGATTATCATTATAGACGATTTAAGTGGCTATTGGTTCTGGTTTTTATTGGCATCTTTAAGTTTGGTAGGAGTCAGCATTTTTTTGTTAAGAGCACTATATAAACGAGAGATTAAAACCGTGTTCTATTTAAGTATTATTTTTATACTATGCATAACAACATTTGGTTTGCCATTAACAACAGCCTTAAGTGTAAATACCAATATGAGGTTGCCCGAAACAGTACAACCTGAAATAAAACAGACACAACTACCAGTTTATGTGTTTAATAATGAAATGGTAGAGATATTATGGAATTATGGTGAAAATATTCCTGTTGTTTATCACGAAGGGATGATAAATCTACCTACAGAAACTAAGTTTATAATTATTAGCCCTTTTGAATGTAATGAAGAACTATATGCTTTTTTTGAAAATTATAACCTTGAGCAAATAGATTACATAGACCTAAATACAATGCAAAGTAATCAAAGACATTACAATAAAAGATTTATAGCAAATGTGTTTAAGGCAACTCTTAGTAATTAAATTTGGAATATTTCCATAATTACGTATATTTACCTTATGGGACTACCACCAACACTTGAGGCAAAGCGTTTTAAACAAATTCGCGAAGAAAATAATTATACACAAACTGAGTTTGCAGAGCTCTTAGGGGTTAAGAATACAACTGCAGATATAGAGCGAGGACGTACCAAGTTATCGGGAAAAGTGATTGCAGAACTTTTAAGGCAGTTTAATGTTAATCCATTATGGATTTTTGGCGACAGTACAAAAAAATTCTTAACTACTACAAATGGTGATGTTAGTCCTCGTGTATTAACTGTAGATTCTGATAACGAAGATGCTATGGTTTTTGTTAACCAAAAAGCAGCTGCCGGATATCCACAAAACATTCACGATGTAGAGTGGTATCAAAAACTTCCAGCCTTTAATATACCATTACCACAATATAGAAATGCAACCTATAGAGGTTTTCAGGTAGAAGGAGATAGTATGACTCCAAATTTACAGCCTGAAGATTGGGTGTTGGCAAAGGCAGTATCTAATATTACAGATTATAATATTAATAAAGTACACGTTGTGGTATTACAAGACTCTGTTCTTGTTAAGAAACTTCAGAAATTACCAGACCCTAAAAAAGTATTGCTTGTATCTTTTAATGAAGAGTATTTACCAATTACCGTTAATGTAGATGATATACAAGAACTTTGGCAAGTAAGTAGTAGATTAACTTTTGGAGTTGAAAACACTTCAGAAAGTACATTAATGAGAGAACTGCAACAAAGTATGGAGGATCTTAAAAAACAGATAAATAAATTTAGTGCATAAAAAAAGCCGCTCATTTGAGCGGCTTAACTTTTTTAAGATGATGACCTAATTTCCGTCTGTATCTACTTTAATTTTTGTGTCGCCATCTGCGTCTTTTTTAATTTTCACTTCTTTTTCTTCGGTTTCCATTTTTATTTTAACGTCACCGTCGTCTGAAGATCTTTCAATTTCTGCGCCTTCATTTTTCATTTCTTCAATGATTTTTTCTTCTTCGGTTTGTTCTTCTCTGCAAGATGCTAATCCTACAATTGCAAACATAGAAGCAAAAAGAAAGCCTTTATATATAATAGATTTCATAAATCCTTTTTTTAAGATTAATTATCATCGGTACCACCTGTACCAGTGTTTTCTTCAACTTCATTTACACCTTCTTGTATGGTGTTTTCAATTTCATCATCTGCATCATCATCTGTTTTTGCTTCTCTGCAAGATGTAACAGATGCAGTAATTGCAGCTAAAAATGCGATTGTTGCTATATACTTTTTCATAATTTTAAGTTTTAAAAATAAAAGCCACTTTTTAAAGTGGCTTTTAAGAGTTTATTATTAGTCGTCGTTTCCGATTTTGTCGATTTCCTCGTCAATTTCTTCATTAACTTCTTTGTCAACTTCTTCAGCCGCACGCTCTAAAACGCCTTTTGTTTCTTCAGCTTCAACCTCAACTTCTTTTACAATAGTTTCAGTTTCTTTTTCTGTTTCTCTACAAGATGTAAAGCTTAAACCTGCAACTAGTACTAATGCAAGTGATAAGATTACTTTTTTCATAATTGATAGTTTTATTTAATGCCTCAAAATTAGGGATTCTTTATATGCACTTATGTATGGTTATTATTAAAGTTTTGCTAATTTTCTAAAGATTTTATATAAAACCTAAGAAATATTCGACATATATGAGTTTCAGAACATTATATCAATTTTTGAATGACTTACAAGCAAACAATTCGAAGGAATGGATGGACCTAAATAGATCTTATTATCATGATGTTAGAGATTGGTATATAGATTGGTTAAATGGTTTAGATATTGAGCTAGGTAAAATTGATCCAGACTATACGTATACACCAGGCAGGAAAGCAATAAATAGAATTAATAATAATCTTATGTTTCATCCAGAAAAACCAACTTACAAAAATCATTTTGGAGCAGGTTTAGATCACGAAGGTAAACAAGGAGATTTTTATATTCATTTAGGTACAACAGAATCTTTTATTGCTGGAGGTTATTGGAAACCTCCAACTAATACACTTACAAGTATTAGGGAAGCATTAGATTATAATGGCGAAGAGTTTGTGGCTATAATTGAAAAGCCTTCTTTTAAAGCTATGTTTGGAAGCATAATAAATCAAGATCCTTTAAAAACAGCTCCTAAAGGATTTTCTAAAGATCATAAGTATATAAACTTATTGCGCCATCGTACGTTTGCGGTGTCTCATGATGTGTCACAACAAGAAGTAGTTGGAGGTGGTTTTAAAGAGAAAGTTATTTCTGTTTATAAAGAAATGTTACCGTTTAGAAGATATTTAAATCAAGCGACAACAGTTTAATCTTTTTATGTTTTAGGTCTTAAGGTGTTATTAATATAATCTACAGTAATTTTAGTAGCACCAGTATTACTATTTATAAAATGTTCGGCTATTAAACCTGTTGTTTCTCTAAATGAATCATCATAGATTAGTTTGTTAAAAATTGAAGCTACATCGTCTTCATTTTTAACACTATATAAACCTGCAAGTTGTCGTAATCGGTTTGCTTCTGGAAATTTTTCATAATTACAGCCAATTACAATTGGAACACCAAAAGTTGCAGGTTCTAAGATATTATGTAAACCGCTAGTGCCCATAGCACCACCAACATAGGCAATGTTTGCATAGCTATAAATTTTTGTAAGTAGACCAATAGTATCAATAATAAAAACTTGATGGTCTTTTAAATTAGATGCATCCTTGTTTGAATACATTACAGTTGGTAGTTTAAGCTTTTCCTTTAGTTTTTTAATTTTTTCAGGTTTAATCTCGTGAGGTGCTATTATAAATTTAACAGGTTTTGCTTTTTTCTCCTTAAAGCTATTTATGTAATTTATTAAGATAGCATCATCTTCCGGCCAAGTGCTGCCGCAAACTACACAAAGGTGCTCATCTAAAAACTCTTCAATAAATGCCAATGTGTTGTTCATCTCAATTTGATGTGATACACGATCAAACCTTGTATCTCCACTAACGCTAACTTGACCTATGCCTATAGATTGTAATAAGGCTTTAGAAGCATTGTCCTGAACAAAATAATAATCAAAAGAGCGTAGAGCTTTTTTCATAAAACCACCATAAGGCTTAAAGTATATTTGAGAAGACCTAAATAATCCTGAAGCCAAAATAGTTGGTATACCTTCCTTCTTTAATAGCCTAAGGTAGTTAGGCCAAATCTCATATTTAATAAATACTGCAATATCTGGATGTGCTAATTTTATAAATTGTTTTGCGTTTTTTATGCTATCTAATGGCAGGTAAACTACAACATCTGCTATGCTGTTGTTTTTTTTCACTTCATAGCCAGAAGGAGAAAAGAAACTCACTAAAATTTTATGAATAGGATGGCTCTTTTTAAGAGAGTTTATTATAGGAACAGCTTGTTCATATTCACCTAAAGAAGCTACATGAAACCAGATTATATGATCGTTTGCCGCAATCTTTTCTTCAAGAGTATCAAATACGTGCTGCCTGCCCGTTACAAAAAGTTTCAGCTTGGGGTTAAAGTGCGCTACTAGTTTTAAGAGATAGGACGCACAAATTATGAGACTGTTATATATAAAATTCAAAAGCTTGGTTTGTAGTTTCTGCTAATGTAAGGCATTCTATAAAAATGCTGACTTTCGATGCAACTTTTTGTATTTTCGTTGGGTTACAAATTATAGACAATGAAAAAAATTCAGATGGTTGACCTTAAGGGTCAGTATGAACACATAAAAGACACTGTAAATACTTCAATATTAAATGTTTTAGATACAACAGCATTTGTAAATGGACCAGAAGTGCACAGTTTTCAAAAAGAATTAGAAGATTACCTAGGTGTAAAACACGTTATACCTTGTGCTAATGGTACAGATGCACTTCAAATTGCAATGATGGGCTTAGGTCTTGAGCAAGGTGATGAAGTGATTACTGCAGATTTTACGTTTGCGGCAACAGTAGAGGTTATTGCATTACTTAAACTAACACCAGTATTGGTAGATGTTGATCCTATTGATTTTAATATAGATATTAACGCCATTAAGAAGGCTATTACTCCAAAAACAAAAGCAATTGTACCTGTGCATTTATTTGGTCGCTGTGCTAATATGGATGAGATTATGGCGCTAGCTAAAGAACATAATCTTTATGTTATAGAAGATAATGCACAAGCCATAGGTGCAAATTACACTCACAAAGATGGTACTAAAACTAAAGCTGGTGCTATTGGTCATGTAGCTTCAACATCTTTTTTTCCTTCAAAAAACTTAGGCTGTTATGGTGATGGTGGTGCAATCTTTACAAATAATGATGATTTGGCACATACTATTAGAGGTATAGTTAACCATGGTATGTATGAGCGTTACCATCATGATGTTGTTGGTGTAAACTCAAGATTAGATAGTATTCAAGCGGCTGTGTTAAGAGCAAAATTACCACATCTGGACACTTATAATGTAAAACGCCAAGATGCTGCGAGACAATATACCGCAGCTTTAAAAGATCATAAGTATATAGATGTGCCAAAAGGAAAATGTGATGGCGTAGATACTATTTGTGATACCTGCGATTGTCATGTATTTCATCAGTATACTATAAAAATAACCAATGGAAGGAGAGATGAGTTGGTAAAGCATTTAAATGAACAAGGAATTCCTTGTGGTGTATATTATCCTATACCGTTGCATAAACAAAAAGCGTATCAAGATGATCGTTATAACGAAGCAGATTTCCCAGTTACCAATCAATTAATTCAAGAGGTCATGTCGTTACCAATGCATACAGAATTAGAAAATGACCAAATAGAATTTATCACAACGACCATTAAAGAGTTTTTAAACGATTAATTACCAATTATGAAACGTCTCATATTACTACTATTAATTTTTAGTTGTGCATCAATCTTTGCGCAAAATACTTACATTCATTGTGGTAAGTTATTTAATTCTGAAACTGCTAAAATTGAAACTGAAAAAACGATAGTTGTAAAAGGCGATAAAATAGATGCAATTTTACAAGGTTATGCACAACCAAAAAATGCAGACGCCATCATAATTAACTTAAAAGATAAAACAGTGTTGCCTGGTTTAATAGATATGCACGTGCATATTGAAAGTGAAACTGGTGCCAATAAATATTTAGAGCCATTTGTATTAAATGAAGCAGATGTAGCTTACAATGCGCAAGAAATTGCACAAAGAACGCTAATGGCTGGTTTTACAACTGTAAGAGATTTAGGTGGCACAGGCGTAAATGTTTCTTTAAGAAATGCAATTAATCAAGGAAAGGTACAAGGCCCAAGAATTTTAACTGCAGAAAAAGCTTTAGGAACAACTGGCGGTCACGCAGATCCTACAAATGGCAGGAACAAAGAACTTATTGGAGATCCAGGTCCTAAAGAAGGAGTTGTAAATGGTGTGAGAGATGCTCGTAAAGCAGTAAGACAACGTTATAAAAATGGAGCAGATTGGATAAAAATAACAGCAACTGGTGGTGTTTTAAGTGTCGCTAAGAGTAGTAAAAACCCTCAGTTTACAGATGAAGAAATTGCTGAAATCTGTAATACTGCTGCAGATTACGGTATGAAAGTGGCTGCTCATGCACACGGTGATAAAGGTATGCAACGTGCTATAAATAATGGCGTAAAAACTATTGAACACGGCACATTAATGAGTGATGAAACTATGGATATTATGAAAGAAAAAAATTCTTTTTTAGTGCCTACAATCTCTGCAGGGAAATATGTTTCAGAAAAGGCAAAAATTAAAGACTATTATCCAGCAATTATAGTCCCAAAAGCTTTAGAAATAGGGCCAAAAATTCAAGATATGTTTGGTCGTGCTTATAAAAGAGGTGTGCCTATAGCCTTTGGTACAGATGCAGGTGTATTTCCTCATGGTGAAAATGCTAAAGAGTTTATGTACATGGTTGAAGCTGGTATGCCCGAACACATAGCATTACAGACGGCTACATTTATAAATGCAGAAGTATTAGAAATGCCATCTCAAATAGGGCAATTAAAAAAAGGCGCTTTTGCAGATATCATTGCTGTAAACGAAGATCCTACTAAAACAATTACCGCTATGCAAAATGTTAGTTTTGTTATGAAAGGTGGCACTGTTTATAAGAAGGAATAATATTTTTTAAGCAAGTTGGTTAATAATTGTTTAGCTTTATAGTGTTGCTAAAACATTGCTATTATGAAATTAACTATTACTCTTGTAATTCTATTCATATCCTTTATAGCTTTTGGACAAACTACAACAGTACCAGATGATGTCTTTGAGCAAGCATTGATTGATCAAGGTATAGATAGTGATGGGACATTGAATGATACAGTCCTGACAAGTGACCTTGAAGCAGTTACTGAACTTTTAATATTCTCGCCAACAAGCTCTATTCAAGATATGACAGGTATTGAAGCATTCGTAAATTTAGAATCTTTAGAACTTCTTGAACACGACTTTAATAGTTTAAATATTTCGAATAGTGTTAATTTAACGTTCCTTAACATTTCGACAGTATTTAACTTAACAAGTATCGATGTGTCCTCAAATATTAATTTAACTCATTTATTTATTTCTGAGACTTCTTTATCTTCAATTAATTTATCTAATAACATAGATCTTCAGTTTTTAGAATTATCACAAAATAGATTATCTGAAATTGATATTACAAACAATACAGAGCTTATTGAGGTTGATTTTTCAAACTATAATTTTGATACTTTACCAGGTAATATATTTACAACGGTTGATTTATCAAATAACCAACTACTCACAAAATTCTCTTGTTTTCATTGTGATGATTTATCCTCTCTAGATGTAACACCTTTGCCAGATTTAAGGGAATTGCATGTGGCGTTTTGTAATCTTGAAACTATAGATGTTTCAACAAATATATTTCTTGAAGAAATAACATTAGGCGCAGGCTTTAATTCATTTTTTGAAAATTCTAACGAGTTAGAATCTGTTGACTTAAGTCAAAACCCTAATTTAACAAGAGTGAATGTTACAAATACTTTGATTAGTTCATTTAATTTAAATAATGAAAATAATGAAAGTATAATTTCTATGAGAGCTGGTGATAACCCAGATTTAAACTGTATTCTTGTAGATAATGAAGACCAAGCGGCATCTGGTACTGGCAATTACGCCAATTGGATTTATGATGAAGAGGTCACTTCGTTTTCAGATACCGAATGTGTCTTGTCTGTTCCAGAAAAGCGGTTGCAGGAATTACAGGTGTATCCTAATCCTGTTACAACTTCATTATTTGTGCAATCACAAGAACCATTACAACACTTAGCTGTATATAATTTAAGGGGACAACTTTTAAGACAAAGTGAACAGAGTCAATTTATAAATGTGTCGTCATTAGCTTCTGGATTGTACATTGTAAAACTAACTACATTAGAAGGCATTCGTCACGTTCAATTTATTAAAGAATAATTTTAGTTATTAACTATGAACAAAAAAAGCGTCTTAAATTAAGACGCTTTTTTAATATAGGTTTAAAGTAAGAATTACTAAATAGTACCACTTTCTTTTTCAACAGTTCTGTCAATCTTACCAAGTAAGCCTTGTAAGACTTTGCCTGGTCCAACTTCTGTAAACTTAGTAGCACCATCTTTAATCATCTGTTGCATACTTTGTGTCCATTTTACAGGAGCTGTTAGTTGAAAGATTAAGTTTTTTTGTATTTCTTCTGGGTTAGTTACACCAAATGTTGTCACATTTTGATAAACAGGACAAATAGGTGTATTAAATGTAGTTGCTTTTATTGCTGCTTCTAACTCTTCTCTTGCTGGTTCCATAAGTGGTGAGTGAAAAGCACCACCAACAGGTAATACTAATGCACGTCTTGCACCTTCTTCTTTTAAGCGTTCACAAGCTGTGTGGATAGCGTCAATTTCACCTGAGATTACCAATTGTCCAGGACAATTATAATTTGCAGCTACTACAGTACCATCAACATCTGCACAGATAGCCTCAACCACATGATCGTCTAATCCTAAAACGGCAGCCATAGTACTTGGTTGAGCTTCACATGCTTTTTGCATAGCTTGAGCGCGTTGAGATACTAATTTAAGAGCATCTTCAAACTCTAAAGTTTTATTGGCTACTAAAGCAGAAAACTCACCTAATGAGTGACCTGCAACCATATCTGGCTTAAATTTATCACCCATAACTTTACTTAAAATAGTAGAGTGTAAGAAAATAGCTGGTTGTGTAACTTTAGTTTGTTTTAGGTCTTCTGCAGAACCTTCAAACATAATATCACAGATGTTAAATCCTAATATAGAGTTTGCTTTGTTAAAATAGTCTTGAGCTTCGTTAGAGCTTTCGTATAAATCTAATCCCATTCCAGAGAATTGGGCACCTTGTCCAGGAAATATAAATGCGTGCATAGGTTGGTTTTTAAAGTTCAAAAATAGCAATAAAAAACAGGGTTTAAAAAAGAACCGTTATGCGTGTGCTTAAAAACCCTCTTAATTAATATATGGTATTTTATGACTCTGCAGAAGATGTTGCTCTTACTTTAAATAGATTTATATATTTATTCTGTGTTGAATCCCAAAACTCTGCTTCTTTAGGTGTAAATTTTATTGCGGTAAGATTTGGATCTGTAACACCATCAAACCAGCGATCATCGTCTTTGCTATATAAGTCTTCTAAAATAGATTGATCTGTAGAGATAAAAGCATTACCATACACACTTATAAACTCCATTTGCTTTGGATCGCTATATACTAACTGTGTTTTTGGGTTATTTACAATATGCCCATTATGATCACTATGACCACCACTTAAAAACCAGATATTACCTAAGTCGTCTACCTTTTTAGTCATCATAGGAACAATATGAAGCGGTGTTTCTCCTAGTTTTGTAGCCATCATGGCTACTGTTATCTCCGTGACAATATTTTTAAATTTAGCTTTGGTGTCTTTGTCAAACTCTTGTGTATTGCTCATAATAGTATCTTTTTAACTAAAGATACTTAGGATGACTAACTTGTGTAGTATTTAACCTGCTAAATGATTTCTAATGAGTGTTAAGGATTGTTAAGAAGCTGTTTTCTTAACATAAGTAAGGTATGTAAAAGAAACGCTGTGGCGTTCATCTTTTTCGTGAAACTCTTCGTTTATGAGCTCCCATTTAGAAAGATCTATTTCTGGAAAAAAGGCATCTGCCTCAAACGTATCATGAACTCTTGTAAGTTCAATTTTTTCAGAAGCATTTAGAGCAAGTTTATAAATTTCTCCGCCACCAATAATAAATGGCTGTGTGTCTTCTTCGGCAATTTTTAAGGCATCTTCTAAATTATGAACAACAATACAACCTTCTTTAGTGTAATCTCTGTTTCTAGTAATTACAATATGAGTTCGGTTTGGTAAAGGTTTAGGAAAAGACTCAAAGGTTTTCCTGCCCATAATAATGTGATGGCCAGTTGTAAGCTTTTTAAATCTTTTAAAGTCGTCTGGCAAGTGCCAAACTAAGTCGCCGTCTTTACCTAAGGCATTATTTTCTGCTGCTGCAGCAATCATGGTAAGCATAGGATGCGTTATGAGTTTAGAGGTAGGTTGGGATCTGTAGGCCTCTGGTTTTGAAGATTGCTTTTTTTTTCTGGAACAGGCATATCTACAGCAACCTTTTGGCGCATTTCTTCAATCTTTTTCTTTTGCTTTTCTACTAATTTATCCATTTGTTTTTGCTCCCAATCTTTACCCATAAACTTGTTGGTAATTACAACGTTTAATGCGTGAACCAAGAAGAAGAATGTCCAGAGTAAAATAGCCCATACAAACCAATCTGCTCCAAAAAGCTTTACATCTTTTCCATAGCCCAATACCACATTAATAACTATAAGTAGAATAGAGCCTGCTAAGAAAATAACAAAGTGTTGTGTAAGTCTTTTTTTCTGTTTTATGCGATCTTGAGCATGTTCAAAAAGCTCGCGTTGATCTCTGTCTAAGTCTTTAGATTTGGTATTTTTAGAAAACATATTATGAGTACTTTTATAACACTACTCAAATGTACCAATTTTTACCTTAGATATAATGAAAAATAGGATAGAAGCTGAATTTCCCATACTAAAGACCACTACTTACTTAAATACAGCAGCATCTGGGTTACTCTCTAAATCTGTCTTAGATTTTAGGAAAGATCATGATGAGCAGTTCTTTAAATATGGTAGTAAATTTAAAGACTATCAAAGTGAAATGCTCTCACAAACAAGAGAAGCAGTTGGTAGTTTTTTTACATGTGAGCCCAATCAAATAGCTTTGGTTCAAAATTTCTCTCTAGGTTTTAATACCTTTTTAGAAGGGTTGCCAAAAAAGAGTTTGTTTTTGCTTTTAAAAGGTGATTATCCTTCAATAAATTGGCCTGTTGAAACTAGAGATTTCAAAAGAAACTATATTTCTATTTCAGCAAATTTAGAACAAGATTTAATAGCCGAATTTAAGCGCCAACAACCAGACGTGTTTGCATTTAGTATTGTGCAATATATTTCTGGTATAAAAATAGACTTACAAGTTATAAATACTTTAAAAGCGCAATATCCTGAAACTTTATTTGTAGCAGATGGTACTCAATACTGCGGTACTGAGTCTTTTAATTTTAAAGATTCTGGAATTGATGTTTTGGGCGCCAGTGCATACAAATGGCTTAATGCGGGTTATGGTAACGGATTTTTATTATTTAAAGATGAGGTGCCTAATAAGGTCTTTCCTAAAACTATTGGTTTTAACTCTAGCTTTGGTAAATACAAACAACAGGATAATAGTTTTTTAGGAAGGTTTGAGCCTGGTCATCAAGATACCTTAAACTTTGGAAGCTTAAAAGCTGCATTAACTGTTAGTAATCAAATTGGTGTAGAGAATATAGAACGTTCAATAAAAATCTTATCTACTTCTGCTAAACATCAATTTGAAAAGCATAATTTATTAGATGAAGCTGTGTTAAAACGAAATGCGCATTCTTCAATCTTTAATATTAAAGGTGATGATAAACTATACAATACGCTAATTAAAAATGAGATACTATGTTCGCAAAGAGGTAATGGTATACGTGTTAGTTTTAATTACTTTAATACTGAAAAAGATTTAGAAAAATTAATGAGTGTTATCACAGCTACTCTGTAATACTTACACCTTTCCAAAAGGCTACATAATCTTTAATATCTGAAGCTTTTTCTTTTGGATTAGGATAATACCAGGCAGCATTTTTATTGATGTCCTCATTTACTTTAATAGTGTAATAAGATGCTTCTCCTTTCCAAGGACATACTGTTGTAGTTTCTGATGGTTTTAAGAAGGCGCTATTTACTGAGCTTGGGGGAAAATAATGGTTATTCTCTATAATAATTGTAGAGTTACTTTCAGCAATTACTGTGTTATTCCAAATAGCTTTCATAATCTAAATGTTGAGATTAGTTTTCAATAGAGAAAAGCATAAGCTCTTCATTTTCATATGGTAAGGTAATCATACTCTCAAAATTTAGGCCTAATTTTATTAATAAATTTTGAGATGGCATATTGTGCTTGGAGGTTATAGCAATAACACGATTTAATTTATAGTCCTTAAATCCCGTTTGTAATAACGCACTAGCACTTTCGTAACCATAACCTTGCCCTTCAAAACCCGGTAAAAAAGCAAAGCCAATATCTATACCTTCTAAACCATCACGATCATAAAGACCACAAGCACCAATTTTCTTACCATCGGCTTTTCGTATAACTACATTGTTAGTAAATCCTAACCGCTCAAATTGTGGTAGCATTCGTTCTTTTATGTATGCTTCTGCTTCTGCAATAGACTTTACATTTCTGTCTCCAATAAATTCTAACCACTTAGGAGAATTTAAGAGTTCTAAAATAAATGCTGCATCTTCAACAGCTGTAGGCTTTAATACAAGACGTTCTGTAGCTATTGAAGACATATACTAAGATTTAGTTGGCGTTAAAAATATAGTTCTTATAATACTTGTTTTCATCTGTAAAGTTAGTGACAACTTTAAGTCCAGATTCTTCAGCTAACCACTCTACAACAGCATCTGTATACTTCTGCGATATTTCTGTATGTATACTTTCCCAAGCATTAAAATTTACAGTAAGATCTAAAGCTTTTATATAAACAGTTTGGGCTTCCTTGCTTACCAGGTAACTTTTTGCAGATCCGCTTTCAGGATCATATACTTCCCAATGTAAGAAGTTGTCCACATTAAAATTAGCTTCTAGTTCATTATTAATTCTATGAAGTATATTTTTATTAAATGCCTCTGTAATTCCAGCTTTGTCATTATAGGCATCTAAGATTGTTTGAGGATGTTTTTTTTGATCAAAGCCCATAAAAAGCATATCGTCACCACTCATAACATCTTTTACTTTCGTTAAAAAGTTGATAGCTTGTTCATGAAGTAAATTACCAATGTTGGAGCCTAGAAAAAGGATAACTTTCTTTCTTTTATTGTATTCTGAAATCTTTTCTAAAACTTCAAAGTAAGTACCTTGTTGAGTTTTTACTGAAACCTTTGGAAATTCCTTTGTTAAGCTTTCTTCAAGTTGATCTAAAGCATTTTGGCTTATATCAATTGGCAGATAATCAAAATTTACATTTTGGTCTGATAAATATTTTAAAAGCAATTTAGTTTTCTTGCCATCTCCTGCACCAAGTTCAATTAAATCAAATCCTTCTGGGCTATTAAATTGATTGGCAATAGCAGCAGTGTGAGTGTCTAAAATATTATACTCACAATCTGTGAGATAATATTCTGGCATTGCCATGATATCTTGAAAAAGTTTATCTCCTTTTTTGTCATAAAACCATTTAGAAGATAGGTACTTAGGAAACGCAACTAAACCTTCGTTAACTTCTTTCTCAAATGTAGAGTTGAAGGTTTTTGTATTAGAGTTTGTCATATGTTATGTTGTGGTCTGTAAAAAGAAAGAGTAGTCGTGTTTATTTAGCTAACCTTAATCCTGTATACTGCCATCTTAAATTTGGATGAAAAAAATTACGGTATGTTGGTCGTGTATGTTTAGATGATGTAGCAACAGAACCACCTCTTAACACCTTTTGGCTAACCATAAACTTACCATTGTACTCGCCTAAAGCACCATCTGCTTTTTTATAGTTTGGGTATGGTAAATAAGCACTTTCTGTCCATTCCCAACGCTGTCCCCAATTAAATAAATGTTGAGAGACTTCCCACTCAAACTCTGTTGGTAGTCTTAAGCCTTTAAATTGAGCAAACGCGAATGCCTCATAATAAGAAATATGTGTAAGTGGTGCATTTGGATCTATCTCCTTTAAGCCTTGTAGGGTATAATGTAGCCAAGTATTATTTTCAAAATGCCAATATTGTGGTGCTGAAATATTTTCTGTGCTAAGCCAATCCCAAGCTTCTGCGTGCCATAACAATGCATTTTTATAACCATCTGCCTCCATGAAATCCATAAACTCACCATTGGTAACTAATGTATTGGAAATCTGAAAGGCGTTAATAAATACTTGATGTCTGCCCAATTCATTATCATAGCAAAAATCTTTAGAGTTGTGACCTATGTTATATAACCCTTCATTTACAGAAAGCCATTCTTTATTGTGATTTTCTGCTGTATGCTCTGTAAATGTATTATTGTATTTAGGCAATAAGGGGTTATTACCTAAAATGTATTTTATATCTGTAATTAATAATTCCTGATGTTGCTTTTCGTGATGTATACCAATTTCAACAAGTTCAATTAATTCTTCGGAGTCATTATCTTGTAATAGAAGCTCCATTTGTTTGGTGATATAATGTCTGTATTTATAAATATCATTTACAGTTGGCCTTGAGAGGTTACCTCGATTTGTTCTTACAACACGTTTACCAAAACTTTCGTAATAGCTATTAAAAACAAAACCATAACTATCGTTAAAGCATTCGTAGTTATCTTTAAAAGATTTTAAAATAAACTCTTCAAAAAACCACGTGCTATGACCTAGATGCCACTTTGGTGGAGATACATCTACAATGGGTTGCACCACATAATCTTCAATTTCAAGTGGCTTGCAAATGTTTTCTGTTGTATGTCTAGTTTCTAGGAAGAAATCTAGGATTGTATTTGTAGCTATCATAAAAAAAAGAGTGCAAGCTTTAGGCTTACACTCAAATTTACTAAATATTTTTCAAGACAGTTTTAAACAAAAACTAAAAGTTAAAAGGAACTTTGTACTGAATAGCTCTTGGTTTTCCGCCTAACATTCCAGGTTTCATTTCAGGAATTTGCAATATATTACGCTTTGCTTCTTCTTGTAAATAAGGTTTTCCGCCAGTAACTTCTTTAATTTCAGGTTTCCCTTCTTCATTAATTATAAAAGTTACAATTACTTTAGTGCCTTTATCTTCTGCTTTATATTCTTTTGGAAATTTAAAGTTTTTACCAATGTGTTGTGCTAGCTTTTGATTGAAGCAATTTTTCTTTTTTAACTCGCTTCCAGTACAACCTGGCCAAGTTGGTGGGATTTCTCTCATAGAAACTGTATTTCCAGATACACTAACACCATCTTGGGCAAAGCTCATGCCGCTAATTAAAAATACAACTAGTAATAGTAGGTTTTTCATAGTAAAGTTTTAAATGGCAACAGCACCTTTAATGTGCGGATGCGGATTATAGTTTGTTAACGTAAAGTCATCAAATTTAAAGCCAAAGATATCTTTTACGTCTTTATTAATTTGCATTGTTGGTAATGGTCTACATTCTCTAGAGAGTTGCAGCTCAACTTGTTCAAAATGATTGTTATAAATATGGGCATCACCAAAAGTATGTATAAAATCTCCAGCTTCATAACCACATACTTGAGCTATCATCATAGTAAGTAGGGCATAAGAGGCTATATTAAAAGGCACACCCAAAAATATATCTGCACTACGTTGGTATAATTGACAAGACAGCTTTCCGTCTGCAACATAAAACTGAAAGAAAGCATGACAAGGTGGTAATGCAGCTTTTCCTTTAGCTACATTTTCACTAAAACTTTCAGAAGTATTTGGCATCACACTAGGATTCCAAGCAGAAACTAACATGCGTCTGCTGTTAGGGTTATTTTTTAATGTATCAATTATATCCTTAATCTGGTCTATTTCTTCAGAGTTCCAATTACGCCATTGGTGGCCATACACTGGTCCTAAATTGCCATTTTCATCTGCCCACTCATTCCAGATACGTACGCCGTTATCCTGCAGATACTTAATATTGGTATCTCCATTTAAAAACCATAATAGCTCATATATAATAGATTTTAAGTGAAGTTTCTTAGTAGTAACCATAGGGAAACCTTCACTCAAATTAAATCTCATTTGATAACCAAAAACACTCTTGGTGCCAGTACCAGTACGATCTCCTTTTTGTACGCCTTCTTTTAATACATGGCGCATTATATCATGGTATTGCTTCATTTTAAAGTCTAAGTTTTAGTTATGAGGCTAAAGTATTAAATTAAATTTCAAGGTCTTAATTAGAGTCCTAAAAAATATTATTTACTTATTAACCAATATATTTTAGGATTATCTTAACATTGTTTAGGAAAATATTATAATTTTGTTGAATTGTAATTAATGCTATGAAAACAATACAATATCCATTCGGGAATTTTCATTTATATGAAACTTACTGTCATCTCGATTTAGTTGAGAATAAATTTCTTTCGTTAGAAGAGTGCAAAATCGTTATGAACGATATTAATGACTTTTATAAGAAGAACCCTCACGTAGTTATTTCAGACAGAAAGTTTGCATCTTCAATTGATATAGATGCATACAAGTATGTAAACCATAAACGTATGGTAGGAATAGCTATTGTGACTAGTAAAGAAAATGCTAGTGAAGATTTAATTAAAGAACAAGAAATGTATAAAGGCTCTTTTGCATTCTTTAAAAGTTTAGAAGAAGCAAAAGATTGGGCGGCATCTTTTGTGGCCTATGCAGTTAAATAATAGCTATGTTTAAGAAGATAGATTACGGCTTCGCAACACTTGAGCTTACAGAGCATTACTCTTTTGTAAATTTAAATGAAAACTGTAATATGACGCTTGAGCAGTCTAAAGACATGCTTAAAGACGTGCTTAATCATTTTGGTAAACGTAAATATGTAATTATTGTAGACCGAAAAGAGGAAACAACTATAGATTTAAAATCCTATAAACTTGCTAATCCTAAGCAGGTAATTGGTATAGCCATAGTTTCTAAAGCAGAGAAAATATTTGATCAGCTAATTAAAGAACAGCGTCTTTTTAAAAACTCCTTTGCGTTTTTTAAAACGGTAGACGAAGCTAAAGATTGGGCTGAAAGTTTTGTTGAGCGTTACGGTTAACCTATAATCATTCCTGCTATTGTTGCAGAAAGTAAAGATGCTAGTGTACCGCCAATAAGTGCCTTCATTCCAAATCGCGACAAGGTTTTTCGTTGTCCAGGCGCTAGTGATCCTATACCACCAATCTGTATACCTATTGAAGCAAAATTTGCAAAACCACACAACATATACGTAGCCATGATTACAGACTTTTCGTAGTTGAGACTTAATGCATTTGCAGAATTCTTAAGATCTGCTAATTGTATATACCCAACAAACTCACTTGCAACTAACTTGATACCTAGCAATTGTCCCATTAGAGCAATATCATCTGTAGCTACTCCAATTAACCACATAAGTGGTGCAAATGTATAACCTAGAATAAACTCTAAAGACAACGCATTATAGGTTGTATTGTTTGCTATGACTTCATTTAAAGAAGTAAAGTGCCAATCTATATTTAAAAATGCAATTGTAAATCCGTCAAAACCTGCTGCATATCCAAGAATACCATTTACCATTGCTATAAGAGCTATAAATACTAATAGCATTGCTCCAACATTTGCTGCAAGCTTTAAGCCTTCTGTAGTACCATTTGCTATGGCATCTAAAATATTAGATCCAATCTTGTCTGAGGAAACTTCTACATCTTTGTTAACTTTTTCCTGTTGTGGAAAAAGTATTTTGGAAATAATAATTGCACCAGGTGCAGCCATCACAGATGCAGCGAGAAGGTGTTTGGCAAACTCTAAACGTAAAGCAGGATCATCTCCACCCAAAAACCCTATGTAAGCCGCCAATACGCCACCAGCTACTGTAGCCATACCGCCAACCATGACTAATAAAATTTCAGACTTGGTCATACGTTCTAAATAAGCCTTGATCATTAAAGGTGCTTCAGTTTGACCTAAGAATATATTACCGGCAACACTTAGGCTCTCAGCTCCAGATATACCTAATAATTTTGTTAAGGCCCAAGCCATGCCTTTCACTACTATTTGTATAACACCTAAATAAAATAGGATAGAGGTTAGCGCTGAAAAGAAAATAATTGTTGGAAGTACTTGAAACAAAAAGATGAAGCCAAAGCTGTCTACATCCATCATTCCTCCTAAAAGGAACTCACTACCAGCAGCAGTAAAATCTAAAATCTTCACAAATATTTTGCCTACAAATTCAAAAATACTCTGAACAAAAGATATTTTTAAAACTCCAATTGCAAGAAGAAGTTGTGCGCCTAATCCTACACCAATAGTTTTCCAATTAATAGCTTTTCTATTACTGCTAAATATAAAAGCAATAATAAGTAAGGATAGCATACCAATAGCACCACGCCAAAAGCTATTAAATGTAAAACCTCCATTAGGTATTAATTCTTTAGAGGTATTAACCGGTAAAACTTCTGTTACATTTTGAGAGGTCGCTTTAAAGTTATAGGTATTCTCATTTTCCTTAAAAGATAATTCAGAGTCACTTTCGTAAGTTATTCTAAATCTTCTAATTGTATCTTTTGGTTGAGAATAAAAGAAAACTAACAAATCGTTTTGGAGCATATAATCTCCACTTGCTTCTATATTATTAGCCTCAAGACTGTAGTTAAAACGACCTTCTTTTATTGTTAGGATGTCGTTTTCGCTGTTTATTTGAAATAGCTCTTCTCCTTGTGCATTGGTAACACTTGTAAATTCCCAAGTGTTTTGTATTTGTGCAGATGTAAGATTAGAAAAGGCCAGACATAAGCAAATAATGCTTAAAGAGATGTAGTGTTTCAACATAAATTTAATTTCGTTTAGAAATCTCGTCCCTTAATAGCGCAGCCTGTTCATAGTCTTCTTTGCTAACAGCTTGGTCGAGCATCTTGTTTAATTCCTTGAGAGATAAATTTGAATAATCTGAAGAGCTGCTCGATGATAAAGGTTCATCTGGCATTACACTGTCTAAAATAGTGTCTGCTTCTTCACGTTGTTCTTTTGCAGATTTTGGTTCTGCATTCAGGTAGATACCTGCTTTGTCTAATATATTCTGATATGTAAAAATAGGTGCATCAAACCTAAGTGCTAATGCAATGGCATCACTTGTGCGCGCATCAATTGTTTCCTCTACACCTTGGCGTTCAGAAATTAGGCTAGAGTAAAACACGCCATCAACTAATTTATGAATGATAACTTGTTTAATATTAATCTCAAAACGTTCAGAAAAATTCTTAAACAAATCGTGTGTAAGTGGTCTTGGTGGTTTAATATCCTTTTCTAAAGCTATGGCTATAGATTGTGCTTCAAAAGCACCAATAACTATTGGTAGCTGTTTGTTGCCTTCCTGCTCGTTTAAAATAAGTGCATAAGCACCATTCTGTGTTTGGCTATAGGAAATACCCTTAATGTCCAAGCGGACTAAACTCATGTGATTTCAATTAAAAAGACTGTTTAAAGATAGGCTATACCTAAGTTTAAACAGCCTTAATTTGTGGCACAATTTATAAAAATTATGCGTTAAAGACTTATATTATCTTTATTTTATTGGTTTGCTTTAAATGTTTTAAGCTTCTCAATTAATTTTGGTACAACTTCAAAAGCATCTCCAACAACACCGTAGTCTGCAGCTTTAAAGAAAGGTGCCTCAGGATCGTTGTTAATTACTACTTTAGTTTTAGAGGCATTTATACCTGCTAAATGTTGTATTGCTCCAGAGATTCCTATTGCGATATATAGGTTAGATGCAACTGGCTTTCCAGTTTGTCCTACGTGTTCACTATGTGGTCTCCATCCCATATCCGAAACTGGCTTAGAGCATGCTGTTGCAGCACCTAAAACGTCTGCAAGCTCTTCAATCATACCCCAATTTTCTGGGCCTTTAAGTCCTCTACCTCCAGAAACAACTACTTCTGCATCTGCAATTGTTACTTTGTCTGTAGCTTTATCTACACTTTCTACATTAACTGTAAAATCTTCTGAGCCTAATTCTGGAATAAAATCTTCATTTGTTCCGCTAGCTTCTGTTTCATGTAAACCATAAGCATTTTTAGAAACACCGATTATGGCTCTGCCTGTAGTAATTTCTGTAATGTTAAACGCTTTGTTTGTGAAAGCAGTTCGCTTAACTGTTACAGGAGATGTGTTTTCTGGAAGTGCAACAACGTTAGATGCGTATCCTGCTTCTAAATCTACCGCTAATAATGGCGCTAAGTATTTAGCATTGGCGCTTTGGCTAACTACAATTACTTTAGCATCTTCTTTCTTAGCTGCTTGAGCAAGAGCATCTGCGTAAGCTTCTGCATTAAATTTTTCTAATTTGTCGTTTTTAATGTTTAATACTTTGTCTACACCATAAGTTGCAAGTGTAGAAGTATCTTCGGCATTAAATGCTACGGCTGTAACAGATACGCCTAACATTTTAGCAACTCCTTTAGCGTAAGAAGCTACTTCTAAAGCGGTCTTTTTAAATTGACCTTGTTCTGATTCTGTATATACTAAAACTGACATGTTTTTATTTTATAAGTTAAAATGAATAATGATAAAATTGTAAACTACAATTATATCACCTTAGCTTCATTATGTAATAAGTCTACAAGTTGGTCTAAGTTGTTTGCTTCAACAAGTTTAACAGCACCTTTAGGGGCAGGCTTTTCAAACTTTACGGCTTGAGTTTCTTTAGACGCTCCAGTAGGTTCAACTACATTTAATGGTTTTTTACGAGCCATCATAATACCTCTCATATTAGGAATACGTAAATCACTTTCTTCAACTAAACCTTTCTGGCCACCAACTACTAAAGGTAATTTAGCAGAAAGTGTTTCTTTACCACCATCTATCTCTCTTGTAGCAGTTGCAGTTTCGCCATCTATTTCTAAACCAGTACAGGTATTTACAAAGTTAGCATCTAATAATTTTGCTAACATTCCTGGTACCATTCCACCATTATAATCTATAGACTCACGTCCTGCAATAATTAGGTTGTAATCACCATCTTTTGCTACAGCAGCTATTTCTTTAGCAACTTGGTAACCATCTAAAGCAGGAGTGTTAACACGTATTGCAGTGTCTGCACCAATTGCTAAAGCTTTTCTTAATGTAGGTTCTGTTTCTGGTCCGCCAACGTTAATAATGTCTACACTGGCACCTTGCTTTTCTTTAAACCACATTGCGCGAGTTAAACCAAATTCATCATTAGGGTTTATTACAAATTGTACACCATTGGTATCAAACGTTGTGTCGCCATCTGTGAAATTGATCTTAGACGTAGTGTCTGGCACGTGGCTTATACATACTAGAATTTTCATATATAATAGACTGTTTTTTAAACTAATTTTATTGTGATGCGAATATACTAAATTGAAATGAAAAATGCTATGCGCGCATAATAAAATATTCTATTTTATAATACATCGATATTCATTGTTATTGCTATTTTTGTTGACCTTAAAATGCATGATAGTTTTACTATCTCAATTTGACATTTATATAATATGAGAGAAATACAATTTAGAGAAGCCGTTTGCGAAGCAATGAGCGAAGAAATGCGTGCAGATGAAAGCGTCTTTTTAATGGGTGAAGAAGTAGCAGAGTACAATGGTGCTTACAAAGCCTCTAAAGGCATGTTAGATGAGTTTGGCGCTAAGCGCGTTATAGACACACCAATTTCTGAACTTGGTTTTGCTGGTATAGCAGTAGGATCTGCAATGAATGGTAATAGGCCAATTGTAGAGTTTATGACCTTTAATTTCTCTTTGGTTGGTATAGATCAAATAATAAACAACGCTGCTAAGATGCGACAAATGTCTGGCGGTCAATTTAATATTCCTATTGTATTTAGAGGTCCTACAGCTTCTGCCGGTCAATTAGGCGCTACGCATTCTCAAGCTTTTGAGAGTTGGTATGCAAACTGTCCTGGTTTAAAAGTGGTTGTACCATCTAATCCTTATGATGCTAAGGGCTTACTTAAAGCGTCTATTAGAGATGACGATCCAGTTATTTTTATGGAAAGCGAGCAAATGTATGGTGATAAAGGTGAGGTTCCAGAAGAGGAATACACTATCGAGTTAGGGAAAGCAGATATTAAGCGTGAAGGAGAGCATGTAACTATTGTTTCTTTTGGTAAGATTATAAAGCAGGCTTATGAAGCAGCAGAGGTTTTAGCTAAAGAAGATATTTCTTGTGAGATTATAGATTTAAGAACGGTTCGTCCTTTAGATTTTGATGCCATATACAAGTCTGTTAAAAAAACTAACAGATTAGTTATTCTAGAAGAAGCTTGGCCATTTGGTAATATTTCTTCTGAAATTGCATACAGAGTGCAAGAAGAAATTTTTGATTTCCTTGATGCACCAATCATAAAAATAAATACAGCAGATACACCAGCACCATACTCACCAGTTCTTTTAAAAGAATGGTTGCCAAACAGTGATGATGTTGTAGCAGCTGTGAAAAAAGTGATGTACAAGTAATACAAGGTTATTAAATCTTGACATTCTGTTTAGGGATAAAACACTGGTTGTTTTTTTTACTGTATATAAGTAAATAATTTTATAGAGATGAAAGGTTTTTAAAATTTAAAGACCAAGTAATCTTCTAAAAGTAATGATGAGATACAGTTTAATTTTTTGTTTTAGTTTATTTACACTGTCTGTGTTAGCTCAAACTAAAGCTAGTGGTGAGGTTTTTGACTCTAACGGAGAACCTGTCCCTTTTGCTAATGTAATTTTAGAAGGTTCAACTGTTGGTACAATTACCAATGAGGAAGGCCGCTTTTATGTAGAGTCTGATAATAATTACGACGCATTAACAGTTAGTTTTGTGGGGTTTGAAACTCAGCGATTTGTTCTTGAAAAACGCAGTAATTACAACTTGAAAATAACACTTAAAGAAGAAGAAAACTCTTTGAGTGAAGTTATTATTTATCAAGGTAAAACTTCTAAAAAGAATAATCCTGCAATAGATATTCTCAAGAAAATTTGGGAAAACAGAAGAGAAAATGGTGTAAAGAAATTTAAACAATACCAATACGATAAGTACGAAAAGCTAGAATTTGATTTAAACACTATAGATAGTACACTTATTGAGAGCCGTATTTTTAATGGTATGGAGTTTATTTTTGAAGAAACAGACACCAATAGCATTACTGGAAAAACTTACCTACCTATTTTTATAAACGAAGAGTCCTCTAAAATTTTTGGAGATAATACCCTTAATGAAGAGAAAAAAGATCTTTTAGGAAATAAAAACTCAGGATTTAGTAACAACCAAAACCTAATTGCTTTTATAAAAGATCTTTATGCAGATTATGATGTTTATGATAATTATATAAAATTTTTCGATAAAAGTTTTACGAGTCCATTATCAAAAACAGGAGTTAATGTATATAATTATGTGCTTTCAGATAGCGCATATATAGATAACAAATGGTGTTATAATATTGTATATTATCCTAGACGTAAAAATGAATTAACCTTTAAAGGTGATTTTTGGGTAAATGATTCTACTTGGGCGATTAAGGATATTAATTTAAGAGTATCAAAAAGTGCTAATATAAACTGGGTAAAAGAGGTTTATATTGAGCAAGAGTTTGATGTTTTAAATGATTCAACATTCCTTATTACAAGAGACTACTTTATGTCAGACTTTTCTTTTAGAAAGAAAGAAGAGGCTAGAGGTATTTATGGTAAACGAACAACCTTATATGATAATTATAAGTTCGATATAAAGAAACCAAAAGACTTTTATGATAATGAGGTAGACCCTTTTAATGAAGCTATTTACAATAGGGATGATGCCTTTTGGCATAACAAGCGTCAAGAAGCACTTAATAAAGATGAAAAGGGTGTATATAAAATGTTAGATACCTTAAAAACTGTAAAAGCATTTAAAAGACTTTATGATATAGGAACTATACTAGCAACAGGATATATAGATTATGATGGTTGGGATTATGGTCCTGTATTTTCAACATTTGGATATAACACTGTTGAAGGCTTACGGGTACGTTTTGGCGGTAGAACTTATGGAACACTTAATGACCTTTGGCGTTTTCAAGGTTACGGTGCTTATGGCTTTAAGGACAACCAATTTAAATATGGTGTTTCTGGAAAAGTACTTTTAGATAGAAAATCTAGGCTTATCCTATCTGCTGGTAATAGGCGAGATATAGAGCAATTAGGTGCTAGCTTGACCAACAGTACAGATGTGCTAGGGAGAAGTTTGGCATCATCATCTTTAATTACAGTTGGTAGTAATGATAGGTTAAGTTCTATTAATCTTACCAATGTTGCCATAGAGTTTGAACCAAAAAAGAATTTTAGCTTCAGGACAGATTTTACATATAAAACTTTAAAATCTGCATCACCTACGTTTAGTTTGGATTACTTTATAGATGAAGCAAGAACACAGATAGCCTCAGAATTACAACAAGCAGAGATTTCTACAAAGCTATCTTATACGCCAGGAAGAAAAACTACAGGTTACGGAGTGGAGCGCACGCTTATTAATGAAGGTGAATATGCTAATGTATTTTTGAACTATACTTTAGGTGTAAAAAATTTAATTGATAGTGACTTTGATTACCAAAAAGTACAATTATATTATAGACAACCATGGAAAATAGGTGGTTTAGGAAGAATGACCACGACATTAGAAGCAGGAAAAACATACGGAGAAGTACCATTAGCTCTTTTAAGTGTTGTGCCAGGTAACCAAACCTTATTTTCAATTTTTAATTCCTTTCCGCTATTAAACTTTTATGAGTTTGTAACAGATACATATACATCATTTCATTTAGAACATAATTTTAATGGAAGGTTCTTTTCTAGAATTCCATTGATTAGAGATTTAAACTTGAGAGAGATTGTAGGAGTCAGAGGTGTATACGGAACACTATCTGATGAAAATAGAGCATTAGATGCTTCAGGTATATTTTTACAAGCACCAGACCTAGAACCTTACTATGAATACAGTTTCGGAGTAGGCAATATTTTTAGAATATTTAGGTTAGATTTTCATTTTAGAGGGAACTATTTTGATAATACAGATGCCAGAAGTTTTGGTGTTACAGGAGCCTTTGGGTTTAGTTTTTAAAATTTTATTTACAAAAAAATATATAATAAATTAGTATGTATTTTCAAGTTTAAGTAACATTAAGCAATGCTGGTAGGTTCTTTAAAGTGAGGTTTAACTGAGGTTTAAAAATACAGATATAATCTCTTAGTATAAAAAAAAAGCCAGCTATTTAGCTGGCTTTCATTAGTATTGAGCTTGGTAAATTAATTACTCTACAATTAATCGTTTAGTAGTAGTCTTACCATTATCAGTTTTAATTTGCACTAAGTAAGCACCTGTTGCTAAGTTAGAAACATTAACCGTATTGTTAGCTTGAGATAGTGTTGTTTTTAAAACAGATCTTCCTAACATATCAAATAATTTCACATCTAAATTTTTAGAATTAGAGAAACTAAAGTTTACAGTTGTATTAGAAGGATTAGGGTACATGATGATATCATTAGTTAATGTTACATCATTTGTTGTCAACACTTCGTCAATGCCACAATATTCAATAGCCCAATAATCAAGTGTACCATCATCCCCAATAAATGAATCTGAAATAGTTAATGTCCAGGTTCCTTGAGTACTTTCATTATTAAAAGCAGAAAGGGCATCTTGTGGTCTTACAGTACCATTTACTGTTGGTGTTCCAGAACATGAATTTACATTACCAGCATCATCAAATGTTGCTAAAATATCATCTTCTTCTCCACAAGCACCACTAATTAATACTACTGTTGTACCTGAAGGGCTTTCGAGTTCTAAAGTAAGGTCTGAAACATATGTGTGCTTTAAATCTATTAAAACATTAATATCAGAGATAGGTAAATCATCATCTATTGTTATAGAACTTGTTACTGAAACTATTGAGCTTGTTAGTGTTGCAGATGTATTTTCTTCACTATTACATGTTGAAACACCAGTTGTAAATTGATTTGAGTTTGTAAACTCAGCTTCACCGCAATCATTAAATGGTTTTACTCTCCAATAATAGTTAGTTGATTCATTTAAGACTATAGAAGAATTGTACATTGTTGTTTCAACTGTAGCTGTTTCAATAATATTTGTAAAAGTTTCGTTTGTAGAAACTTCAATAGTATAAGATTCTGAAGCACCTGTTGAATCTTCAGACCACATATATTGTGGAGAAGTACTTTGGTTCTCGCTGTTATTTGCAGGAGCACTTAAGCTTGGTGTGTCAAAGTTTGTACCTATAAGTGAAATTGTAGCATCTTGAGTTTTAGATAAGCTACCAGAATCACCTTGATATGTAATTACATAATCTCCAGAAGAAGCATTCTCAAAACCACTTATTGTCATTGTTACAGTTTCTGTAGTCGTACTAGAAGTCTCTGGTGAAAATGTAGCAGAAGCTCCTGTAGGTAATCCTGTTGCAGAGTATGTTACAGTTTCTGTAAACGATGATGAAGGTGTGTAAGTAAATGTAAGAGTTTCTGAACCAGCATTAGAACAAGCGTCTTTTTCTACCTCATTTGCAGTTAAAAAGAATGTAGCTTCAACAGATTCCTCAATAGTTATAGCACTATCATTAACATCTAAAAACACATTATCTGCTGCCTTTACCATAAGTCTTCCAGTAGTAGTTAAAGTTGGCGGCACAGTAATGTCTTCATCACCATCATTTAGGGTGTTTAAAGCTAAAACAACAGTATCAGAAAAATCACCTGCTGCAGAAAACAGGATGTTTACAATTTGACAATTTACTGATGTGCCATCTGTTCCTGCAACATTCCATGAGATGGTTTCTGTTTCTCCTTGTATCCAAGTTGTTGCATTGTTTTGAGAAGAAACTTCAAAAGGACCAGCTAAAATATCAGTAGATAAGGTCATCAAATCATCTGCCGTTTGCCCTGCATACATGACATTATCTCTTACAGTTAATGCAAATTCAAAATCTCTTTGGTTGCTAGGGATTACTTCCCAAGTAGGAGTAAGGTTGTTGTCTAAAATATCACTTAATTGAGGAAAAAACCTAAAAGGTTCTACAGTACCTCTTCTAGATCTAAACATAGGTCCAGCTGTAGCTAAAGCTATAGGAAGTAATGGTGATTGCATGTCTTCATTGTCATTTTGTTCCCAAGTGTAAGTTAATATATCATCTGAATCTGGATCTTCACCAACACCGGTAAGTTGAAATGCAGTGTTAATAGGAATTGTATAATCTGCGCCAGCATCTGCTGTTGGTGCATTGTTAATTGTAGATGTTTCTATTATATCAGGACAAAATGAGCTTACCCCAGATTGTATATTAGCACTTATATCTCTTATGTTTACGTAGTTAAAATAATCATCAGATTGATCTTGAACATTTTGACCAAGGCAAATCCCAGCATACCCCATTATTGTAGAGCCACTTCCTGGTTCTACTTCAGTATTATTACCAGATTTTAAACACGTTAGTGTTCCATTGTGGGTGTGGTATCCTCCAATTTGGTGTCCCATTTCATGTGCTACGTAATCAATATAAAAAGGATCGCCTGTTGGGTTTGGAAGACCTGTATAACCACTACCTTTATTTCCTGAATTACAAACACACCCTATACATCCAGCATTACCACCACCAGAAGTATTAAAATTATGACCTATATCATAATTCTCGTCACCAATTACCATATCTATTACCTCTTGAGTTTTGTCATTATACTCACCATCCCATGGATCTGTCTCCGGATCTAAATAAATGATTAGGTCTGTATTTGGTATCAACTCAAATGTAATTCCCATTTCTTTTTCATAAACACTATTTACTCGGCTCATAGCAACCACCATTTCGGATAGTACATTAGCTTTCTGTGTAGCTTCATCACCAGTGCCTGCAAAAAGTTGAGCATATTCTCCAGTACAAGATAATGCTAGCTCAAACACTCTAATTTTAGTGTCGTTTGTAGCTCTTAACGTGTTAGAAGGGAAAGAACCTCTATCTACTTCTACAAAAGAATTGTCTGTCTCACAAGAAAATTCTCCTACAGACAAGTTTACCAAATGGTCTCTTTTATAAACCATATAGACAGACTTGTCTTTTGTATAAGGGTCAATGTAAACTGTAGATTGTCCAGGTCTTGAAATACTAGCATGTAAACCGCTATTAGTAACACTAAAACGCATATAGTTACCAGGATTGTCTAAAGACTGAGCAACATAACTTCTTATGTTTGGATATTTAGCTTGTAGCTCTGGATGTAATGTTTGAGTATCTAAAACTCCAAATCTTTCAAAATTTCCTCCAGTTGTAGGAACACTAATAATATGATTAGATTTTCCGAAAAACTCACCTCGTTTAGGCGCGTTATATAATTTGCTTTTTAAGTTTTCAATATCTAAATTGAAAAGCTCAAAAGTTGTTGGCATATGATCATTTCTAAAGCCAACTTCTTGTTGTGTAATTTGTCTAGTCGATCTAGACCAATCGTTCCCGTTTTGAGCGTGCAATCCTGACAAGAATAAGCAGGCTAACACAGAGAAAAGTAAGGTAGTTTTCAAGTTCATAATACTATTGATTTTTTAATAACTATCAATGATATTAATTATCTGATTAACATAATAATAATTTAATATTATTTAATATAATACAACTAAACTTACTGATGAAAGGTAAAATACTTCGTTGAGAGATTGATTTTTTGAGGAATCAAATTTTAAAGACGAGCTTCATTCTTTCCATACTCATTCTTATAAATTTTCACAATTAACAAGAAAAGAGAGATTAATAATGGTCCAAAAATTAAACCAATAAATCCGAAAAGTGGTACACCTACAACTACTCCAAATAATGTAATTAATGGGTGTACATTAGAAAGCTTTTGTAACATATATAAACGTATAAAATTATCTGTAGCACCCACGACTACCATACCGTAAATAAATATAGCTATAGCTTGCCAATGCATACCTTGTGCATAAAGTAAAATTGTGACAGGTATGATACCAATTGCTGTACCAATAAAAGGAATCATAGATCCTATGGTAGTTATAACAAACCAAAAGAAAGGATCTGGTACACCAAATATTAAAAACCCAATAAGAGCTATAATACCTTGGCAAATTGCAACTAATGGAATACCAATTGCATTTGCTCTTACCAAATCACTACTTTCCTTACCAATAAGAATTAAATTATCGTGACCAATTGGTATATATTCATCTAAAGCTTCTCTTAGTTGGCTACGGTTGGTAAGCATATAATACAACATAAAATATAATATACCTATTGCAATAAAAGCATCAAAAGTACCGCCAGCTAAATTCTTTAGATTATCTCCAACCCAACTTGCTATTTTTCCAGTATCTATTTGTGAGCTTAGGTCATAACCAACGCTTAACTCCCATTTGTCAACTTGTGTTTTTACAGCTTCAATAACACGTTCAGAATTATCTACAGCTTTACCAATCTTTGAGGTTAGCATAATGATAATTAGACTAATTGGGACTAAGATCCCTACAAATGAACCAAGCATTAATAAACCGCTTGCTAGGTTTTCGTTCCAACCTTTACGTAATAAGATTACCATCCATTTTCTTAATAGGACATAAAAGGTAATAGCACCTAAAACGCCACCTAGATAAGGTATAATCTCTCTAAAAATTAAGATGAGTAAGAAGAGAATGACAATAATAACAAATAGTTGTCTTACAAGTGTTGGAGAAAGTTTTTTCATGGGTTGTTAGGATGCAAAAAGTTGAGACATATCTTTAAAGGCTTTAAATTCTAATGCATTGCCACAAGGATCATAAAAAAACATAGTCGCCTGTTCACCAGTTTTTCCTTCAAACCTAATATAGGGCTCAATTACAAAATCAATATGTTTACTCTTTAGGTCTTTTGAAAATTTTTGAAATACAGCCCAATGTAACACAACGCCAAAATGGGGTATAGGTACATCCTTACCATCAACAGGATTAGTATTGCTTGATTCAGATTTAGATTGTTCTTTATAATGAATAACTAATTGGTGCCCAAAGAAATTAAAATCTACCCAATGGTCTGAGCTTCTTCCTTCCTGGCAACCTAAAACGTCTCTATAAAACTCACGCGCTTTCTGAAGGTTGTGTACTGGTATTGCTAAGTGAAAAGGGTTAATTTTAGACATTTAATACTGTTTGGTTAGTTATTTCTTAATGCTTTAATAAGTTCTTTTTTAGACATGTTTGATCGACCATCTATACCTACTTTTTTGGCTTGCTTGTATAATTCGTCTTTTGTCCTATCCTCATAAGTATCTGCTTTACCACCTTTTTTACCAGAATCTGGTGTATTGGCAATTCGTGCAGATTTTTCTTTACTATAGCCTTTGTCTCTTAGTGCTTCATATTGCTCCTCATTCTTAACACGAGGTATATCATTCTTCTTTGCCATTTTTATTTTAAAGATAAGTGCTTCAAAATAAAAAATATTTAAAAATAACTTAAAACCAATATGTCTTTAGCAATTAAGCACCTTAGTCATTTTCTGGAGCGGTTTTCTCTGAGTCTTCTAATAAATCTTGCAGCTCTTTAAATTCTTGATCTGTAAAATCTCTATATTCTCCAACTGGAATATCTAGAGTTACATTCATAATTCTAATACGTTTAAGGGTTAGCACCTCGTAACCCAAGTACTCACACATACGTCTAATTTGTCTATTAAGACCTTGAGTCAACACAATTTTAAACATATAATCAGTAATTTTTTCTACTTCGCATTCACGTGTTACAGTATCTAAAATAGGAATTCCAGATTTCATTCTATTTACAAAATCTTCAGAAATAACACGATCTACAGTAACAATGTATTCTTTTTCGTGGTGGTTTCTTGCTCTTAATATTTTGTTTACAATATCTCCATCATTGGTTAAGAAAATAAGACCTTCACTAGGTTTGTCTAATCGTCCTATTGGGAATATACGGCTAGGATAATTAATGTAATCTATAATATTATCTTTTTCTACGTGTGTATCTGTGGTACAAACAATACCAACGGGTTTATTAAAAACTAAATACACAGGTTTTTCTTCTTCTTGTCCAACAAGCTTTCCATTAACGCGTACTTTATCTTTTGCAGGATCTATCTTTTGGCCCATTTCTGGACGTTGGCCATTTACGGTAACATAGCCTGCTTCAATAAGCTTATCTGCTTTTCTGCGAGAGCAAAAGCCAATTGTTGTAAAGTATTTATTAATTCTAATTGGTTCCATGAAATGTTTAGTAATTAGTCTTCTCTTGTAAGTGTAAATTGTTGTCCTGCTTGGGTAAAGGTAAACTCCTTGTAAGTACCTTCTTCTAGTTTATCAAACATAATTTTAATACCTGCTCCAGAAAACTCGAATTGAGTTTGTGATACTGCGGTTAAAGGAAAAGCACCTTGCCCTGTTGCTTGGGCTTTAAGTGAATTACCGTCTGAAGATATAGTAATTTTAAGAGGAAAACTCGGTGAGCTAAATGTTCCTTCATATTGTGATAATAATTCTGAAGAGATATTGAATTCTGAAAAATCTGGCAACTCAACGTCTTTATTGTAAGCTATATTTAACACTGTAACTAAAACATCATTTAAATTAAGTGCTAAGCCATTAGATAAAATTGAAACTGCAATTTTAGAAGTAGGGAAATAATATAGCTCAGATTTAAAACCGTCTATAGAGCCGCCATGGCCAAAACCAGAATCTTCATAAAAAGGAACTTTAAATAAACCGTGACCAAAATGATCTATAGTAGTTTTCATTTGATCTAATGATGTACTTGTAATAAGTTTCTCTGAAGTTAAAAGTGAGTTTATAAAAACAGTTAAGTCTGAAACTGTAGAAACTATTGCGCCAGCACCGCTAGGAATACTTAAATGAGAATCATCTAATTTACTCCAAGATGAAACATATTGAAATGATGAGGCTTCATTATTTACTATTTCTATTTCCTTACCATAATACGTGTTTTTTAAACCCAAAGGTTCTGCAATCCTAGACTGTAAACTTTTTGCATAGTCTTGGCCTTCAATTTCTTCAATTATATAACTTAAAAGTACATAGTTGGTGTTGCTATATTCAGACTTATCGTTTGGATAAAAAGCAGGTTCTAAATTATAAATTAACTCTAATAAATCTTCGTGAGAAGTTTCATTATACATTAGATATGGAAAAGCAGGACTGGTCGTAAAATTGTAAATTCCACTTCTGTGATTTAAAAGTTCTTTTATTGTGATGTCTTCAGAATTTTCAATTTCAGGAAAATAAGAAGACAGCTTAGTGTCTAGTGATAATTTTCCTGCTTCAATAAGCTGAAAAATCATAGTGGCGGTAAAAGTTTTACTTATAGAGCCAATCCTAAACTTAGTGTCTAAATTATTTTTAACACTATCTTTTACAGAAGCATACCCAATGGCATTACTGTAAAGAGTATTGCTATTTTTTGCTACGTTAACAGCACCCATAAACTTGTTGTGTTTATCTAATAAGTTTAAATAGGCATCTGCTTTTGCAGTGTTAAAGTTATCTTGAGCACATAAAGAAATGCTTATACAAATAAAAAGAGTACAGCTAATTAAGAATTTCATGATGTTTAAATTAAGAAGGTTATTGCAATAAAAATTACAACTGCCACTTTGTGATTATTGTTTTGGCCACAGTTTCGTCTTTTATGCCTAATATAACATTTTGCCCAGAAGTATCATAATTGTTATACCATGTTAAAAGCATAGTTATGCTTGCGGGATAACGCTCTTGCCATTCTTTATATGTTTCAACATCTAATATTCGATCTGTAGTATTTTCAGGAACTGCAATAATCTTATCATCTTCTTCGCCTTCATCTACAATTCTTAATACAGCAATTGGGATAACACTTAATACAGTGCCTGTTTGCTTAGTGTCTGAAAGTACTATAATGTCTAGAGGATCACCGTCACCACCTTTTGTTTTGTCACTTAATGTGCCAGGTATGAAACCATAATTACCAAGGTATGGTAAAAACTTAATAAGCCTGTCTTTCCCGTTAATTTGATCTACCTTAAACTCTAGCAATTGTTTATTGTATTCAATTTTTTTAGTAGTACCTGCAGGAATTTCAATAACTGCAGTTATAAAGCCTTCTGAAGTATAGGTGTCAAGTTTGCTGAGGTCTTGTTTTTTACAGCCAAAAACTAATGTAGCTATACAAAAGCAAGAGAGTTTAAATAGTGTAGTACAGTTAAATGGCATAAAATAAAGTTTAGCTATTTACGGGTCTTTTGTGTTTCCAGCGTTTATGTGTCCATAAGTAATACTCTGGTTTTTCTCGTATTTGGTCTTCTAGAAAATTAAAGTAGGCGTCTGTTATTTTATAATTCTCAACACTTGAAGGTTCTGTAGTGATTGTTTTAAAGGTAGCTTCATAATGTCCTCTTTTTACCTTTTCGATATGTAAATATGAAACAGATAAATCTAAGCGTTTGGCCAAAACCTCAGATCCAACAAATACAGGTGTATTTATACCCATAAATTCTCTCCAATAATCTGTTTTGCCTCCTTTTGGTGCTTGGTCTGCAATCATCCCATAACTTGCTAAAACTCCTTTAGCCTTATTGCGCATCATTGTTTTAGGTGTTTCTAAGGTAGTAATGATGGTAGAGTCATACCTACTTCTTATTTCCTTAACTAGCTTATCAAAATACGGGTTCTTTATTTTCTTGTAAATTCCATAGGTCTTGTACTTAAAGTTGTAAAAGGCTGCAGAAAGTATCCACTCGTAACTCGCATAGTGAGCACACATTATGATACTTCCTTTATTTAAGTTTTCTAACTCTCTTAAGGCTTCAGGGTTGGTATATACAAAACGCTTTTTTAATTCTTTATCTGAGATTGAAAGTGTTTTAATCATCTCTAAAAACATATCGCACATATGTTTATAAAACCCTTTTCTAATCTTAGCTATTTCAGAATTTGTCTTATCAGGAAAAACACCTTTAAGGTTTGAGTCTACAACACCTCGTCTGTATCTTATGATGTAATACACAATAAAATAACAACAGTCTGAAACTCTATAAAACAACCAAAACGGAAGTTTGGACAACCCTAAAAGTAATGGGTAAATAAGTATAAAGGCTAGTCTTTGCATGTTAAAGATTTCGGCAAAAATAATGTATTTTTGAGTCTTAAATTACATATTTATGGGCGATATAGCCATAGTTACTATTATTATCATTGCAGCAAATGCATTAGTGTCTTATAAAGGCTTTAATGATTTTGAATTTTTCGAATCATACAAATTTAATATTGGTGCTATTAAGAGAGGCGAGAAGGTAAGAATGATTACTTCTGGGTTTTTGCACGCCAACGTGCCGCATCTTATTTTTAATATGATAACGTTATATTTTTTTGCCAATGTTGTAATTAATAGGTTAGGGACTTTTTCTTTTGTAATCATTTACCTCGTAAGTCTTGCTTTAGGTAGCTTATTGTCATACTATTTTCATAAGGATGAATACCATTATAGTGCTGTTGGCGCAAGTGGTGCAGTGTCTGGTGTAATTTATGCTTCTATATTATTATATCCAGAGATGAGCCTGTATTTCTTCTTTATTCCAATTCCTATTCCAGCTTATATTTTTGGTATTGGGTATTTACTATATTCTATTTATGGAATGAAAAAACAAGTAGGGAATATTGGTCATGATGCTCACTTTGGCGGCGCAGTAGGTGGTTATATCATGACATTAGCATTTGCGCCATGGGTTTTAAGCCAAAACTTATTAATGGTTGTGTTGCTAGCATTACCTATAGTTGTGCTTTACCTACTTCATCGAACAGGTAAAATATAGATTGTTTTATTTAAGTGCAGTTTAGTTGAGACTCTTGTAAGCTATAAATTGGTTCAGGTTTTTAACTTTGGTATCTTTATTGTAATTAACCAAAGAAAACAAAAACTATGAAACAGCTAACAGTATTATTAGCCTTAATTTTTACCACAACTATGATGACAGCACAACAAAATCCACAACCTACAATTTCTGTAAAAGGAGAAGGTGTAATTAATGTTGTACCAGATCACGTCATAGTAAAGGTTAGGGTAGAAGAAGAAGGAACATCTGCAGTTGATGTTAAAACAAAAACAGATGCTTCTGTAGATAATGTCATTAAATTTTTGAGAAAGCTTAAGATTGAAGATAAGAACATACAAACCAACTTTGTACGTTTAGATAAAAGCTACAACTACAACACCAAAGAATATAAGTATTCTTCAAACCAATCTATTAGTATAAAGATTGAAGACTTAGAGCAATACGATGCAACAATGAGTGGCTTATTGCAGTCTGGTATTAATAGAATAGATGGAATTGAATTTGGTGCAAAGAACTTAGAAAGCTTGCAGGTAGAAGCTCGTAAAAAAGCAATGCTTAATGCAAAAGATAAAGCAGAGCAGTATGCTAGTACATTAAACCAAACAATTGGTAAGGCAATAAGTATTTCTGAACAGGGAACAGCTAATCCTATAGTTCCTAAAGTAAGAATGATGGCTATGGAGTCTGACTTTGCAGGAAGTGAACCTCAAGAAACTTTAGCTAAAGGAGAAATTGCAATTAAGATTGATGTTAATGTAGTTTTTGCACTTAACTAATATTTAAATTGTCGCAAATAAAAACGCCTAAGTTTAAAACTTAGGCGTTTTTTTATTTTGATAACTATCAATCGTAAGTGTTTAATTTAAAAGCTCTGCCATTTTATCTTCAAGGTCTTTGCCTCTTAAATTTTTTGCGATAATTACGCCGTTTTCATCTAATATAAATGTAGCTGGAATAGATCTTACACCGTATTGTTGTGCTATTGGTTCTTGCCAAAACTGTAAGTTAGAAACATGTTGCCAAGTAAGGTTATCATCTTCAATAGCTTTTAACCAACGCTCTTTTTGAGTGCTTTTATCTAAAGAGATTCCAACAATATTTAAACCTTTATTGTGATATTTTTCATACACTCTTACAACATTAGGATTTTCAATTCTACAAGGTTTACACCAAGATGCCCAGAAATCTAATATGGTAACTTTGCCCAACGCATCTTTTAAAGAAAGCGTTTCTCCATTTGGAGTAGGACCAGAAAAATCTGGAGCTTTTGCACCTATATCTGTAGCGCTACGAGCAGATAACATTTTAGACAAATTCTTACCAAGGCTAGAGGTTTTAACTTCATCAGAAAGCTCATCGAACATCTCCTTAGCTTCAATACTCGAAATAGTTTTAAGGTTAGTTAAATCTGTAAGTGCCAAAACAGCAACTAAAGATGTTTTGTGTTCTTTAGCTACGTTTATTTTATAAAGCTTGTCATTTTCTATAATCTCTTCACGTTCCATTTTAATAGAAGAGATTGTAGCAGTATCTCCTTGAGACATAGCTTCTCTTGCTTTTTGAGTGCCTTCAGAAATACGTTTATTAGTCTCTGTTAAATGATTTAGGTAATCTTTGAAGACTTTATTTTGAGCACCACCTTTAATTACAGATTGGCGTAAACTGTCTTTATAAACAGTCATACTTATAGCTTCGTTTTCTGCTATAAATGGTAAGTTTATGCTAATACCTTCAATATTTAAGAAAGCAAGGTATTGTCTGTCTGTGTCTTGAGGGTCTAATTTAAATTTACCTTCAGCAATTACTGCAGAGTCAATTTTTGTAGTAGCATTATTTTCTTCTAAGTGGCTTATGTAAACTTTTTTGCCATTAAACGACTCATCTATAGTACCATTAACGGCATAGCCTGTATCTTTTTTACAGCTAAAGCATAATGCTATGGTTGCAATAAGTAGTATCTTTTTCATTTTGTGTAATTTTGCAAACAAAAATAAGGAGAAGACATCTATTTACAGAAGATTTACGTAAATCTTTATTTTTAAATGAATGTAGTTATAAACATTTGGTGTAATGCCAAGGGAATTAGAATATGAAACAGCAACTAGAAGAGTTTCCATTAGATATTAAGGTGAGCTTTCACAAAGTTATAGAGCAATACAAGTCTGAGATTGGCTCTGTAACTAGCAGTATTGCTAAAGCTAATATGGAGAATATACTTAAGTATGCCTCTTCATTCCCTAAGCTTACAGAAGGTATTAATGACTTAGAAGAGCTTACAAAACACCAAGCTGCTATTAAAATCCTATTGGATGATCTTTTTCCGTCTATCTTAACAGATAATGAGATTAAGGCTGCATCAATCCCATTTCACGATATTATCTTTAATGCTTCAAAACGTTTTAAAAGTATAATTAATAACGCAGGAGAAGACTTTCAGTTAGATGCAAGGAACTTTGATGAGAACTTATATTACATCTATGCCTGTATCATAATTATAAAGCAGTATTACAAATATCCTATTGATTTTTCTAGACCGCTTTATTATGATATACCCGATGAAGATGGATTAATGAGGCATTATCGCATCGCGATGAATGCAGATTTTATAGATATTGAACCAACAGATCGCTCTATAGATATTTCTAAAGATGATATAGAACTTCTTATTCAGAACTATAATGATATAGATCTTTGGAAATCTAAATTCCCTCCGAAAAGCTGGATTTTAAAAGGCTTTACAATTGTAAACCTTACAGATGTCACTATAGATGATGAAATTTCTAATCTAAAAACTACACTTCTAAGTCGTGAAAATAATTCAGACGAAGAGATGCAACGTTTTCAAAGTATCTTTAGATCTATTTTCGGACTAAGAGATTTAAGAGCAGGATTTACAGCTTTTAATAAAACAGATGAAACCTTATCATATTTAGAAGGCAAGTCTGCAAGAAGTTATATACTAGATTCAAAGAGTAATCAAGATTGTGGTACTGTACTTTGTGAGAGTTCATATAAAAACTTAGTAGAAGATAAGTCTTACTTTACAATTGTAGATGTAGATAAATATGCAGAAGCAACCGATCATAATTTACTTTCTAAAAACCTTCTAAAAAACAATATAAAGAGCTGTATTTTGGCTCCTATTGCTAAAAATGGTGAGCTCTTAGGGATATTAGAATTAGTGTCTGATAAACCATATGAGCTAAATAGCATTAATGCAATTAAGTTAGAAGACATCTTACCATATATTGTTACTGCGGTAGAGCGTAACAAAAGAGATTATGAAAACAGAATAAAAGCTGTTATACAAAATGAATGCACATCTATACATCCTAGCGTGCATTGGGTTTTTGAACAAGAAGCAAAACGATTTATTGAAGATTTAGATGATGATGGTATTGCATCTTTTAGAGATATAGCTTTTGAAGATGTGTATCCATTATACGGCCAAATTGATATCGTAGGATCTTCTGATGCTCGAAATGATGGCATTCAACGCGATTTAGATGAACAACTTAATGCAGTATTAGATATTTTAGAACTTGCGTGTTCTGAAGAAGAGCTGCCTATTTATGAGCAATTAAAATATAAGATTATAGAGGTTAAAGATGAATTGTCAGATTCTTTAAATGCCTCTACAGAGCAAAATATTTCTAATATGTTTAAGCACGAAATAAAACCGTTGTTTAAGCATCTTTCTAAACGCTCTAAGTCCTGTAAAGCTGCAATTTTAAAATATAGAACATCAATTAATCCAGATACAGGTTTATTTTATCATCATCGTAAGGATTATGATCTTACTGTGGAGCGTATAAATAAGAACTTAGCAAGATATATAGATAATAAGCAGTTAGATGCTCAAAAAATTTACCCTCATTATTTTGAACGCTATAAAACAGATGGTGTAGATCATAATATTTATATAGGAAACTCAATGACTCAAAAGAATAAGCCTTTTGATGAGCTTTACCTATCTAATCTTAGATTGTGGCAGCTAAGCACTATGTGTGAGATGGAAAACAGATTTTACCGTATACAGGAAAGTATGCCGTTACAGTTAGATGCTGCATCATTAATATTGGTATTCAGCAGTACGCTTTCCATACGATATAGGATGGATGAGAAGAAATTTGATATAGATGGTGCTTATAATGCACGCTATGAGATTATCAAAAAACGTATAGATAAAGCCTTTGTGAAAAACACAGAAGAGCGTGTAACTCAAAAAGGTAAAATAGCAATAGTATACACTCAAGATGCAGAGCAAAGAGAATACCTAAGCTATATTAAATTTTTACAGCGTAAAAAGTACCTTGGAGATCAAGTTGAAATCCTAGAATTAGAAGACGTGCAAGGTGTTGTTGGTTTAAAAGCTATACGAGTAAATGTTCTCTATACATCTTCAGATGATGAGTCTGACAATAAGAGCACAATAACCTATGAGGAGTTAATGCAACAGCTAGATTAACTAGATTAATACAGTCTATATAGACCAGAATGCAATAACAAAACTTATCACAGAAACAATAATACCTGTCATAAATATAGTATAGGTTAGTCTTAAAAGCCTATACTTTCTATTAAGAACAACACCCAATAAATACAAATCTTTTGTAAGAGACTCATAAACGTAATTTTTATCGTTTATAATCTCATTCATTGCCCATTGGTATTGGTCGTATGCCATTTTGTGAAAATTTCCAAAGAATAAAATGTTCACCTCTCGTTTCTTCACTTGTTCTTTTGTAAACTCTCCACTAGTGACATTTGGTCTTGTTGACATAATAGATAGTATGATTGAAGCTACACTAAATAAAACTAAAATAAGTGTAGGGATCATAAGATGTCTGTTAGTAACAGAATCTAATTTTGGAATTATGTTAGCAAGTGCTAAAGATATAATTATAGCATTTACAGAAAGTAATATGTTGGCTTTAGTGTCTGCAATATCACTTAGTTTTATATGGTTTCTTAGCGTTACTCTGTAAAGTGTTTGTATGCTTCGTTCAGGGCTTTCATTTTTGTATTTTGCCTTAAGCTGTGCTTTAGTTTCTTCTTTCCTTATTTTTTTAGCCTTCTTCTTTTTAGACTCTAATAAGTCTAGAAGGTTTTGGTCTTTTTGCTCCTTCCAGTTTTTAAGCGCATAATCTGTATGAAACTTATGCTGCTCTGTAAACATTTTTATGTTTTCATTAATCCACTCTGTAGGCGTGTAATTGGCAATACCTTGTAATTGTAGTTCTTGTCTTAAAAACTCGCTGGTTTCTTCAAAATAATCTTTAGCAAAGTGAGAAGCATCTGCATCCTTTAAAATAGACTCTAAATTATCTGAAGTTTCAAAGTCGAATTTAGTAGCTAAAATGAGTTTTTTAACTTTTTCAATAAGTTCACTGTCTGCATTATTTTCTTTTAAAAATTCTTCTGCAAACCTAGCGCTCTCTTCTTCATGACCATCTACTTTAACCACATAACCAGTATCATGCAGCCAAGCTGAAAGTAAAAGAGCTTCTTTGTCTTTAACATGAATTTCAGAGTGTTCAATAATTTCTTTTGTACTTTTAACGACTCTTAAAGTATGATTGTAGTTGTGATACAAAAAGGTATTAGGAAGTTTTTCCTTAAATAATTTAAGGACAAATTCATCGGCTTTTTGAACAAGTTCAGATGGTTTTTCAGCGACTTCAGACATAATTATAAGATAATTTATTGCCTGCAAATTACAAAAAAAAAAGAACGATAAAATTTATATGAAATACAATAAACTTCTCTGCCTAGCACTAGTGTTTACAATACTTTTAGGTTGTGCGCCATTTCAAACTACTTATAAAGAAGACGAGAAAACAAGCAATTGGGATTATCCTACACAAAAAGAAAAGGATAAATCCTTTTTTCTTATTGGAGATGCAGGTTATAGCCAGCCAGGCGGAACCTCTTTAGGCTTATTGGCATTTAAAACCTTTTTAGACTCTGTAAAATCTAAAGATAATTATGCAGTATTCTTAGGAGATAATATTTATCCTGCAGGAATGCCTCCTAAAGGAGATAAACTAAGATCACAATCAGAATACAGGTTAGATGCCCAATTAGATGCTGTTGAAAATTTTGATGGTAAAGTTATTTTCCTTCCAGGAAATCACGATTGGTATAATGAAGGATTAGAAGGATTAGAGCGTCAAGAAAAATACTTTGAAGAACGCCTAAAAGACAAAAAAGTATTTCACCCTACAGATGGTTGTGCTTTTGAAAGTTTTGAGATAGGAGATAACATACAGCTGCTAGTTTTAGATTCTCAATGGTATTTAGAAGATTGGGATAAGCATCCTACAATTAATGATAAGTGTCCTCAACTTAAATCTAGAGAAGCTGTGCTTTTAGAAATAGAAGGTGAGCTTAAAAAGAATAACGACAAAACTATAATCTTTGCCTTACACCATCCATTATATACAAATGGTGTTCACGGTGGCCAATATGCACCAGTAAAGCATTTGTATCCTAGCCAGAAAAAAATACCGTTACCAATATTGGGTTCTTTAGCTATGCAAATAAGAACTAGTGGTGGTGTGTCTAAACAAGATAGACAAAATGATAAGTATAAAGGATTGGTAAAGCGTTTAGCTACGCTTGCTCAAGATAACGACCGCGTTATTTTCGCATCTGGTCACGAACATAGTTTACAGTATATTATTAATGAAAATATTAAGCAAATAGTTTCAGGGTCTGGATCAAAGGCTTCTTATGCAGTATTAAGTAACGACGGATTGTTTTCTCATCCAGGACAAGGCTTTGTTGTTCTAGATGTTTTTAAGGACGGTTCTTCTTGGGCTAGTTTTTATGGCAGTGAAAAAGGTAAACCAGTATTACTGTATCAGAAAGAAGTTCATGAAGCTCCTAAAGATTTTGACGTATCAACACTGCCAGACACATTTAACCCAGTAACAAAAGCCTCTGTTTATAGGAGTGAAGATACAGATAGGTCTGACACGTATGAAAGTATATGGGGAGATCGTTACAGAGATGTTTATGGCGCAAACATAGATGTGCAAACTGTAAATTTAGATACACTTTATGGTGGGATGACTGTTGATAGAAAAGGTGGTGGTCACCAAACACGTTCTTTACGTTTAAAAACTAAAGACGGAAGAGATTTTAATATGCGTGCACTTAGGAAGAGTGCGGTACAGTTTTTACAAACCACGGCATTTAAAAACAGCTATATAGAAGAAGACTTTAAGAATACAATTGCAGAAGATATTTTATATGATTTTTATACGGCTGCACATCCATATGGGTTTATGGCAATACCAACATTGTCTGATGCAATAGGACTTTATCATACAAATCCAAAATTGTTTTATGTGCCTAAGCAAAAAGCTCTCGGTAAATACAATAATGAATATGGAGATGAAATCTATATGATTGTTGAACGTCCTGAAGAGAATCACGCCGATGTAGAAAGTTTTGGAAAGCCTAACGATATAGAGAGTACAGCAGATGTTTACGAACGTTTGCGTAGAGATGAAAAATATAAGATAGACGAGCCTGCTTACATTAAGGCAAGAATTTTTGATATGCTAGTTGGAGATTGGGACAGGCACCAAGACCAATGGCGTTGGAGTGAGTTTGAAAAAGAAGATGGTACACATGTGTTCCAACCTATTCCTAGAGATAGAGATCAAGTATTTTCAAATTTTGATGGCGCATTCTTTTCAACATTAAGAGGCTTAATAGGCTTTACAAATCAATTTGCTGAGTACGGAGAAAATGTAGATAATGTAAAGTGGTTTAACTCTGCGGCTGTAGGTTTAGACCGTTCTTTAATTCAAAATAAAGGAAAAGAAGAGTGGCTTGCACAAGCAAGATATATTAAAGAAAATATTACAGATGAGGTTATTGAAGAGGCTTTTTCTAAAATGCCTGTAGAAGCACAAGAGCTTACTAAGGAAAGTCTTGTTAAAAAGATGAAGGGCAGAAGAGATAACATTGTAAATATTACAGAACGTTATTACAACTATGTATCTCAATTAGCTATCATTACTGCTACAGATAAAGATGACTATATAGATATTACACGTTTAGAAGATGGTAAAACTCGTGTTAAGATTACCCGTAACAAAGATGGTGAGAGAGCAGATGTTGTAAGTGATAAAACATACAGCAAAGACGAAACAAAAGAATTGTGGATTTATGGTTTAGATGATGATGATGTCTTTACGGTTACCGGAGATGGAAACAGACCAATTTTTACCAGAATAATTGGAGGTCAGAATAATGACATTTATGATATTCAAGAAGGTAAACGTATTAAAGTTTATGATTATAAGTCTAAGCCTAATACAGTAAAAGAAAAAGGTGGCGCTAATTTTAGCTTCTCAGATAATTACGAAGTAAACAACTATAACAAGGATAAGAAGATTGTAAGACAAAATGTACTGTTACCAGGATTCGGGTTTAATCCAGATGATGGGTTTAGGTTAGGCTTACAAAATATTTATACCATAAACTCTTTTAGAAGAAATCCATTCACGCAACAGCATACTATATCTGGAGGCTTTTATTTTGCAACAAGTGGTTTTGATGTAAAGTATACTGGTGAGTTTGCAAATGTGTTAGGAAACTTCAACCTTTTTGTTGGAGGAGAGTTTACTAGTGAGAATTTCTCTGAAAACTTCTTTGGCTTCGGAAACGAAACTGTAAATAATGACGATGATCTTTCAATGGATTATAACCGTGTGAAAATTGGTAAATTAATTGGTAAAGTTGGAGCCATAAAAAGAGGAGATTTTGGTAGTACATTAAAATATACTGCCTCAATTGAAGGTATTGAAATTGAAGATACTGCAAACAGATTTGTAACAGACCAGTTTATACCTGCAGGTGCTAGTTTTTATGATAGAGAGTTTTTCTTAGGAGCAGAAGCAATGTTTCGTTATGAGAGTTATGACAACACATTAAACCCAACAAGAGGTATGAAGTTTGAATTGTCCGGAGGTGGTAAGTATAGCTTAGAAGATGAAAATGCCTATGCATATATAAAACCTTACCTAGGCTTTTTTAATGCGCTTACAAACAATCGTAAATTAGTATTGAAGACAAAAGCACAAGGACAAGTAAACTTAGGTGATGAGTTTGAGTTTTATCAAGCAGCACATTCTGGAGGAAACACTGGAAACAGAGCGTATAGAACACAGCGTTTTTCTGGTGAATCTGCACTTACTTTTGGTGGAGATTTACGTTATAGCTTTGACCAATTTAAAACTAGCTTCTTGCCATTTCAAATTGGGATATTTACTGGTATAGATACTGGTAGAGTATGGTTTGATGGTGAGGATAGTGACAAGTGGCACTCAAGTTATGGTGGTGGTTTCTGGGTAAATAGCGCAGATGCCATTAACGGTACATTTAACCTGTTTACAGGAGAAGATGGACTAAGATTTTCGTTTGGCTTTGGATTTAAATTTTAAGCTACTCTAAAGTGAATTCATAAAGATTACCGCCAGTTTTTTTACGGCGTTCATCTGTTATATAAAGGGTGTTATCTTCTTTAAAGGTAACACCTTCTTTTTGGCTTGTATGTTCTAAATCTATTGTTTTAATTGTACCATTAAAGAAATCGTCGCCTTTAAAACCTGTGATCACAAATAGTTTATTGTAAGTTAACAGCACAAGTGTTTTATTATCCTTGCTAATAGTAGCACTAGTTATAAAACAATCTTCTGGATCATTACAAGTAGAATAAGATGCAATGAGTTTAGCTTTAAAATCTCCTTTTTTAGCTGGCACTTTATATACTTTAGTAACGCCATTAAAATCTTTAGATCGGTTTTTCGTGAAGATGTAAAAGTAGTCACCAAGCTTAATAAAGGCTTCAGCATCAAAATTACGTTCAGTTTTCTTAGGAGGAAATTCCTTCTGGTCTTCAAAATAAAACTCTGTTTGTTGGGCTTCAAGATGTGTATCTTCTGCAGTACTTATTCCGGACACTGTGTATATTGATAGAGTTTTACGATCGTTCTTATTGTTTCCAAAGTTTCCAATATATAAAGCACCAGAAGCATCTGTAGCTAAATCTTCCCAATCTATATTTTCAGCATTATCTAAAACTATTTCTCGCTCTATACTACCGTTAGTATTATAACCAAATAGCACATTAGTATTTCCAGAATCGTTAATCATCCAGATGAGGTTACTGCCTTCAATAACAGATACGCCACTAACCTCGATCATCAAGTCTGAAAGATGATGTAGCTTTTTGAGTTTGCCATACTCTTGAGCGTAGGTTTGTTGTGAAAGTATTGCGATAAATAATATATAAAGCAGTCTCATAATTTAAGGTATAAAAAAACCGAAGTATGTAAAATACTTCGGTTTGTAATTAAGTCTAAAACAGTTACTCTTTGTTTGAAATAGTTAATGTTTCAGATCTAAATTTATTTTTTCCAAAGTCCAAAGTTCTAATTGGGAAAGGAATGTTAATATCGTTAGCATCATAAAGCCTTTTAATTTCTAGGATGGCTTTGTTTTGCGCAACAAGATTGTCCCTATTCTTAGTAACATCTACCCAGAATCTTAAGACAAAGTTAATTGAGCTGTCTCCAAATTCTTGATAAAAGAATTCTACTTCTTCACCAGGTTTTTGAGGGAACACTTTTTCAATTAATTCAATAGTCATATCTCTTACACTATCTAAATCACTTTCATAACCAACACCACAATTTACAAAGACACGAGATCTTGGTGTTTGTGAAAAGTTCTTAAAAGGTTCATCGATAATTTTTGAGTTAGGAATCATAACTAAATTATTGTCTGATCCTTTAACTATTATACTTCGTAAGTTAATATCTACAACAGATCCCGCAAAGCCATTAGTCTCAACCCAATCTCCTAATTGTATATTTGGTAAAAAACTAAGGATGACACCCGAAAAGGTATTGTTTAATGTGCCTTGTAAGGCTAAACCAATTGCTAAACCTACAACACCAGCACCAGCTAAAACAGAAGTAAGCACTTTATCTAAGTTTAATAAGCCTAGCGCAAAGAAAAACCCAACAAGAATTACTAGAGCTTTTATAACACGTACGGTCATAGAGCGTATAGAGTCTTGTTTTACGCGCTTTAAAATTACTTTATTAAAAAGCTTACCAATATACTTACTGGCAATTATAAATAAAATAAAAACTACTATAGCTAATACAATATTTGGTAGGTTGGTTATAAAAGAATCTAACCAACGCCCAAGTTTTCCTAAGATTAACTCTCCGGCATTGTTCCAGCTAAAAGGTTCATTATTAACTATGGCCTCTTCGGCAGTTTTGGTGGTGTCGTCTTGTAGAAATATCATAATTATGCTGTTGGGTGTGTGTCGTTAGTTTTCATTCGCCAAGCATCTAACATCCAACTTGTCTTTTCTAACTCACCTATGTAAGCACCTAGTAAATCTATGGTACCCTCATCACCATTGTCGTCTGCAACATTTACAGTTTTACGCATTTGCTTAATAATCTTACCGTGGTCATCAAGTAAAATATCTATCATTTTGGTATCAGACAATTTACTTTCAGATTCCTTTAAATTACTATGCTTTAAATAGTCGGAATAGTTACTTACTGGTTGATACCTAAGCGTTAAGATGCGCTCAGCAATTTCGTCAACTTTCATTTTAGCATCATCATACATCACTTCAAACTTTTCGTGAAGATCAAAGAAATTTTTTCCAACAATATTCCAGTGAAAATTTCTTAGTTTTTGATAGTATAAATGATAATCGGCTAACAGAATGTTAAGCTCGTTAACTGTATTCTGTGTTTTCTCTTTATCAAGATTGAGATAGTTCATAGTTTTTATTTATTGTTCTGTATTGTTTCTATTCAAAAATACAATGATAAATAGGGAATAGCAACTATTGAATTTGGTTTAATATAACTTTAACGTCTAAGGAATTATCTTCTAATTTAAACAAAAAAATAATACAAATGGCTTTTGTTCTTAGCTATACACTGCTACTGCCATTTGAAATTATATATTTGTACTCTTAATTTTTTTAAGAATCAATTTTTAAGATTATTTACATATTTCTATGAAATCTATTTCTCATATCTGTTGTATTGGTGCTGGCTATGTTGGAGGACCAACAATGTCTGTTATTGCACAAAAATGTCCACATATAACAGTAACTGTTGTTGATATTAATGAAAAGCGTATTGCTGCTTGGAATGATAAAAATTTTGATAATCTTCCTATATATGAGCCAGGCTTAGCAGATGTTGTAAAAGAGGCTAGAGGTAGAAATTTATTTTTTACTACAGAAGTTGATGCTGCTATTGATAAAGCAGATATGATTTTTATTTCTGTAAATACACCTACCAAAACTTATGGTAAGGGTAAAGGTATGGCTGCAGATTTAAAGTATATTGAACTTTGTGCAAGGCAAATTGCAAGAGTTTCTACTACAGATAAAATAATTGTTGAAAAATCTACACTACCAGTAAGAACTGCTGAAACACTTACTAGTATTTTGCATAATACCGGTAATGGTGTTCACTTCGAAATATTATCTAACCCAGAGTTTTTAGCAGAAGGTACTGCCGTACAAGATTTATTAAATCCAGATAGAATTTTAATTGGTGGTGATACTACTCCAGAAGGTCAAGAAGCAAAAGATGCATTAACTAGCGTCTACGCCAATTGGATAGATAGAGATCGTATTTTACAGACCAACGTTTGGTCTTCAGAACTTTCTAAACTAACTGCAAATGCCTTTTTAGCACAGCGTGTATCTTCCATAAATTCAATTAGTGAGTTGTGTGAAGAAACAGGAGCAGATGTTAATGAGGTAGCTAGAGCTATTGGTACAGATAGTAGAGTAGGTTCTAAATTTCTAAAAGCATCAGTTGGTTTTGGAGGTTCTTGTTTTCAGAAAGACATCTTAAACCTTGTTTATATTGCAAAATCTTATGGTTTAGATAAGGTTGCAGATTATTGGGAACAGGTAATTATTATGAACGACCATCAAAAAAAGCGTTTTGCAGAGAAGATGATTGCTTCTATGTATAATACTGTTGCAGGTAAAAAAATTGTTCTTTTTGGTTGGGCTTTTAAAAAGGATACTAATGATACAAGGGAATCTGCTGCAATATATGTAACAGATTATCTTTTAGATGAGCAGGCAGAAATAATTGTTTATGATCCTAAAGTTAAAGAAGAACAAATTTACGCAGATCTAGATTATCTTAACACAAGATCTGAAGAAGAAAATAGAAGACTAGTTACTGTTGTTAGTTCTCCAGAAGAAGCTACAAAAGATGCGCACGCCGTAGCTGTATTAACAGAATGGGATGAGTTTACAACTTACAACTGGGAAACTATTTACAACAATATGCTTAAACCAGCTTTCTTATTTGATGGGCGTAAAATATTAGACTCTTCTGCAATGAAAGAAATAGGGTTTAAACATTTTGCGATAGGCGAATAGTTTTAAAATTCACTTAAATTTTTTCGCAGACCAAGACTACTTTATCAGATTGGTTTTGCGTTGTGAAAAATAAATAGGTTGTGCCACCATCTTTAATTTGAAGCGCAGATTTTAGCTGCGATACTGTAAGCGGAAAATTACGCGTTGTAATATTAGCTTTTGTGTTTTTAAAAACTCGCTTCAATGATTTCTTGTGAAAAGGAAGAGTTTCAAGAATTTTAAATCGCCTTCCCGAGAAACCTATCAATCGTTCAGAAGTGTATAAGTGGCTGTTTTGATGAAGTTTAAAAAGGGCGTATTGTTCACTTATGGTGTTAAATAACCCAGATTTCATAAGTGCAGAATTTGGTTCATAAAGATAGCTCAAGGCTTTACTGTAATTAACTCGCGCTAATGACTCATAGGTTAGCTTGGCCTTAAATTCTTCTTTATAATCAGCTTTAAAATTTACTGTTATAATCTCTGTAGGTGAGCTGTGTTCTTGATCTATAATCCAGAGTAACTCTTTTACATCATTGTTAATAGCTACAATATGTATTTCTGAGACAAACTTAAGCTCTCTTAATCCTGCAGTTATATCTAAAAGTGGTGAGGTTTTTAAAAGAATACGCTTCCCTTTTTCCAGTAATACATCTAGATGTTTAGGGATGTTTGGTTCGCAATCACTTAGTTTAAATACTTTACCGCCAGTATCGTCACGCCTAGAAGGGTCACTGTAAATCCAATCAAATTTAGTTGATTCCTGTTTAAGAATACTTATGCCATCACCTACTTTATATGTTATATTATGAGCTCCTAAAACGTTACTGTTATGAGCGGCTAATGCACTTAGGCTTTCATTGAGTTCACAATGTGTTACAGTATCAAAAACTTTCGAGAAATAATAATCATCTATTCCCAAACCTCCAGTAATATCAATAATGGTTTTTCCGGAAATTAAAGATGCTTTATAACGTGCCGTTTTAGAAGACGAGGTTTGCTCTATGTTAACTTTTGGAGGAAATAAAATGCCTTCTGTATTATACCATAAAGGAAGCTTGTCTTTGCTTTTTAATAAACCTGTATGCTGCTGTGCCAGTTCTTGAGCCGTTATGTTTTTAAATGGGCTACCCTTTAAAACAATATTTGCTGCAGATAAAGAGGCGTTGTCTTTTAAATAATTAACAACTTCAGCATTTAATAAGGCTAAATTTATATAAGACAATACTAAAGGTTTCTGGTAAGGTTTCTAACAATTTTATACTCACCCAAAGATTCTTTTGCAATTACTTTTAAGGCTGTATAAGCTGGTACAGCTACTACCATTCCTAGTACTCCAAACACCAAACCTGCTATAAGTATAACTAAGAATATTTCAAGAGGATGTGAGCGTACACTCTTACCAAAAATTAATGGCTGAAATATAAAGTTATCTAGTATTTGACACGCAATATACAACGACCCAACTTTAATTAATTTAGGTAGAATTATAGCTGAAAAATTAGATCCTAAATTGCTTGAGATAACAAACATCATCATTAAAACTCCAGCAATAGTTGGTCCTAAATACGGGATTAAATTAAGGAAAGCACAGATAAATGCAATTGCAATAGCGTTATCTATACCAAAGGACATAAGTATAATGGCATATAATAGAAACAATATCGTTATTTGAAACGTTAATCCTACAAAGTATCTAGAAAGTAATATCTTAATAGTATGAAACACGCGTTTAAAACGATCTTCATCTCCTCTGTTAGAAAATGCCAAAACACTGTTTAATAGTAGTTTGCTGTCCTTTAATAAGAAGAAGGAAATAAAAATAATTGAGAACAACCCAATTAATCCTGAGCCTAAACTACCAAAGACATTATTTAAAAACTTAGGGACAGATGTGATTTCAAAATTCTTGACAAAATCAGACTGTTTAAAGCCTTCAACAATGTTTATTTGATTTACCCCTAAGAACTCATTAATTTGTCGGTTTAAGTCATTTAAATCTGTTCTAAACGCATCTATGTCTATTTGGCTAAGATTTTGGCTCTGCTCCACAATTATGGGAACAAATAACAAGATAAGACCAATAAATATGCTGAGGAATATGACGAGTACAATGATAACTGCCACAAGGTTTGGCAATTTTAATTTGTGCCTCATAAATAAGACTGCTGGTCTTCCTATTAATGAAAGGACAGCGGCAATACCTATATAAATAATAACCGATTGTATTTCCCACAAAAAGAAAAGTAGTATTAAGATACCAAGAATAATACCTAAGGCCTTTAATATCCCGTAAGAAATAGTTTTGTAAGTCATTGCGTACAAAGATATTTTAAAATTAAAGCTTTGGTGTTAAGGTTTTGGTAATTTGAAATAATGCAATACCAGTTGCCTGCGCAACATTCATACTACTGTTTTTACCAAACATGGTTATATGTGTAGCAAAATCACAATGCTTAAGAAGTTGCTCAGAAACACCTTTACGTTCAGAACCTATAATTAAAATAAGTTTGCTTTCTGATGATAATGGTATAGCATCGATAGGTTTGCTGGAGTCTGTTATTTCTAGAGCTATTGTTGTATATCCATCAGATTTTAGAGAGGTTATATAGCTACTAATGTCATCAATACGTTCAGAAGGCACAGTTGTATTGGTAGTTCTAGCGGTTCGTTTAAAGCGGGAACTATTCATGTCAATATCACAGCGATATTGTACAATTTTGGTTATTCCAAAAGCATCTGCTAGCCTAAAAATACTTCCAAGATTTGCAGGACTTGTAAGTTGATCTAAAACAAGAACAATAGGAAATTGTGTGTTCGGAAATTCGGTTTGGTGATGTGTAAGTTGGCTCAATGTTCAAAAGCGTATTTAATAATATTGGCGCCCATTTGTAATGCTTTAAGCCTAACAGACTCTGGGTCGTTATGTATTTCAGGATTTTCCCAACCATCGCCAAGGTCACTTTCAAACGTAAATAAAAGTACCAATCTGTCTTCGTGATATATTCCAAACGCTTGCGGCCTTAAGCCATCATGTTCGTGAATTTTTGGCAAGCCATTAGGAAATGGATATGCTATTGAAAAAATAGGATGATTTGCTGGTAACTCTTGCAACTCCTTATTTGGAAATACCTTTACCAACTCTTTACGTATAAACTCGTTCATACCGTAATTATCGTCTATATGCAGGAAGCCTCCACTTATAAGATAGTTTCTTAAGTTGTCTGCATCTTCTTCAGAAAAGTAAACATTACCATGTCCTGTCATATGAAGGAAAGGGTATTGAAAAATATCAATACTGCCAGTATCTACCACATTGGGTTTTTCGGAGATAGATGTGTTTATCTGTGCATTGCAAAACGCAATGAGATTAGGCAATCCTGTTGGGTTTCCGTACCAATCTCCACCGCCACCATATTTTAGGGTAGCAATGTCTTGTGCATTACAAAACCCAAGTGTGAGTAGGGCAATAAGTGTAAGTTTTAGGCATTTCATCGTCTAAAAGTAACAAAGAAATTAGTTATGAAAAAGATATTGTTCACAATACTTTTGGCAATAGGTATTGTTCTCGCATTTCAGTTTACAACTACAGAAGTTTCAGAAGAAAATCCGACGTCCAACACGCGTACAGACCAAGTTATATTATTGGAGCTATTTACATCTCAGGGCTGTTCGAGCTGTCCTTCAGCAGATAGGTTATTAGATAAAACTTTAGCAAATCATAAGAATGTAATAGGGTTGTCTTATCACGTAGATTATTGGAATTATATAGGTTGGAAAGATCCGTTTAGTTCTAAAGTTTACTCTAACTACCAACGTGCCTATGGAAGCAAGTTTAAGTCTTCTTCAATTTACACGCCTCAATTGGTTGTTAATGGTAGTTCACATTTTACAGGAAGTGATGCTTTAAAATTAAATAGAAAACTTAATGAGGAAAGTAATTATGTTTCAAATGCCATCACATTTAAATCTGTTGAAAGCGTAAATGGCAGTATTAATTTATTATTAGAAACTGAGGCTCTAGCAGAATTATTAACGGTTGTGTTAGTAATTAAAGAACGTGAAACTAAAATACCAAGAGGAGAAAACCGTGATAGAACGCTATTAAACACAAATATCGTGGTGGCAAGAGAAGTAATCTCTAATTCTAAAAATGCTTCAGTAGCCTTAAAGATCCCTGAAATTGTTACTGAAGAAGATGAGGTGATGTTAATTGCTTTTTCTCAAGATAAAGACCTGCGTGTTAATGCAGCTTCACAATACGAGCTTTAATCGGTAAACTTTAGGTTGGCTATGGTTGTTGCAACAATTCCTGCAGTCTCTGTGCGTAACCTTGTGTTTCCTAAAGTTACGGGCAACCAATTATAATCTAACGCTTGCTGTATTTCTTCTAAAGAAAAATCGCCTTCTGGACCTATAAGAATTGTAAGACGGTTTGAAGTAATTTCATTTTGCATTGGCAATCGTTTCTTATCGTCTTCGCAGTGTGCTACAAACTTTTGGCCTTCAAAATTCTGGCCAATGACTTCTGAAAATGGAGTAAGTGCATTTAATTTTGGTAGGTGAAACTGTAAAGATTGCTTCATTGCACTTTGTAAGACACGCTCAAATCTATCAGTCTTAATAGTCTTTCGTTCGCTATGGTCACAAAGAATTGGCGTTATTTCTGAAATGCCTATTTCGGTAGCTTTCTCTAAGAACCATTCCATACGATCGTTCATTTTAGTAGGCGCTATTAAAACGTGTAAATACAGTTGTTGTGGTTCCTGATATTTTTTCTCTGTAATTACACCAACACATTTATTATGGTTATCACTAATGATTTCTACAGTAAACAACCATCCTTTGCCATTGGTTACATGTAGAGTATCTCCAGCTTTTTTGCGCAGAACTTTTACAATGTGTTTACTTTCATCTCTTTCAAAATGAACGTTTATGCTTTTGTTATCTATATGTTCTTGATAAAATAGCTGCATTATATGGCTAATCTCGCTTTTGCAACCACTGTAATGTCTGCAAAATCTTGTTTTAAATATTTATGATATCCAGTAATGGCTATCATTCCGGCATTATCTGTGGTATATTCAAACTTCGGAACATACGTTGTCCAACCTAACGTATGTTCTGCTTGCTTTAGGGCATCTCTAATGCCAGAATTTGCAGAAACACCACCACCAATTGCAACTTGTGTAATACCAGTGTCTTTAACAGCTTTTTTAAGCTTAGCCATTAATATGCTAATGATGGTAAATTGTATAGAGGCACAAATATCTGCTAGGTTCTCTTCAATAAAATTTGGGTTTTCTTTTACCTTCTTTTGTATAAAATAGAGAATGGCAGTTTTTAGGCCACTAAAGCTAAAGTCTAATCCACCAACTTTGGGTTTCGAAAAAGGGAATGCTTTAGGATTGCCCTGTTTTGCAAGTTTGTCTATTTCTGGACCTGCAGGATATTTTAAACCAAGAAGTTTTCCACTTTTATCAAAAGCTTCGCCTACAGCATCATCAAGTGTTTGGCCTATAACATCCATATCAAAATAATCATTAACCTTTACAATTTGAGTATGACCTCCACTTATGGTCATGGCCAAAAAAGGAAATGTTGGTAAGGTATAGCCATCTTCTTCTATAAAATGCGCTAAAATATGACCTTGCATATGGTTAACATCTAATAGCGGAATATTTAATCCCATTGCTAAAGACTTTGCGAATGAGACACCTACCAAAAGTGACCCCATTAAACCAGGACCTTTGGTAAACGCAATACCGTGCAAATCTTCTTTTGTTATTCCTGCTTGTTCTAAAGCTTGATGAACAACAGGAACAATATGTTGTTGGTGTGCTCTAGAAGCAAGTTCTGGTACAACACCACCATATTTAATATGTATTTGCTGTGTGGCTACAACGTTGCTTAAAATCTCTCCGTTGCAAATCACAGCTGCTGCAGTATCGTCACAAGACGACTCAATGCCAAGAATGTATATTTTTTGTGAACTCATTAAAGAATTAGGGCATAAAAATTGTATAATTTTGAGCAAAGTTACAATATAAGCTCGCCTATTAAAAAGTTTTGGAACATACTAAAGAAAACCATAGTAGCCATCTTGCTGCTTTTTATCATTTTGGTGGTTTTATTTTCCATTCCTTGGGTACAAACTACTGTGGCTAAAAAGCTGGCAAACAGTATTAATGATACGTATAACACCAATATACAAATAGATAAAGTAAGCATTACATATTTTGGTGATGTTAAATTAGAAAAAGCGTTTGTCGAGGATCATCATCAAGATACTTTAATTTATGTGAATGAATTAAAAACATCGATTCTAAGCTTATCGGGGCTTTTGGACAATCATTCTACGTTAGGAAATTCATCAATAGATAGTTTAACCTTTAGAATGAAACGTTATAAGGGTGAAGAGTTAGATAATTTTGCAGTGTTTCTTCAAAAATTTGAACCAGAACAACCTAAACCAAGTTCAGATTTTTACCTTTCTGTAAGCCATATAGATGTAACAAACAGTAAATACAGCTTTGAGGATGAAAATATTTCAGATCCTAGAGCCTTATTTTTAAATGATGTAGATATAAATGCAGATAATCTTGTTGTAAATAATAAGAACGTAAGTGTTAGTATTAACACATTGGACTTTCTAGAAGAACGAGGCTTAACTATTAAAAACCTTAATGGAGACTTTACATATTCTCCGACCCAAATGGGTTTTGAAGAACTGAGAATTGTTACAGAAGACTCAGATATAAAAGGCACACTTTATTTTAACTATACTATTGAAGATCTTTCAGACTTTGTAAATAAAGTTAAATGGGATTTCACCTTGGAGGAAAGCGTCATAAATACAAACGATCTAAAGCCATTTTATAATGAGTTTGGAAATAACGTTCAGTTTGTAATGGCTTCCAATATGCAAGGAACCCTAAATGACTTCGAGCTTACAAATCTTGAGTTACAAGGAATGAACCGTAGCGAGATTTACGGTGATATAAGAATAAGAGATGCTGTAACCAATCCTGAAGATTTAATTATTAATGGTACGTTAAGCAACCTTTCAACAAATTACTATGACCTTGTATCTCTATTGCCAAATATTCTAAAACCTAATTTACCAGAGAGTCTAAAAGAACTAGGAAACGTAAGGCTAACAGGTACGGCAAGAGTAACACCAACAACAGTAACAACTAAAGCAGATTTATTTTCTCAACTAGGAACAGCTAAAGTTGATATTGACCTTGCCAGGCTTAACGATTCTGAAAATGCCACTTATAAAGGAAACTTAAACTTTAAAGATTTTAATGTAGGGCGTTTGGCAAAGACCACTAATTTAGGAACAACCACATTTAATCTAGATGTAGATGGTAAAGGCTTTACTACAGAAAGTTTAAATACCAATGTAAAGGGAACCATTACAAAGCTAAAGTTTAATAATTACACCTATAAAAATATAAAGGTTTTAGGAACGTTAAGAAACCCTGTTTTTAATGGAAACTTACTTATTGATGATCCTAATCTTCAAATGGAGTTTAATGGTTTGGCAGATGTTTCAAAAGATATAAATATTTATGATTTTGAAGCTTCTGTAAGAAATGCAGATCTTAATGCACTAAACTTTGTACGCAGAGACAGTATTTCCAATTTTCAGGGTGATGTCTTTATGAGGATGAAGGGTACAACCATTAACGACGCCTTTGGAACCATCTCACTATCTAATGCTACCTACGAAAATCAGAATGATATTTATGCATTCGAAGATTTAAGAATTCAATCCAGTTTTGATAATGGTGTAAGAACAATAGATATAAACTCTCCAGATGTTATAAACGGAAAAGTGGTAGGAGTTTTTGCTGTTGAAGAGGTGCCAGCTTTGTTTGAAAATGCGGTAGGTAGTTTGTATACCAACTATAAGCCAAATACCATAACGACTAATCAATTCTTGGAATTCGATTTTGATATTTACAACAAAATTGTTGAGGTATTTTATCCTGAAATAAATTTTGGTCCAGAAACCTTTATTCGTGGTAGAGTAGAGAGTGATGAAAGTGAATTTAAGCTCACCTTTAGGTCTCCTTTAATTGAAGCATTTGGTAACCGAGTAGAAAAAGTAAACATTCAAGTAGATAATAAAAACCCGTTATTTAATACCTATGTCGAAGCAGATAGCATAAGCACAGACTATTACAATGTATCAGAATTCAATTTAATTAATGTAACCTTAAAGGACACGTTATTTATACGCTCCGAAATTGTTGGCGGTAAATCTAATGATGATGCATTTAACCTAAATTTATACCATACCATAAATGAAAATGGAAACTCTGTTTTGGGTATTCAAAAATCTGATGTTAAGTTTAAAGAGAAGGTTTGGTATTTAAATGCCCAAGAAAATAAATCGAATAAAATAATCTTTGAGAATAACTTTAAAGATCTCAAAATAGACTCTTTAGTATTAAGTCATCAAAGTGAAGAAATAAGGCTTGCAGGACAAATGCGAGATAGTACCTATAAAGATTTCAATATTGCGTTTAAAGATGTAGATCTAGGTAAAATCACACCAGATATAGACAGCTTAGCACTAGCCGGAAATGTAAATGGTACCTTAAACTTTAAAGAAGAAGATGGCGCGTATTATCCAAAATCAGAATTAACAATTGATGCACTTTCTATTAATAAAGGAAAGCTAGGCGATTTATCCATAGATATTGATGGTAACGAAGATTTGTCACAATATGCTATAAATGCCTTGTTGCGGGATGATGGTTTCGATTCCTTTTCTGCAGTGGGAACTATAGATGTTGTAGGAGAAGAACCTACCATAAATATGGATGTAGAGATGAAACAGCTAGACATCTCTGTATTCAGCCCATTAGGAGGTATTGTTATTAGTGATTTAAGAGGTATAGCAGATGGAAGGGCAAAAGTTACGGGTAATTATAAAAATCCAGATATAGACGGTAAAATTATATTAGATAAAGGTGGCTTGCTTGTGCCATATCTAAATACAGATTTCGATTTTAAAGAGAAAGCAATAATTACGCTTACCAAACAGCAATTTAAATTTAATCAAGTAAAAATTGAAGATACTGAGTATAAAACTCAAGGACAATTAAATGGTATTATCTCTCATAAAAGTTTTAGTGACTGGTATTTAGACTTGGGTATACGAGGTAACCAATTGTTGGTCTTAAATACAGATTATCAGGAAGATGCATTATACTATGGTACAGCATTTATAGATGGTGAAGCTACCATCGTAGGGCCAACAGATGAGTTGGTGATAGATGTTATTGCAGAAACAGAACCTGGTACAATATTTAAAATACCATTAAGTGATACAGAAAGTATAGGAGACAACTCATTTATTCACTTTTTAAGTCCAGAAGAAAAAGAAGCACGCTTAGCAGGAGAAGAAGTTATTTTTGAAGAGGTAAAAGGACTCTCTATAAACTTTGATTTAGATATAGATAAAGATGCTGAAGTTGAAATTGTTGTAGACCAAGTTAGTGGTAGCACATTAAAAGGAAAAGGTGCAGGAACACTACTCATTGAAATAGACACCAATGGTAAGTTTAATATGTGGGGAGATTTTGTTGCCTATGAAGGGGTTTATAATTTTAAATATGGCGGATTAGTACAAAAGCAATTCGAGGTGGTTTCAGGAGGAAGTATAAACTGGGATGGTAGCCCTACTAGAGCTCAGTTAGATGTGCAAGCAGTGTATAAAGTACAGGCAAACCCTTCAATAATTCTCGAAAATCCTTCTATAAACAGAAAGATTCCGGTTGAGGTGGTTATTTCGCTTAATGGAGAAATTGTTCAACCAGACATTAGTTTTGATATTAATTATCCAAACGTTAGCTCAGTTGTAAGATCAGAGTTAGATTATTTAATAGATGATAGAGCAAGTAGAGAGTTGCAAGCCTTGTCTCTAGTAACGCAAGGAACTTTTTATAGTGAATTTGCATTAGGTAATAATATTGTATCAGGAACACTGGCAGAGCGTGCTTCTAGTTTGGTGAATGATGCTTTTTCAGATGAAAATGGTAAATTTCAAGTAGGCTTAAATTACACCACTGGAGATCGTACACCAGACCAAGAAACTGCAGACAGGTTTGGACTTACAATTACAACACAAATTTCTAATAGAGTATTAATAAATGGTCAGGTTGGGGTACCAATTGGCGGTGTTAGTGAAAGTGTGGTGGTAGGTGATGTGGAAATAGAATTTCTGTTAAATGAAGAAGGGACCTTAAGAGCAAGCATCTTTAATAGAGAAAATAATATTCAATACATTGGTGAAGAATTAGGGTACACGCAAGGTGCAGGCTTATCTTATAATGTCGATTTCAATACATTTAAAGAATTGATTGATAAAATAACAAATAGACAGGTTAGGATAGATGCAGACATACAGACAGAAAAGCAACCTGAAACCTTAGCGCCAGATTATATTAAGTTTCCTGGAGGCGATGGTGGTAATTAAACCACTTTTTTCCAGAAAGTCCATATGATCCAACCGCAAAGAATAACAACTGCTAAACTTATGCAGGCGTAAATAAAATCACCATATATAAAGAATCCTGTGGTAAACAAAAGGTTATAAACGCCAATTATACTTGCAAAAAAAGCAACGATCTTATAACCGAAGTTATGAAATTTTGAGTCGCCTTTAAATACAGTGTCTTCATAATGTGCTATAGTTTTTGCGTTACTAGGTTTGGTTAGTAAAGAAACTGCAACCCACGCAATAGTAGTTACAACTACTCCAAAAACAAGTTGCCAATGCGAGGCAAGTTCAACAATTGGGGTTTCTAATTTTCCATTAATAAAAAAGAATACAGCTATAAGAAATGAAACTGCCATAGCGGTTATTTCACTAAATGGATTAATACGATACCAAAACCATCTCATAATAAAAAGTAAACCTGTGCCGGCACCTATCTGTAATAAGAGGTTAAAGGCGTCTCTTGCTTCTTCTAAAATTAAAGCAAGGAAGCCTGCTAACACCATCATAATTACTGTAGAAATACGTCCTACAAGCACTTGTTCTTTCCCAGATGCTTTTGGTTTTACAAAGCGTGCATAAAAATCATTAACAACGTAAGAACTTCCCCAATTTAAATGCGTAGAAATTGTACTCATAAAAGCAGCTATTAAAGAAGTAATGACCAATCCTAATAATCCTGCAGGTAAATACGTAAGCATCGCAGGATAAGATAAATCGTCTTTTACATAAGAGCTGCTAAGATTTGGAAATGCCGCCTGTAAACTTTCTAGATTGGGAAAAACAATTAAAGATGCTAATCCAATTATAATCCAAGGCCAAGGTCTAAGGGCATAATGCGCAATATTAAAAAATAACGTTGCGCCAGTAGCATGCTTTTCATCTTTTGCGGCAAGCATACGTTGGGCAATATAACCACCGCCACCTGGTTCTGCACCTGGATACCAAACACTCCACCATTGTACAGCAAGTGGTATAATTAGTAGTGGAATAACAATGTCGAGATTCGTGAAATCTGGGAACAGGGATGTCTTGGTAGAAACAACAGGATGAGATAATAAAGCATCTAAGCCACCAATTTCTGGCATATTAACGATATAAACAGTAGCCCAAATACTACCTACCATAGCAATAATAAATTGTATGAAATCGGTAAGTAATACACCTCGCAATCCGCCTAGCATGGAATATAATACTGTGATGATAGATGCGACAATTAACGTTTCGCTTTCAGAAAAGCCAAACATGACATGACCTATTTTTATGGCAGCAAGACAAACATTGGCCATAATAACAATATTGAAAAATACACCGAGATAAATAGCTCTAAACCCACGTAAAAAAGCAGCAGACTTTCCCGAGTATCTAAGTTCGTAAAACTCGAGATCTGTTGTTATACCACTTCGGCGCCACAATCGTGCATAAAAGAAAACGGTGAGCATACCTGTTAATAGGAAACTCCACCATATCCAGTTACCATAAACTCCATCTTGCCTAATAACTCCAGCTACAAAGTTTGGTGTGTCTGCAGCAAAGGTTGTAGCTACCATAGATACCCCTAATAGCCACCAAGGCATATTACGCCCAGATAGAAAGAAACTCTTGGCATCTTTTCCACTTTGCCTAGCAACGGCAATACCAATGGTTAAACTAATTATAAAGAAGCCGATGATTAATGCCCAGTCAATTGCAGATAGAATCATAAAAATATATACTTTTCAAAAGCTAAAGTAGTTATTTTTTTAAGCTGAGGCACAACAGGAAGAATTAAAGACTCATATACATTAAAATTTAAGAACTTTGTAAAATGAATAGTAATCTTGAAGCAAATTTTGTAGTGGCAGTTAAAGCTTCTGTTTTGGCTGGTAAGGAAATTATGAAAGTGTATCAGCAGGAGTTTGAAGTTTCTAAAAAGTCTGATAATTCCCCAATTACAGAGGCTGATAATAAAGCTAATGATTGTATTAATAAACTTTTAAAGCAAACTGAAATACCAATTATTTCAGAAGAGAACGAAGATATTTCATTTGAGATTAGAAAACATTGGACAAAGTGCTGGATTGTTGATCCTTTAGACGGTACAAAAGAATTTGTAAATAGAAATGGAGAATTTACGGTAAACATTGCTTTAGTAAATAGAGGCGTGCCTACCTTCGGTGTCATATATTGGCCAGTTAAACAACTATTATACGTTGGTGATGTAAGTCAAAATCTTGCATTTAGATTACAGTTAACAAACCATCAATTTTCTAATAGATTATTAAAAGATGTAAGGGAATTGTCACCGAAGAGAGGCCATAAATCGTTAAAGGTGTTGGTAAGTAGGTCGCATGCAAGCAATGAAACAAAAAAATATATAGACAACTTGCAAAAGACAGGGCAACCTATCGAATTAAAATCTATTGGGAGTTCTCTTAAATTTTGTCAAATCGCCGAGGGAAACGCACATCTTTATCCTAGATTTGCACCAACCATGGAATGGGATACTGCTGCAGGACATGCTGTTTGCAACGCTGTAAATATCAAAGTAATGCAAGTAAATTCAACAAATGAATTAGAGTATAATAAAGAGAATCTTTATAATCCTAATTTTATTGTAACATCTAAACAATAGTATTTTGAGTAAAAAACAAATTTTAATTACAGGAGGCGCAGGCTTTATAGGGTCTCACGTTGTTAGGAGGTTTGTTAAAAATTACCCTAACTACCACATTTATAATCTTGATGCCTTAACCTACGCGGGCAACCTCGAAAACATCAAAGATATAGAAGAGTCCTCTAATTATACCTTTGTGAAAGGTGATATAACAGATGAGCCTTTTATTAATTCGCTATTTGAGAAACATCAATTTGATGGTGTTATACATCTTGCTGCAGAGTCACACGTAGACCGATCTATAACAGACCCATTAGCATTTGTGAAAACCAATGTTATAGGGACAATGACGCTCTTGAACGCTGCTAAAACAATCTGGAAAGATGATTTTGAAGGAAAATGTTTTTATCATGTAAGTACAGATGAGGTGTATGGTGCATTAGGAGATACTGGATTATTTACAGAAGACACAGCCTATGATCCTAACTCACCATATTCAGCATCAAAAGCTAGTTCAGATCATTTTGTAAGAGCATACGGAGAGACCTATGGCTTGCCTTATGTCATTTCAAATTGCTCAAATAATTATGGGTCGTATCATTTTCCAGAAAAGTTAATCCCATTATTTATCAATAATATTATTCAGGAAAAGCCTTTGCCTGTTTATGGCGATGGTAATTATACAAGAGATTGGTTGTTTGTTGAAGATCATGCAGTTGCAATTGATTTGGTATTCCATAAAGGTAAGAACCATGAGACGTATAATATTGGAGGTTTTAACGAATGGAAAAATATTGACCTTGTAAGATTACTATGCCAACAGATGGATGAAAAATTAGGGCGTGATAAAGGAACTTCAGAAAAGCTTATCACTTTTGTGAAAGATAGACCAGGTCACGATTTAAGATATGCCATTGATGCTTCGAAAATCAACGAAGAATTAGGTTGGGAGCCAAGTGTAACATTTGAGCAAGGCTTAGCCAAAACAATAGATTGGTATTTAGATAATGAAAAATGGCTTAAAAATGTAACGTCAGGTAATTACCAAAACTATTATAAAGAACAATACGGATAATTTTAGTGTATGATAATTAATAAAACGCCACTTAAAGACTGTTACAGTATCGAGCCGAGAGTATTTCATGATGAACGAGGTTATTTTTATGAGCAATTTAATGAGCAGATATTTCAAGCCGAAACTAAATTGAATGTAAAGTTTGTTCAGGATAATGTATCTGAATCAAAATTTGGAGTAATTAGAGGGTTGCATTATCAACAAGGAATACATTCGCAAGCTAAATTAGTGACTGTTTTGGAAGGCGAAGTTTTAGATGTGGCTATAGACTTAAGAAAAAACTCGCCAAGCTTTGGCAAGCAGTTCTCTATGATTTTATCTTCAGAAAATAAAAAACAATTATTTGTGCCAAAAGGCTTCGCTCATGGCTTTTCTGTATTAAGTAAAACAGCACGTTTTTTTTATAAATGTGATGAATATTATAATAAAGAGAGTGAAACAGGGATTAAATATAATGACGAAACTTTAAATATAGATTGGCAACTAAAGGATGGTGAAATTATAGTTAATGATAAAGATAAACACTTGCCTGGTTTCAAAAGCGCAATTTATTTTTAATGAAGTCTTCCAAAGCAAATACAATTTTAGTAACAGGAGCTAATGGTCAATTAGGAACCTGTATTAAAGCAATATCTAATAACTATCCCTTATATAACTTTGTATTTGCAGACAGTTCCAGTTTAGATATTACAAACAGAAATCAAGTATTGCAGTATATGTCAAATTCACAATTTGAATATATCATAAATTGCGCAGCTTACACTGCAGTTGATCTGGCCGAAGATCACAAAGAAAAAGCCTTTGAGATTAATGTTAAAGGTGTGGAGAACCTTACTATTGCCTGTAAGCGTTATTCCTGTACACTATTTCATGTGTCGACAGATTTCGTGTTTGATGGAAAAAAAAATGCACCATACCTAGAGGGAGATAATACGCACCCTTTAAATTATTATGGAGCGTCAAAATTAAACGGCGAACAAGTTATTCAACAAGCATTAAGTAAATATGTTATAATTAGGACGTCTTGGTTATTCTCAGAATTTGGAAATAATTTTGTGAAAACAATGGTGAGATTAGGGCAAGAAAAAAAAGAATTAAGCATTGTGGCAGATCAATACGGATCACCGACCTATGCAATAGATTTAGCGCATATTCTGCTTAAGTTTATAGCATCATCTTCAACAAGGTATGGACTGTATCATTTTTCAAACCATGGAGCAACCACGTGGTATAATTTTGCAGCAGAAATCTTTAAGTTACAAAATCAAGATATACGCTTACATAAAACAACATCTAAGCAATTTGCAAGCAGAGCAATACGTCCCAAATACAGTGTTCTGGAAACTAAAAAGGTTAAGGAAACATTAAATGTTGAAATTAGGAATTGGCAAAGTGCTTTAAAAGAGATGATTAGCAAACTTTAAGAAAGCGCTAAAACTAGTAATTGAATGCCTAAATATAGTTTTAAGTCACATAACTATCTTATTTTTGCAATCAATTAAAAATTTAGAAGTTAAGCCCCAACATCTAAATTAATAACCACCAAGTTACCTGCTATATGGCAAAAACAAAACACTTAATAGTCTTCGGAACACGTCCTGAAGCTATTAAAATGGCACCTTTAGTAAAAGAATTTCTTAAGAATAATTTACATTTTGAGACTAAAGTTTGTGTGACAGCACAACATAGAGAAATGCTGGATCAGGTTTTAGATTTTTTTGAAATCACACCAGATTTCGATTTAGACTTAATGAAACCCAATCAAAACTTATATAATCTTACAGCTGAAATTATTGTGCAGCTAAAAGAGGTTCTAGAGGAGTTTAAGCCCGATTATGTGTATGTACACGGAGACACAAGTACAACTATGGCCACAAGTATTGCAGCATTTTATTCTGGTGCAAAAGTCTGTCATGTAGAAGCAGGCTTAAGAACGCATAACAAATGGTCTCCGTTTCCAGAAGAGATTAACAGACAAGTAACGGGCAGAATTGCAGATATTCATTTTGCACCAACTGAAACGTCTAAGGCAAATTTACTGTTAGAAAATATAAATAAGGAGTCTGTAGTAATAACAGGAAACACCGTTATTGATGCCCTAATGGAAAGTGTGGAGAAAGTAACAGAAAAGCCTTCAAAAACAATTCAAGACTTAGAAAAAACCTTAGGAAAGAAAGATATTATTTTAGTGACTGGACATAGACGTGAAAATCATGGCGATGGTTTTGAGAAGATTTGTAAGGCATTAAAAACGATAGCGATTCAAAAGCCAGAGCTACTAATTGTATATCCGGTACATTTAAATCCTAAAGTAAAAGAGCCAGTAAACAGAATATTAGGTGAAATAAGTAATATTATGTTAATAGACCCGTTGGCATATCAAGACTTTATTTGGATGATGAATCGCTCAAAATTAATTATTACAGATAGCGGCGGCGTACAAGAGGAAGCGCCAAGTTTAGGAAAGCCAGTTTTAGTTATGCGGGATACAACAGAACGTCCTGAAGCAGTCGATGCTGGTACCGTGATCTTAGTAGGTACAAATACCGAGCTAATTGTATCAGAAACCTTAGATTTGCTAAATAATACAGAACGTTTTAAGCATATGAGTACACTACATAATCCTTATGGAGATGGCAAGGCTTGTGAGCGTATAGTAAACCATATTCAATCTTTAGAATCATGAAACCAGAAGTCGTAATGATTGGGTTAGGCTATATAGGTCTACCTACAGCAGCACTTATAGCATCTAATAAAGTTAATGTATTTGGGGTAGATATTAACCCAAATGTAGTAGAGACAATCAATAGAGGAGAGATTCATATTGTAGAACCAGAATTAGATAGTGCAGTGGCTAGTGCTGTAAAAAATGGGTTTTTAAAAGCAGGTCTTAAAGCACAGGAAGCCAATACTTATTTAATTGTAGTGCCTACTCCATTTAAAGACAAGAATGAGCCAGATATCTCTTTTGTCGAGGCTGCTACAAAAGGTATTTTACCATTGTTAAAGGAGAATGACTTATATATAATAGAATCAACATCGCCAGTAGGGACTACGGAAAAAATGATGGATTATATATATGCAGAACGTCCGGAACTTGAAGGGAAACTGCACATCGCATATTGTCCTGAACGTGTGTTGCCTGGAAATGTCATGCATGAGTTGGTACATAATGATCGCGTCATTGGAGGTGTAAATATAGAAAGTACAGAGCGTGCTTTGGCATTTTATAAAAACTATGTAAAAGGTGAACTTCACGCGACAAATGCACGTACCGCAGAAATGTGCAAATTAGTAGAAAATTCGTCTAGAGATGTGCAAATCGCTTTTGCTAATGAATTGTCTTTAATATGTCACAAAGCAGGCATAAACGTTTGGGAATTAATTAAACTGGCAAATAAACATCCTAGGGTGAATATTTTACAACCAGGAAGTGGAGTAGGAGGGCACTGTATTGCAGTAGATCCTTATTTTATTGTTGCAGATTTTCCAATGGAATCTCAAATTATAGGTAAAGCTCGAGAAATAAATAACTACAAATCATTTTGGTGTGCAGAGCAAGTAAAAAATGCTAAACTGCAATTTCAATTGGACCATGGTAAAAAGCCTAAAATTGCGTTAATGGGCTTGGCGTTTAAGCCAAATATAGATGACTTAAGAGAGTCTCCAGCTAAATATATTGCTCAAAAAGTATTACAAGATGCCCAAGATGAAGAATACTACATTGTGGAGCCAAACATTCAAGAGCACAAAGTATTTAAATTAACAGAGTATAATACAGCAGTAGAGAATGCAGATATAATTGTGTTTTTAGTAGCCCATAATCAATTTAAAAATTTAGGAAGCTTACACAATAAGGTAGTTTTAGATTTTTGTGGAGTTCTTGAAAAATAACATATAATGAAATTAACGAACCAACAAAAAGAAAAACTTAAGGGAGCAAAAATCCTTATAACTGGCGGTGCTGGTTTTATAGGATCAAATTTATGCGAATTCTTTTTGAAACAAAATGCTATAGTGACGTGTTTAGATAATTTTGCGACAGGGCATAAACACAATATAGCACATCTAATGTCTCATGAAAACTTCACATTAATAGAAGGTGATATTAGAGATGTAGAAACATGTCAAAACGCTGCGAAAGGTCAAGATTATATTCTACACCAAGCAGCTTTAGGCTCAGTACCAAGATCTATAAATGATCCGATTACGTCTAACGATGTGAATGTTGGTGGATTCTTAAATATGTTGATTGCTGCAAGAGATCAAAAGGTGAAACGTTTTACATATGCAGCAAGTTCATCAACGTATGGTGATTCTGTATCATTACCTAAAATAGAAGAAGAAATAGGGCAGCCATTATCACCATATGCCATTACAAAATATGTAAATGAGTTATATGCAGCTAATTTTAAAATAACCTATGATTTAGATACTATTGGTTTACGTTATTTTAATGTGTTTGGCAGGAAACAAGATCCAAAGGGTGCATATGCAGCAGTGATTCCTAAGTTTGTCATTCAATTTATGAATCATGAAAGCCCAACCATTAACGGAGACGGTACATTTTCTAGAGATTTTACATATATAGATAATGTCATTCAAATGAATATGTTAACCATTACAACAGATAAAGAAGACGCATTAAATAAGGTGTACAATACGGCTGTAGGAGACAGAACAACCATTAAAGATGTAGCAACACTTCTAAGATCACAATTATCAAATTTTGACACTAAAATAAAAGAAGTAGAAATATTAAATGGGCCAATTAGAAAAGGTGATGTACCACATTCATTGGCCTCTATAGATAAAGCAAAAAGATTATTAGACTACAAACCAACTCACGAATTTAATGAAGGATTGAAGGAAGCTGTAGACTGGTATTGGAATAATTTAAATAAATAATCATGGCAAAAATAAAAATTGCTATCATAGGCTTAGGGTACGTAGGATTACCATTAGCAAGATTATTTGGAACGAAATATCCAGTGATTGGGTTCGATATAAATCAAAATCGTGTAGCAAAACTAAATGAGGGTCATGATGATACACTTGAGGTTGAAGATGATATTTTACAGGAAGTACTTGTTCAAGATGTGGGTACATTAAATAATAAAGGAAAAGGACTTTTGTGTTCTTCTAATGTTAATTATATTGAGGATTGTAATGTGTTTATTGTAACAGTACCAACACCTGTAGATAAAAACAACAGACCAATCTTAATACCTTTATTTAAGGCTAGTGAGACCATAGGTAAGGTGTTAAAGAAACACGATATCGTTATTTATGAATCTACAGTATATCCTGGCGCCACAGAAGAAGAATGCGTGCCAGTGTTAGAACGTACTAGCAATCTTAAATTTAACGAAGACTTCTTTGTAGGATATTCACCAGAGAGAATTAATCCAGGTGATAAAGAGCACACAGTCGAAAAAATATTAAAAGTAACGTCAGGTTCAACACCCGAGATAGGAAAAAAAGTAGATGCACTCTATGCTGAAGTGATTACTGCGGGAACGCACCTAGCACCTTCAATTAAAGTAGCGGAAGCTGCTAAAGTGATTGAAAACTCACAACGTGATATTAATATTGCATTTGTAAATGAGCTGGCTAAGATTTTTAATATGATGGATATTAACACCCATGATGTTCTTGAAGCAGCAGGTACAAAATGGAATTTCTTACCTTTCAAACCAGGCTTAGTAGGAGGACATTGTATAGGGGTAGATCCGTATTATCTGGCACAAAAAGCACAAGAACTAGGCTATCATCCAGAGATTATATTAGCAGGCCGTCGTATGAACGACAGTATGGGGCAGTATGTGGCAAGTGAAGTGGTGAAGTTGATGCTAAAACATGATTTAAAAATAAAGAATGCTAAAATTTTAGTGTTAGGAATTACGTTTAAAGAAAATTGCCCTGATGTAAGAAACACAAAAGTGGTTGATGTGGTTAAACATTTAAAAGACTATGGAACTAACGTAACTATTTACGATCCTTGGGCAAATCCAGAAGAAGTACAACACGAATATAATATAAAATGTCATGCTGAACTCGATTCAGCATCTCATAAAGCCTACGATGCGATCGTACTCACAGTTGCACATAATCAATTTATAGATTTAAATTTAGATGATTATAAATCAAATAACGCTGTTGTATACGATGTTAAAGGTATTTTAGGTGGAAAATCAGATAATAAACTATAATATGAAAGGTATAATACTAGCAGGTGGTTCAGGCACACGGTTACATCCATTAACTATAGCGGTAAGTAAACAATTATTGCCAATTTACGACAAGCCAATGATCTATTACCCGCTATCTGTTTTGATGTTAGCTGGTATAAAAGAAGTTTTAATTATTTCTACACCTCATGATTTACCTAATTTTAAAAAATTATTAGGAGATGGTAGTAATTTTGGAATTACATTAGAATATGCTGAACAACCTTCACCAGATGGCTTAGCACAGGCTTTTATTATAGGTGAGGAATTTGTAGGTCAAGACGATGTTTGCTTAGTTTTAGGAGATAATATTTTTTACGGAGCAGGATTACAAAAAATATTATTTGATGCAGTTAAAACTGTTAAGAATGAGCAAAAGGCTGTTGTGTTTGGAAATTATGTAAACGACCCAGAAAGGTATGGCGTAGCAGAATTTGATGAAGAAAAAAATGTGGTTAGTATAGAGGAAAAACCAAAACAACCTAAATCTAATTATGCAGTTGTAGGTTTATATTTCTACCCCAATTCTGTTATAAATATTGCTAAAGAAGTAAAACCATCTGATAGGGGAGAATTAGAAATCACCTCAGTGAATCAAGCTTTTTTAATGCAAAAAGATCTTAAAATGCAAATACTTAGTCGTGGTTTCGCTTGGCTAGATACAGGTACTCATGAAGCATTAACAGAAGCTACAGAATTTGTAAAGGCTGTTGAGAAAAGAACAGGCCTCAAGATAGCTTGTTTAGAAGAAATTGCATTAACGTATAAATGGATAACTCCAAAAAGTATTAAAGAAAGGGTAGAAAACTTAAAAGGAGAATACTACTCTTACTTGAAAAAAATATGTCTTTAAGATTAAAAACAGCTTCGGGTATTGGTTGGACCTCTATACAACAATTAAGTATTGCTATTATTAGATTTATTATACAAATTATACTAGCACGAATAATAGCACCAGAGCAATTCGGTTTTATTGGAATGATAGTCATTTTTTACGCAATTGGAATGACGTTAATAGATTCAGGATTAGCACAATCTTTACTAAGAACCGTAGATCCTGATGATGATGACTACTCATCTGTTTTTTACATGAATATAGGCACGGCAACTACAATATACATAGCCTTATATTTTTTGGCACCTTACATTTCGTTCTTCTATGATGAACCTATTTTGAAACTTTTAATTAGAATTTATAGCTTTATAATCATACTTAATGCGCTTTACATTGTTCAAGTAACTCGACTTTCAAAGGCACTAGACTTCAGAAGTCAAACCTTAATTGAAGTTCCGTCTATTATAATCTCTGGTTTGGTAGGAATAATTATGGGGTATTTGGGTTATGGTGTTTGGGCATTAGTTTGGATGCAAATTATTCAAAGTACATTAACTTGTATTCAATATTGGATAAGAGGCAATTGGTACCCGTTATTTAGGTTTAGAAAGGAAAAGTGGAAAGTGCATTTTAATTTTGGTTATAAACTTTTGTTGTCGGGTCTATTGGATAGTACTTATAATAATGTTTATACATTAATCATAGGAAAGTTGTATGCACCTGCACAAGTTGGCTATTACACTAGAGCGATAACTTTACGCAATACACCTTTAATAATTATTACTAGCTCTATTAATAAGGTTTTGTATCCAGTACTTTCTGAGATTAGGAATGAACCTAAAAGATTACTTTTAGTCTATAGAAAAATATTAAAAACAATTTTATTAGTTATGTCATTCACTATGGGTATAGGTATAGTTTTTGCTAAACCTTTAATAGTTTTATTATTGACAGATAAATGGATCGCTGCTGTACCTTATTTTCAATTACTCTGTATTGGAGGTATCATCTTTCCATTACACGTATATTATCTAAATTCTTTAAAGGTTACTGGACGAAGTGACTTATTTTTAAAAGCAGAGATCACCAAAAAAATACTAGGAGTTGTTATATTAATTTTTACTGTACCTTATGGCATAATAGCAATTATAATTGGACAAGTCTTATCAAGTTTTCTAAGCTTATTCGTAAATCAATTTTTCGCTAGAAAAGTTTTGGATTACCCTTTCTGGATTCAAAATAAAGATGCGTTTCGAATTATATTACCTTCATTCACTATAATTGCATCTATTTACTTTTTAATAAATTATCTTGATGATTTTACTAGTTTTTTTGTTATAGTGTTCTTGTTTATTATTTATTCATTTCTCTTTTTAACACTTCATTGGACTATTAATAAAGAGAGTTTTGATGAGATATTTTACCTAATAAAAAAAATAAAGACTAAAAAATGATAAACGTAACGAAAACATTTTTTCCTCCATTAGAACAATATGAAAAACAGCTCAGAAGAATTTGGAAAAATGAGTGGATGACTAATCGTGGGGAACTAGCTCTTGAATTAGAAAGTAAAATTAAGATGGATTCTGATATTGAAAACATGACTTTGATGACTAATGGAACATTGCCATTACAAATAGCATTAAAGGTTTTGGGGAATCAAGGAGAAATAATAACAACACCTTTTAGTTATATCGCAACTACATCGGCCATAGTTTGGGAAAATTGCACACCTGTTTTTGTAGACATTCATGCAGATTATCTAACAATAGATGAGACTAAGATAGAAGCTGCAATTACGAATAAAACTACTGCCATACTTGCAACTCATGTTTTTGGAAATCCTTGTCATGTGGAAGCCATTGATGATATTGCCAAAAAACATAATTTAAAAGTGATTTATGATGCAGCACATTGTTTTGGGGTAAAGTATAAAGGAAAATCAATTTTTCAATATGGAGATGTTAGTACATGTAGTTTTCATGCCACAAAATTATTTCATACAGGAGAAGGTGGTGCCATATTTTGTAAGGATAATGATTTAATGCATAAATTGTTTTATAGTCATAATTTTGGGCATAATGGTCCCTCAAAATTTCACGGACTCGGAATTAATGCGAAAATTTCTGAGCTCCAAGCGGCAATGGGCTTGGCTGTTTTTCCATATATGGATGAGATAATCAATTCTCGAAAGCTAATAGTTGAGAATTATAATAATTATTTGGACTTTAATAAAGTTGTCCCATTGAAAATTCGTGAAGGAACAAATTGGAACTTTAGTTATTATCCAATAATTTTCGAATCAGAAAAAAAACTGCTAAAGATTCAACACTTACTAAATAAGAACAATATCTTTCCAAGAAGATATTTTAATCCTTCTCTTAACACTCTTAGGTATTTAGATGATTGTAGCATGCCTATTTCTGAAGAAATAAGTTCTCGTATTCTTTGCCTACCACTTTACAAGGGTCTGGAATTAAAAAGTGTAAATCAAATTTCAAAACTAATTATAGAGAATGTTTAAAAAAATTTTAATTATTACCGACAATCTTGACATTTCTAAGAAATTAAAGAAAATTATTAGAGCTAAAAACATAGAAGATTTATTCTATTATTCCGTAAGCCCTTTTTCAAAAAAAAATGAATTTTCAAATGCTCTAGATTGTACTGTTAGTTCTTTTGACATGAGAATGGAAGGTGATGTTTTGGAAATAATTAATAGTTATGATTTGGTTTTATCCATTCATTGTAAGCAGATTTTTCCCGAAAAACTTTTAAAATCAGTCCGTTGCATAAACATACATCCAGGTTACAATCCAATTAACCGAGGCTGGTATCCACAGGTATTTTCAATTATTCAGAATTTACCGGTTGGTGCAACTATTCATGAAATTGATACCGAGATTGATCATGGAAATATAATAGCTAGAGAGTTTGTTGAAAAAAAGAACACAGATACTTCTTTAACACTCTACCTGAGGATTGTAGAAAAGGAACTTCAATTGTTTGACAAAAATATCATAGACATTATAAATGACAACTATAAAACCAGTGTACCTGAGTGCGAAGGAAATCTTTTTTTGAAAAAAGATTTCAATAAGCTAAAGGAAATAGATTTAAATGAAAAGTCTACCGCTTGGACGTTAATTAATAAATTAAGAGCACTTACTCACGGGAATTATAATAACGCCTATTTTATAAATCCTGAAACGGGCAAGAAGATATATGTATCAATCAGTTTGAAAGAAGTTTGATTCAAAACCAAATTATAGTAAAAGGATTTTTGAAATACGTTCTTAATTAATATTTAATCATGAAAAACATCACTGTAAGTGTTATAATGACCACATATAAACATGAAGATTACATAGAAAGTGCCATAAATGGAATTCTAATGCAAGTTTGTAATTTTAATTTTGAGCTGATTATTGCTGATGACCACTCTCCAGATGCTACACAAGAAATAGTACAAAAAATAATAAAAAAACACCCGAAGGGATATCTCATAAAATACCAGAGACATAAAAAAAATAAAGGCTTAATATCCAACTTTAAATGGTGTCTTGAACAAAGTAATGCAAAATACATAGCACTTTGCGAAGGTGATGATTATTGGATTAGTAGTGATAAGCTTCAGAAACAAATTAATGTTTTAGACAAAAATCCTGATATTAATATTTGCTCGCATCCTTCATTATGCTTATATGGGACAACAATAAAAAATATAGGTTATGGTTTTCACGGTAAGAGAAGTAGAATAATTAGAGCTGATAAGGTAATTAAGAATTATGCTAGTACGGCTCCATTTCAATCCATAGTTTTTAGGAGAGGACAGATAGATGAATTCTCAAGTCTAACTGACGGTCTTTTAGGAGTACATTCAACTGTACAAATATTTTATGCAATTCCTAACGGTTTATATTATTTGTCTGAAATTATGTCTGTTTATAGAGTTGAATCATCAAGCTCTATTTCTAAGGAGTTATTTAAAAGTGATGATAAATATCTTGCAAGACAATTTCAAAACTGGTGTGGTTTAGATAAATTGAACAGAGCCAGCAATTTTAAATTTGACAAAGAATTTAAATGTAGTAAAAAATATAGAGCTTTAGATATTTTACAAACAGGTAAATTGAAACCTTATGAAATTTATAAAATCATTGTGAAATTAAATTTATATTTCCTGCCTTTCAGACTCTTTAAAAGCTTAGTTATAAATACAATACTAAAATTAAAACGGAAAATAGTCTAGATACAATAAAATTAAAGAACGAGGTGACAAATTGACAGAAGGCGGAAAAATATTGATGGTTTATATTTAAAACCTTACCTGTTATTTAACCAGAAGATTAATTAATTAATCTTATTTTTTTTAATCATCGTTAAAACCCAAAGAAAATAGTTATGAGTATTCAGCAAAGAATAAAGAAAAAAATTAGGGAAGTAAAACAAAATTTATTTGAGAATGTAAAGTATACCTTTTTTAATAATATAATTTTAGTAGGTGGTTATTCACATTCAATTAATTTTGGAGATGCTCTTAATGTGTTTTTAGTTGAGAGTTTGTCCAAGAAAAAAGTAATACACTCAAAATATATACGCAGTAATTATAAAGAATTACCTAGATATCAAGTTATAGGTAGTGTGCTTCAATGGTCAAGAGACAATGATGTGGTTTGGGGCTCAGGTTTAATTAAAAAATCTTCTTTAGTACCTGCTCATAAATTAGACATAAGGGCAGTAAGAGGTCCAAATACACTATCAATACTGGAACATAATCAAATCGTATCGAAAGAAGCAGACATAGCTTTTGGTGACCCTGCATTGCTTCTACCTATGCTATATGATAATAAGATTGATAAAAAATACAAAATAGGTATTATACCGCATTATGTTGATAATATGAATCCTTGGCTGAATAAAGTGGCTTCAGAGGAACTTAAAGTTATTGATATTGAATGCGGCACTAAATGGAAATCTTTTGTTAATGATGTATTGTCATGTGATATGATTTTGAGCACTTCCCTACATGGTCTTGTCATTGCTGATGCTTATCGCATTCCTTCTCTTTGGATTGGTTTAAGTGATAAATTAGAAGGCGGCAATTTTAAATTTGATGATTACTATATGAGTATTGGAGAGAAAAATATTAACCGTATTGTTATTAATTTAGAAACAAAAGTTAAAGACCTTATACCTTTGGTAACCTTAAAAAAACAATTTAATGGACAAGAACAATTAATAGTTAGTTGTCCATTCATAGACGAATCTGTAAAAAGTGAGCTTCTAAGTAAAATAGGCAAATAAGAGATGATTAAAACTTACTAAATATTATTTTTATGAAAATTGTCATGTTTCTCCAGAGGCTTCATATGGGAGGCGTTGAAAAATATATTATGGATTTGTGTGAACATGCAGATTCTGATAATCATGATATTACAATCGTTGTTCTTACAAAAGTATATAGTAAAAGTAAAAGAGAACAGTTAGAAAGGAAAGGGATATCTGTTTTTGAATTAGGTGCAAAAAATGGAAGAGATTTAAAAATTATATTTAAGTTTAGATCTTTTATTAAAAAGTTTAAACCAGACATAATACATTTTAATACTTTACCATTGCTAGGTTTTGTTCCTCTATGTTTTGGGTCATTTAAAACTGTATATACTATTCACCAAATGACAGATTTACAAATCTTTGAAAAAATTTACAAGCCTTTTTTGACTGGGGTAATTGCAGTTTCTAGTACCGTACTTAGTGTGTTTAAAGATGATAAACAATATTTTAAAAATAGCAAGTGGACTCAAATTAATAATGGTATTAATTTAGAAATAAGAAGTGTCTCAAAATTTGACAATGATGTAGTGTCGCTTATTATGGTTGGTAGAATTACAAAAGATAAGCAAGTTATTGAAGCAATTGAAATAATACATCATTTAAAAACTTTCTCTAATAAGTGTTATAAGTTATCTATAGTAGGGAAAGCTGAAAAGGAAGATCATTACATAAATGAAATAAAAGAAAAAATAATTGAATTAGGATTAACAGATAGTGTGATTTTTGAGGGTTGGCAAAATGATGTAGCACCCTTCTTTGAGAAAAGCCAAGGTGTATTAATATTGTCGGAGAGAGAATCTTTATGCTATAGTGGCCTGGAAGCACTTGCTAATGGAGTTCCTATTTTTAGTTATAAGGTAGATGGCGGCTTGCATGATTATCATAAAGACGGCATAACAGGAATTGTTGATTCTTCCTGTAACCCTTTAAACTTAGCAAAGAGAATACATGAAGTTTTTAGTTCCCAAATTAAATGGAAAAAATATACTGAAAATTTTGATGATGTACTTAAGGACTATAACGTTGAAACAATGGCAAAAAAAACCTTTAGTTTTTATAAGAGCCTTTGTGCAAATTAGAATAAATAAAATGAAGAACATCTTAATAATTACAAATATACCAGCACCATATAGGCAAAAGATGTTTAATAGCATGTCAAATATCTTTACTCTATTGGGGCTATCGCTTAAAGTATTATATATGGCTAAAAAAGAGCCAAATAGAAAATGGAAAATTAAGCAGGAAACTTATCAATATCATTATAAATTTTATTGGGGTTTGCACCCAATAATTGGAAACATGTTTGCTCATTTTAATCCAGGATTGCTGTTACGTCTAATATTCAAGCGTGATTATCAGGCAGTAATACTAGGAGGTATGGCCAGTCCTACTCATTGGCTTGTACCATTCTTTGTGAAACGTAATGCAAAGAAATTTATGTGGGTAGAATCAAATTTGACCTCAGTGAAACGAACAAAAGGCCTATCTTATAGGCTTAAGAATTTATTGCTTTCAAAACAAGATGGTTTTGTAATTACAGGAAACCCTCAAAAAGAATATATAAGATATTTTCTTCCTGAGATTGGAGAAAGATTTTTTTTTATACTACCTAATATTATCGACGAATCCCTATTCTATCATGGAATCCGTAAAATTAGAAAAGATAAACATCAAATCTTAGAAGAAGCAGGAGTTAGTGAGGATTGTCAAATGTGGATACTGCCAGGTCAATTCATAGAAAAGAAAGGTATTTTAGAGTTTTTAGATCTACTTAGCATCTCTGACATATCAAATGTGAAATTATTCTTATTAGGTGATGGAATCTTAAGACCACAAATTTCAAAAAGAATACAAAATTTTAATATACCAGTTGAGATCATAGGTTTTGTACAACAAGAGGTAATGCTTAGATATTATGCAGCTGCCGATTTATTCATTTTACCTAGTTTAAGTGATCCTTCACCTCTTTCACCGATTGAGGCAATAGCATCAGGATTGCCTATATTAGTTTCTAGCAAAATAGGTAATTGTGATGATGTTTTGGATGAAGGGCAAAATGGCTGGAGCTATGATCCTATCACTGAAAAAGATAAAGGTGCAAAAATTTTAAAAAAGTTAGCGGAATCTACGGTCAATCAACGTAATATTATGGGTGTATATTCTTCAAATATTTACAAAGAAAGATTCGATACAGACAAACTTATAACTGACTTTTCAGAGAAGCTTAAGAAATTCGTGTAGATTATGAGGTTTTTGTTAGTTATTTTATGCTGCATTGTTACAATAAATTTTAACAATTATATTAACCTAGGTGAATTTTATTTTTACTTACTAATCGCTATTGTTTCTTTAGATATATTTTTGATAAAGACCATAAAACTAATTCACGTTTGGAATGGAGCATTTCTTTTCATTATCGTATCAGAAGTCTTTTCATACTATCCTTTTTTTGGCTTAAATCAATTGGAAGCATTAAAGTATTTGATAATTGCTAATAATATAATATACCTTGGCTACATTTCAAAAAGGACACCGTCCTTTTCTACGAGGCATAGTGTGAAAATATACGACCATAGATCTAGTAAGTTGGCTGATTTTATGTTAATTGGATTAGTTGCATTTTATGTTTTTTTCAAATTTAAAGGTGCTGTTGCATCATTCACATTAGGAAGAGATATAGCTTTTGGTTCAGGCGGCAGTTTTTTTTTAAGTTCAGTTCTAAGTTCTTTAGGATTAGTATTACCTGCTATTATTGCCTATTATTATTTATATGTAAAAAATAAAAGTTTAGTCTATCCTCTATTGATTTCTGCTCCAATTATCATAATCTTATTTCTAGCTGGAAATAGATTTCCTTTATTATTTTCTGCTCTTGGTTTAGTCTTAGTTATACAAGGTAAAATATTGGGTCAATCATCATTTAAGAAAATGTCAATTTTAATAATATCTTTTATTTTACTTTTTTCAGCTTCATTATTAATGCGCTCAATAAGATCTTCTTCTTCTAAAAGCAATGAGATTGTTTTGCTTTCCAAAACTCACAATGTATCTCTGCCAGAGAGAGTAAGTAATTTTATGAGTCCAGAAGGTGTAATAGATATGACAGGTCTTTTAATTGAACATTTCAAGACACGGCAACATCAATTGGGTAAATCAAGTAGTTTTTTATTATATTTTTGGGTACCCAGACAACTGTGGCCAGACAAACCCCAAATGTTGGGATTTTGGTTTATTAGAGAATATACAGCTAATCTAAGTGCTGGTCATAGTTCCGCACTTGGATTTACTGGAGATTTATATGTTGATTTTGGTAAGTACTCTCTCTTGTTTGTTTTTCTTTTAGGTAGAGTTTTGAAAATTGGAGAGGCAATACAATCTATGTTGTTTAAAACTAAGGGCTATAATATTATAATTGGAGCCATGATTTTTCCGTATGTATTCTTTTTTGTGAGATCACCGGTAACGGCAACAATGAATTTTATTGGGATATTATTTTTTTGCTTTATTTTGAAAAAAATAATTTTTTCCAATTCAAAAGTGATAACCTCTAATCAGAAATAACTAATAAATTGAAAATATTCATTGACGCAACCAACATAAAAGCAGGAGGAGGATTAACACACTTAAAAAACCTTGTTGAAAATCATAAAGAAGATACCATTTCTTTGGTTGGAGGTGATTGGTTAGCTCAAATAGAACCTCAGCCCAATCTTAAAAAACTAATTTTTGCTTCAAACTTTAAGTCAATATTAAAGCAAGAAATATTTAAGCGTTTTAAATTAGAGTCTGTACTAAAAGAAAGCGACATTGCGTTTATTCCTGGAGGCACGTTTTCCTCAAAAAAAACACCGTACGTAAGCATGTCTCAAAATATGCTTGTATTTGAAGATGAAGAGCGAAATAGATTTCCAAAGTCGTTGACTTGGATGAGATATAAAGTTTTGGAAAGGCTACAGGTAAGATCCTTTAAAAACTCAAAAGGTATAATTTACATATCAAATTATGCTAAAGATTATATTGAAAATAAATACCCAAGCCTTAAAGAAAAACCATCAACAGTTATTTATCATGGTATTTCTACTGATTTTAGGCAAAAACCTAAAATTCAAAAACCTATAAATACCTATTCAAAAGAAAACCCATTTATCATAACCTATATTTCTATAGTTAATTTTTATAAGCACCAATGGAATATAATTGAAGCGGTAAAAACCTTAGTAGAACAAGGATATCCAATCAAATTAGAACTTATTGGACCAATGTATGAGCCAGTTAGGCAAAATCTTGAAGAGTCCTTAATTGGTACTGACAATTTTGTAGAGTATAAGGGTAAAGTACCTTATGAAGAAATTTCAAATTCATATAAATCTGCAGATTTATTTGTATTTGCTTCGACTTGTGAGAATATGCCAAATATTTTGGTTGAAGCTATGTCTGCCGGCTTACCTATTTTATGCTCAAATTATGGGCCAATGCCTGAAGTGCTAAAAGATGCAGGTGAGTATATGAATCCGCTTAATGTTGACGATATTTGCAAAAATTTAAAGTTACTATTGGATTCTACTGAAATACGACAAAAGATTTCTGAAAAAGCTTATATATATTCACAAGATTTTTCTTGGAACACAACAGCAAATCAAACTTTTAACTTTATTAAGAGCTTAGCATAATGAAACAAATCATCCAATCCTTTAAAACAGGAGAAACTATATTAGAAGATGTACCTGCACCATTGGTAAAACGTGGGCAGGTGCTTATAAAAACAACTAAAAGTTTAGTGTCTCTTGGTACAGAGCGTATGTTAGTTGAGTTTGGGAAATCTAATTTAATTTCTAAAGCTAGACAGCAGCCCGATAAGGTTAAGATGGTTTTAGATAAAATTAAAACTGATGGCTTATTGCCAACTTTAGAGACAGTTTTTAACAAATTAGGAGAGCCTTTGCCGTTAGGTTACTGTAATGTAGGTCAAGTAATTGCAGTTGGAGATGATGTTGCAGAGTTTCAAGTAGGAGATAGAGTAGCATCTAATGGTCAGCACGCTGAGTTTGTCTCTATACCTAAAAATTTAGTAGCAAAAATTCCAGATTCAATTACAGATGAAGAAGCTGCTTTTACTGTTATAGGAAGTATTGGTTTACAGGGAATACGCTTAGTAGAACCAACACTAGGTGAAACTATAGTTGTAACAGGATTAGGCTTAATTGGTTTAATGACGGCTCAGTTATTAAAAGCAAATGGTTGTAATGTTATTGGGATAGATTTTGACCAATCTAAACTAGATATAGCTGAAACATTTGGAATTCAAACGATAAATCCTGCTTCTGGAGATGATCCAGTTAAAACGGTAAATGAACTTACTAATGGAATTGGAGCAGATGGCGTTATTATTACGGCATCTACAAAAAGTAATGATGTGATTTCCCAAGCTGCGCAAATGTCAAGAAAGCGTGGTCGTATAGTTTTAGTAGGAGTTATAGGATTAGATATTAGCAGAGCAGACTTCTATGAAAAAGAATTAACATTTAAGGTATCTTGTTCTTACGGTCCAGGAAGATATGACGACACCTACGAGCAACAAGGCCAAGATTATCCATTACCTTTTGTGAGATGGACAGAAAAACGAAATTTTGAAGCGATACTCAATGCAATTTCAACACAGGCTATAGATGTAAAATCTCTAATTACCGAAATTGTAGATTTAGAAAATTATAAAGAAATTTATGGTGAAATTGGCAACTCTAAAGCCATTGCATCTATCTTGAACTATAAAGGTTCAGAGTATTCAAATACAGTTTCAATTACAAAGCCTGAAAGCAAAACAAATACTTCAGCAAATAAAGGTATAGCAATTATAGGTGCAGGTAATTTTACTAAAATGACAATGTTGCCTGCCTTTAAAGGACTAAATGCTCAATTAGAAACTATAATAAGTTCAGGTGGTGTATCAGGAACGGCATTAGCAAAAAAGTTCTCTATTTCTAAAAGTTCCACAAATTATGATGATGTTTTACAAGACAAATCAATAAATTCTGTTGTAATAACCACAAGGCACAACTTGCATGCACCAATGGTTATTAAAGGATTAAAAGCAGGTAAAAATGTTTTTGTTGAAAAGCCTTTGGCATTAAATAACGAAGAACTTGAAAACATAGTAGATGCATACAAATCATCTAATAATACACTAACAGTTGGTTTTAACAGGCGTTTTTCTCCATTTGCAACTAAGATGAAAGTTGTATTAGGTCAATCTGAAACCCCTATAAATGTCATAGCAACTATGAATGCTGGTATGATACCTTCAAATGTATGGGTACACGATTTAGCCGTTGGTGGCGGTCGTATTATAGGCGAAGCTTGTCATTTTATAGATCTAATAACGTATTTAACAGGAAGTAAAGTTATGTCTGTTTGTATGAATGCAATGGGTACAGATCCAGAAGCGTCTACAGATAACGCAACCTTATTACTTAAATATGAAAATGGTTCAACAGGTGTAATTAACTATTTTGCAAATGGTAGCAAATCTTACGCTAAAGAACGTGTAGAGGTTTATTCTCAAGAAAGAACACTTGTTTTAGATAATTGGAGAGTTTTAAAAGGGTATGGATTTAAAGGCTTTAAGAAAATGAAATCTAAAATGGATAAAGGCCATAAAGCTCAATTCTCATTATTAACAGACCAAATTAATAATGGAGGCAAAGCTATAATCCCGTTTGAAGAATTAATAAATACCACCAAAGCATCTTTTGCAGCAATTGAAAGTTTAAAAAATAACAGTTGGATAAATGTGGAGTAAAATCAAAAAAGGTCGTTTAGCCTTAGATTTTATTCAAAATATGGGTTGGCGTTATATAGCGTTTAGGATTAAGTATTTAATTGAAATAAAATCAGGACGATTAAAAGCTAAATTTCCTACACAGCCTACTTTTAAGACATTTATATTATTAACAGAATGGCGTAATAATACGCCTCAATTTTTCTTTCAAGGAAAAAATATTAAGGGGTTAACACCCGAGCCTACTCAAATTCTAAAAGATAATTTTGAAAAAATTAAATCTGGAAAGGTTCAATTTTTTAGCCACACGTGGTTAGATCTAGGCGCAGATTTTAATTGGATAACAAATCCAGAAACTAATTTTAAATATGATATAGCTAAGCATTGGTCCGAGATTGAAAGCTTATCTAAAGAATCTGGAGATATAAAATATGTTTGGGAAAAAGCGAGATTTAGTTATGTATACCATGTTATTCGATATGATTTTCATTACCAAGATGACCAAGCTGAGTTTGTGCTTTCAGAAATTGAAGACTTCATTACTAAAAATCCATTAAACCAAGGCCCAAACTATGTTTGTAGCCAAGAGATTAGTTTAAGAGTTTTAAATTGGACGTTTGCACTGTACTATTACAAAGATTCTGAAGCCTTAACAGAAGAGCGTTTTAAAACAATACTCAACAGTATATACTGGCAATTACATCATGTATATAACAATATAAACTTCTCAAGGATAGCGGTTCGTAATAATCATGCGATTACAGAAACATTAATGCTTTACCTCTCTAATTTAATGTTTCCTTTTATGGAAGACACAAAATTATGGAGTGAAAAAGGAAAATCTTGGTTTGAAGAAGAAGTAGATTATCAAATTTATGATGATGGTACATTCTTACAATTTTCAATGAACTACCATCGTGTTGTGGTACAATTATTAACTTGGGGAATACGTCTTTCAGAATTACATAACAATACATTTAAGCCTGTTGTATATGAGAAAGCTCAAAAGTCATTAAATTTTTTAGAAGCGTGTATGGATCCAGTTTCGGGACAACTGCCTAACTACGGATCTAATGATGGAGCTTTATTTTTCCCTTTAACAAATGATGATTATAGAGTTTATAAATCTCAATTAGATGATCTTAGAGCTGTATTGCAACACACAACAGCTTACAACACATTAAGTAGATTCTGGTACGGTGTAACAGATATTAAACCTGTAGCTTCACAATGGAACGAGCTAGAGAGTTTTAAGGAAAGTGGTTATTATATTATTCAAGAAGATACTACAAAAACCTTTATAAGGTGTGGTAGTTATAAAGACAGACCATTTCAGTCTGATAATCTTCATATAGATATTTGGCATAATGGTATTAATTATTTGTGGGATTCAGGAAGCTATAAATATAATACAGATACGCAAACTCTAAATTATTATGTAGGGATACAATCTCACAATACAGTGTCTATTTCAGAAGAAAACCAGATGCTTAAACAAGGTCGATTTATTTGGAACTTTTGGGTAAATAGAGCAGAAGCAACAGTGTCAAAAGATCAAAATTCAAAACAGTTTAAAGGTAGTATTAATGCGTTTAGGCAGTTAGGTGGTATAAAGCATACGCGTACTGTTGAAAAGTTAAATGATAAGCTTATTTGGAATGTGTTAGACAGCTTTGATGATAATGCCAAGGGAAGACAAAAACAAGCGTTTTGGCAAATAAACCCCGAAGTATATGATAAAGTTGAAGTGTCTGCAAAAGATGCGAATAATAATAAGCTAAACGCTATTGTAGATGATGTTTTTGTCTCAAATTATTATGGTCAGAAAATAGCATCTAAAAGAATTACCTTTACAACATCTACACAAGAGATAACTACAGTTATAAATCTTAGAAATTAAAAGTTTGAAAATACTTCTATTACATCAATATTTCTTAGAAAAAAACGAAGGCGGCGGCTCACGTTTTAATGAAATGACAAAGGTTTGGAGTGATCAGAATCATAAAATAACGGTACTGTCTGGTATGGTTAATTATAATACAGGACTTAAGCCGGAACGTTATAAGGGTAAGTATTTTTATGAAGATAAAAATTTTTACAATAATGTAGATGTTATTAGAAGTCATGTATCTGAAGCCTATAACGTTAATTTCTTAGGGAGACTTTGGGGATACTTTTCTTTTGTTTTCTCTGCAACCTATGCTGGCTTGTTTAAAGTAAAAGGTAAACACGATGTGATTTTAGTAACCTCACCACCATTATTTGTTGGGATAACAGCGTTTATCTTATCAAGGTTTAAACGTATTCCGTTTGTGTTTGAAGTAAGAGATTTATGGCCAGAATCAGCTATTGATACAGGTGTGCTACAAAACAAGTTAATTATTAAGCTTGCGTATTGGTTTGAAAATTTTATTTATAAGAAAGCGAGTTTAATTAACGTATTAACACCTGCGTTTCGTGATAAGTTAATAGAAAAAGGCGTACCGAAGGAGAAAATTTGTTTTATACCAAATGCAGCAGATTTTTCTTTAGCAGAAGCAGTCCAAAATAAGTTTGATGCTCAGAAATTTAAAGAAGATCTTGGGTTTAAAGATAAATTTGTAATTACATATGTCGGTGCACACGGTGTTGCAAATCATTTAATTCAATTGGTTGAGGCAGCTGATAAACTTAGCGATACTCAAGTTGTTTTTCAACTCATAGGATCTGGTATGCAGAAAAAAATGCTTCAAGAAGAGGTAAAGAAAAAGAACTTAGATAATGTGATTTTTAGAGATCCTGTTCCAAAATCTGAAGTGTTTAAGTTCATATTAGCTTCAGACATGGGTGCCTCAGTTCTTAAAAATGTAGATACATTTAAAACGATATATTCCAATAAGACGTTTGATTATATGTCTTGTAAAAAACCTATACTATTAGCTATAGATGGTGTTTCAAGAACATTAGTAGAAAGTGCAAATTGTGGTGTTTATGTAGAACCTGAGAATATAGAGTCTATAGTAAATGCTATAAAGAGAATTCTAAATGAAAATGAATTAGAACTAATGGGGCTAAACGGGTATAATTATGCATTACAGCATTTTGATAGAAAACGTTTAGCTGAAAACTATATTGGTTACTTAAATTCTATATCTAAAAAATAGATAATTGTGAAATTTAAAAGTATTAACATATACGGAGCTAGTGGTCATGCAAAGGTGGTTATAGATATAATTACTTCTAACGATAATACTAATGTTGGGCATGTATTTGATGATAATGATAAACTTAAGAGTATTTCCAATTATACGATACAATCACCATCTAATTCTGAGTTAATGATTAAAAACCCTATTGTAATAGCAATAGGTAATAACAAAATCAGAAAAGAAATAGTAGAAAATAAACAAGTGCAAGTTGCAGAGGCAATTAGTCATATCTCGGCCATTATATCTAAGTTAACGTCTATAGGTAAGGGAACTGTAATAATGCCCAATGCTGTTATTAATGCAGATGCTATTATCGGAACGCATTGCATTATAAATACTGCAGCTGTAGTAGAACATGATGTAGTAATTGAAAATTATACTCATATTTCGCCAAATGCAACGGTTACTGGCGGTGTGAAAATAGGAGAAGGTACACACGTGGGAGCTGGTGCAGTAATACTACCAAATTTAACTATTGGCAAATGGGTTACTATTGGCGCAGGAGCTGTAGTAACCAAAAATGTCCCAGATTATAGCACTGTGATAGGAAATCCAGCAAAACCATTAATAAAACAAAACCCCTAACAACTGTTAGAGGTTTTGTTAATTAAAAGAGGTGAGTCTTTAAACCACACGAACATCTATAGCATTTAACCCTTTTTTGCCGTCTTTAAGATCAAAAGCCACGTGATCGCCTTCACTAATACGGTCTATTAAACCTGAAACGTGAACAAAATACTCTTCGCTAGTTTCAGAATCTGTAATAAATCCAAAACCTTTGGTATCGTTAAAAAATTTTACTGTGCCGTTTTTCATTTTAAAAATAATAATAGTTAACACATAAATTTAAAATAAATCTTAAAGAAAAGTCTTACAAGTAAGTTAAATAAATATAATGAAAGTGGTGCGTGTTAGAGATTTACACATTAACATGTGTTATAACTAAGCGTTAAATCCTTACTAAAGTGAAACTCATATTTGGGGCGTGCTGTTTATTCATTTAAATTAGATGTTAAACAATAATTAACGAACTAAAATTTTTAAACATGCCATATATAACAAACAAACGCGAAAAAGAAACAGTAGATATATTTTATGAAGATTACGGCGAAGGACAACCTGTAATATTAATCCACGGTTGGCCTCTAAGTAGCAAAGCTTGGGAACAACAACGTTGGAAGATTATTGAAGAAGGTTTCCGTTGTATATCTTATGACCGTCGTGGTTTCGGAAGATCGTCTGCGCCTTGGGACAGTTATGATTACTCTACACTAGCATCAGACTTAGCTGAGTTAATTAATCAATTAGATTTAAAAGATGCAGTACTTGTAGGTTTTTCTATGGGTGGCGGAGAGGTTGTAAGATACCTTACAGACTTTGGTTCAGATAAAATTTCGAAAGCAGCATTAATAAGTTCTATCATTCCGTTGGTAAAGCAAAAAGACGACAATCCAGATGGTGTTCCAGAAGAAGATATTCAAGGAATTTTAGACGCTCTGCAAAGCAACCGTGTAGCATTCTTGAACGATTTTCATAAAAACTTCTACAACTATGAAGATAATAAAGACACTGTGAAACTTCAAAACTTAGGCTATGATTTCAACATAGCAAGCAGTGCGTCTCCTAGAGCAACCATACAAGCAGCAATTGCTTGGGCAGACACAGATTTTAGATCAGAACTTAAAAATGTAACTGTACCTACGTTAATTGTTCACGGTGATGCAGATAATATAGTTCCTATTGAAACTGCTGGTAATCAAGCTGCAAAAGGTATTAAGGATAATACGTTTAAAGTTATAAAAGATGGTCCTCATGGGTTAAATCTTACACATGCTAATGAGTTAAATACATATCTTATTAATTTTTTAAAGTCATAAGGTAAATGCTTAACAAACTAAAAGTCAGACATAAGTCTGGCTTTTTTTATGTCTTTATTTAAAATAATTTAATAGCCAAAAGGACCTAAAACGAATAAAATGCTGTAATTTCGCGCCCTTATTTACGGCTAGAATTAAGATAACGCATCATGAAAAAAATCATCAATTTATTCGATTTTTCACAGAAGGTAAATTATAAGACAGAAATTCTTTCAGGCTTAACGGTTGCAATGGCACTAGTTCCAGAAGCAATAGCGTTTGCCCTTATTGCAGGACTGTCTCCTCTAACCGGTCTATACGCTGCTTTTGTTCTTGGGTTAATAACCTCAATTTTTGGAGGAAGACCTGGAATGATATCTGGTGCAACAGGTGCAGTAGCAGTGGTTATTGTATCCTTGGTGCAATCTCATGGTGTTGAGTATGTTTTTGCTACAGTAGTTTTGGCAGGTCTTATACAAGTACTTGCAGGCGTTTTTAAATTAGGTAAACTAATGCGATTAGTACCGCATCCTGTAATTTTTGGATTTGTAAATGGTTTAGCCATAATCATATTTATGTCTCAGCTTACGCAGTTTAAAGATGCTGGTGGAGATTGGCTTACAGGAACATCTTTATATGTGTTACTTGGATTGGTACTACTTACAATGCTAATTATTTGGGGGCTTCCAAAGCTAAGTAAAGCTATTCCTGCTGCACTTGTAGCTATTTTGGTAGTCTTTGGTTTAGTGGTGGTGTTTGGTTTAGATACGCGCACTATTGGTGATATTGCATCAATTGAAGGTGGTTTTCCGCCGTTTCACTTACCTGCAGTTCCCTTCAATATAGAAACTTTAGCTATTATATTTCCATATGCTGCTGTAGTTGCTGGTGTTGGACTTATTGAAAGTCTATTAACACTAAATATCGTTGATGAAATTACAGAAACTCGTGGTAGTGGTAATAAAGAAGCCGTAGCGCAAGGTGCTGCAAATATATTATCTGGTGTATTCTCAGGTATGGGTGGTTGTGCTATGATTGGACAAAGTTTAATTAACATTTCTAATGGTGCAAGGGCAAGATTGTCTGGAATTGTAGCGTCTGTGATGCTGCTTATATTTATTATGTTTGGCGCTGGTCTTATAGAGCGTTTGCCAATGGCAGCACTTACAGGACTTATGATTATGGTATCTATAGGAACTTTTGAATGGGCCAGTTTAAGAACATTTAGACGTATGCCAAAATCAGATATTTTCGTGATGGTATTAGTAACCTTAGTTACTGTGTTTTTACACAACCTAGCACTTGCTGTTGTTATTGGTGTTATTATTTCTGCACTAGTGTTTGCTTGGGATAATGCAAAGCGTATTAGAGCTAGAAAGCACATTGCTAATGATGGTACAAAACATTATGAAATCTATGGACCTCTGTTCTTCGGAAGCGTTCAAGCCTTTAATGATAAGTTTGACATTCTTAATGATCCTGAGCAAATTGTAATAGATTTTGCAGAGAGTAGAGTTGTAGATATGTCGGCTATTGAAGCTTTAAATAAAATTACAGAGCGTTATCAAAAGGTAGGGAAAAAGGTACATCTTAAGCATCTTAGCGAAGATTGTAGAACACTTCTTGCAAACGCAGAAGATCTTATTGAAGTGAATGTGTTAGAAGATCCTACGTATAAAGTCCTTACAGATAAGGTCTAAGTTTACTATTGGCTTACATATGCTTTTAAGCGCTCATTTATAAAATACTGCCAGCCTCCAATACAACTTTCACGTTTAAATTCTAGAATGTCTTGAGGAAAGTCTTCTAGTGTTTTTGCAGTTACTGTAAGCTTGCAACCTGTTATGGTGGGCGTAATATTAAAGGTTACGGTTGAGTCGCCTTGGTGTTCTTTGTAGTTCCATTGGTAAACTATGGTGTTTGGCTTATCCACTAAGACAATTGTCCATTGGTGTGTAAAACGCCTATTCTCATGTTCAATTAAAAAAGTGGTACTAAACTCTTCTTCAGCTTTAAAATCTTGTATCTGTTCAAAAAACCAAGATCTCATAAGTTTTGGGGTAGTAATAATTTCCCATAGCTTTTCCGTAGGGATATTAAATTCCTGTGTGGTGATAATTGGTGGGTCTTGAGTTGTCATAGTGAAGGTTTACATATGGTTACCAAAAAAGATAGCGTTCATCAATAGTTTGTTTGTTCCGTACCAAAATGCTCTAAAATTGGTGTTGTCTGTAAAAAGTATGACGTGACCACTACCTAATCTATTGTGTTTAAATGGGACAGTTTCTGCTAAAGCATCTAAATTTTTATCATTAATATAACCGCTTAATAAAGGCGATTTGGTGTATTGTAACGGATTGTTGTAGCTGTCTTTATCGGCTTCAATAAAAATAGTGCTGTTTCTAAATAATGGAATTGTAGTGTTCTTGTACCCAAAATTTATAGGATGACTTCTGTCTTGTTTAGCTTCAAAGATAGCACCGCCAATTCCTTTTGCTCCAAAGTAATTGTTACGGTCTTCAAATGAAATATTGCTTGCAGTATCTTCTACTCGTTTAAACTTAAGAGACATAAATTTTTCAGAATTAAAGAAGCGAGCCGCATTTTTAAATCCTATTAACGTACCACCATCCTTAACCCAATCTTTAAGGTGTTGTGCATCTTTAGGAGTTAATGCTCGACCCCAAGAATTTGGTAAAATAATATCGGTATAGTTACTTAAATCATAGCGGTTAAAATTTTTCACATCTAATTTTGTGATGTTCATAGCGTAGCGCGTATCAAACAAATGCCAAATCTCGCCAGCATCATAAGGAGTAATGCCTTCACCTACAAGTAAGGCAACCTTAGTTTTAGAAATCGGCTTAAATTGTCTACTGCCTAAATCTATTCCTTCAGTTAATCCTGTAGGTACACCTGTTATGGTAAGGTGACTTTTCTTAGAAACATCTGAAAGGAATGTGAAGAGTGCTGTTGAATTTAATTCTTGATTTTGAACTGGAATAAAAATGGAACCATAATCATAGTCTTTGCCATTTAGACTAAATGGTTTCATAGCAACTTTTGCCCTTAGGTCCTTATCTAATAGTTGCTGAAGCGCTTTTGGTGCATAGTAATGATGCCACTGCATAAGATAGCCATAGTTACTTTTTGTAACTACACCTTTTGGCATTTCTAAACTATCTATTTTACGCCCCAAACGAGAGGTTGAAGCTTCTTCAATAAAATCTAAATTAAAAGCTAACGGAAATGTCCAAGCAGAAATATCATAAAACAAGCTGTCTTGAAATGTTGTACGCGTTTCAAACATAGCTTCAAGCAAGAGTTGTTGTCGCTGATTTTTAGGGACTACATAACTATGTGCTTTTTTAAAGGTTTTGCCATCCTCAGAAAAGTTTTCTTTAAGTTCATAAACATCAATGTTATGACGTTTTAATATTTCAGCCAAATGATAGGCAGATGCAGCATCTTTTTCATTCCCGAAAACATAAGAACCCTTAGTAGATTTTGATCTAGCAGTTTTGTAAAAATCACGTTGGTAATCTAAAAGTTCAGTTCTCATGCCAACAGCAGCATCTAAAGTAGATAAGGCTGCAGTAAATTGGTTTCTTATTGTAAAAGGAAACGTTAGGACACCATTATCTGTCTCTTGTGCATGCCCTCTAGAACTTGCTTGTTCAAACAATATACCTATACTACCATTTATGTCTGGAAATGTAGAGCCTTTTCCATAATAAAAGTCATCATAATCCTCTTCGGTATAATATAAAGAACCAATATTATCTAATGCTTTAGCATGATAATTACCAATATTCTTAGTGAGCTCTTGGTTTAATGCTGGCGTGAGTGGATGTGTCCTGCTAGGGATACCTGGTTGAAAGAAAAATGATGAATTACTTCCCATCTCGTGATGGTCTGTAAGTATATTAGGATGCCATTTATGAAATGTAGCAATGCGTGCTCTAGATTCTGGAAGTTGTACGGGTAACCAATCTCTATTCATATCAAACCAATAGTGATTGGTACGTCCGCCAGGCCAAACTTCATCATATTCTCTATCTTGAGGGTCTGTATTTATATGTTTGCTTTTATTGGTATTTGCCCAATACGCAAAACGCTGTAAACCGTCTGGATTTAAACTAGGATCAAAAAGTATAACAGTATGTTTAAGAAGCTCATTAATCTTAGGGCCTTGTGCTGCAGCTAAATAGTAGGCGGCAACTAAAGCTGCATTACTACCACTTGGCTCATTACCATGAATTGAAAATCCTTGATACACCACTACAGGCAATTCATTAGTGTTTAGGCGCTCCGAAGCTATTTCAGTTAATGCTAAATGGTCTTGTCTTATAGTTTCTAAACGATTATGATTTTCTGGTGAAGTAATGGTTAATAAAAGAAGTGGTCTGTCTTCATAGGTGAGACCTTGTTGCTCAATATGAATCCTATCTGAAGCTTTTGCCAAGACCTTCATATAAGACACAAGCTTATCATGACTTACATGCCAAGTGCCAGGTACATAGCCTAAAACGTCTTCTGGTGTAGGTATTGCCGTATTGTATGTAACGTCTTCAGGTAAGTAATAATCTAATGAAAGTTGATCCTTTTGGGCTTGTAGAGTAATTGATGTAAATAATACTAATAGTAGGATTGAGCGCATATAATAGGTTTATGAACTTTAAAGATAAAAAAAACCGCCTCTGTAGCAGAAGCGGTTTTTTAATATTTTATAGCCTTTTGCAATTAAGCAATATCATCAAAGCTAACGTCTGTAAAATTCTTTACTGTAGACTCTGAATTTGAAGTGGTTTCAACAACCTCTGTATCTTCTTCGTAATCCTTTTTAAAATCACTTTGGTGACGCTCGCTTATTACTTCTTCACCTTTTTCACGTACAATATAGTCTGTCATATCTTCTAAGTTCTCACGGAACCCATCAAAATCTTCTTTGTACAAGTAAATTTTGTGTTTTTTGTAGTGAAATGAGCCATCGTCATTTGTGAATTTTTTACTCTCTGTAATAGTCAAGTAATAATCGTCTGCTTTTGTAGATCTTACGTCAAAAAAATAAGTGCGTCTTCCTGCTCTTAATACTTTAGAATAAATGTCTTCATGGTCATTCTTTCCGAAATCGCTCATAGTATAGTATGGATTGTTTTATTTGTCTCAAAAATCTTAAAAAAAAGCTAACGTGCAAAAAAAAACTTAGATTTCTTTTTCGCTTAGTTGTTTCTCATAAAGCTCCTTGTAGTAGCCATCTTTGTTAATTAGCTCACTGTGAGAGCCTTGTTGCTGTACTTTGCCGTCTTCTAAGACTATAATTTGGTCTGCATTTTTTGCTGAAGATACTCTGTGGCTTACTATAATTGTAGTCTTATCTTTAGATATATCGTATAAGTTAGATAAAATTGCTTCTTCGGTTTCTGTATCTACCGCAGAAAGGCAGTCATCAAACAATAAAATTTTAGGATCCTGTATAATAGCTCTTGCTATAGAGACACGTTGCTTTTGGCCACCAGAAAGAGTAATACCACGTTCACCCAAAACAGTATCATAGCCATTACTAAAGCCTACAATATTTTTGTGTACACTCGCATTTTTAGCAGCTTGCATTACTTCCTTATCTGTAGCTTCGGCTTTACCAAATTTTATATTCTCTTTAATAGATTCACTAAATAGAAATGCATCTTGTGGTACATACCCTATAGATTTACGTAAACTATTAAGGTTAAGCTGTCTTATATCTGTTCCGTCTATGGTTAAAACACCGCTTGTTACATCATATAGTCTTCCTATAAGTTCAAGTAGAGTAGATTTTCCTGATCCGGTTTTACCAATTATTGCTAGTGTCTCATTTGGACTAACATTAAAGGAAATATTTTTTAATGCTTCAATCCCAGTATCATCATAAACAAAGGATACATTTTTAAACGCAATGGCACCTGTAATTGTTGAAGGTGCTTCATTAAGATTTTTAATTTCAGGTTCTTCAACTAAAAACTCATTAATACGTTTTTGTGAAGCTTCTGCTTGTTGTATCATACTAGTTACCCAACCAATTACAGCCACAGGCCATGTTAGCATATTTACATATAGAAGAAACTGAACTAAGATTCCAAAATTTTCTATAGTACCATTAATAAGCATACGGCCACCAATATAAATCACTAATATGTTACTTACACCAATTAGTAATACCATAAGCGGAAAAAAGAAGGCTTGTACCTTTACGAGGTTTATATTCTTCTCTTTACTGTCATTTGCTAAAGTTGTAAAACCTGTATTGGTTTGCGCCTCTAATCCATAAGACTTAATCACAGAAATACCACTAAAACTTTCTTGTGTAAAAGTGTTTAGTTTGGATAGGTATTGTTGCACCACAGTACTGCGCTTATGAATTGCTTTACTTAATTTGTAAATAGCAAAAGATAAGACAGGTAGTGGTATTATAGTATATAAGGTAAGCGTAGGAGAGAGATAAATCATATAAGGAATAGCCACTAAAAACATCCCGAATGTAGATACGCTATACATATAAGCAGGACCTGCATACATTCTTACTTTAGAGACGTCTTCACTTATTCTATTCATTAAGTCTCCAGTCCTGTTTTTCTTATAAAAGTTTAAGGATAGGTTTTGGTATTGTCTAAAAACTTCATTTTTCAAATCATACTCTATATGCCTAGACACAACAATGATTGTTTGTCTCATAAAAAATGTGAAAAGAGCAGATAATAATGCTACGCCAATAACTAAAAGAATATTAGTTAAGAGCGCATCATAATAGGTTGAGTCTGATGAAAAGCCACCATTTATACGCTGTTCAATAACATTAGAAATATTACCGATAAATCTTGGGACTAATACAGCAAAGACTTTAGCTACCAAAGTAATAATAAGGCCTAAAATAAGCTGCCATTTGTACTTGTAAAAATACTTGTTAAGGTGTTGAAGTTCTTTCATGAAAGGATTTGAAACGAATTCAGAATGAGAATATTGTAAATTAACACATCAAATAAAGCTATACATTGAAATATTCATTATTTTTGCGTGCTATTTTTTTAAATACAATAATTTAATATCTATATATGACTCACGATATCATCTCTGCTAGCGACCTAAAAAAAGTCGCACCAGTATTTGGACAACTTTCTTTTGACGATCACGAACAAATCGTGTTCTGTAATGACAAAGATACGGGTTTAAAAGCAATAATCGGGATACATAGTACGGTACTTGGTCCTGCATTAGGAGGAACTAGAATGTGGAATTACGAAAGCGAATGGGATGCCCTAAACGATGTACTAAGGCTATCTCGTGGTATGACATTTAAGAGTGCTATTACAGGCCTTAATTTAGGTGGAGGTAAAGCGGTTATCATTGGCGATGCTAAAACTCAGAAAACACCAGAACTTATGAAAAGTTTTGGAGAGTACGTTCACTCTTTAAGTGGTAAGTATATTACTGCAGAAGATGTTGGTATGGAAACAGCCGATATGGATTTAGTAAGAGAAGTAACACCTTATGTAACTGGAATTTCAGAAAGTAAAGGTGGAGCTGGTAATCCTTCTCCTATAACTGCATATGGAGTATTCATGGGAATGAAAGCTGCTGCAAAGTATAAATTTGGAGATGATAACCTAGAAGGTAAGCGCGTGCTTGTTCAAGGTATTGGTCATGTTGGAGAATCTTTAGTAGAGCACATTACCAATGAAGGTGCAGAAGTAATTATAAGTGACATTAACCAAGAACGCTTGGAGTATGTAAGAGATACTTATGGGGCTTCAATTTATGGTGGTTCAGATATTTATAGAGAAGACGTAGATATTTACGCACCTTGTGCTTTAGGAGCAACTGTTAATGATGAAACTATTCATAAAATAAAAGCTAAGGTAATTGCAGGTGCAGCAAACAACCAACTTGAAGATGAAAATAAGCACGGTAAGATATTACAAGATCGCGGTATTGTCTATGCTCCAGATTTCTTAATTAATGCTGGTGGTATTATTAACGTGTATGCAGAACTAGAAGGGTACGATAAAAAAGAAATTATTCGTAAGACAGAAAACATTTTTAATACAACATTAGAAATACTTAACTCTGCAGATGTTAATAAGATAACTACCCATACAGCTGCATTGCAAATAGCACAACAAAGAATTGCGACTAGAAAAATGGAAAACGAAGGGTAAAATCTTCTAAAAATACATAATTTTGCAGGGCGAAATTCACTAAGGATTTCGCCCTTTTATTTATTAATGCTCTTTTGAATTATTATGCTTACAAGACGTCACATTCGGGTAAAAGTTATGCAATCCTTATATGCATACGAGCAGTCTGAAAATCAAAATTTAAATGCTGAAGAAAAGTTCCTGAAGAAAAGTATGGAGGATATGTACGACCTCTTCCTTCTTATGTTGAACTTAATGATTGAAACCCGAAACCACGCAGAATCCTATTTAGAAAAAACCTCTAAAATGCACTTGGCGACAGAGGAAGAGAAAACACCAAACAGAAAGTTTATTAATAATGAACTTTTAAAGCGATTAGATGCTAGTGAGTATTTTAACAATCTTATTACAGACAGAAAACTTACCAACTGGTCAAGAGATGATGAGTATAAAACCATTATTTGGGAGTCTCTAAGAAATAGTCAGATTTATCAAAACTATATTGAGTCTGATAAGCAGTCTTTTAAAGAAGATAGAAATTTTGTTGCAGAGTTTTTTAGTGAAATCATAGCGCCTAATGAAAAGCTATACGATTACCTAGAAGATCATAAACTTACTTGGTTAGATGATTTACCAATTGTAAACACAACCATTTATAAGCTTATAGAAAAAGCTAAAAAAGACGATGTAGCCTTTGGTATCCCAAGATTGTTTAGAAATACAGAAGATAGAGATTTTGCAGTGGAGCTTATGCAGAAAACCATTCTTAATGATGGTGAATACACATCAGAAATTTCTAAAAAAACACCAAATTGGGATAAAGAACGTATAGCAGAGTTAGATGCTGTTCTTATGAAAATGGCAATATGCGAGTTTGTTAAATTTCCATCGATACCAGTAAAAGTTACAATAAATGAATATCTGGAAATTGCTAAAGAATATAGTACTCCAAAGAGTAGCATATTTATAAACGGAATTTTAGATAAAATAAGTAAAGAGTTTAAAGCAGATGGAAAATTGAATAAAATGGGACGCGGTTTAATGTAGTCTGATATTTTTAGTATTTTTACATCTTAAACAAACTTAATTTAATCATTAAAAGAATACCTAATTATGAAAAAAGGAATTTTAGTAATGTTTGCAGCAGCAGCAATGGTGTTTACATCTTGTAAAGAAAATGCAGCAGACAAAGTAAACGAAGAGAACGTTGCAGCAGCAGCAGAGCGTGATGCACAAGCAGGAGATTTTCCAGTTATGGAATTTTCTAAAACTGAGCACGACTTTGGTACTATAAACGAAGGTGATGTGGTAGAGCATGAGTTTACATTTACTAACACAGGAAAAGCACCATTAGTAGTAACAAACGCTAAAGGTAGCTGTGGTTGTACTGTACCAACTTGGTCTAAAGAGCCTATTGCTCCAGGTGCAGAAGGTAAAATGTTAGTAAAGTTTAACTCTAACGGAAAGCCTAACCAGCAAGTTAAGACAGTTAACATTACTGCTAACACAGAAGCAGGTAAAGAATTAATTAAAATTAAAGCGTTTGTAACGCCTAAGAAAAAAGCAGCTGGTACTCCAGAAGCTAAATAATTATAAATGGGAGATTTAGGAAGTTTTTTGCCAATATTGGCAATGTTCGCTGTAGTGTATTTCTTTATGATTGCACCACAGATGAAAAGACAAAAGAAAGAAAAGGCATTTGCTAAAGAATTAAAAAAAGGAGACCGTATTGTTACTAAAAGTGGTATGCACGGTAAGATTCTAGATTTTAGTGATAAGCTAGGTGCTGTAGTCATAGAAACCGGTGCAGGTAAAATAACTTTTGACCGCTCTGCAATTTCAATGGAAGCAAGCCAAAAGCTTAATGCGCCGCCAGCAGAGAAAAAATAAATCTCTATTATTCTATTTAGTTAGAATATGAAACATAAAAAAAGAGCCTTCAAATTTTGAAGGCTCTTTTTGTATTTAAGAAGCTTAGGTTTTAATCTTCACCTAAGAAAGGATATCTGTAATCTTTAGGAGCAACAAAAGTTTCCTTAATTAACCTTGGAGATACCCAACGTAATAAGTTAAGCTTACTACCAGCTTTATCATTAGTACCACTTGCTCTAGCACCACCAAATGGTTGTTGCCCAACTACAGCACCAGTACACTTGTCGTTTATATAGAAATTACCTGCGCAGTTTTGTAATGCTTTAGTAGCGTGTGCTGCAGCATGTCTATCTGTAGAGAATATAGATCCTGTTAAAGCGTAGATAGATGTTTCATCAACTAACTTTAAAGTGTCATCAAACTCTTCATCTTCGTATACATAAATGGTAACAACAGGTCCAAATAATTCTGTTTGCATTGTTGTATACTTAGGGTTGTCTGTTACAATTACTGTAGGTTCAACAAACCAACCTTTACTCTTGTCGTAGTTTCCGCCAACAATTATCTCTGCATCTTTATCTTCTTTAGCTTTATCTATATAACTAGCTAGTTTATCAAAAGAGCCTTCGTGTATAACCGCAGTTACAAAGTTCCCCATATCTTCCGGAGATCCCATTTTAAATGATTTTACATCTTCAACAAGATATTTTTTTACATCTGCCCATAAACTCTTAGGGATATAACATCTTGAACAAGCACTACATTTCTGACCCTGAAATTCGAATGCACCTCTTGCAATTGCTGTTGCAAGTTGTTTAGCATCTGCAGATTTGTGAGCCATGATGAAATCTTTTCCACCAGTTTCTCCCACAATTCTTGGGTAAGTTTTATAAGTATGTATATTGTTTCCAATTGTTTTCCATAAATCTTGAAAAACATTAGTACTTCCTGTAAAGTGTAGGCCTGTAAAATCTGGGTGACTTATTGCAACATCAGAAATCATAACAGGATCTCCCATTACCATATTAATAACACCATCTGGTACGCCAGCCTCCTTAAATACTTCCATCACAACTTGTGCAGAGTATACTTGGCTATCACTTGGTTTCCAAAGAGCTACATTACCCATTAATGCTGCACTTGCAGGAAGGTTTCCGGCAATAGCAGTAAAGTTAAATGGTGTAATTGCATATACAAAACCTTCTAATGGTCTGTACTCAACACGATTCCAAGCCTCAGATGTAGATTCTGGTTGATCGTCAAAAATCTGTGTCATATATTCTACGTTAAATCGTAGAAAGTCAATCAACTCACAAGCTGAATCTATTTCTGCTTGAAATATTGTTTTAGACTGCGCAAGCATTGTAGCGGCATTTATTTTTGCTCTATATGGTCCTGCAATAAGCTCGGCTGCTCTTAAAAATACAGCTGCACGTTGTTCCCAAGGAAGATCTGCCCATTCTTGACGAGCTTTTAAAGAACCTTCAATAGCTTCTTCAACGTTTTCCCTTGTTGCTTTGTGATAGGTACCTAATGTATGTTTATGGTCGTGAGGCGGATGCATAGTAGCAGTATCTCCAGTTTTAACCTCTTTTCCGTTTATATAACAAGGTACTTCAATAGTACTGTTGTATAACTCTTTGTAGGTGTTTAAAACCTCTTCACGCTCTGGCGATCCAGGAGCATAACTCTTAATTGGTTCATTTACCGCTGGCGGCACATGAAAAAATCCTTTTCCCATAATAATATATCTATTTTATTGGTTATTCTTTATCTCTTACAAATGTAAGGATTTGAACTTGTTTACTATAGAAACACTAGTGTTTAACAAGAATTTACAGGTCTAAAAGTTGAGAGCAGGAAATCATTTATTAATTTTACATAAAAATACGACTATGGGATTCTTCGATAAATTTAAAAGCTCAAGAGATATTGCAAAAGAAGAGATTAAGGAAGTACCTTGGAAACTACTTTCTGATGTTTCTCAATTGGATGAAATACTAGAGGAATCTAAATCGAAACCTGTAGGCATTTTTAAGCATTCTACACGTTGTGGTATTAGTAAAATGGTTCTTAAAGGATTTGAGCGTGAGTATGATTTAGATGATGAGAAAGCAAGCATCTATATGTTAGACTTGTTAAACTACAGATCTATCTCTAATGAAATTGCTGCTAAATTTCGGGTGTTTCACGAGTCACCACAATTTATTGTACTTGAAAACGGACAAACTAAGAGTCACGCTTCACACCAAAGTATTTCTGTAGATCAACTAAAATAAATTTAACAATCTTTGTCTAACAGCTCAACTGAAACATCTTCAGTCTCTATTTTGGAAAGAAGTTGTAATTGGTTGTTTTTAAATAAAGAATCTATAGTAGTTATAGAGTAGTCTTTAGTTTTTGGTTTGTAATTTTTGTAGTCTACAAATCTAAGACCATTAACAGTCCTTGCATTATATGCTTCTCTAAATCTAATACCACCACCATTAACCTCATAGGTATACGCTAAATAGTCTATAGTAAAACGTTTTTTATTTATCCAATACATATAAACGTCTTGGTAGTCTGTACCTCCACCATCTTGATTAAACCAAACTTTAATTTTGTAATACTCTGTATCTTTTAAACTAGTTTCTTCTACCAACTTTTTATTAACTGAAGCATCATTTAAGCCATATGGTAAGTGTGCGAAGTAATGAACTGAGTTAATACCGTCACTAATTTTTGCTATAAGAGTATCGTGAACTTTATCTGGTTTACCATCTTTTAAACGCATTAAACCATCATTATCTAGCATGTCATGTGTGATTTGCCCTGTAGAGTCTGTAGCAAAACGCTCTAGCATGAATTTGTTGCATTGTCTTGTGCTTTTATACACTTTGTCCCTAAAGTTAAATGTAATCTGT
>TARA_R100000655_G_scaffold43191_1_pt1 | contig 88757 bp, 54 predicted proteins | sample TARA_R100000655 | Tara Oceans TARA_R100000655 (sample SAMEA2622497) | marine metagenome | biome: marine biome (ENVO:00000447); feature: deep chlorophyll maximum layer (ENVO:xxxxxxxx); material: "saline water (ENVO:00002010), including plankton (ENVO:xxxxxxxx)" | depth 90 m
TGAGATAGATGTAGTAGATCTAACTCAATATAAAAAAGCTTTTGTGTTTCCAGGATGCCCGGTATCACTACCTAGGTTAAAGGAAGCATTAAGAGAGCACAAAATCACTGTAACAAATGATTTTAGTAAAGCTGATTTCTTTGTAACCCATAACGAATGGAGTAAATACCATAGTGATGGTGAGTCAATTAGAACTAACACCATGATGTTTAAAGCTATGAACTATGAAGCTATGGATATTAGTGCAAGTGAGAACTTAGCTCTTAAAAATGAAGAGCCAAATGTTGATCCTGCTATTCAAATTGTATTTGATGATAAGATGGCAGAGACATATAGTAGAAATAGTTTAGATTATGAAGCTGATTTGTATGAAAAATGGGTATTTACACCATTAGCTATACAAATTGCATATCGTATTAGACATGAACAAATACCGGTTATATATGCTGAAACATGTTTAAATGAGTCAGCAAATAAAACAGTTCTTGATGAACAACTATTAGATGATGTTATTAGAATGATTCAACATGGTAGTGAAGAAGAAAGAGAAATGGTTAAAAAAATTGTACCAGCTATTGACTATAGAAAGAAAAAACATCTTCTATGGAAACTAGCAAAAGAGACAAGTGGTTATATGTATAGGTTTAATAGAGATAAAGATTTAAATTATTGGGCAGATAAAGCTCGGTTTCATACATATGGACGCCATAATGCTGAGGACATGATTAAACAGTTAGAGGAAGAAGAATGTCTTGATGCAGAATCATTTAGATATCTTGAACCTATTGTTCGTAAAGAGATTAGTATTAATAATAGAGAACTATATACCTTTAAAGTGCAAGTTAAAGAGGAGTATAGAAAATATTTAAAAATTAAAAAATGACAGATTTAAAACAAATATGGTTAATTAGTATTGACCCAAGTAAAGTAGATAAAGTAAGTAACGCTTTGGTAATGCAAAATGGTAGTGTTAAAGTAAAACAATTGGGTCATTATATAGAATCAGGTGATAATAGTGGTAGGTATAGAAATAAAACTAATAACACAAAGATTAAAGAAATAATGGATGATATTCCTACTATTACATCTGATGATCTTAAAAATGCCACGGCACTATTTAGATTTCCTAGACTTAGTTTATCAAGAGATAAGGTAAAAATACTACAAGAAAAGTTTGATCTTAAGTTGAAAAGAGATTTTCACCAGGCAGACTATGGTATTGTATCTGAAAAGTATTTTGATGGATTATTTGTTACTAGATGGTTAGCATCAGCAGATCCTGCAGATGTACTTTCTTGGGCACAAGTTTATCAAGATTGTTTTGAAGAGGATCTTTTTGATGAAATTGTAAATGAATTAAATAAGATACCTGCAGATGCTCATGTTGTATATGAATCAGAATGGTTTAGTTCATATTACCACGAGGGTGCTAGTAATCTTGATAGATATTCTAAGATGTCAGAAAAAGTAAGAAATGTAGGAGGTAGTAGTAAGTATCATTATTACATTGAATCATTAGATCAATGGAATGATATACAAGCTAATTTACCTAAACTTGTTTGGGATAGTAATATTAATGAACTTGCTACAGAAGACTCTGAAGTATTAACAGAAGAAATGTATATACAACTTAAAACTATGCTTGGTTGGGAAAAGACCGAAAGTGGTTGTGGTTGGCAAGGTACTAGAGACAAAGAGAATATGAATCTAGCTTTGAGCATTATTGCTAATTGTAATATTCAAAAGTCTCATACATATTTAGCACTATTATTTTCATTCTTAAGTGACTCTATGAAAGATTCATCTGTTTGGAATACTGTTAACTTTAAGTCCGTAAGGAAGAAGTTTGAAAAGTATATACAAATGAATGGTTGGAACTGGTGTCATAATTATAATTATTTAATTGAATATTTAGTTAAAGATAATGCATTAACTAAAATTGCTTGGAAAGAAGTTGCTCAAAAAATGTATGATGATGTATTGTCATCTCAAATGGGTGTTGATAGTAAAAATGTATTTAGTATCAGTCCTGAGAGTATCCAATTAAAACCGGAACTTAAAAAAAGAGTAATGCCAAGTCAAGAAGATCTACAATATATGGAAGATCTTGTTGATATGCACACTGAATCACATGATTATGCAAGATAAAATTAAAGAAGGCTTGTTTTACAAGGAAGAGTTTAACTTCAGTTACTCTTCCTTAAACAGGTTATTATTTTCACCAAAACTTTTTTATAAAGATTATATCCTTAAAGAAAGGGAAACCAAAATGGAAAAACATCTAATAGAAGGTAGGTTAATACACCTGCTACTATTAGAACCAAATAGGTTTGAAGAAGAATTTGTTATGTCACCATTAAAAATGCCAACAGATTCAGTCAAAAAAGTATTAAGAAATGTCAGCAGTAAAATTGTTGACCCAAATAATTATATGAAGTTAAAAGATTTAGATGTTCAGATACTAGAAGCTTTAAAAGAAGAGAACTTGTATCAATCATTTAAGGAAGACCAAAAAAGATTAGATAAAATAATAACAGAAGAGAGTGAAGCGTATTTTAAATTCTTACAAACAACAGGTAAAACTATAATTGATGCAGATACATTTGCACGTTGTATGGATCGTGTTGTTATAATCCGGGCTAATAATGAAGTAAATAACTTATTGATGGAAGAAGGCACTGATTGGGATTTAGATCATATTCAAGTATACAATGAAAAGAAATTAGAGTGTAAATTAAATAACTATAAATTTGGATTAAAAGGTATAATAGATAAATATATAATAGATGATGAAGAAAAGACAATAACCATTGTAGATCTTAAAACAACAGCAAAACCATTAGAAAATTTTGCTGAAACAGTAGATTTTTACAATTATTGGTTACAAGCGGCTGTATATTCACTACTTGTCATGAAAAATGTTGATGAAAATCAACAAGATTACAAAATTATTTTTAAATTTGTTGTGATAGACAAGTATGACCAGGTCTACGTCTTTCCTGTATCGGAAGAAACCTTACTAAAATGGACAAACGGATTAAGAGAAGCATTAACTGAAGCAAATTATCATTACAGTGAAAGAAAATATGAACTGCCATATGTATTTGCTAACGGTAATGTAACCTTATGAAAAAAATTTATGCAGATTATTTCCAAAAGAGCAAAGTATTCTTATACCCTTTGATAGGAATAAAAAAGGGTGTAAGATTCGTGCCTATAGAAACATATATAGAGTGGGATCAATTAAACAATCCTAATACTTTGTATTGTTTATACATGGTTCCTAAAAAAGAACAAGACAAAAAAGTATTTCAAGTATTTATTGAAATGCATGTAAAAAATAGAGAATTTTTTGATCAATATTTTTATTTAAATAATGATAAATATATTCTTTGTAGTTTTAATTTAAGTTTATTCAAAAAAGATTTAAAAAAATTTAGAAATGGAAAGTATTCAGAATTTTCAGAATACACCAAAAATATTATTATTAAATTTTTTGGAAATAAAGGAACAATTTCTGAATATATTGAAAGTTATTTATATCCTGAATATTATCATGAAACATATTCTAAAATATTAAACATTGATGTAAGTGTTTTAAAAGAAGTAAATGAATTGTGTGATATACCAGATATAGCTAGAGAAACTTTTATAAAAGAATCAATTGAAATTAAATTATTTAAATAAATATTATATATTTGTGTTTTTAAAATATTATTAATTATGAGTATAGGAAAAAATATGATTATTGTAAATGCTCCAGATTTTCAGAGCATGGAAAAATCTTTTAAGTTAGTCCCTATAACAATGGACTGCCCTTATGTTGAATGTTTATTTTCAGCAAAAGATAAAGTTTTAGCTGTTATAAGTAAGACTATGAAACAAACTTATCACATGGTCCCTAAGTTAGATGACAATGGAGATCAAGTACCTGTTAAAGGTAAAAGGCCTGGAAACAAGCCACCATACAAAGAAGAGAGGAGATTAGTAGATACATTTTCAGAATTCTACTTAATGACTCCTGAAGAAATTAATGGATTTATTGAATCATTTGCAGTTAATGCAAAAGAATTTGATTATAAGTCTTTTACACAACCAAAAGAAGACAAAGAAAAAATCATTCAAATGAAAAAACCTGATTTAGTAACTAAACCAGAATAAGTTTGGTCAACTATAATGACTTTGTTTTGAGTGGGCCTTAGATCAGCCTTAATGATCTTTTCTAAGGGAGCTGGTTTGTGTGACAGCTCCCTTTTTTTTTAAATTAAATTATATGAATCACTGGGTAATGGATTATGAAACATTATCTAATTGTTTTGTGGGCGTATTTACACATTACAAAACTGAAGAGACTAAGATCTTTTCAATATGTAAACTGCAGAATGATTTTGATAAGTTCATAGAATTCTTAAAAGAAAACATACGGAATAAAGAGTGGCATATATCCTACAACGGATTGGCATTTGATGCACAGATCACTCATTATATAATAAAAGAATATGGGAATTTAAAACTCATGGATGGAGAAGAAATTGCTCAAGAGATTTATGGTTGTGCACAAAAATGCATAGAAAAAAGTAATGCTCATGAATTTCAAGAGTTTCCTGAGTGGCATATGTCTATCAAACAAATAGATGTATTTAAATTAAACCATTGGGATAACATGGCTAAGAGATCTAGTCTTAAATGGATAGAATATACTATGGACTGGGATAATATTTTAGATATGCCTATACATCATGAAACATTAATAGAAACTCAAGGTCAATTAGACCTTGTTATTGAATACTGTATTAATGATGTAGAAGCAACTAAAGAGATCTTTAATAGATGTAAACCTTTAATAGCATTAAGAAAGAACTTAACTGAAAAATATAATATTAACTTGTTTAGTGCATCTGAACCAAGAATAAGTAAAGAGATCTTTGCTTACTATCTTAGTAAAGAGCTAGACATGCCAAAATATGAAGTTAAAAAATTAAGAACTTTTAGAAATGTAATTAAAGTAAATGATCTTATACTAGACTATATTAAATTTGAGACACCTGAATTTAAAACTTTATTAGAAAAGTTTAGGACAGTAGAAGTAAATCCTAATTACACTAAAGGAGGGTTTAAATCTTCTGTAAAATATAAAGGTGTAAAAACTGATTTCGGATTAGGTGGTGCCCATGGTGCTACTAAAGCTGGAGTGTATGAGTCTGATAATGAGAAAGTTATAATGTCTTCAGATGTTACTAGCTTTTATCCTAATTTAGCTATTGTTAATCAATATGCACCGGCTCATATACCTAAAGAAAAGTTTTGTGAATTATATAAATGGTTCTTTGATGAAAGAAAGAAAATACCAAAGAGTGATCCAATGAACTATGTATATAAAATTATCTTAAACTCAACTTACGGGTTAAGTAATGATAAGAACTCTTTTCTATATGATCCACAGTTTACTATGTTTATTACAGTTAATGGTCAACTTACATTAATGATGTTGTATGAGATGATTATGACCAGAATACCAGATGCTGTTGCTTTAATGCAAAATACTGATGGTGTTGAAACCATCATACCAAAAGAATATGTTAATACATATATGGAGGTATGTAAAGAATGGGAACAAATAACCGGTCTTAATCTTGAACATGATCAATATAGTAAACTAGTATTAGCTGATGTCAATAATTATATAGCTGTTGACACTAATGGTAAAGCTAAATGTAAAGGTAGATTTGAATATGACGGGTTAGCTCTTCATAAAAACAAGTCTAAACTGATCATTCCAAAAGCATTGTATGCGTACTTTGTTGATGGAACTTTACCAGAATATACATTAAAACATAATAGAAATATTCTTGATTATTGTATAGGAGCTAAATCTAAAGGTGCATGGAGGCAACATGCTATATATGTTAAAGATAAAATTGCACAAAAAGATGAACTTCAAAAAATTAATAGATATTATATTTCAAATAAAGGTTGTAAAATTGTTAAGATAAATAAGAATGATCAAAGAGAAATACAGTTAGAATCTGGGCAATGGGTTCAAACTGTAATGAATAAGATAGAAGATAAAAAATGGTCAGACTATGACATTAACGAGAAATATTACCTAAATGCAATTGAGAAAGAAATAAATAACATAATAGGTGTAAAAAATAACCAATTAATGTTGTTTGAATAGTATTTATTATTATATTTGTAACGTTATAATTCATAAAGTCCAAGGGGGGGTCAAAGGTTGTAGTAATTAACATTTTACACTTCATTCGTGCACGGCCCCTTATTGGCAACTAAAACTAATTAAAAATGGGATACACAAGACCAACAACTACTACAAGAGATATGTTAGTGGCAGCACCACTACCTAATCATGGAAAAACTTACACAGTTATTCCTCATAAAGATGTCATAGATGTTACTAAAACTCTATTAGGCAATAGCGGATTTACAATTACAAAAGAACTTTACAGAGCAAATATGAATGCTAAAGTAGCACAAGGAGTATATCACCTTGCTTCAGATCAAGATCCAGAAATGGGCATGATGTTTGCTTGGACCAACTCTTATGATAAAAGTACACGTTTTCAGTGTGCTGTAGGAGCTTTTGTAAATGTATGCAGCAATGGTATGTTATGTGGAGACATGGCAAATTACGCTAGAAAACATACAGGTAAAGCAGATCATGATATTCATGCTCAAATAAGTTCACAAATTAAATCAGCTAATAAGTACTATACCAAGTTAATTGATGATAAGAATAATATGAGAAAAATATTCTTACCTAAGAAAAGTCAAGCTGAATTAGTGGGCAGATTATTTTTAGATGAAGAAATCATTGATGCATCACAGGTTTCTATTATTAAAGCAGAAATGAAAGATCCATCATATCATTATTCAGCAGATCTTAATAATGCATGGACATTTTATAATCATGTTACACATTCTTTTAAAAAGTCTCACCCAAGAACATGGATGAGTGATCAAGTTAAGTTTCATGAATTTATGACTGCAGAATTATTAAGTCAATCCGGTTTACATCAAGCAGATAAAAATTGGATAGATGAAAATGGTAACGGACATATACCTGGACCACAATCTGCAGGTGTATGGAGTCAAGCTATTATGACAGGAGGAGATTTTGATGCTGATATGGAAGCTCAAGATTATGATACATTTGAAGAGTTTAAAATATGATAACTAAAGATATAAGAAAAAGTCTGAAGATTAGACCCTCTGGTAGGTCTTCAGACTTTATATCTCCTAGCTTTGGATGGGGCTGTCTATATGACTGTTCCTATTGTTATATGAAAAGGCACAAACCTGAAGGTTTATCTATAGCCACAAACACAAATCAAATTTTAACAGAAATAAATACTCATGCAGTATTTGCTAAACACGAAATAAAAAAACCAAATCAAACACATCCAAAATATTTAACATATGATATAAGTTGTAATGAAGACTTTGCTCTTCATGCTAAACATCATGAGTGGGAAAAAATATTTGATTTCTTCAAACATCATGATGATATACTAGGAACATTTGCAACTAAATATGTTAATAACAACTTACTCAAATATAATCCAAAAGAAAAAATAAGAATAAGGTTTAGTATGATGCCTGAAAACAAGCGTCAAATACATGAGCCAAACACATCAACAATATTAGAAAGAATACAAGCAATAGATAAATTTAAAGAAGCTGGTTATGATGTTCATCTTAATTTTAGTCCTATCATAGTATATGAAGGATGGTTAGATGATTATGAAGAACTATTTTCTTTAATTAATAATAATGTAAGAAATGAAGAAGGAGTTTTTGCTGAGTGTATATTTTTAACACATAATGTAAATAGACATTTTAAAAATCAACATGAAAGACCTGAAGTTGAAGAAGATTTATGGATTCCTCAATTTCAAGAAAGTAAAATGTCACAATATGGAGGTAAAAATATTAGATATAAATATAAGATTAAAAATCAACTCATAGAAGCTTTTATAAAAGAACATGATAATGTAATTCCATGGAATAGAATTAGATATATATTTTAAATTATGAAAAAATTTATAAAATTTTTATTAACTTGCATTAAGATTACAAGTGGTACAATATTACTTTTGATCGTTATATTATTTTGGGCAACAGCCCTTGTGTTAACCACATTAACTGAACTTATTACATGGGTTGAGTTAAAATTAACAAAATTAATGAAGAAATGTTATGGCGAATTATGAACTTTGGACTTTATTTAGACCAAAAATAAAAATAATTAATAAATCTAAAAATCCTAACCCTAGTTATGAAACATCTGATTCAGCAGGTATGGATATTAGATCTAATGTAAACATTACTATTAAACCTGGATCTTGTGAAATTATATCTACTGGACTGTTTATACAACTTCCTAGTGGTTATGAAGCACAAATTAGATCTCGCAGTGGTTTAGCTGCTAAAAATCAAGTAATTGTTCTTAATGCTCCTGGCACTATTGATGCTGATTATAGAGGAGAAGTTAAGATTATATTAGCTAATTTTTCTGCAAAAGATTTTGATGTAAAAAAAGGAGATAGAATAGCTCAAATGGTAATTGCTGAATATGAGCAAGCACATTTTGAGAATGTTGATTTTCTTGACACTACTGATAGAGGAGCAGGCGGATTTGGAAGCACAGGTATTAAATAAGCTATAGGGATCTTCCCTTTTGGTTTGTTTTCCGTTTTCCATTAGGGCCCTATAGTATTTATTAACGGAAAAAAATTATTAAAAATGAAAAAAAACATTGAAATAGTTGACAATACTATTGATCCAACAAAAACTACTAACGTAGATAACTTTATTGTAGAAGATGAAATGGAAACTTTAGATAAAGTCAATGACAATTAAGGAGTTTAAAAAACTTCTTGAAAATACATTTGAGAAGAGTAGAAAAACTTATGACTACAAAATGAACGAATATGCTACTGACCTAGATGTATTCCAATCATTTAAAAAAGGAGTGGGTTTTTCTTTTCAAAATACACCAGAAGGTGTAGCATGGGAGTATGCTTGTAAACATTTTGAGTCAATCAAAAATATTATTAGCAAATGTCCAGGTGAAGTCCCAACAGATGAACTCTTAGATGAGAAAATAGGAGATGCCATAAATTATCTTATAATCATTAAAGGACTCATCAAAGAGAGAGGTGATTAAAACCAATACCTCCATATATGAAGAGAGGGACGTATGTCCCTCTTTTTTTATGCACCCATAGCTCAACTGGATAGAGCAACAGCCTTCTAAGCTGTAGGTTGTAGGTTCAAGTCCTACTGGGTGTACTATCTACCTTGTCCTCTGTATGGTTTTTTATAACCATTTTGAGATTTACTAGCATTTTTGCTATGTACACCTTTTCTTTTCTTAGTAGCGTTAGATCCTCTAAATACAAATGTGTTTCTTACTGCCATTATAATATTCCGTTAGGACCTCTACCTGTTGAACCGCCTTTTCTTTTTGAACCTGACTTTAATTTTTCAATTTGTGAATCATAGTCTTTCATTTCTCTATAACTAGCTATTTTAGGACTAGAAGTATTATATTTATTACCCATAGAAAAATCCTCATCAAATTCACTCATTTCTTCTTCTGACATGTTAAGAGGATCAATTGGAGTATCAGGATCATAACTAGGATTTACATCATATATTTCTTCCATAGAAAGACCTGGAACATTAACTTCATTACCTGGGGTTCTTTCATACATATTTGGATTACCAGGATAATTTGGTATGTCAGATAAAACATTACGTACTGAATCAGACTTAGCTTGTAGATCTGCTATACGTGGATCAGGAAGATTTTTTAATTCATCACCATCTTGAGCATACATACCAGGAACTTCCTGACCTTTAGCATTTTTAAAGTTTTTATAATTGTATGTACCACCTTTACCATATTTTATTTCAGAACCTTTTTTTACATAACCCATTTTGTTACGTACTGCTCTAGGTAATTTTGGTAATCCTTTGTTTCCTTGTGGAATAGATTTAAGGCTTCCGCCTGTGTTATATTTTATTCCAGCTTTTTTCATATTTGCAGGCATAGTTATTACTTTTTAAATTTTTCAACTGACCTACCACCAAAGTAGGCTCCAATTACTGTTATTAATACTAATTGTAGAAGATCAGTCCACTTTTCTTCTACTGTAAAGGTTAGTGCACCAGCATCAATAAAGATTAATAGCATAGTACACACAATTAAAAATATAAGAACCATTGGTCTTACATTTTTACTCAACCAAGAATCAGAATTCATATCTGCCGTCCAGCGGTCAGTAATCTGTTTCTCCATTTGAGCTTCATGATTTAAGATAAGTTCTTTGAGCTTCCTCTTAGCTTCTTTTCTTTCATCATCTGTTGTTATTAAATCATCTAATACACCACCAACTGATTCAACCAAAGTGCTTCCGGCACCTGAAAAAATCTTCTTTAATATACTCATTTACAAAATACCATTTGGTCCAACACTACCTCCGTGTTTATATTTAGGTCCGCTATAAATATTTGGAGTTCTTACATTAGTCTTTTTCTTTGTCTCCTTAGGTTTAGAAATTTCTGTCTTAACATTTTTAGACATATTTTGAATTCCAGCTTCTATTTGTTCAATATCATCAAACTGTTTTGTATTATAAGACTTAGATGTTAAGCTTGTATCTACAGTATTAACTTTAGGTGTACTTGCATCTACTGAAGTACTAGTCTTATTTACGTTTACTTTTGGTGTAGGAGGATTTAATCTTGCAGCTTTTTCTTCTTTAAGTTCAGTGTTATATTGCTTACCTTTCCACTCAAAATAACCCTTTTCATCACCAATGTGAGATATACCCTTTTCAATATTCTTTTTTCTTGCTGCTTTAAAAGCATCTGAGAAAGAAGTTTCTTTCTTAACATTAGGTGTAACAACTTTTTCTGTTTCTTTCTTTGTTACTGAAGGCGGTTTAGTATTATTTTTTTGCGTATTATCCCCTTTAATCTGATCTTTTTGAACTATTTTTTGTGTATCAGTACCTTTGTTAATCATATCATTTCTTTTTTGATTAAGAATAGGGTTTGTAGATACTTTACCAGCCATTTGCTGATTACGTGCAAAAACACTTTGATCAAAGTTAGGATCACTAGTCTTAGCTTTAAACCTTTTTATGTATTTACCTTTAGCTTTTCTTTTAATAAGATCACCAGCTCTGTTATACCTTTCTTTGGTAGTAATCTGATTTTTCTTATCTTTAACTTTAGTTTTACGCACTGTTCCTCGGTGGTCAGTAACTGTAACTTTCTTTACACCAGTAACAGGATCTTTTTCTTTTGTTCTTTTTCTGAATACTTTTCTAAATATGCTCATGACAATTTAATTTAATTTATTAGTAACTATAATATACCGTTAGGCCCCACAGCTCCACCACACTGGAAGCCTCCGCCACATTGTTTTTTATTTTTAGCCATTTTTTTAAAGGTTTTGGCTAAATTATACCTTTTACTTCCTGGGGGACACGTTGGGCCACCAAATTTATCACCAGTACAAACACCTTCAGTGCCTCTTTTTTTTATACTAGCAGTAGCCTCTTGTATCCAACCCATTATATTTCTATCTCCGAAAAGCCTAGCTTACTTAATAACCATAAAGCCGGTTCAGTTTTAAAGAATGCACATATAAAGAAATATGCAAACCCGTACCAGCATGTATATATTAAGCTTAAAATAGCACATATCACATATAGTGCTCTTAAAGCAGTCCAAGCTCTCCAATTTTTAAAGTTTATCCATTCCAACTTTAATAAACCTTTTAAAGTTGTCCATCCGTTATTTATTAATTCTTTTATTTTTTTCATATTATTTTATTAGTTTATCAGCAAATGGTACATCTTCATTTTGATCCAACCTGTCATCATCACACACATTAGAGTGAGATCCATCACAAGATCCATCATTGTTAGATGTTTGACCGCATATGCAATCTTTATCAATCATTTACTTACTTTTAAAGAATCTATCAAAAGCACCTTCTTTAACTGTTTTTACAAAAAGTTCAAATTGATCTTTTGTAAATTCAGTATATCCTTCATCTTCTCCTCCTACCACTACTTTATCAGATTCAGTTGAGATGTCAATTGCTGGACAGCTCTTACAGCTTGCACAAAAGGTCATCTGTGATCTATGCGCAGTTACTTTTACATTTTTTAATCCTTCTAGTTCCATTGGTTTATGCTTTCTTAAAGGTTACATATTCAACAACACATGCTGCAGTATTTGCTTGTACTTCAAGTCCATCACTAGGATTAACACAAAAGAAAGCAAACTCTCCAGGGTGTAATATTCCCCAAACATTTCCTGCATCATTTTTTAAATCAACAAAATTAGCAGCATCTGTATTCTTAATATATACATATGTAGCATCTGTCACAGCAGCAGCTACAATAACACTTGCAGATGAGTGAGATACAGAAACACTACTTCCTGTTACACCAGCATCATCAAATGATAATACATCACTAGGGTTAGCATCAATTTCAAATACTCCATTGACTCTAGCATCAGAGGTTATACTAAGACTTACATTTAGTGCTTGTGTTGCCATTATATTTCAAATCCAAAATTTAATATCATGAACCTAAACTTTACGCCCGGGTTCCATTTTACTTGTATTAGGGTAAAATACCCTACTCTATGCGTTATTTCAATAATATTTTTCTTATTGCCTTCACGCCAACTGTTTATCCAGTTCATAGTTTTACGTTATTGGTTATATTATAATATACAAAAAAAATACTAGAAATTAAAGTATGATGTAGTTTATTCCAAACTTGAAATCATGCCAGTCCCTGTTCCAATATTTGTTGTATTTACCTTCAACAAAGACACCAAGGTTCTTATTTATCTTATATCCAAAGATTAATCCCCCTGAATAATCTATCCAATTGCCTCCATTGAAGTTATGGTATGAATAGTTTCCTCCAGTATTAAGATGATAAGGAAGTATGTTGGCCCATGAGTGTAGCCAGATCTTTTTAGTGTAATAGTAATAGTCTGCACCAATCACTACAGAGTGACACCATTGCACCGGTAATGCATCTTTACTTGATTTAACATAGTCATTAAGAACTTGTGGTATAACAACCTCTTCCCAAATTTCTGAGCTTGTAGCTACAACAGCTCCACTAGGGTCATAATAACTTATTCCTGTTGGGTCAAACCCAATTGAATATCCTTCCTCTAAAGCAAGGCTTGTGTAATGTAGGTTCCCGTTGGATAACACCCATTCTGCTAAAGGATCAAACCCATATGGTTCAGATATTCGTTGTGCAATTCCTGCAGTAAGTGATAATCTTTTTCCAAGTTTATGTCTGTATCGTTGAGACGCTTCCATGTATTCTACATCAGCAAAACCATCTTGTAAGTACTCTACCTTAACAACCCATTTGTCTGCTAAGTATCGTAAGAAATGATGTTGGTCTATATATGTATTTCCAAACCTTCTTGAATAATCTGCTTCAAATAAAAACTCAAAACCTTTAGTTCGTCCTATTGTGGCTCCATCAGAATAAGATGATTCAGTTCCATCTTTAAAACTCTTAGCCTTGTTTTCGTATCCAAATCTCTGTATCTTTCTTATACCTAGGGTAAGTGCGTAATCAAAAGGAGTTTCTACTATATCTGTTTCTAAACCGTTAGTAACAGAATATACATCTACATCAGAAATGGATGTACCACCGTTAACTGCAGCATAAAATGTAGAAAACTTGAAAGTCTTTTTAAGTTCTTTCTTAAACTTACTTTCTTCTTGTGCGTTTATCGTAAATGATAGGAGTAATAGTATATAAAGCAGTGCTTTCATTATAATTTGATTATCTTTTTAGTTATTCGTATTTTATCATATGTAATAATCAGATTATACATTCCGTTAGGGTAATCTGATAAATCTATTCTCTTTATATTGTCTATATTAATAATTTCTCCTATCATATTATATAGTTCTACATCAACATTTAATCTTGTTTCTATAGTAAATGTATTTGCTGTAGGATTAGGATAAACAGCTATATCACTACCTGATAATTCATCTATATTAACAGGCCAACCATCTTCACAATAGTTATACATAGACTGACAAGTTTCATCCCATATAGAAGTACAACAATAACTATCTATATCTATAACCCAAGCATAGCAAGGATCATTTAACCAATAAGGTTCACCCGGTCCACCATAACAACCAGCATCATAAAGACAAGTAGAATTATCTGGTAAATTAACCAAAGGATCATAGTTGTATGCATTAGGATCTGCACATCCTTCTATAACTTCAATACATGACCCATCATCATAACAGGCATTTATGTTATAATTTAATGCAGCTGAGTCAGTACAACCACTAACATAACAACACGGTACATCAGGATCTAAAGTATTTGCAGAAGCATCATAATTAAGAGCATCTGAATCAATACAACCATATGCAAAGTCTATACAACTTTCATTATCTACATTAGCTAGTTCATTATAGTTAAAAGAATTAGGATCTGTACATCCATATACTGGATCAATACAACTAAAATCATCTAAATTAGCCAGCTCATTATAATTAAGAGCATTTGGATCAGTACAACCTTCTATTATTTCTATACATGAATCATTGTCTGTATTAGCTAATTCATTGTAATTTAACGCATTAGGATCTGTGCAACCGTATATATAATCTACACATGAAAAATCATCAACGTTTGCATTTTCATTATAATTTATAGCTGTACTGTCTGTGCAACCATAAACAATAGCAATACAAGAGCCATTATCTGTATTTGCTAGCTCATTATAGTTTAAAGCAGTACTATCAGTACATCCGTATACTATGTCTATACAACTGCCATCTTCTACATTTGCATTTTCATTGTAATTAAGTGCTGCAGAATCTGTACATCCTGTTACTATTGCAATACATGACCCATTATCTGTGTTAGCGAATGCATCATAATTTAGTGCAGTAGAATCTGTACAACCAAATGTAACTGGTACACAAGAACCGTTATCTGTGTTAGCAGTTTCATCATAATTAAACGCTACTGGATCTGTACATCCATAAACTATACCTATACAACTACCGTCATTATCAGTTGCTTCTGGATTGTAGTTAATAGCAGCTACACTAGTACAACCTAGTATTTCAAGCTCATCACATACTCCGTCTGCGTCAGCATCATTTATACATATATCACTACAGTTATAGTAATCATCAGGATAAGTACAACCTCCACTATCTGCATTAGCATTAGCATTATAGTTACATGCATTAATATCTGTACATCCTAAGTATATACAATCACCACCATCTGTATTAGCATCCTCATTATAATTCCAAGCTATCTCATCCATACATCCAACAACTACAGCTTCACATGACCCATCATCATAGTTAGCTTCTTCGTCATAGTTGAAAGCTAATTCATTAGTACAACCCTCTATAATCTCTATACAACTACCGTCATCTGTATTAGCCTCTTCGTTATAGTTCAGTGCTGTAGCATCTAAACAACCTTCTACTGTAGGAATACAGAGTGTACCACAGAAAGGCATTGCTTGATATGTTTGAAAGAATGGAGGTTCAAAAGCTTGAAGTGCACCTTGACCATTATCTGCAAAAGGATTCCATCCTTCATATAATAACACAGTCCCATTGTCATTAGTTAACTTAAATGAATTATGTAGTGTTTGAAAAGCCACTTCTTCTGGAGGAGTTTGTGCTCCACCTACTTCAAAGTAAAATATTTTTACAGGTTTATCTGTTTCTAACCAAATAGGAAAAGTTTGTTCATATTCTCCTGGACCCATTGTAAATGTCCATTGATTGTCACCTTGTACAACTCCTAAGAATGAATTACCCCAACCATCAGCAGCTGCATCTCCTATCCACAGTTCATAGTTACAATTAGGATATATATCCATTGCTGTTGCATTCTCATCATAGTTAAAGGCATTTTCATTTATACAACCGTATATATGCTCTGTAACACATGAGTAATCATCTATAACAGCTTCTGGATTAAATTCTTGATATGCTGGATCAGTACATCCTGCAACATCATCTGTCTCACATATAATAGCTTGTTGCCATCCTGAATAAGCTACACTACCAAAACCAACTCCTACATTTTCTTGTGCTGCATTTAACCAGGTTCCAGAAGATAGTTGAGTTATTGTATCTCCATTACAGCCTCTAATAAGAACATCTCCATCTAAGTTACCACCTGAAGTAGAACCTGCTAGTCCATCACCATATGTATCTGATATGATAAATTCAAATCCAGCTTCCATTACACAATAAGAATATGAAAATGTTTGACCTATATCTTGATAGTCATAATCTCCATCAGCATGTTCATCTATTACACCACCACTAATTATTGACCATCCTGTTTCACCTGGCCAGTTATCTAGAGTTATATCTACTGTTATAGAAGTGTATCCTGCATCACATGCTTGACCTCCACAAGATCCGTCATCTACTGTAGCCCATGGATTATAATTAGGAGCATTATCATCTGTACATCCTTGTGTACATGGATATGGTGTATGAAATAATGTATCTGACATAGTACTATCAGCAAACATTGCTTGGAATGAATATTCTTCTTCCCAGTTAGGAGGCATCTGACCATTACCAGTATAAACACCCCATATACCATTGTCTATATCAACATCAAAGTTGTAAGAATTAGTATTTTCACCGCTATAAGTTATTTGAATTACATTACAATTAGGATTATCTGAAGCTTCCCAATTCCAATAAAGAAGTGCTTGACCACCATCACATATTTGATCTACAAAAGGCTCACCCCAACCTTCACATGGTGGATATTCACACAAAGACTGATCATTTACATCAGCATCTGGGTTATAGTTTGTTGCGTTTTCATCCATACAATCAATTACTGCAGGCTCTGGAGGAGCACAGGGAGCAATTGTAAGAGACTCAATTAAACCCATACCGTAATCACCTTCTACAAAAAATAAAGTGTCTTGACACTCATTAGTTATTAGACACCAACCATCTTCAGGATATGATAAACCATCACCCCATGAATCCATTAATTGAAATGTATAATCTCCTGAATTTAATTCTATAAATTCATATGCATTAGGTTGTCCTTCTGAATAAAAACCTGTATCAACAGAAATAGTATCAGTAGAGCTATAAAAACCCCATGATACTTCTTCAGCATACCCATCAAATTGAAACTCCATTTCAATCCATGAGTCATTAGATTGTGAGTACGCTATACTTGATAGCATACACACAATCAATATTATATACCTAGTCATGTCCTAAGTCTTAGCAAAGTAAGCGTATTCTACCAAAACGTCATGTCCAGAACCGTGAACAGACATACCTGTACCTGCAGGCCATGGGAAAAAAGCAAACTCACCTGGTCCTAACTGCGCAACTTCTGTTCCAGCAGCAAGTTCAAGTGCAACAGAATTACTTCCATCTGTATTTTTAGCATATACATAAACTACAGGTGTAACTGTAGCTGGAAAAACTGCAACTGCAGCTGATGATGTAGCTAAAACTGATCCTGAATTTACCAAAGGCTTGTTTACAGTAAGATCTTTGCTTAACGTTAAAGATAACGCTTCATTACTTACTGTATCTTGACTTCCTAAAGTTATAGTAGCTGTTAATGTAGCCATAATTTAATTCTTTTAAATATTAATATTAATTGTCAATAGGTTTTTTTTATTTTTTACAGCATGATTTACCACACCATTTCATACATATAGTATTAAAACTAACTGTACATAATAATTTACATAATAATTTTTTCATTTTAAAATTTGTTTGCAACTAGTTTATCTATTTCTTTTTGAACTTTAACTGGAGTTTTTTCTGGACATAAACTAAAAGTTATATCTCCTTCAAACCTTTCTATTTCTTCTCCTTCATCAAATATAACAACTGTAGGCAATACAGTTACTTTATTTTTTTTAGCTGCATCTGTACTAAGATCTACTCTGTATACTTCTGCATCTGCTATATTCTCTAACCAAACACATTCATTTTTTGAATTCCAATCAGCCCAAAACTCTACAACAGTTACACCTTCTTGAGACATATCAAAATCTTTATCTGTGAGCATCTGCTGACCGTTACAAACTGCTGATAAACAAAACAATAATGTTATCAAGAGCCATTTCATTTTAAGTCATCTATTTTATCCTCTATCCTAATTAAACGGTTTTCTAAAGAGTTTACTTTATCCTCAGTATTCTTTATAGAAAGTCTAATGTTTTCATCCTTCATCTGAAATTCCATTCTTGTTACTTCAGGATCAGGAGGCATTGGTAATTCTTTAGCTTCTGCTATATCAGCTTGTAGCATAAACCACATACTAATAATAGTAGTCATTCCAAAACCTATACCTATAAGAGTTTTAATACTAACTTTAAATCCAGTATCTTCATTTAATTCTTTCATAATTTAAAAGAATTAAGAAGTGAATATACCCCACTCTAATGTCATGTTAGCCTGAGAACCAAATACTGCAACATCACCTGTACCAGTCCATGGAATCCATGTAAATTCTCCTGCTTTTAATATTGATATAGCTGTACCATCTGGAATTTCAATAGTAATAGTATTACCACCTGTATCTTTATTTCTCATATAGATATATGCAGGTGTAGTATAATTTGCTGCTAGTGCTACTACTCTTGCTGTACCAGTGTTAACTGCAGTTGTTAAATCAATTGTAGAAACACCACCAACACCAACAGTTAGAAGATTCTCTACTGTTATAGACATATCATCTGTTGTTACATTAGGACTAGTTAAAACTAGTTTTGCTGTTACGCTTGCCATAATTTCAAAATTTATTAATTAATTACTTTTTTCTTTTCTTATGAGATCCTCCATACTTTTTAGGGCTTGGTTTAGAATCTCCGTCTTGTTGTTTTTGAATCATGGTTTTGTTATTTAGACTATTTATAAGATCTAATTTTTTCATTCTTGCTGCTAAAAGTTTTGTAGTATCTTTTAACAATTTATTTTCATCTTGGATACCATCTAAAGCTTGCATTAATTCCATAGGGCTATGGTTTAACATCATTTCTTTTTTTGCATTTAATAAAGCATCTTTTCTTTGTTTAAACAGCATAGCTTTTTTTCTCATCATCATAGAATCCATCATAAGCTTTTTTTCAGCATCAGTTAATTCTTTTTGAGTCATATTAGAAGGCTTCATTGGACCAGATCTAGAACCACCAGGTGCAGGAGAAGAACCTCCTTCTTGAAATTTAGGTTTACGCATTGGTCTTCCACCACCCATTGAATTACCAAATGCTCCACCTTCTTCATACATTCCTGGAACTGAGTGACCACCAAATTTATATTTTTTATATTTCATAATTAAAACCTTCTTATATTATAATATAGTAAATTTTCATAGGATTAACAACTGTTAATAGAATTAATTAAACTATCCTACCATATGAATCCTATACCTGTTGCACTATCCTCTACATCATAACTATCAACACCCCAACCATGCATTGTGCCATATTCAGCTATAACGTCTGGATATTTAAAGTCTAAATAACTTTTTACTTGAGCCTCTTCTTCTTCATTTAAAGCTTTATTAAAAACTATAATCTCAAATATTCTACTTTCAGTGTTTGCTGAGTTTGTACCCCAACCATATTTTGTAAATCCATTACCTCCTGATGAATTTGCTCCTATACTTACTCTAGGTTCTCCACTTACAACACTGCCGGTTCCCAGTGTATTAAGACCTATTTTTATTTCAAAACTTCCACTATTTCTTTCTGATGTAGCAGTCATTTTATTTTGATTATGTGCATAAGTTTCCGTATAACCAGATCTAGGAACGTATCCATTTCCTACAGTATCAGTTACCCATATTGGCATACGTGCTCTTATATTACTGGGATCTGCTTCGGGACCATTATTATGTGAGGTATAAATAACTCTATTACCAGAAGCAAGATAATTTGTTTGAACATGATTAAACCTAAAAGCATGATTTTTATTAGTACCCCCAAGTTCTGCATGATTAGAAATATCAAATGCAGGACCCCATATTCCATTAGAATTGGTAGCATGTCTATACGCAGACCACCATGAATGACAAACTGCATTTCCGCTCATATCATTACCTTCTATTCTAAATAAAGTTCTTGCACCTAATGTATTAGAATCAGAACCATCAATATCAAAAGAAGCTGCAGTAGCAATTATAAATACAGTCATATTTTCCTGTTCTAAAATTAAATCAGAAAACTTATTGGTTGCTACACCTCCCCAATCTGTCATATTTCCATTGTTATTCATATGACCACCTATTAAACCCTTATTTTGAGTATTTGAATCCATATTTGGTTGAGTTGTATCTTGACAATCAATATAACCCAACCCTGCTCTTTTTCCACTAGTTAGTGTTCTATACGTAGGTTTATATTGATCTTGATCTGCTAGTGCGGGGAATCCAAAAGATCTTAAAAAAGATCCCATCTTATCTCCATTAGCATCACCTGGAGCTTTATTATTTACTCTACCCACAAGCTGACCTGAAGTAGTAACAGGCGTTGAACCTAATACATCTTGAAATAAAGTTGATTTATCATTAAAATCCCACCAACCAACTAAGTTATCTATATTTGATAACCAGCCTGAAGCTCTAAATGGATATCTATATTTATTAGCAAGATAGTTAAACAACCAGTTTCTTTGACCAAATGTAAATCCTGATAGTCTTCTTCTTTCATGTCCAGTATTAAATGCTAATATTTCATATATTCTTCCAGGAAAAGTATTTACACCTGTTGTTATATCTGCACCTGAGCCAACATCTTTATTTGTAATTCTTCCACCAAAACTTATTTGTGGTCCATATGCAGAACCACTAGAAGTAGATCCTGTAGACCAATTAAGAATATGTTGAGGTAAAGTTCCTCTACAAACTACTTTTTGATTTACATATAAAGCAGTTGCTTTAGTACCTGGTCTAGCATCAAAAACAATCCAATAATAATGAGCTGCAGATAACCATGAACAATTTGTACAATCTTCTTGAGTGAAAACTCCTACTGATGACATTTTTGTAAAGGCACCTAGATTACCAGCATTATCTCTTTCTTGAAATTTAACAACTAATTTTCCTGTATCCTTTTCTACATATAAAGTAAGAGTGACCTTACCTATATTAGTAATAGAAATCCATCTAGGAACATCTGCTTCAAAAATTACCCAGTCTTCAGAAGGCATTGCTCCTGTTATAATTCTATTATCCGGCTTTACAACTACCGCAAAACTAAATTCATGAGATGTTTGATGTCTGCCTGAACCACTAGTAAATTGTGTATATCTATTATATCCACCGGTACTATAATTTTCTCCTCCCCAAGTTAATATGTTATTGTTAATATCTCCTGATGCAACTCCTGTTCCAGCATAATCATCAAACATACCAGTAACCAAAATACCTTTTCCAGATGTTGTAACAGAAGGTAATTCTTTTTCACAATTTTGACATACTGTATATATATTTGGAATTGAAGTTGTATTAGTATTTAAGGTAGGTCTATATCCAGCAGCATCTTTTTGTGCTCTAACAAAAGAACCAAGAGCATATTTAGTTTCCGCAGAAGCAGTTCCACCAGTATAACTAAACCCTGGAAAAGAATCAAAATTTGGAGCAATCCTCCAATAATGTGGAGATCTTTGAAAAGGACTTTTACTGTTTCCAGCTTTATTAAAACAATAAGCAATTGAACTTCCATGATCATCTTGGTCTACATATCCTGCACAAGTCTCAGGACCTTGACCTGCTCCTGGAGCACATGTTGTATCAACAGTTTTCCATAAAGTATTTAAATCAGTAAAGTCATACCACATTAAACAATTTCCCCATGAATTAGGATTTAAACCTCCAGTTCCTACATCCCAACATCCATTTTGTTCACTTCGCAATTTTACAGAATTTGATGCTGTAAACCATGTTCCATTTGATCTATATTTTTCTTGAAAGTATAAGTTAAATTGCTCTAATTCACCCTTACTTAATGTTCTATCTATTACAATAATTTCGTATATGACTTCTTGTGCGTTTGTTTCTTGATCTTGTGTGCTACATGTATTATTTGCACAAGCAGATCCTATATTAAGCCATCCTGCTTCATAATTAAAGTTAAGAGGTGTTCCTATACTTTTTTTATTTCCTAATGCTTCTTTACTTTGTGAATATAATTTTAAATAATGTGTTTTAAAACCACCTTCATAAGTTGTAGCAGGATGATCTTCTTCCCCTTCCATAATAGTATGAACCATTATTGCATTTCCAAGATCATATTTTTTATCATTTACAAGTTCACTATTAGCACCAAGATGTGCATCTCTAACAGAAAGAATATTATCTTGATCAGGATCAGCGGTTTTTGTATTATTATTAGTAAAAAGAGATTCCTCTTTAAAAAAATTAATTTTTTTAAGGGTGCTGTCTGCTGTATTTGTTCTGTGAATACCAAATATTTCCATTTCAGATGTTGGTGTGGCCGTACCAGTAGTAACTGTTAATCTTTTCTTTACAACAAAAGTTGTCATTCCTCTTGCAGTACCTCCTGTTAAAGTTGACCATTTAACACCATCTTGAACTCCTCCAAATCCTGCAGCAGCAGAAGAAACCAAAGCTTCATAACGCTTAGTAGCCCAAGTTGATTCTCCATAAAATGTTGCTCCTTTAGGATCGTGTCTTGCTTGAAATGTATCAGAATATCTGGGAGTATCTGTTGTGTTTGGATCACTATTTAAATAAGTTCTTGCAAAATTTCCAAGTCTTTTTGTTGATGTAGATTTGTTATCTACCCTTCTAAAAGCTTTATCTGCACCTGTAATAGCACCTGTTCCATCCGCATATTGCCACAAAGTACTTTGATCTCCAAAGTCATACCACAATACAAGTTCTTCTGGATCTACAATTGTACTTGGACCAAATAATTCTGCACTACCTTTTCTTTTTGCATATTGATTAGTAGTATGACCTGACTTTAAAACCTTTGAACTTCCTGCTGATATATTTGGCATAATTATGTTACTATTTTTAAACCAACGTCTATATTATTAACAGCTGGTGATTGATTATATTTCCACATAATATATTGTACTATATGATTTTGTTGATTAATATGCAATGCATTCATATTAGCGGTTTCAAATATCATAACTTCATATATTCTCCCAGTCCATTGATTAGTTGTGACAGGACTTACAGCTTGGTCAGCAGTAACATCAAAGTTAGCAATTTTACCACCTATAGCCATCATAGCTTCACCAGCAGTTGTTGAATTAAGAGAAATTATACTAACAGGATTTAGAGTACCTGTATCTTTTACAGTTGAATTAAGAGTTACTTCTCCATTCCCAGGTATATACATATAAAGTTTATTATTATCAGTTCCTGCAACCATTTCTACCTTCATTACTGTTAAAGCACCTCCCGAGTTTCCTCCTTGATCTAAAGTTAATGTACCCAATCCACAACCATTTTCTATAAAGTTAGTCTTATAATGAGCAGGTAATGGTGCACCTCCCCCGGTTAAACTAGGTTCTTTTATAATATTATATTCATTTAAAGTAGTACCACAAAATCCTTTTCCTTTTGCATTAAACAAATACCGGTCATCTTGATGAACTCCAATATTACTGTAAATAATATACATAGTAAAACGGTTAGTTAAGGCACTACCATTATTAAATTGAGTAGCTGAAATACCTCCCCAATCTGCAGCAGAAACTCCTCCTGTTGGATAGCCACCAATAAGTGCTTGTTGAAATCCATTAAATCGTAAATAACCTTGACCTGAAGCAACATTACCAGTATTACCTGTAGGACCATACCAAGTTCCTTTGTTATTAGCACTATCATTGATTGTTCTTAAAAAATTACCATATCTCATAGGGTAATCTACACAATTACCACAATTACTAGCAGCTGCTTTATTATATACACGTCCAACTTTACTACCATTTGTTACAGCACCACCTGTCCCATCAGCATTTTGTGTCATCCAACTTGGATCAGTAAAGTCATACCAACCAAGCATGTTTCCCCATAAATTGGGACCACCTAGATTAGCTGGATAATCTTGGTTCTGAGCATATTGGTCTGTAGCACATTTATATTTATCTAATAAATAATTGTGTACATCTTCTAATTCTGCTTTAGATAATATTTTATTATAAATTATAACTTCAAAAATACAACCATTAAGTTGTGTATTTGCGGTTTCTGATGTACAAACATTATCAGTGCAATCTGCACCAAATTCCATCCATCCCCCACCATGGTTTTGAGTTTGAAGTTTTGAAGTAGTTCCACTAACTCCTATAGTTCTATTACCACTTTTATACATGTAGTATTGGTCATTAGGACTACCAGCAACACTTTCAGATCCTTGTTCTACTGTCCATATTTGAGTAGCAGATTGTAAAGGCATTCTAACAGAACTTGACTCTAATACGGTATTTGAAGCACCATTGCTATGTTTAACATCTAACTGTATTTCATCATTACCAGGAGATTGAGCAAAATATCCAATATCAAATTCATCTTCATAATATGTAGCACCGCTTGAATTGTTAGCAACAGCAACAATCCTCATATCAACAGTGTGACCTTCTTTAGTTGGTCCATCATTAGGTTGAAACACATAAAAAGAAGTTATAGCTCCTGTGTTTGTTGTTTGCCTTGTCCATATTCCTGGTGACATTCCTCCAAAGCCAGGTGCTGCAGAGGTAATAAGCCCTTTATCTGCACCTACACTCCATCTAACAGAACCATTACCATTACAAGTAAAGCTGTTAATCTTGTATAAAGGACCCCCTAATCCATTAGCATCAAATGTTCTTGCAAATTTTCCAAATTTATCTGGTTGATTGGCAGTTTCACCAAGAGTAAATGCTTTGTTATCTATTCTAGCAACTCTATCATCATGCGTAGTAACAGCAACTGTTCCTGCAGCATCTTTCCATAAAGTACTTGTATCACCAAAATCATACCACGCTAATAAATATTTTTCGTCCACAATAGTATTAGGATTAACAGCATCAGCTGCACCCTTTCTCTTTGCGTACTGATTAGTGGTAAAGCCACTTTTGGCTATTTCTGAACTTCCAGCACTTATATTAGGCATGATAAATTAATTTATTTAAACTATGTCTTCACTTCTATTAGGTCTTCCAATTGTACCAGATACATGAACTTTACCTGTAGATGTTGCTATTATAACTTTTATGTGTTCTTTTGGAAACATATTACCATGACCCCCTGCATCAAATGTATATGCAACTCCTGTAGGAATTGTTACTGCTGTTGCTAAAGATCCATTAGGTTTTAATGTTTGAACTGTAACAACATCTGTACCAGCACTTCCTCCTATATTATATATTGTAACATTGTGCCATGCATTACCTAACACATGGGTTCCTACTGCAGAATACTCTTTAAAATAAGGATATCTATACTGATCATCAGCAGCATTTACTAGAGTTTTTAGTCTATCTATAATATAATTTATAGCCCAAGGCCAATTTAAATTTTGTGATTGTCCACCTTTTCCCATAATTTTTATATCTTTGTAGTTAATACTTTATAGTATAATATACAAAAAAAATTGTTCATATGAAAAAACTTCAACAGCTATTAAATCATTTTCATTTACAATTTCTTCCTGAAGAACCTCTTTTAGGTATATCAACAGAGACAGGAGGAATAGAACTTGAAACTGATATTTATAGACCTTATTGGCAAATACACTTTGGTTTAATATTTTTTAAACTTTCTTATTCAAATATTGATTACAACAGTAGGTTATAATCTAAACTTTGACTATATTATTATTACCTGTCTATCTCAGGGAAATACATTTATTAACTACTAAATAACAAAAAACATGGAACTAAATAACAAGATCCTGAGTGATATCACTGTCCATATGAAATATGCACGGTATAATCCAGAAAAGAAAAGAAGAGAGACCTGGAATGAGTTGGTCACTAGAAATATGGAAATGCATATTAAATCATATCCAAAGTTAATGAATGAAATCATAGCTGCTTATAGTTATGTAGAAGAAAAAAAAGTATTACCATCTATGAGATCAATGCAGTTTGGTGGTAAACCAATTGAGATTAGTCCTAATAGAATATATAACTGCGCATACCTTCCTATAGATCATATAGATGCTTTTAGTGAAACCATGTTCTTGTTACTTGGTGGAACAGGTGTAGGATACTCTGTACAAAAACATCATGTAGATAAACTCCCATTAATTAATAAACCATATCCAAAAAGATCAAGACGTTATTTAATTAGTGACTCTATTGAAGGTTGGGCAGATGCTATTAAGATGTTAATGAAGTCTTACTTAAATGGTAAAAGTTCACGTATAGTATTTGACTATTCAGACATCAGACCTAAAGGTGCTAGACTTGTAACATCAGGTGGTAAAGCTCCTGGACCACAACCATTAAAAGAATGTATACTTAAAATAACAGGTATACTAGATAGCAAAGAAGATGGAGATTCATTATCTACATTAGAAACACATGATATTGTTTGTCACATTGCTGATGCTGTGTTAGCTGGTGGTATTAGACGCGCTGCTCTTATTAGTTTATTTAGTGCTGCTGATGATGAAATGATATCTTGTAAAGCTGGTGCTTGGTGGGAACTAAATCCACAACGTGGTAGAGCTAACAACTCTGCTGTGCTTATGAGACATAAGATAACTAAGTCTTTCTTTATGGATCTGTGGAAAAGAGTAGAGTTAAGTAAAGCCGGTGAACCTGGTATATACTTTAACAATGATAAAGACTGGGGAACTAATCCTTGTTGTGAGATTGCTTTACGTCCTTTTCAATTCTGTAACCTTTGTGAAGTTAATGTAAGTAATATTGAATCTCAAGAAGACTTAGAGTCAAGAGTTAAAGCTGCTGCATTTATAGGAACACTTCAAGCAGGATACACTAACTTCCACTATCTCAGACCAGTATGGCAAGAGACTACAGAAAAAGATGCATTGATTGGTGTGTCTATGACTGGTATAGGATCTGGTAGAATACTTGGTTATGATATGGAAGCTGCTGCTAAAGTAGTAAAGAAAGAGAATGCACGTGTTGCTAAATTAATTGGAATTAAAAAGGCTGCTAGATGCACAACAGTAAAACCTGCTGGTACAACATCATTAACACTAGGAACTAGTTCTGGTATTCATGCTTGGCATAATGACTACTATGTAAGAAGAATCCGTGTAGGAAAAAATGAAGCTATATATGGATATCTTGCTAAGAATCATCCTGACCTAGTAGAAGACTGTGTATTCCGTGGTCATGACACTGCAGTTATAAGTATACCCCAAAAAGCCCCGGAAGGCTCTATCTTAAGAACTGAATCTGCCTTTCAACTATTAGAAAGAGTAAAGAAGGTAGCAAATGAATGGGTAAAAACTGGACATAGAACTGGGTCTAATACTCATAATGTTTCTGCTACAATTAGTTTAAAAGATGAAGACTGGGAGTTAGCTGGTGACTGGATGTGGAAAAACAGAGATCACTACAATGGTTTAGCTGTTCTTCCATATGATGGTGGTACATATACACAAGCTCCGTTTGAAGATATTGATAAAAAGAAGTTTAATCAAATGGCTAAGTCACTAATGGACATTGATCTTTCTAAGGTCATTGAAGAAGATGATGAAACCAATCTAACTGGAGAGCTGGCATGTGCTGGAGGAGCATGTGAAGTCAAGTAAGTATTATTATTTTGAAAAAGGAAAGGTAATCTTTACTGCAGCATACCTTCGTAAAAGAGGGTATTGCTGTGGTAATGGTTGTAGGCATTGCCCTTTTAAACAAATGGAACGCCAGGATCAAGACCCACGCTCTTAAGATCCTCAAAAGTTCCAATGACATAATATGTATTATCTGACATATATAAATCTAAGATGTATGAATATTCTTTATTAAGTTCATCATACTCTTCTTTAGTTATTTTAAGAATCTTTTTGTTTACAGGCATATCCCCAATGTAAAAACTGATACTATCAGCAGTATATAAATATAAGGAGTTACATCTATCTTCATATATATAAGATAGTAAACTCATGTTAATTAACTGTAAGTTTTATGTTAAGCTTATGTTAAATTATTTTACCCAGAAGTTTCTTACGGTATCATAACTTTTAAATCTTTCTATTGTATATAGTATTGGTAATGCGTCATACCAATTTTTCTTTACTTTCCATTCACCTTTTCTAGCACCTCTTTGATACACATATGTACTGTTTGTATTAAACTTTACAGTATCACCCTTAACCCATGCTATAGTATATGCTGCTGGAGTCATAACTGTTGAACCAACTGCTTCAGTTATTTCAGCTACCCATCTAGAAGATGCAAAAGGAGACTTAACTAAATTCCAAGCTTCTTTCCAACCAAACACAGGTACAAATTGAACAAATTCTCTTTGTTGTCTGTGTAACTGATACAATATTAAATTTTCTAATCTTTTTCTAGTTTTACTTTTATCATCATCATCTTCCCACACTTTGCTTAATATATCTCTAGTAAGAAGAGATAAACTAATTACAGCAGCTTCTCCTGCTATTTTCCACATGTTCTTCATTCTAACTTGACCTTCAGGTCCGTTAAAGTAATCTTTCTTTAATGAATTTTTTTCAATATGATTTTTAATTTGATACATATATTTCATGTAGTTCCATAAACTTATATATCTTCCTTCCATCCATCCTAAGTTTTCATCAAAGTATGATTTTCTAAATCTTGCATCATAAGCAGGAACAACCCATTTATGAAACTGTGCTGCTAATTGTCCTAACCAATGAGACTGTATAACCATTCTATCTTCATGAGCATAGTTACCATGAATTTGTTTATTTGTTTCACGTATATAATTTCTTATCTCATATCTAGTTTGATCATTCCATTCTCTTTCTTCACCAGTTCGGTAGTCAATTACTGAAAATTTATTTCCATCTAGACTTGCTTCTCCATCCTTAGTGTTCCAATTAAATGCATCTAACATTGACATTGTTTCTCCTGTTTCTTTATCTTTAACCATCCATGAGTCTAGAATAGCCATACCAACTTTAGTTTGTACATTATACTCCATACCATCTTGAACTGCAAACCCCCATTCAGATGCTCTTCTTAACCAACTTTTTTTATTTGCTGAATCAGGACCTTGCTCACGTAAATCTGACTTTGCATCCATCATTCTAAATAAATCAACTAATGCTTCATATTTACTTATAGCTTGATGCTTATCATATCTTGTTAATCTACCGGCACCTGTTAAATCATTAAATGCTGTTCTTCCACCAAGTCTGTGTAATAAGTCAGGAAGCAATCTTTCATTAAATAGTCTTTCTGCTTTATAGTAAGATTCTCTTCTAAAATAATGACCCTGTCCTCTACCAAAAGTTTCAACAAAATTATTTAATCTACCAACCATATAGTTATTAATATTACCCCAAGTATTCCAACCAACATAAACAAGAGATGATTTAGATATAAGTTCACCAACAAGTTTATCCATATATCCTCTAGTTTGCTGATCGTTATCATAATAAACCATATGCATCCATTTTTTTACTCTTGCTATCATTCTTGGCTCTCTAGCTGTACCTTGTTTTCTAAATGCATCAACTACCTTTCCACCAATTCTTGTGTATATATTTCCATCTGGTTCTCTATATTCTCTTCTTGATATTGTATCAATAAACGCTTTCATTGTATGCTCAATCTCATACATTGTATCATAGTTTTGAGCCATAGTTCCAAACTTTAAAAGACTATCTGCTAGATCAAGACTAATTTCATCTCTTGAAGGAGACATTTGAAGTTTTATTATTTGTTCTTTTATTCTTTTTCTTTCTTTATTATATTCTGCCTTTTGTTCTTTACTGTTTAAAGTTCTTCCATCTTTTCCTTTTAAATTTCCAGAATTCCATTGTTGTTCTAATTCTTTTAATCTTTTATTTAATCCTTCTAAGTATTTTTCTTGTCTAGGTGATCCTGTATAATAAATAGGAAGTGAGTCTATAAAGTCTCCATTTTCATTAGTGTATACGTGTTTACTACTACTAGTACTATTTATAAACTGATCCCAAGCTTTCTTTGGATTTAATTTTGCAAACAACTTTGCTTTAGCTCCTGTATCAGATTGTGCAAGCTGTTGAGTAAATGTATCTAAAATTAAAGGAAGTCTTCCTGTCATTTGACTTCTGTCATCTGCAGGAAGCATTTCTAAATACTTATCCCAGTATTGAACATAAGTTAAATAAAAAGTTAATTCAGCTTGCTTTAGTTCATTAGACATATCTGGATTAATAATGTCTTCATATCTTTTACTTAATAAACTTTCTCCTGTAGACTTAACAAAATCATTTGCTTCTCTATAATCATTTTTTACAAACCAATCTGTATCTTTAACAACAGTACCACTTGGATTACCAAACTGATCAGGAATCATTCTGTATATAGTCTTTTTACTCATATACTTATTCCTAAAAGATCTATAGTCATCTTCTGTAACACCATCTTTTTTTTCCCATCTTTTATATTTTCCTGTAACAATAATTTCTTGAACTTGATTTCTAGCATCTATAAAATCTTGTGTGTAATGGTGATACTCTCCTTGTTCTGATACACCTTCATCAGTAATTTCTTCTGCATTAAAAAATGCACCAAATTCTTTTTTTATTTGTTTTAGTTTTATATTGTATTTTACTTCTTCATCTGTTAGCTCTCTGCCATCTTCATAAAGTTTATATTCCATTAAGTTACCTTCAGCATCAAACATTTTTTGCCTTAAACTTTCTTGTAGTTCCTCATACTCTTCTCCAATTTTTTGAACGTATTGATTTTTAAATTTACCATCTTTATCAAATCTTAACATATATGAATACATTGATTTAGCATCTGTAGGTAATCCTAATCTTTTACGCACTCTTAATAAATTTCCTGCAGCTCCGCCTATATCTTGAGAATCAATATTTATCCTATCTAAAAGCTCTTGCTTTTTAGCTTTCTGCATCTTCTCCATTATCTGAACTAAAGTATCATCTGTAACTGCCAAACTTCTAACAGAAGCGGATATAGCTCCTATATCAGTACCATACTTCATAATGTTATCCATTTCTATTCTAGAATCTAACCATTCTTTTTGAGTTTCATTTAAACCATCAATGAACTCTTGCTTTTCTCCAGGTAATAAAGTTTTATATTCTTCCCAAAGAGGAGCAAAATCTTTTTGTTTTTCTTTTCTTAAAGGTGCTAGCTCAGGTTTAATAGACCATTCTACAATTTTTTCTGATACATAATTATCTATTGCTTCAGATATTGCACCTGTTGAAACTTGTTCTACCCCGTCTACAATTCTTCTTGTACCATTTAATTTATTAATATTATTTATTAATCTAAATATAGCATCTTTTGTTTTTGGAGCTAACTTTGAATATATAGATTCTTTATCAGATATCCCATCTGCAATTTTAGATAAACCTGCGTAAGACTCAATTATACTTGGGTAATTTAATACTTTCCTTATATACTCTTCTTTGTTCCAGTTATCAGGATTCTCAACATATTCATAAAATCTCTCTATTGTAGCAGACGTTTTATTTAAAATTTCTTGATATCCTTCTTCCATATACTCTTCTTGCTCATTAACAATGTGATTAATTAAATTAACACTTGTTTGAATATCATGAACAATTTCTTGATCTCCTTCTAATAGCTTTACCTTATCTCTTTCTTTTTGTAGTACATCTCTTTTCTTTATAAGAGTTCCTTGGTGTACCATTAATACATTGTATATTGCATCATATATTATACTTGAATCGGCATCATCTAAAGGAGTTTCAATTCCATCAACAAAGTCTTCACTCATAATACTATCATCAGTTTTATCTTGTTTAGCAAACTCTTCTGCTTGTTGTACTAATTTTGCATTTGGATTTAAAATAAGAATCTTATCTAATAGATCTCTGTTTTCACTATCTCTATGTAACCTTTGAAGTGGTAATCCAAATTTTCCTGAAAATTCTTGTGTTTCTTTGTCTATATTAAAAACATCAGCATGAATATGGATTGTTTCCATTTCATCAAAGTTAACTTTTAATCCAAGATTAGCAGCTAATCTACCATACATAAATAGTTGCATGCTGTGTTGTTGTTTAGGTGTAAGTTCAAACTGATGAATTTTTGGATCATACTTAACACCTTGAGCTTTTTCTTTTTTAGTTCTTTCTCTGTAGTTTCCTGTTTTCCAAAATTTACTTTCAGGGCCTACTGCAAAACCTTCAGTTTCATATATTTTTTTTCTTTTTTTATTTCCAACTACATCGTGCTTACTTACTTTTAAATCTTTAATGCTTACACTTCCGTCTGGTTTAATAATAAAAATATCTGAAGCACCAGCTATTCCCGCTCTAGTGTCTCCAAGAATTACCTGAGGTACTACAATTGATCTATTATTTTTTTCACTCATTCCTCTGAGGTTTGCAACTAATTGTGACATAGATTGATATGCAGCATATAAAGTTCCTTTTTCAGAAAGATATTTAAAATCTAACTTTCCATCATTCATATCTTTTTCAATATCATTAAAGCTTCTGTATAAACTTATTTGCCCCATGAGAGTATCAAATTCATTTCCTATATCTCTATTTATAGTAAATCTTTCATCTGGAAGATATAAATCTTTTAATCTTGATCCTGTAGAGTTTTTTAAATTTTCAATATCTGCTAAAGAATCGTTCAATGCTTTAATTTCATTTATTCTATCTTCTTTAATTTTATACTTTTTTAAAATACTTTTAAAAGTTTCCCCAGGTTTAACATTGTGTTTTACTTTCATTGTACCTTTAATGATAGTAGTAACAGATTTAAAGTTTTGTTTTGGATCTAATAAATTATTATATGTATGAGTCTCTTCATCTAATGTTATTATACCCCCTTCTCCTTTTTCACCAGATACATTATAATTTTCTATCATTTCTTGATGAGCTTCACTTATTTGAGATATAACATCTAATGTTCTTTTTTGTTCTGGTGTTGCTCTTTCTTTGTATTTTTTTAATGCTGCAGCCAACTTGGGTTCTAAAGAAAATTTTATTCTTTCTTCTGCAGGAATAGTTGCTTCTTGTTTTTTAAATGTAAAACCTATATTAGTAGTATTTAATACTTTAGCAATATCAGACAAAGTAGTGTTATAATTAATATCACTAACTTTTATTTTTAAATCAGTTCCTGTAAGATATTTAAACCATTCTTTTATTAAGTTTGCAAACCATTTCATAAACTTAAATCCTAGCTGATCCCATTTTTTTCTTGGTTTATCTGAGTCTTCAATTTCTTTATAGTCTTTTAAAAAGTTTACAGATAATGCTTGAGTAACTAGCTCTCTATTTTGATCTTCTACTCTAAAACCTTTATCCTCATTATACGTATCTTTAATTTGCTGATGTAAAATAGGAAAACTTAATTTAGCTTCTTCTAATAAATTATCATATAACTTAGGATTGTCTTTTGCAAGAGCATCAACAAAAGGATGTAATACTTCTTCTACAGCAGAACTATCAGTTATCTTATTGCCTATAAGCATTATCTTATTTGCTTTAGGATCATAAAAAGAATTTACTCTTCTCCAGTCTATTTTTTTCTTTTTCTTAACTGTACCCTGTGCAGTATATTCATAAGGAGCATCTGGTCTTTGCTTTGCATCTAATTTATTATAATATTTTTTAGCTTGTTCTTCAGTAACAAATTCTGTATCTGTTAATGGAAACTTTTTTTGTAGAAAGTTTAGTACGCTCTTTATGTATGTTTTATCTTTAGAAGGTTCAGTAGATATAACATCTTTATTTCTAATTTGAGAAGGATCTAATTTAAAGATGAAAGTTTTTCCATTTTTCATAAAGATAGCAGCATTAGTATTAACACCCCATAGCTGCAATTGTTTTAATATTCTAATTCTATGATTGTCAGCAACTTTAGCACTTCCTTTAAATTCATACTTTTGATTTCCTAAATATCTCAACCTCATACTTTTATCTGTACTATTAACAGTAAAGTTATTGGTACCACCTATTCTTCTTATAAGCTTTTGTCTTCTTAAGTTAGAATATAATGCGTCAATATATTTTTGTTTCCTTATAGAAAATAATATTCTTTTTTCTTCTAAATATTCTTCAACCTGATCAATAGATGGGTATATTTCTACATTGTTTTGATTTTGCCAATCTTCAATTATAGAGTCAACTAATATAGGAGAACCATATTTGTTTTCTAAATTTTTATAAGCTTCCGTATTTCTATTAAAACATTTTGCCATTACTTACATTTCTTTTTTATTTCTTTCATAAAATCTTCTAAATCCATTTCGTTATATATCTCTATATATCTATCAAATCCTTCTTTAAGTTCTTTTAAAGTAACTTTTTTAATCCCTAAGTTTCCTTTTATGTTTTCTATATTTTCTGTAGATAAGTTTTTTAATTGCTCATTAAAAAAGTCTGTTATCATTTTATCATCTACAATATCTTCTTCTTCATAAAATATATCTTCTGCATCATCATCATAATCCATTTCATCTCCAACCTCATCCATGCTTAAACTTTGTACAGACTCATCTACATTTTCAGGATCTGTTGTTGTTAAATCATTTTCTGATGAATCGTTTGCATCATCCCATGTAGCTTCATCATCTGCTTCATCCATAGATAGCCTGTTTGCTTTATCTTCTAAGGATTCAAACTCATTCATTGTACCATCTTTCTTAAGACTGTCAATATATTTTTTAATTTCTTCATATGCAGGAAGCTGACCATCTAATACATGTGAAGTAGAAAATGTTGATGTACTTCCCACCGGTTTATATTCTATATATTTAAACCTTGTTCCAAATATATTCCCTCCTCTTTTTTTAATTTCTTCATTATCTATATCATAAATATTATTCATGTTTATACCTAAAGGTGTATCAATTTCTGCTAAGATAAAAGTTTTTCTTCTATACTCTCCTGATTCAGTATATTTTTTTGGTATATCTAATTTAAAAACTATAGGAGCTCCTATAAGTTTAACACTTTGAGTGCCTTTTGATCCTGGAGCAATAACATTTGTACTACTAAATATTGGTTTATTAGAAGATTGTGCTTTAAGTATTTTTTCAATATTATCATTTATCCTTTCTTGGTTTTCTATTTCTAAACGTTTTAATTTTTTATACTGATCTTTTTTAGGAACATATCCTATACTATCATTTCCTTTTATATTTTTCAAAATGTTTATTTCTAATTCAGCCAATTTATATTCATCTTCAGATGCGTTTTGATAATTGTTTTTAGCATCATAAACTATTGGTTCTTGCTCACCTAAGAATTGTCTTCCTGCTTTTTCAGTTTCTCTTTGTCTAGTTTCTATATCCCATCCAAATGCATATATTAATTTGTTTCTTAAATACGCATAAGTTTTTGGACTTTGTTCTTTTACAGACTTTAACCTATTAACATAAGGACCTTCAGTATAAAATACAACATCTTTACCATACCTTACTATATCATTTATTATTGTATCAAAAAAATCTTTGTTATCATTTAATGAATCATCTGACCAATACCTACCTTTTTCAAACATTACTGGAATTTGAATAATATCTCCTGTAAGTTTATCTCCAAGCACTTTTTCTAATCTATGTTCTCCAGTACTTACACCTTCAAATACATGAAGTTTTTTACCAGTATTTATTGAAGGTAATATATTATCCCAATTACCTTTACCTTTTACAACTTCAATGTTTTCATCTTTTAGTTGACTTGGTACAACATTCTCATAACTTACAAAGTATTCTTTTCTTTCTGTTTGACTATTATACTTTGATCCAATTAAAGGTTTAATATATTTTTGAGTATTTATATGTTTATAAAATCCAACAGTTAAATCTTCAATCAAAGCTTTTTTAGTCATCCCTTTACCAAATACATTTTCAAATGCTGCATCTGTTTGTGCTGTTGATTTAAATAACTGATGTACAGTTTCTAAAACTCCTGTGTTTGCATCTATAATATCTCTATATAATATTGGTAAAATAGCTTGCATGAATGAACCTCTAGAAAATTGCATTCCGTCTTTTACAATAGAGTAGTTTACAAGAGCTTGTGCATCTTGCATTGTGTGAGGATCTTCAAACAATAATAATAAATCTCTTTGCATATCTTGAAGGTAATCATCATGTACTTCTGCAAATGAATTAAATTCAAGTAAATCTAATCCTGTCTTGTTAGATCTGTTAGATCTTGTTTTTACAAATAAACCATCAATAAATGTATTCTTTTTATTATTTTCATTTAAGTATTTTGTAATTTTATCATATGCTTCAATGGCTTTATAACCACCTACTTGATCATATATTAATCCATTATTTAAAGATGCTTTAACCATAGCACCATTAGTTTGTTGTGTATCTAAATAATTTTTATAAGCTTTAATCATTAGATAACTAACTATATCTTTACTATTCTTATCAATAAACTCTTCTTTATCATAAACATATAATTGTGAGTTTATTTTATTTTGAATATCTTTAAATGTATCTGTAAATGCAAGATGTAATGCAGGTAAAACATTGTCATTTATATCATTAAATATATCCCAATACATGTGATACATATTAGAAAAACCTTCTTTAGATTTGTATTTAAATATAGGTCTAACATCAAACGGAATCTTATGTTTGCTCATTTCTTTATCATTCATTTCAACACCCAAATACTCTGCAGCTTCTGTAAATTTATTTATATCAGCTTGATTTGTACCAGTACCTGCTGTTAATGAAAGCATTGTTGATAAGTTTCTTATTGCTTCAGCAAATTCATCTGCAATCATCCACTGATTTAGTATAGCTAATTCTCTACGTATTAAAGCTTCTGCATTTTCTTTTTCTGTTATATCAGAAAGTTCATATAGATTAAGATCTATCTGTTCTTGTAGGTTTGATAATAATACACTAGTATTTTCCATTTCATTTGTTCTTGCTTTCTTTAAAGCTTTTTTTCTTTTTTCTGAAGCGTTTTCAGGCATATTAGCATTTAATAAAGATTTTATTCTTTCTTCAACTAATTTTGTAGTTCCTGGGTCATAAAAACTAGCCTTATCTGTATAACCTGCTCTATATGCTACTCTAATGCTTGGTTGTTGTACCATTAATAATGATGTGTCAATATCAACACCCATAGCAATTAAAGTTCCAACAAGTCCTAATGCCTTCTTGTTTAGGTTATGTTTATGAGCTAATCTATCTTTTGCATTATCTACAATAACACTTACTAATGCTGAAACTAAATATTGAGTTCTATATCCTGTTTTATCAATCTTACCTGTATCAGGATTTATTGAATATCTATTGTTAAACACTGCTCCTTTAAATTTATAATTATTAAAGTTTAATGGAGATTGATTTTTATGAACAGAAATATTAAACTTACCTAAAGTATTAAAGCTAATATTACTTAATGCTATTGCTCCAATAGAATTTATTGCAATATGATTAGCATCCCATGATAATATTTTTCCTAATATATCATTAATATCTAAACCTTCTTCTTTTACAATTTCTTTTATTGATGGAAAAGCATTTGAAATTTTTTCCCAAGCTATGTCAAAAGGTGTGTTAACAGCAGGTTCATAAGCAATTGGAACAGTTCTTCCTTCTTGTACTTCTGTTATTCCTTTATTTCCCAGTAATGCATATTTTAAATCTAATATTTTATTATCTAATGCAGCCTTATAAGGTTCTGGAGTATTATCTATTTGACCTATAGATTCTTTTCTATTTTTTTTCCATTCTTTATATTCTTTGAAGTTTTTAGGTAAATTTAAAATCTCAAGAGATCCTTGTATCATAGAATCATCTTCCATATATTTTAATATTTCTTCCCTTGTATAATTTTCATCTGGAATAATAACATGTTCATAGTAATCTTCAAAAGCTTTTTCTTCTCTATTATACCAAAAACCTTTTGCATTAGCATATTCTCTTTTAGATCTTTCTTCATTAAAATCTTCTAAGTCAAATCTTTTTATATATTGTTTAGCTCTAGGAGACCATTGTTTAGTAGCAGCCCAAACAAACCACATTTTTTCTAGCTCTCCTGAAGTATATACAGGCTTAACTTCTTCTTCTTTCTGAGCCATTTTATTAGACTTCCATGTTTGTATAGCATAATGCATGTCATGCTTTTTATTTTTAGTATTACCAAACATGTATCTCATATAATCATAATACTTATCTTTTTCTTTTGTAGCATCACCATATCTATGAAAACCTAGTTCATCATAATAGAAATCTGACATTTGTGCATAAATTTTATCAATATCAAAGTCAGATCCTGATATCTCTATTAACTCATATGCTGTCATTATAGTTGAACTATACATTGGTGGTAAGAAATCTACAATTTTTATATTAGCTGCAGAGTGTTTATCTTGTGTAGGAATACGTATAGCAAATGCTTTTGAAAATACTGATGGTAAAGGGTCTTCAGGTTTAATATTAATAGCTGAAGAATGATGAGCAGCCATCATTGATTCCATATATTTTCTATCTAATTTTTTACCTTTCTCATCATACTCTTCTATATTAGCTCTAAGTCTATCTAAAACTATTTCACCTGGACTTACTTGATAATCATTAGGAAGCATTGATACATTGGTCATATCTTTTAATGCTGGAGCTGTTCCCTCATCAAACTTTTTATCCCATTCATCCATTCTCATTATTTTAGCTTTTCCAAGTATAGCTATTCCATCTTTATCTATAGAATTTTTATCAAACACTCTAATGATTCTACCTTCATCTGGCATAAGAGCTGCAGCAACACCAGGTTGTCTTTCTGCTGTAACACCTTTTGTAAAAAAGTTTAAAGTAAACTTTAGAAAATCACCCATTGCTTCTGGGTTATTAAGATTAAATTTAGGATTTCCTTGCTCATCAACGTCAAACATTTCTAGCATATGGGATTTAGCTTGACTTGCTGCTAAAGATATTCTAGCATATTTTATAAATGCTGTTAACTTTGGTGTAAGTTGATCAGCGTGTTTACTTTTTTCTATTTCATTAACTACTTGAGAAAAAGTTAAATTCTTTTTACCTAGATACCCAGCCAATATTCTATTAGCTGTAGTTTTTTGATATGCTCCTCTTATGTCTCCAACTTTATAAGCTATAGGATCTTCTGATCCAACCCAAACTTTTACATCATCAGATTGCTCAGAATCAATTAAAGCTTTTATTTGTCTTGGGTCTACAATTTCTGTTTTACCTCCTGGATTACGTACTTGTAAACCTAACCAACTAGCATCTAATTCTGTATATTGATCTTCATTAAGTTCTACATTATCAAATACATTTTTAACATCTAGTAGTTTTGGTTTAATAGTTTTTAATGCTGATCTTGGAACAACCATTGCAACTGCATCTGGATACTTAGCTTCTTGTGCTTCTAATTTTTCTAACAGATTATGAAGTCTTACCATTTGAGGTTTAGCTACCCAACTTTTATTTTTCTTATCCCATTTAGATGTAAGTTGTCTACTTAATATAAACGAAGCTGTTTTAATCATTATTCCATCAGAACCTCTATAAACATACTTCTTAGCATTAATCATTGCTCCTAAATGTTTTAATCCTTGTTTTTTAGTTACAGTTCCTAAAAATTCTGTTAAGTTTATATCTTCACCTTTTCTTACTTTCTCCATCATTTTCTTTACAACCGGTGTTCTATATCCCATTGCATACCATGTTGCCTCAAAAGCTTTTGGAGTCATCCATGTACCAGCATCACCTCTTTCTGCTGATTGCTCTTCTATCTTACCTTCTTTAGTTAGCTTTTGATCAACTATATATTTTTTTGTATACATCTCATCATTCCAAGCAAACATGTGAACTTTTTTAACTGGAGCATTTACACCTTGATCTATTGTTGCATTTTTATCTGTAAATTCTGCACCTGCATTTTCAAAACCTGCAACTTTAGATTTACCTCTTTTAATAGGATCTTTAATAGGGTCTCCATATAACCTTTCTTGTCTTTGTTCTTCAAGAGTTCTATTTAAAGCTATACCCATTAATCTTTCAGAAAAAACTATTTGTCTATAGTTATATTGCGGATTGTCATTAAGATTTAATTTAGACATGGCTAAATCTAAACCTTTATTGTTTTGTTCTTTTCCGTGATTTGTAAGATTATCTTTAAGTCTTGCATTGATTCTATCAAGCATGTTATTTTCAAGAAGATATGAGTATAAATCTTCATATCCTGATTCTAAAGATTCTTCTATAACTACATCTAATGTTCTTCCAAGTTCTTTTTTAATTTGTGCCTTTGCCTCTTTAAAAGATTTTTTATTCTTTGCTGCTTCTATTAATATTTCTTCTGCAGATTTTGCAGGCACTTCTTCAAGAAGTGTTTCTTCTTCTACAACATCAAAAGATACAAACTCACCTGTAGGTAGTTCAACCCATTCTTTTTCAGTATCTTTTGCAAGCTCAAATGTATATATATATTTATTTATTTCTTCATTAAAGAAGAAGTCTCCATATTGTTTTCTTTGTGCATATGGTATATAACCATATATAGTATCTGTTTTATCACCTTTTCTTTTTAACCAAGAAGTATTCTTTTTTTCTACTTTATCTTTAGTAACAAACTGATTTCCTAAATCTTTTATAAATTTTTCTTTTCCGTATTGTATTATATTCTTTTTAACAACACCAACTACAAATTTTTTATTATCTAATTCTACTATTTTTTTCTCTCCTAGTTTTATTCCTATTTTTTCATAAGCTTTAATATCTCTTAAAATTATTTTTTGGCTTCCAGAAAGTATTCTTTCTTTATCAGCCGTAGATAATATAGGAGCTTTTTTAGCAGATATATCTTCTTTTGCTACAATAGACTTTCTTAATAATTCCTTTACATCAAATATTTTAAATGCATTTCCATTTGGAGTATCATTATAACCTGCTTCATCACCTGCTTTATCAGGTTGCCACATTCCGTTTGAAAAATGAGCATCAAAACTTTCCCTTAAAGAATTATAACTATCAAGTATTAATTGTTCAGCAAAATCTTTTGCTTTCTTAGTCATAACTACATCACCATCATCATTTATTTCAACAGACTTTAAAACAGGAGCTGGTTGAAAATCAACAGTATTTGCTGACTCAGGAACATTAAGCATATAAGGAACCTCAGCATAAGTATTAGATTTATTATTTTTATCTTGATAAGGTATTAAAGTAAGATTACCACTTTTAGAATTAAAGTTCCATAGGTATTTAGAAAATAATATACCTGCTATTTCAGCTTTAGGTAAAGATCCAAACTTATAATTTTCTACAGTATCTCCAGAAATCAATTCATTTTCTTTACTTAAATGTGTTTCTCCTAATGATACACCTCCCATTCTAACAATTCTATTTCTGTTAGATTGTGTCATATGTTGGTATTCCTCCATAGCAAAAAGAGGATTATTTGCATTAATAGTAAATTGTTTTAAGTTATCTATATATGTTTGGCTATTTTGTTTAGCTATTTGACGTAAATGATAACTTCCAATTTGATGTCTCCAAACTCTATCTCCATTTGCATTAACATAAGATGATAACGCAACTTCAGGATCTAAATATGAATTAGATTCTGCTATCTCTAACAATCTTCCAGCAGCACCATCAAAATTTGTTTCTATAACTTTTTGTTCTTCATCAAGAATAACTTCATTATTAAATAAGTTTTCATGTTTTCCGTCTATGTTTCTTTGTAATATATCCCAAATTATTTTCCAAGTATCTTTTAAAACAGGTTGATGGTCTTTTGCTTGTTGACTTAAAACTAAAATCTTTTGTATAGGCGTCTTCTTTGCTAAACCAGATGAAATCCAATATTGAAGTGTAATAGGTGAAAGTTTAATACCTATAGTGTCATACATTCTTTGAGAAATATCAAGAGTTTTCTTTTCTAAAACAGATTGTGTAAAGCTTTTTTGATTATACATAGCTTGAAGGTCTTCAAATATTGCTTCAGCTTCATCATATCTTAATAGTCTGTAATTTACATCAACATTTTGTCTATATTTTTCTGCCCATTTATTTACTTGATCTATTTTTTTATCAACAGCTGTTGGATCAAAAAATTCTACCATTCCTGTAGAAGGACTTCTTAAAGCGTTTCTAACTTCAAAAGAATAAGTTTGAAGAGGTTTAACTATAGTATAGTACCATGCAGGTCTAGATAACATAGCATTGCTTACTTCAAAATCTTCATTTGCTAATTCATCTGCATTTACACCTATATCATTAAAGAATCTAGAAACAAAAGCTCTAATGTCTGGATTAGCTCTACTTTGAATATATAAATTTCTTAACATTGATTTGTCATCTTGAACTCCAACTAATGCATTTAATATATAATTATAAACAGCAATATGATCTACAGATTTTCTAAGTCTTTCACCGGTAGGTAAATATTCATTACCAAATCTATCTTTAACAGGTACAGTTGTAGAAGAAATGTATTGTCTTATTTCTTCTCTTTGATGTACATATCCACCATATTCATCAAATGACTTACCATATTCATCAGTTGTTATTCCACCTTCTGCTTCTTTTAAGCTTCCTTCAGTATTAATAGGGTCATTAAGTTCATCATCCATTCTAGCTATTCTTTCATCTTCTGCCTCTATCATATCACTCAAAGCTTTTTGAATATCAACCAGTCCATTATCTCTTAAGCCATTATATATAGATGTAAGTTCTGGCTCTATTTTTTCAAATTTTTCTGCAGGTAATCTTTTATATCTATTATCATCAGGATTAAAGTTTTCTATACCTTTAGCAATTGCTTCATTTTTTAATGTATCATAATCAACAGGTGCTTCTGCATTTTGAACAGCTTCATTATATATACTATGAATGGTTGACATTAAAATTCTTGTATCATGTGATCCTAGAATTTTATCTTGAATCATTTGTTTTACTTTAGTTTCACCATTTTCAAAATAAGGTATCTCAAATTTAGCACTATCATATGCAATTCTATTAGGAGCTATTATTGTTGTTCCTACACCATTTTCTAATATATGTCTTGTGTGTGGGTTGTTTGCTATTCTTGTTGTAGAATATTTACCCATATCAATATCTCTAAATAAGATATCTACTTTATTTCCTCTAATATAGTCTATTATATTTTTAATAAGGTCTGCTAAAAATTCAAAGAAAGATCTTATAACTCCTTTTGTATATTTATCTTTTCTATTTTCAGAAAACTTATCAAACATTTGAGCAAGTGTTTCTTCATATAATTCTTTTTTCAATTCCTCAGTAGTCATTTTATAATACTTAGGAGATGAATTTTTCAAACTTTCTAATGCTTCTTTTACAGAATTAACAGTTTTATAATTACCTTTTGCATCTATTACTTGAATCCCTTCTTTATTTCTTATTTTAGAATTAATTATTTTTTTAGCTTCATTGTAATAAGAAGTTTGTTCAGCTTCTGGTAACAACGCTCTAAATACAATATGAAATGGTTCATGACGTTTTTGAGGTGATTCAGGTGCTATAAGTATTTTTCCAGGAACATCTTTAGAAAGCATTTCAAAACTCATTTGCATAAGTCCTGCTGTATATCCTGAGCCAATCATATTATTTTGCAATGTATTCCAGGATACTGTTTCTACTGTTGCTTGAGGAAGAACTCTTTTCATGTAATCAACAAAAGACTTAACATCTTCTATATCATTCCATGTAAAATTTTTACCAATAAAATTAGGAGTAGATGTATCAGTTGGATTGTTTATATCCATCTTTGCTTGATCTAATCTCTTTTTAAAATCTTTTATTTTATTTGCTATAACAGGATTTCTTTTTTCTCTTATAAGACTTCCGTTAGCTTTTATATTTTCATCAGGTGTAAAATCTTGTTTAGATTTATTAAATGTTTTTTCCCATTTAGAATAAACTTTATCTGCTACTTCTTTTAAATATGTTTTATATTCTTGCTCAATTGCTTCATATCTTTTTAAAGGTTCTGGATTAGTAACTCTAAATGATCTATCACCTTCAACTTCTAAAACAAGTGTATTAACATCTTCTTTTCTTGCATTAAATATTGATGTTTCATGTGGTTCTAATTTTATTCCATCAACTATTTTTATAGCAATACCTTTTAATTGTTTATCTGTTATTGTTGTAAAATTAGGATCTTCTATAAATGCTTCAGCTGCATCATCTTGTGAAGTAATTTCTGCTTCTTCCTCTATACCTTCATCCATAGAAATACTTTCAGCTCTTTTTGATATATCATCATCTAAAGCAACTGCATTATCAATTATAGAATCTATATTTTCTTTTTCAATTGTTTCTTGAGAGCTTTCTTCAAAAGTAATTACTAACTTTTGATTTTTAATTACTTCAGGACTAGCTCCTACTGAAAGACTTTCTAAATCACTATCTCCTTCTTCAGGATCTAAATTTAATACAGTTGGTAAATGATTTCTAAAATTTTCTATTCCAAGATGTGATCCAAAATCTTCCCAGCTTTTATTTTCTTTTATAGATGCTACTCTTTTTAAATTATTAGCTTGATCTAATCTTGTATTAAATAAAGCTAATGCATTTTCTGCAAAGTTTCCTTCTTTCTGTTTTAAAGTGTTTATATCTCCACGAGATAAAATTGTTTTGTAACCTATTTCAGGACGCAACCTATCTTTAAATTTCATTAATAATTGCCCATCATTAGTAACTTGAAGATCAATTAAACTACCTGGAACATTAGCAATATAAAAATCATCACTAAACTGATCATTCCATTCTGTATTATATGCTTTACTTTTTATTTGATTTTCTACTACGTTTTCTTCTAATGTTTTGTCTGCTCTTTCTAATGCTTTATTAAATATATCATTTACTTCATTAGCAGTTTTAGGGCCACCTTTTAATTCTATGAAGATATATTTATTCATAGGTGTTTTAACAACTAAACTATATCTTCCTAATTTTCCAGGAACAACTCTTCCGTTTCTTTCTATAACGCTAAATCCTTTTTCTGCATTAGCTCTTAAAGAGTTTTCTATTTCTCCTCTTACTTCTCTAAATCTATCAAGTTGTTCAGAATTATAATTATGATGATAATCAATAGTAATACTACTATCTCCATCATTATCCCAATAAGTTTTCTTTTCTATTATAATATATTTGTTTTCATCTTCAAATTTATCTGCCCACTTAAATTCTAAACTTTGCCAATTGTATACTCCTTTTTTGACATCTTCTAATCTGTAAGTCAATTGCCCTGGTGATACAGATAAATTAAAACCTTTTAGTTTATCATCATTTACAGCTAATGTAATATTTTCTCCAGGCTTTAAGTCAAGATCTTGAAAAAGCTCGTTTACTTTTTCAGCTTGCTTATAATTGTCTATTACATCTAAATATGTTTTACCATCAGGAAGTATAAACATTTTATCTACTAGTTCTGGAGTTAAGTCTTTAGCTTCTATAACTGAACCAGTATCATCAGGATTAGATAATAATTTTATAGAGTTTAATCCTTGTAATCTAGCAACTGGTTTATTATTTGATAGTAAAGTAACTATGGTATCCGTATAACCTCTTCTTAAATAAGGGTTTTGTTCACTAGCTGTAAATCCAAAAGCTGCTCCTATTGTTTTATCTTCTTCATTTAACTTGGGTTTGTATATGTTTATTGTTAGATTGCTTACACCTTCTGGTGTTAATTTTCTAACCCATGTATCAAATAAATCTCTAGATTTTTTTTGAGCCTTTAAATATGCATCATTATTTGTAAATTTACTTTCAGTATAAAATGGATCTTGTTTTTTTAAATCTCTATGTCCTGGAAAAAATCCATAGAATTGTATTGGTTCACTTATTCTTAATTTACTTACCTTTCTTTCAGGTTCATTAATTTTTACACTCTTTGGATTAAACTTTTTAAATCCTTGATCTTTAAAGTCTTGTAAATCTTTAAACCAAACCCATTCACTTTCATTTTGTAAATCACTTGCTAAACCTGCTAAAAGACTTTTATTATCTTTAATAGTAGCTGGAGTTGATAATACTTGATAAGCTCTTCCTTTTTTATCATATATCTCTTCTCCTTTAGTTAATTCTAATACACCTCCTTTTTTTTCTTGTCCTTTTTGCATAGGTGTTGAAAGTAAAACTTCACGGTTAATGTGTCTTTGCAACGCTTGAGCAACATTTTTTGCTTCATTTGAATCAGTGTATTCTTTTTGTAACGGTAGAGTAGTATTACCTTTTTTAATAACATTTCTATAGTCATCATATATGTTTATAGGATTACCTGCTCCAACTTTTATCATAACTTTGTATCCTTCAAAATCTTCTGTTACATCTCCTTGACGTATTTTTCCTGATATCTTATATATATAAACAGTTTTTTCAGGATCGTTTGTAGTAAGTGTGTCAAACAAATTTTGATTTTTAGAAAGCTTTCTTTCTTCTCCTATTTTTTTATTTGTTATTTCATTATAAGCAAGTTGATAATTTTTACCATTAGATTCTATATTCTTAATAACATCTTTTATTTCTACATTTTTATCTTTTATTTCTCCTAATAACCAACTATCAAAATCTACAGGTTTAATTTCTTGCCTAGATAACAAACTATCATATATTAATTTTAATCTATGTCTTGCTCTTAATATAGCACCACCTCTTCCATTTTTTATATACTCTTCTCTATTTTGTTTACCATTTCTACTTTTATATTGTTTCCAATTAGTTTCTATAACCTCTTGAGTTTTTAAATCTTTTTGATAAAAATTTTGTAAATCTTTTAAATCTTCAGAATATGTTTCTTTTTTAACTTCTTTTTGCTCAGGTACTTTTCTTTCTTCTTTAGCTTCTTCTTGTGCTTTTATTTTTCTCATATATCCAGAAAGCATGTTAGATAGAAATTCAAACTTAGCGTTATTTGTTTGCTCACCTATTTGACCATTCTCATCATACCAAGCAATATCTGTAGGCATAAGTGTATCTGATTCTAAAAATTCTAATATATCTGATTTTTCTCCGTATATATCTTTATCAGCTAAAAGTTTTATAAATGTAACTTTATCATTTTGATCAATAAATTTTCTTATTAGTTGTGGTGTTGCATTTTTAGACTCTTGCCATACATTACGTAATACACCTGCTATTCTTTCTTGATAGCTTTTTAAGTATCCAGGATCTTCTAAAACTCTTGCTGCAGAATTAAATTTTTCTGCTCTTACTCTTAACCAATTATTATCAATTATTGTTTCTATGAAGTTATCTATATTATCATAGTTTATAAAGTCATCATTATATCTAGCTAAATACTTTAAATAATTTTCTATAGGTTGCTTAAGCAAATGTTTTTTACTTTTATCAAATACTCCTGAAAGTTTACCATCTTCTTCTTTTAACTGATTTTTATCATTATATAAAACATCTTTAATCTTTGTTAAAAGTTTTAATCTTTGAAGTTTATCTTTTTGTGCAGCTATTAATTCTGGTGTATCTGCTTCTTGTTGAGCTTGTACTCCTAGTAAATTTATCTCTTGATCTAAATCACTCCTTGTAAGTAAAGGTAATACATCTCTTTCAGTAGCTTTACTTACAGGTTTTTCATTTGCTGTAATATCTTTAATTGTAGAATCTATTCTTTTAATTGCGTTTTCAAACATGTCTTCTACAAATAATTTCATTTGCATTGCATGTTCATGAGCCCAATACCTTTCTACTTCTCTTTCATATTCTGGAGTTCCTTTTTTAAACTTTTTAGGATTATTTGGATTTGGATTTTTATCCTGTTGTTTTTCTATCTTTAACTTTAATCTATCTAAGTATTCAATAGTTTCACCTAATCTTTCTTTCATTTTTTCTGGAGAATCATCAACTTCTTTAAATGATGCTTTTAATTCATCATTATCCATTTTTTGAAGATCTTGTAACCAACTTTTTACATCACCATACTTATTTAAAGTAATAGCATTAGAAAGACCTGTGTATAGCTTCATGTGTTTTTCATCATAAAAGATAAATTTATCTCCAGCCTTTTGTGCCATATATTGATTTTGATCATGCATCTGCATAGCAGTTGCTCTAATTCTACTAGGATCTAACATTACAAAAGGATCACTAGTTAAGTCATTTAATGATTCTTCATACTTATCAACCATTTCATGAACCTTAGCTTCTCTTTTTTTCCATTCTTTTTTATTAGCAAATCTTTGGTATAGTTGAGGAGTTAACTCCATTGTAAGATATGAATAAGGTCTAACCAATCCCCCCATCATAAAACCAGACATAAATACATGAAACCCTTCTTTAGTCATCATGGAATTTATACCTTCTTTTACAGCTGCTTTCTTTAAGTTTTTTCTACCTTCTTCAAATGCAGATTCTGAAAAACCAGTATTCATTAATTGTGCTATATGAGAATTACTTTTATATAAGTCTGTGTAATATTTATGAACCCAATGTGATGTTGCTTCTTGAGATACTTCTTGTAAACCTTCAGCTATATTACCACTTAAAAATAAAAGACTTCTTCCAGTTAAATATCTTGCTCCACCTTTAAATCCCATTTTATAAGCTCTTCTAAGAAGATTATCTTTTGACCCTTCAAAGATTTGTTTTACTGAATTTTTATTTCTAAATATTCTATTAGCATAACTATCTAGCGTTTCATTCATCATTCTTCCTAAAGGCTTGAATCCTCTAAGAGCTCCATCTAATAATAATCTATTACTTGCTAGTATAATAGGAAAGTTATTCCAAGTTGTTCTAGCACCTGCTTGTAAAGCATGACTTGATATTTCTTCTAGTTCTGATTGTGAAGGTGCATCTCCTCCATTCATTTGTTTTTGATAAGAGTAAAGATCGTTATATACATCATTTTCAACTAATGATCCTTCCATTTTAGATTCAGATAAAGCTAAATTTAAAGCTCTAAAATCTCTATACAAACTAGCAGCACCATATTTAAGTTTTGACATATTAGTTAAAGCTTTTGTAGTACCTCTAGTACTTGCAAAATGCTTCATAGCATATAAAGTTTCAGGAGCAAATGCAAAACCAAAAGCATTCAAACCTCCTTGTCCAGCTCTTCCAGCCATTCTTGTAGCACCTCTTCCCATAGCACCTATAGCTCTAATTGCTTTAAAGTTATTCATATTATTCATTAACTTTCTAGCAGGACCTGTTGTAGTTCTCCACGCTTTTCCTAATCTACTTAATTTTCTAACTTGATTTGCCTGAACTGCAGGAGCTGCTACTGAAGCATATCCACCAGTAAGACCTATTGCAGCTGCTAATGCTAGTTCTTCTAATACTATATTTGTTATAATGCCAAATGTATATGCGCTATTTAAAGCTAAGTCATTCCAAAATTGTGTAGAACCACCTCTTTGTGATCCTCCAATTCTCATAGCTTCTCTCATGGCATACCCTCCTTCATAGTCTGATTCAGAAACTCTATTACCAAATATATCAGAATAAGATCTATAACTTGATGTCAATGCAGGACCAAACATATTTTTAAATTGCCCCCAAGATCTTGACCAATCATCCCAACCTGTAGAGTTTCTATTATAATAACTTTCATTATCTATAAAAGGATGAAACCCTAATTTATCATATGCTTCATGTAAATAATATCTATCTAAATTAGTTTGTTTTACACCAAATGGTATAGGTTCTTGATATAAAGCTTCTTGGGGATCTAAAGGTTTCCTTATATTAGTTCTAGTATCTGCTGTTGCTAAAGCTTTTCTTTGACCTTCTGGTGTACTTAAATCAAAATCTTTAGTTGCATCTTCATAAGGATTAAAATTAGCAGTAGAATTTTCTGGACGCTCTCCAAAGCTAAAACCGCCATCTACAGCAAAAGGTTGTATTGAACTAGCATTAAAATCAATCATTGTTTTTAATACTTGATTTGGTTCACCTGTTTGTTGTAGAGATATATCTATATCATTTTGAATTTGACCCCAATCTATATTAATTGATCCTCCAGGTGTATTATTAATTGGAGTAATAGGATTTTCAACTAAATCTTCTGTACCAATTTGATCTACACTTTGATTAGGCATAGTTTCATTAGCTTCAGTAAGTGATGATATATTAAGTTCTTCAGCCATTTGTTAGTTTTTATTAATTTTGCACAGCACCACCCATAGATTTTTTATATTGATTTTTAGATTGTATTGTTGTATTTGCTATACCTGTTAATATTTCTAATCTATCAAATAAGTTATCTTGTAATTGTTTATTGCTTACACCAGCCATTTCAGTGTAATTATTAGAAAGAACTACATTACCGCTTTCTTCATCAAATCTATATGTTTGCATATCTATCATAGTTCCATCTGGACTATTTCTGTAAGTAACTGTTCCACCATTTGGTATTGATGCTGTAAAATGTCCATAATGATTCATTATTGAATTGATGTAATCTTGACCTTGATTAGAACTCTTTAAAGGATTATTATCTAAATCTTTTTCAACAAATATCATAATAGAATTTTTTTGCCAAAAATCACTATCTTGGTTTACAGCACCTCCTTTAGGTGAAGCAGTGCTGTTATCTGCTGGTGTTACAGCTTTACTAATTAAATTATTAGCAACTTTATTTGTAAAGCTTAATTCATAAGCAGCATATTTATTTTCTGCATCTTGACCTCCTGCACCATCTGGTATATATTTTAATTGAAATTGTGCTCTTGCAGCATCAGAATTTGTTTTAGGATCATATGCTAAAGTTTTTTTCCATGCCTCTAAAACATTTTCTGCTTCTGGATCACTTATAAATGTACCTAAGTCTTCTTCTTCATCAGTCATTTCATCTTCATCAAAACTATAAGACTGATCTCCAATTCTTGTAATATAATTATTAGGTATTTTTGTCACATCTAAAAGTGATGCTATATGAGGAACAGCCATTTTTGCTGATTGTTTTCCCTTTTTTAAGTCCCATGCATCATAGTCAAAGTTGTATACATAACCTGCTGTTGCACCAGTTCCTAATTGAGGTAAACCTGCTGTAAAAGAACGTACATCAAATGTTGGAAGTCCGCCACCCCAATTAGCATCAGGATCCATAGCTAATCTATTTTGAAAAAATCTTAAATCTTCATATACTTCTTTTGCATCTTTTCTAGCTTTTTCTTCATTAAAAACAATTTGCCCTCCACTACCTTCTCCATAGTTTGTAGGTGTACGAAATTCATAACCTTTAGAAGATCCTAAATCAATTTTAGGAGATATAACTCCCCAATATGGATAATTTTTCTTTAAAGTTTTTGGGTTCATTTTATCCCTATCTTCTTTACTAGGTGCTATACTCTTATAATAGTTTACCCAGTTGTCTATATAAGATTGTTCATCAAAAGTAATAATATTTGCACTATTAAAGTTTTTACCTTCTTTTGAATCTTTTAGTCTTTTTGCAAGCACTTGATCCCAAGTAACACGTTGACCACTATTTAAAAGTTCAAGTTCATGTTCATACATAGCTAAGGGCAACTTCCCATTTAAAGATGGAACTTTACCTGGTATAACATTAGAAAGGTTAAATTTAGTTTTATTAAGTTCTTCTGTAGCTGAATTTGTAATAGAAGTTAATCCTTCAACTTCTAATTGATTTTCAACCATTTGTCTAGAAAAGGCAGGATTATCTGCACCATTTGCATTTTGCCAAACATAAGCATTTATTTGTCTGCCATTAAAATCAACAGGTTGCACTTGAAATTGATTGCTACTTTCAAAAACACTTTGATATAATCTATCTAACTCATCACTATTTTCTGGCATGCTCATGTATTGCTTAAATGTAGCTAGATCTGTACTGACTTGTTCTTTTTCTAAATCATTAGCAGCAGATATAACTGATTCAGCCATAACTCCATCTAGATTTCCATAAATATTTTCAACACTTGAAACCAATGGGTTTTGACGGCTGTATGTGATTTGACCAGGTTGACCTGTTAAATTATTATTTTGAGAAAATCCTGTATCTTTATTATTATAAGCATCTAAAATAGTTTTAATTTTAGCATCTGTTGTTTTGTTAGCTAGATCAGCAATTCCATCATTTTGTATTTTATCCCAATATACATTTTCAAACTTTTTCCTATCTTTACTCTCTTTAATATTTTCCCAATCAATACCTGGATAATTGTATTGTGAAACTTGAGGATCTGCAAAAGGATTCCAAGGTTCTCCTCCTCCAATCTCTCCTTTTTTCATTGCTAGTATTTCATCTAACCGTGCTTTATGAGCTTGTTGTGCTAATTTATGACGGTGTTGCATAAGAAGCTTTTCTCTTTCATTAAATTTAACATCTGTCTTTTTACCTATAGTAGCATAAAGACTTGAAGCATTTGAAATATCTCTAGCAATATTATCTACAGCAATTGCTTTATAAGCTAAACCTTCTAATTGTCTCATGTTTTCTACTGGTGATTTTAAATCTGTAACATTTTTAGACATGCTACGTTTTGTTTCTTCTAATAATTGCAATTGATCTAAAATTCCTGTATAGTATTGATACTCACCAGTTCCTGGAACTATACCAGTTTTTTCCATATATGCTTGCCAATTTTGTGAAGTAGTTTCTAATCCCTTCATTTCACTGTCAAGTCTTACTATTTGTTGTACTTGATTATCAACTGACTGTCTTACTATATCTTGCAACCACCATTGTTTTGCTTTTTCTTCATTACCATATGTTTTAATGTTTTCTGGATTACTCCACCAGTTTCTTCCTTCTACATATGCAGATGTGGCATAATAATCTTGTACTCTAGGATCTTGTAATAATGTTTGATTTAAATAATCTGCAGCTCTATTTACAGTAATAGGTTTTAATTTACCATTTTCTTTTATAAGTCTGCCTTGACTATCTCTTTCATATCCTACAACATCTGCAGTTATAGCTGTACCATTTGTAGTAGTTATTTCTAAACCTTGATCTGTCATCTCCCAAGATGAAATATCTTTATTACCTGTCCATTCTTTTAACTTTTCTATACCTAAATCTATCATATTAACATTAGGAACATACTTTGGAATAGGAACTGACATAGCTTGATCAGGAGTCATTTTAGAAAAGTCTTCTAAATGCCATTGTAATCTTTGCATTCCTTGATTCCAATACATTTCTCTTTGCTTTTCATCATTTGAATACCTTAACTTTTCAGCTTCTTTCATTTGTTTTTTTACTGATGCAGTATATCCCATATCATATAGGATTTTATCATCTTCATAAAACGGTCTAAATAAAGCTTTAGCTTGTTCTACATTACCTTGTAAAGAAAGATCTTTTCCGCTGACTTGTTTTAATTTTTCACTTAAATTTTTAGCATATGAATCTCTAGTTTTTCTGTTGGCATCAATACTAAGATCTGCATTAACTACCTGATTATACAAACTGTTTAATTGCTTAAAATTGCTTGTATATCTATCCTGCCTAACTTCTAGGACATCTTGTAAAAACTTATAATTTGGTGTAAAAGGTTTTAATTTTGGAATATAATCTTTAACACCTGGTATATATGTAGCCATAATTTAAAATTACTAAAATTTTTTAAGTTTTAAAAGTGAATAAACTAAACTTTTAATGTTTAATCTACCCATTTTCCACGTAAAGGAGAAAACCATTTTCTCAATTCTGCTCCTTTATTTGCTATTCTTTGTCTTTTATTTTCACCTCCTCTTTGTGACTTTACACCACCAGGGTAATTCATCATGTTTAACATAGCTTGTCTATTATCAAAATGATGTGCACCTTGATGTTGATTAGGTGCATCAAATCCCTGACTTTTATACAATGCTAATCTTTCTTCTGCAGTTAATTTATCTTTATCAATATTATACATTGCTAAATAATTGTCAACATTTGTACCTTGACTAGAAGTTCCATCCATAGCTGTAGTTGATCTTGTTAAGTCTCCTTGATAACTTGGATCAAATTGAGCAATACCACCTGTTGCTGGATTAATATTAAACTCAGGATACAATTGATTAAGATTATGAGTGTATGCTCTATTGGTATACATGTTCTGCATTTGCTTTGTTATTTCAGCATTAGCTTCTTTTAAAGCATTATCATAATTTTGGTCTGTTAAAATAGTATCATCATATAATTTTTTCAAAGATTCTTTGTTTACTATATCTGCTGTTTGTGATAATTCAACATTTTTAGAATTTACAATATTAGCAGTTTGAACATTTGCTCCTTGAGTTCTAGCCATGGTATCTGCAATCTGTTGTGCAGCAACACCTTGTGCTTTTGCTTGTACAGCAGCAGCTCTTTGAGGTCCAGAAAATGCTGTAGCTGTTTGAGCAGCTATAGCAGCTTGTTCTCCAATAGCAGCAATCTCTCTTGTAGGATCTTGGAATACAGCATCAATTTGTTCTTTTTCAATTCTAGGTGCCCATGGATAATATTTTTTTAATTGGAATTTATTATCTATAGCATTCATTAATCCTAATTGATCTTGTAACCAAAACTCTGGATCAGCTTCTTCTGTAGGTTGTACTTCATCTGGTTCATCTAATTCTCTTACCTCTTCAACAGGAGGTGCACAATCTAATGCAGTTCCTTCTGTAAACCATCCAGGACCGCAACCATCTTTTTTACTAAAGACTTGTGATATTTGTTTTCCTTCTTCAGAACATTTTATACAAACAACTTCCATTGGACTTTTCTTAAAGTCTGAAACTCCTTGTGTAAAAACTCCATGTTTATTATCTTTTCCAAATGGATTACCTTTACCATGATCACCAAATGTTACAGATTGCATGTAAGCTTGTTTAGCAGTTTCTTCATCACCATATGCTGCTATCATTTTTTCTCTTAGTTCAGCATCACTATCCCAAGCGTTTAAAGCACCTTTAGCATGTTGTGATTGGAAGTCTAGAACCATAGTACTATCATTACCTCTACCAACGTATTGATCTTGATACTCTTCATAATTCATAATACCCATATTAGCAAATGACTGCTTGTTGTTTTCATAATGCCATTTTTGTCCTTCAGGACTCATCATCCATTTACTTGTTGCTTCTTCATCAGCAAAATATTCAGAATCTGGTATTCCTGATTGTTGATCTATTCCTTGTATAGAACCAAGATCATCCATATCTTGAATGTTATATCCTAGATCCCTCATCATATCTCTAATCCATTTTGCATCTTCATCATATTGGAATTCTCCTTGTTTTCTAGGTGCTACATTAACACCTTCTTCTTGCTGTTCTTGATCTTCATCTGATAACTCATCTTCATCTGTTTCTCCAGCAAGTTGATACATATCAAGTTCTTCTCCATCAACAAAGGCTTTTAATTCACTAAATGGATCTCCCCCATAACGTGCCTCTTCTTCAGCAGGCTCTTCTGCAGGTTCTGCTTCAGCTACTGGCTCTTCTTCTACTGCTGGCTCTTCTACATCTGCTGTCACTGGTGCTTCATCTACTGTTGCAGTTTCTGTTGGTGGTTCTAATGGTGAAGGTGCTGCATTTGCTGCAGCTGTTGCTGCTCCTGTTGCTCCTGGAGCTGATTCTGTAGCTCCTGTTGCTCCTGCTGCACTTGCAATTGAACCACCTGGTGTAGTACTAGGTGTAATTGAACCACCTGGTGTGGTAGTGCTTGCTGTAGTTGTAGTACTAGTAGGTGTAGTTACACTAGGTCCAGTAGTTGTACTAGGTGGAGTAATGTTACTAGCTGTAGTAGTTGCAGTTGGTGCCGCTTGAGGACCCATAGCTGGCATTCCTGGTATTCCTCCTGGCATTCCTGGTATTGCTGATGTTACTGGCGGTGGAGCTGTAGGATTTGTAGGTGTAGTAGCTTGTGCCAACTGATCTGCAGGTGGAGTAGTTGGTATTGCTCCTGGCTCTTCTTTTGTTTTATTATTTTTTCCAACTACTTCATTTTTAACATTAGATCCTGTAACAAAATCCGCTTTCTTAGCCAAGTTAGTTCCTTGTCCAATTTGCCCTGCTTGTTTAAGACCAGTACCTGTTAAACCTGCTTGATTTTTTACTCCAACAGTTTTTAAACCTTTAGCTTTATACGCATTTCCAACATTTTTCATTGTATCTACAACGCCTTTACCAGCTAAACCTGCGGTTTCATCTATTGCGCCTTTACCTATAGCCTTAACTATATTTGTAGCACCTTTAGCACCTCTTGCTGCTTGACTCATTTGGCCAACACCTGGTATCATAGCTACAGCATTAAGCCCCATCTCTTTAGTGTATTGTGCAGCTCCTGCATCATCTCCGGTTGCTTTAGCATAAGCAGCTCTACCTCCTGATATAGCAACATTAGCTGCATCAGCAAGATTTCCAACACCTGGAATCATACCTGCAACAGCTAAACCTTTTTGACTCCAATCTAAAAAGCTTTTACCCCATCCTGCTTGTGGAAGTTCTTTACCATATCTAGCCATCATTTCTAAATTCTGTTGTTCCATAGGAGGAACAGGTATAGGATTTAATTGTGGTGGAGATTGTTCTTGATGAGGAGCAATTTCTTGTCTATTTGCTTTATCAATATCTGCTTGATTAGGATCTTTTATAGCATCTATTTGATCAAATATTTGTTGAAGTTGCATTACTTTTTCTTGCATGCTTGCTGGCATTTGCATCATTGATTTTGCAATTGCCTCTTCTTTACTTATATTTTCTACAGCTTGAGAAAATTCAATAGGATCAGCACCTTTCTTTTTTATATAAGGGTATGCTGCCATAGGTACACCTTCATCAAATTCTTTTTTTCTTTCTTGAATAAATGCTAGTTGAGATAATTTATTTTTATTTTTATCTAACATATATTCAGCAGTATCTACAGTTATATGATCTGAATTAGGATCATTTAATAATGCTATATAGTCATTTAAATCATATTTTTTTGAAACCTTAGCGGGAGTTATTTTCTTTTTAGACTGAATACCCATTTCTAATAATTCATTCTTGTTAAGCTTCATGCTTCTTGTATCAGAATAAATAAAAGATTGTGGAGGAAGATTTAACGGAGTACCACCACTACTATGTCTATTACCACCAATGTTATATAATTCAAAAGCACCGTCATTGTTAAGATCTGTTAAAGCAGTTTCTCCTCTTTCAGCCTCAAGATTTGATCTGTCTCTAGGTTCTGGTGATAAAGTTTTATTAACTGTAGAAAATGGTCCAGAGTTATCAACATTAGAATTACCAGTAAACGTTACTAAACCAAAATCTGATTGATCTCCTGTTCTAGATACAACAGGAGAAGAAGTTTTAGTAATTTTACCACCTTTAATTTTATAACCTTCTGGTAATTTTTTTATTCTAACTTTTGCCATATTATAAATATTCTATCTCTGCGCCCAGAGCCATTAGTTCATTAATTGTTGATTCATCTAAATCTATAGTTGTATCTATATCATCATATTGTCTACCTCTTAACTGTTCTGTTCTTCCACCCATTTCTTTTATGGTATCTTTTAATATTGTCTTTTTACCCCCGCAAGCTGCTTTACAACATTCTGCATCAGTTCTAGTAGGTGGACATGGATAATAACTTTTATTACAAGAACTACAAAATACAGATCTTGCAGATCCTCCTGATTGCATTTCTGGTAATTGTGGATTATTAAAGATGTCTCCGCCAGCTTGTAAAAATCTAGAAATTTCTTTTCCATATCTTCCTGTTGAACTTACTTCTTCTTTACCAATTTCTTCATTTGGTGTTTTTGAAATTAATTTTTCAGTTTCAGTTGTACCACGTACATTATCTCTTATAGATTCTAGTCTATTGCTTGCATATTCTTTACTACTATCCCATGCATCAGCAATTGGTTTATCTAGTCCGCTTTGTTTAGAAAGTTCCTGTGCTATTTTTATTTGTTTTGGTGTTAACATTTTATTTGCAAACTTTGTATGACCTTCCAACATGTGATTACTTGCATCTCTTATTTGACTAGAAGTTTCTTCTTTTGATTGATTCATATAGTCTATTTGTGATAGCTTATGTGTACCTTGTACAGTTCCTATTCCTGCACTCAAACCAGTTGCTAATTTACCAATAGGACCTATAGGATCTTTTTTAGCAACTTTATCTAATCCTTCTCTCATATCATCTGTTAAATCATAAGTACTTTGACCATAAAAATCTGGAATCATTCCTTGCTCTCCTGCTCTATATCCTTCTAAATCTACAGCTTCATTAAACTCATCTTTTACTGGATTTACAATTTCATCTCTTGTCCAATTTTTAGCTTGATCAATTTTTGAACTAGCATAGTTAGCTGCTTGATCCCACCAAGGAGTACCTCCTTCTTGAGCTATAAATATTTCTTTTCCATATTTACCACTTGCTGATTGAGGTGTTGAAGCATCTGCAAACATAGCTTCTCTCTTACGTCTTTTTTCTTCCCATCTATCTACAACAGGTTCTTCTTCATAATTGTTTTCTGTACTACTAAGTAATGATTCAGTAACTGTATTAGATGGATAGATTAAATTATCATTAGAGCTGCTTGGAAGCTTATTAATAGTTTTAGTAGGTAAACTTATTGAAGTAATATTCTGATCTTTAATATCATTAGAAGCATTTTCAAGTTTATCTTCTTCAGTTAAAAAGTTTTGATTAGGATTATTTATTCTATCAGCATATATAGCATCACCATAATCAGTCCAAACACTTGGATCATTTATATAATCTTGAGGTCTTGGTAAACCTTCTGCAAATATAGGTTGTTGATTAACTCCTGATCCCCATCCTCCTCTAGTACTTTTTCTTTTTAAAGCCCATGCTGCATCTGCAAGCTGCATATCATTCCACGTATGTCCAGAATTTCTTTCCATTACTTCTTTAAACATAACATAATCATCTATGTGTCTGTTATCATCATATGTTCCACTACCTTTAGGTCCTGGTCCAGAATTTTGATTAGGAAAGGGATCTTTTATTCTTCTTGTTTTTCCTTTTCTATCTAATAATTTAGGATTATAATTCATTGTATCAATTAAAATCTTATAATCTTTTTCACTAAAGTTTAAAGGTTCATCTAAACTCCATTGTTGTCCTGAATAATATCCTTCCCATGGTCCTTTTTTATAATGAGTTAAATTTCCTTCAGAATCAAGAACTCTACTTCCAGAAGAATCACCTGCATCATACCAGTTTTGATACTTTTCACTTTTACCATAAGGATGCGTTCCTTCTGGATTCCAATATTCTACATCATAATTATAATCTTGAAAAGGGTCTTGATTAGAACCAGAGGGCATAAACTCATCAGAATTAGGATTATTATTTCTATCTCTTGTTTGCCATGTTCTTTCTATATCTTTATCTCTTACAGTTTGAGGAATCCAATCAGCATTACTCCAAGATCCTCCACTTTGCATAAGAGTTTGTATTTCTGTTCCGTATTTCCCTTGTCTTGACATAACTTTATCATCTTGTCTAAATATTCCTGTGTTAGGATCATAGTCTCCTTTTTGGCCTGATATATCAGCTTCTGTAGTTTGATAAACATTATCAGCCATTGTTTTTTTCATTTGCTCTCTTTTCTGCCTTTTTGCTTCTCTTTTTTCTAAAGTAGCATTTAATACTCTAGATATATCTACAGCACCTTGAGCAATTTTTTCAGCAGTCTGAACTCCTTTGCTATCTTTAAAGTCCTTCCATCCTGATTTTTTTCCTTCACCATCATCTGATCCTTTTGGTTGTCCCTCACTATCATCTTCTGGATCACTATCTCCTTCAGCTTGTGGATCTCCTCCTGCATCATCTTCAGTAGTTGTTGGAGTATTACCAGGATCATCTTGACCAGGATCTTCATCAGCTGGATTTTCAGTAGCTGGATCTGTATTTTCTCCAGGTTGTCCTTCATTACTAGGTGCTTCTTCATCACCTCCTTGATCATCAAATGGAAAATCCTCTTGATTAGTTCCTTCTGGTAATTGAGGACCAATTTGAGGTTGAGCCATGCTTGCTGTATCTGCATCAACTGAATTAGGAATACCATCACTATCAGCATCTTGTCCCATAAAACTAAAATCAGTTTCTTGAGGAGCTTGTTGTCCAGGTACGCCAGTTGAAACAGGACTTTGCATATTTTGACCTTCCTGTCCCATATTAACATTAGCTTCAGGTTGATTATTCATTTGTTGAAGTGTAGCCCAATCTCTTTCCATTGGCCAAACATGACCGGTTCCTTGATCAGCTTTTTTTAATTCTCTTCCATACTTTACATAGTTTTCTGCTTTAAATCTATCTGCAACTCCTTTTAATGTAAATACCCAATCCATTAAATCTCCAGGTTCACCAACACCAGCTGTAGGAGATACGCCTGTTGAGTGACCTGCTATAGGGTAAGGAATTTTATTACTTGGTTTATCAGTCATTCTTGGAGGTGCATGTGTTGCATGATCCTCTGTTGTTTCTTCTTGTTTAGTTTCTTGATTTACAACTTGTCCATTTGCTGTACTATACTGTTCTCCTTGCCACCAAAAATTTTCTAATCCTTGAGATTTTGCTTGTTGAAGAGCTTCTTCAAATTTTAAAGATTGTCCTTCACCGTGTGTAAAGGTTTCTAAAGACTCTTGATCATTCCATTGTACATTAGGATCCATATTCATTTCATTCATGTCTATGCCTAAATAGTTTGCATCAGGATCATACATGCCTGGTTCAACACCTCCTGTTTGATAACGTGGAATAAAATATTGTTTGTTGAAATTCATTTTAAAATTTTACACTATATATTATAATATACTAAATTAAAGCCACATAATCTAATGATTATATAGCTATTGATTATATTAAACCCATACTCATTAATTCATCCATAGCAACCTTAGAAATTTTATTACCTTTCCTATATTCTAATAATTGCTGTCTTAATCTGTTATTCTTTTTATCCACTCTTAAAACCTCACCACCTTTTTCTTCTAAAGGTATATCAAACTTTTTCATAAATATTTCTTTAAATTCTGGATTTTTTTCCATATCTAAACTAAGTGATTCTAAAACTGAATTAAGATTTTCTGTTTGAATTTTTCTATAGTCATTTACACCTTCTCTAAATATTTTAATATATTCATCAGGTGTTTTATTTTGTTGTTTTTTTCTTTTACCATATATTCTAGGTAACGCTTCTTCTAAAGGTTTACCATCTCTTAAATGATATCCTAAGTATTCTCTTGTTCCTTTTCTACCTAACATGTTAGATAATGCAGCAATATCAACAGGACTATAACCATGTTTATCAGCTACTTCTTGATATTCCCAATATAACTCATATCCTGTTTGTTGCATGCCTTTTTCATTTTTAAATAAAGTACCGTTAAACTTTTTTTCAAAAAATTTATTTTGTGCATCTCCGTCTTTTGCAAAAGAGTTTCTATTACCTTTATATTGTTTTCTTATTTGATTAAATAGTTGTCCATATCTTCCTGTAGCTGAAGATTGAGGATTCTTCATTAATTGACCATCTAAACTTTCAACTCTTTGAATACCAGCTTTCATATCATTTAATCTAATAGAATATCTATCAACAACTTCATTTGGTATTCTTCTAGGATTACCATCTTTATCTTTATACTTTTTATCATAATACATTCTACCATATATTTCATAAGGTTCACCAGCAATTCTTTCTCCTTTAATATTACCAATAGCTGTAGGTATATCAAAATCAAATTCATCATAGTAAGAAATATAATCAAGTTTTGTATTAGGGTCATATTTATTTTCTACTGTAAAGTCTTTCATTGTATATCCTCCTGCATCAGAATCTTTAATAAGCACAGACTCTTCTGAATCAAGATATTGAGATGCTGCATCCCATATGTCATCATCATTGCTAAAACTCCAATAGTTTTGTGTACCTTTTTTATCTTCTTTTCTTATTGTTGGTTTAAAGTCAGACTGAACAAATGTTTCATTCTCTTGTGGAAAACCTAAATATTTAAGCCATGCATCCATAGAACTACTTTTAATATGCTGTGCTTGATCTTTAGACATATCAAGGTTATTACCAAATGTATCAAAAGTTTGTTCTGTACCATTCCACATAAAAGGTTGTCTCTTACCTTTAACAAATCCACTAACAGCATTCTTTATATTGTAACCTATTGGATTAACTGTTTTACGTAATCTATTAGCAACCCATCCTGGATTTTGTTTCTTTTTTTCTAACTCTTCAAAGTCTACATCACCACCTTCTTGTTTATTTGGTAATTTACTAACTGGTTTATATCCTCTTAACCAATCTTCTTTATATAATGTTAATCTTGGATCATTAAGTTTTATATTACCCAAGCTAGGATGTTGCCAAACATCATTGTGTTTATTCATAGATTTTAATGTCTCAAGCATATCCCCTGTAGCTCCATCAGTCATACGTTTCCAATTTCCATGTGTCATTTCGGCCATATATGGACCTTTATATCCCATTGGGCTACCTAACTCAATTAATTCTTCAACAGACAGTCTATTAGGATTTAAAGGCATTCCTATATTAAAATGAGCATGATCATACATACTTGTTGGCCTTATCTCTCCAGATTTAATTGCATCAGAGTAACCTTTTTCATCACCAATCATTCTGTATCCAGCATTAGATTTAGGTTTAAATGCCCAAGGGTTATATTTATAAATAGGAGGAGCATTTTTATTCATCCATTTTTTAATACTTTTTACGCCTTTAGTTAAAACCTTACTTGGTATAAATGGTATCATAAATCCTGCTGCATTTAATACAGCATCTCCATATCTACCTTCATACGTAGCTTTTATTGTATTTTTTGCATCTATAAATTCACCAACAAATGGAAAAAAACTAGCTCCTAATTCTATTTGATCTGCTGTTAGTGGTTTTTGCATTTGTGGTTTTATACCTAAATTTCTTTTTACTTGAGCATCTTGTAATATTTCAGCACCTCTTTGAAAATCTTCTAATAACTCAGGATTCTTTTTGACATCAAGTATTTCTACTTTATCTGGATCTATCATTTGTTTTCCCGGTTCACCTACCATATGTGTTGTTCTGTCTGAAATATCTACTCCTGCTTTATTCATTCCTTTTGGACTTTTAACCAAATAACCTGATTTTAAATCTTTTGCTAGATTAGGATTTTTTTGTAAATCAGTTGCATGAAGAGCGTCTTTATACTTTATTCTATTGATCATTTGTATATCAGTTAGATCTTTAATATCATCTTGATATGCAGGAAACTTTGCAAGATTTGGATATCTTTTAGCATAACTATCAAGAGCCCATTGTTTATGAGGTTTTGTAGTAGAAAACATAAAGTCTCTATTTGGTGCTTCTGTTAATAAACCACTAGTAGCTCTGTTTGCAGTAGTTAATGAACGTAATGGTATTGAGCTTCCCATAAACTTTTTAAGAGCTGTAGGATCATTGATATCTACTCCTGCATCAGTAGCAGCTTTTAAAAACTTAGGACTGCTAAGTATATTAGGATCAGCATCAAAAGCTCTATATCTATTATTAGATTTACCATATAGACCAACAAGATTATTACGGGTTCCATCTAAATCTGTAATACCTAAGTCTCTAGCATAATTCATATCTTCTGGACTCAACATTTGTGCTGTTTCTTCTGAAGGACCCTTCCACCAATCTTTAAATTTTTTTAATTGTTTTCCAGGTTTAACATAATTTTTTACAACTTTTTTAAGAGCTCTTCCTGGAACAAATGGTATAAATGCAGCTGCACCATACATGGCCGCATCACCCCATTCACCTTTTCTTGCATGACTTAATGCACTACGAGTGTCAAGAATTTCTCCTGCTATTGGAAAAAATTCTGCAGTTTTTGCTACATCAGAGTCTACTGTTGCATCTTTTATAAATTCTTTTTGATTATCCTTACTTCTAAAATAATCATACACAGGACCAAACATTTGTTGAAGTTCATTTCCTCCAGCTCCTCCACCTCTTTGTTTATCTGGAAGTTCATCAAGATAAACTCTTCCATAAATTTCAGGAGATTTTAAACCTAAAGTTTTGTCAATAAGCTTATCACTTATTTTATCTTTAGTTGGATTTATATTCCATTTGTCATAATAACTTATATATTCTCTATCATCTTCATCTGTACCATAATCTAATGTATAATTACCCAGAACGCTTCCATAAGGATACGCATTACCCTTTTCCCATTCTCCTCTAATAAATTCTGATTTAAAATTATTTCTATCTTTATTTAGCTCTTTGTTACTTCTTAGATTTTCTAAAAGATTTGCATATTGTCCAGTAGTATCATTAATTAAGTGATTGATTATATCTTTTTCTGTTTGTTCTGAACGGTAATACACAGCATCTTTATTTTTAGATTTTGTAGGGCGGTATTGTGATTTTTTTATAGTCCCATATTTTTGAGGTTTGCCTAAAACCATAGATAATAAATCTTGTCTTTCTTTATACTTCTGATTTTTATCTCTCCTAACTTTTTCATCTTTTTCAGAAACCACAAGACCTTCTTTTGTGTATATCAAAGTTGAAGGAATACCCTTACGCTCTTGTTCTATAGACCAATCAGCTCCTCTTCTTTCTGCTTCTATTTCATTTTTCCAAATAGTATTATATGCTCTCTTTAGAGCCGGCTCATTATGAACTTTATTTCCATAACCAACTGGATTTAAATTTCTATTTAAATTATCTTTCCAATTTATAATATTATTTATTTTACTACCAATTCCTCCACCTTCTTGTTGTTTATTAGAAAATTTATTATCCTTTAATGGTACTTCAAATACTGTATTACCTGGAAATGTATATCTTGCACCTGGCATCATAAGCTTAGTATTACCAAGATTATCTATACCAACAACAGGGTGTTCAACATTTTTCATAGTTATATCTCTTGAGTTAATTTCAAGCCATGGTTCATGTTGATCTACACTTCCTTTTTTATATCCGTTCTTGCTGTATTTTTTCATTATCTAAAAGATGTGTTAAGTTTTGTATTTGTTAATTTAAGAATCATTTTTTTATCTTCAGGTAAATAATGTTCTACTATTTCACCTTCTACCATTTCTATATAATCTAATTCAGGAGCTCTTCTTAAAAGTATTTTATGAGCATAATGTCTAAACTTTTTTTGTTCTTCATTTACTTTTTGATAATCTAAATTTTGTTGATTTAGTGATTTATGATATCCGTCTAGATCTGTAATAAATTGTGTTCTTGCTACATTTCTATTATCTGTAATATCCCAAAATTGATTAAATCTAAATTTATTTTCTATTTTAGAAAAAGCAATTTGATATGCATTAGTAGCTACATCATAAAAAGGATACTGTGTTAAAGTTGCAAGACTTTCTAAATTTAATTTTAATAATCCTGAAATTTGTTCTGTGTTATAAATAATAGCTTCATTAAAGTTATGATTTTTAACATGATATCTATCTTCACATCTAGTATCACTTGGTTCACCTAAATCAGTTGTAGGTGTATCATAGTTTCCAATATCTATTGCTAACTGTTGAAGATATTTATAAGACTCAAGTTGATATTCTACACTTCTTAATGTTTCTACACTTTGTCCAACAGATGCTACATATTCTATTTCCCAAGGATAAGCTTTATCATAATAGTTAGCAAATAAATCACATCTAGCATTATGCTTCCAAATTCCACCACACATAAAACTGGCATCCATAGATATTTCACCATCATAAATACACATTCTAGGATTAGGATTAATATAATCTGAATATCCAACTTCTATAAGATCATCACATTCACCAGTTTCTGTAAGAGTTAAATTACTTGCATCAACGCTAATTCCAGGAGTTTCTGGACAATAGCATTCAATTTTTCTACATTCTACTTGATCAGGTCTACAATCTTCATCAGGTCTTGGATTAGTTGTTAGTACAAATTCTCCATCACTATTTGCCCAAAACATTTCCATATCATCAGGGCAAGTACAAAGTTGAGGTGGTTGACATGCAGCTAATTGTAATTGTTCTCCTAGCTGTAGTATATTATTCATTCCTAAATGCCACTGATTAAGTCCTAATTGTCCTGTAACACCATCCATATCTACATTACTATATCCTGGATTTTCTGAAGAAGACACGTCATCAACATCAATAAAAACTGAATGAATTTCACAAGGAACTTCTGTACCATCTGGTAATGTATGTGTACCACCTTGATAATCACTAAAATTACCACCAACATTTTGTGTACTATCAGATACAACAATTGCTATTTGTTTATATCCAAATAAACCTGTTCTATCTCCTAATGCACTATTTGCTGGATATTTTAATGTAGCATCTAAAATATCTACTGCTAAACTACCACTTGTGCCTCCATCTGCATTAGGCATATATTGTCCCCAGTCTCCACCATCAGCATATGCGTCATTTGACATCCCTATATTCCATCTTTCATCAATAGAATTTTCTGTTGGTATATTAGTATTAGCATCATCACAATAATTTAGAATACAAAATCCTCCTGGAAATGGAAAATTTTCAGACACTTGATCATATATTGGTAATGCTGCTGCTACATTTTCTGCAGGTAAATCATCTGCAAATGTATATAATCTTTGTGCATGTGGAGTACGTACTGCGCTATTAGGAACGTCAGAAGTAGGACTATTCCAATTACCCCAACCTATTTGAACATATCCTGCAAGCATTGCGTCTTCATATTGATCAACAAATGCATTAAGGAAAGTTCTTTGATTATCAATAGCACAAACACCACCTGAGCAAACACTAGAACCTGTTGAACCAGAAGTATCAATTGCAAGTACAAGATCTATTAAACATTCTGATCTTGCTAATTCAGCTGTTCCTGCTTCTTGTGTAACAACATTATTAACAGCTTCAACTGTACTAGATATGTCTTGAATACATTGATCGGTTTCTGAATCATAACTCCATCCTTCTGGACAATATGCCTCATTATTAAGTTTATCTTCTATTGACTGAGTTGTAAGAAAATGATTTAAACTTGGTAATGCAAGTTCTGGATGCCAATCATGGAATGAAATAAATGATTGAGATTTTGGATCATAACTTACAGTCCATGATACATCTTTAAAGTATTCACTATCTCCTAACTCAATTGGATATGTGCTATCTGTTAATGTAACATCTTTACAGTTTATTGTACTAAGATCTTGAAAAGCTCTATAACATATTACATCATATTGTTCTGGTTTTAGACACATTGATTCATCCGCATCTGTTTGATATATTCCATCATCTATTACCATATTATATCCATAAGGACATACACAAGTATCAACTCTTATTGTTTCATATTCTTGTGTAGGAGTTGTATCAGTTGGTCCATCACCACTACCATCAGTAGTATCACCATTACCAGTTGATCCGTCAGTTGATCCATCACTTGAAGGACCGCCAAAAGTAGATCCGTTACCTTGCTGACTAGCTGTAGTGCTACCTTGTATTGGTTCAAATATTCTCATATATTGTGCTAATACTAATCCTCTATCTGGATCACCATCATCAGCACCTTGAGCATAGTCTGCAACAATCATTAATCTATTGTTAGTATATGTTTGAGTAGGGGTAAACTCAACATAGTATTCTTGCCAAACATATTTATTATATACGTAATTACCATTACCATCTTGTTGTAAACTAACATTGTTATTTCCTTCTGCTGATCCAGCATCACTTACATATATTGTAGCTATTTCTTGACGGTTAATAGTACCAGCAGAAGCTGAATCTTTATTTTCTTTCCAATTCAATCCATCTGCTACATCATCACCCCCAAGAAAAACTCTAACTAAAGTAGCTTCACCGTTTGCTATTTTACCAGTAGTATTTGTTCCTACATCACCACAACCTCCAACAAGAGAACCTGGTGATTGTCTAAAGCAACATGGCTCTGCAAAAGTATTAATTCTTTGTTCAGTATCCATTGCATATGCTTTTTTAGGAAGTCTTAAACGAACAGAAAACGCATACGTTTGTCCCACTGTAAGATTAGGAAGAGCATCAACTGTAGTACCATTATCTGGATGATTTAAAGCTGCATCTCCAGTCCATAAAGCTGTTCCTGCAGGTATTCCAGCATAAGGCCAATCACCATTAGCACCAAGAGTACCAATTGGAGGTGTAGCTCTCCAAAAGTTTGGAGAATCTCCGGCAGAATTATTTTTCCAACCTGGTGTAGAAATATATCCTGTTAAACCTCCAATAAACCATGATGTAGTTGGATCAGGAAAAGTATTAGTACCCGCACTATAAAGAGGATTATTTACAGCAGAACAATAATCAGTAGGAGGAGTTACATCATAAATATTATCAGGACAAAATTCGTCTTGTGAACCCCATTGAAATGGTATTGGATCATCATATGGAGTAACGTCAGTTATAAAAAAGAAAGGTTGTGGTGGCATTGTTCCTCCTGCGCCCATTACATTTCCTCCTTCTAATGGGAAAGGGCCCCATGTATTAAGTGATGGACAAAATGGTACAGGTGTATCATTATAGTCATTTAGCCAATTAGTTTTCCAATTCCATGGTCCATTGTTAATATCATGTACAGTCCAAGGTTGACCTGTATCAGGATTGTCTCCTAGAGTAGTAGGATATTCATTTATAGGTTTTGCTCCTCCATATACTCTCCATCCAACATCTACTACAGAATTAGTACTGGGTTTATGATACCATCTAGGAACACAATTAGAATTAGAATCCCAATAAAAATATTTTAAACCCCCCATGCTATTAGCCCAAATTTGCTGATAATCATCAGGGTTTATTGTAGAAGAATTGTTATCAGTAACTTGTTCGCTTCCTGGTTGAGATACTGGATTATCATCATCATCATTATCAACAGGTACCTGTTCATCATAATAACCAAGAATAGGTTCTTCAGTATCTTCTTCTATAATGTTTTCATCATAATCACAACATGTAGGTTCTGCAAGAACTTCTCCTGTTCCAGGATGTGTATCTCCTACATCATACAATATATAACCGGTAGGACACTCCATTGTTTGCTCTCCACCACCACAAAGAGTAGAATTATAAACAAATCCTTGTTCTGGATCATATTCTATGCATTGAGTGTCAATAGGTGCATAATCCTTTTTACAGAAATAAATTAAATCATAATTTGGATCATATATGGATTGACAACCTACACCAACTACTGGGTTATCTGCATCAACAGTTCCTTCTATTTCTGGGAAGTAATGTAATAATGATGAAGGTAAGTATTTATTAAACCAATGTTTCATTCCATAGTTTGCAATATTACTTATACCTTGACCAGTATAATGGAATATTTTACCTTGAGCTTGTGATATATAATACAGTCCTGATGGTGTATTAACAACACTACGCATGCTTTCACAAGATCCATATTCATGAGATAGATCTGCATTAGTTACATTTTGCATTGGATTGCTAAACAAACCTCCGTCACCTATAGTTAACTTTGTTTTAAGATCTGTTGTTAATTGATCTACACCTTGGAACATTTGTGGAGCTAGATGTGGAAATAATATCATAGCACCAGACTTAGATATAGGTTTAACAACATTTACTTGATTCTTAAACTCTTTATAGTTGTTAGGTAAGAATACTTTCCAGAAATCTTTTTTAGATTCTTTAGAAGCTTGATTAGAATAAATTAATCTTTTAGGATAATAATCATAACATACTTCTGCAACTAATGGATCATAATCTCTTGGTTGAATAGTACCAAAAGTTATAAGTTGTGTAAAGAATTTATTTTTAGATAATGATTGATCATACTTATAGAAATTACCATCCCTAATAATCTTAGCATCAAATAATGCTCTTGTATCTGTATACTCTAACCAATCATAATGTGTTTTTCCTGGAACATCTTCCCAGTCTCTTAATGCAGTATTTATTTCTGATTCTACAAAAAAGTCATTTACACCACTACAATGAGTATACATATATTTACCGCTTAATACCCAAATACTAGGAGCACCACTACTTAACTCACCACCACCAGGATTACCACTAACAGCTGCAGATAATTCAGGAAAAAGACCTCCATCATCTAATTGTCTAAATGAACTAGGTATACCTCCGTTCATCCAGTTAAAACTTAAAGATGTTAAAGGCTCTACAAAACCAGACATATCATATCTTTCAAAATTTGCCCAATATCTTGGATAAGGAACATTAATTCTATTTCTATAATCAAAAGGATATCCATCTGGTTGATCATATAAAAAGTCCCACCAGAATGGCATTATAACTTTTTCTGTATATCTAGCTAAATAAGTATCACCACCAAAACATAAACGTGAATTAAATGTAGTATTGTTACTAACTTCAAGTTCACCATCTTCAGTAATTAAATTTCTTTTTATTAAATCATTTTCAAAATCTATATAACATGATGGTGCAGGTATTTGACGTATACCATCTAGTTGTCCATATTGATTGCTAAAAGCTAATTTAAGACCTACATAATGTGCAGAAATTGCTCCAGATAAATCTCCACTAGGATTTCCAAATATTCCAGAATTAGTCCCTAAAGTAAATTTAGAATTATCCCCTGCAACATTACTTGACGGAGTTAAATTTGTACCTTCAGTTTTAAGAGCAACTGTAGCAGGTCTATTAAGATTATTTATTTTAATATTTTGAGATAAATTTTGAAAACTATCTCCAACATATCTTGCTTTATCAATTTTAGCTCTATATACATCTCCTGTATTTTTAGTATTTAAATATAATCCGTGTGAGCTATATTTTAATACATAATCTCTATAACTAGAAAGATTATAAATAAGATCTATAATTTCTTGTCCGCCTGTAGAAACATGATTCATAAACTGATACAGTTTTGAAAATATTTGAACAAAGTTAGGTAGACTTTTATTTCTTGATCCTTCTTGTACAACTTCATCTTGAGGACCCATATGACCAGATGTACTCTTTTTAGCTTTATTATGAGCTTTATTCATATTCCTCATATACTTACCTTCACCTGCTTTTGCAGAAGAAGCTACATTTGTACTAAACGGCCATGCATGTGAATCCATTGCTGCCTCTGGATTTGTATCTTCAGTTGCATCTCCAGCAACTATTAAAGCAATGTCAGCAGGATTTCCAGCCGCTACTTGTTGACCTTCATTTCCATCAGAAGCAGAATTTTCAGTTTCGTGTGCTTCAACATTATCTTTAGCCATTTCCACCATATGTGGCTCTTGAGAAGGAGCATCTCCTCCACCGTATATTGGTGTATTAGCTTGACCAGGATAATTAACTTCTGCAACATCTGTGTCAGTATCAGTTGTATCAATAGTATCTGTAGTATTCCATGTATCTGTTAAAAGATATTTATCTGCTGTTGAAATACCTGTTACTTCACCAGTTACTAATCCATATATTGTTCCTTCTGCGCTTGCAACAAATGGAATAAAATCTACTTCTGCACTTACAGTTCCACCTGTTATTGTACCACCTGATGTTTCTGTTCCTAACGTTTTTACTGTTCCTGTAGTCTGAACTGTTCCACTTCTTTTTTCTGTACCATCTCTATCTGTAATTTCATAAGGTCCTATATTTTTACCAATAGATAATGAACCTCCTGACTTTTGTTTCTTAGTTCTTTTACCACGCATTTCACCTAAAGCATAACCCATACCAATAATGGCTGCAACAAATGCTGATATATCTCTTAATAGTTTTTGACCTGGATGTTTTTCTGATTTATAAAATCTACCTACAGACATACCTGAAGTTACACCATAACTTTTAACTTCATAAGGATTTAAGAAAGGTCTATTAAATGATGTTTCAGGTGAATGAAATGTAAATACATCTTTTTTTACATTAGCACTAGATAAAGGACCTCCTAAAGTACCAGGATTATCAATAGGATTATTAGTTGTTAAATAAGGATCTGAACCTAAATCATTAAATGGATAATTAGGAAATACACCTTGTATAATACCTTGACCATCTGAGTCTTGTTCTGGTATTTGATATTTAAACATATTTCTTATTATTCCTTTTGCTATAATAGATTTATGTCCTTCTCTAGAACCCACTAAAATTTCAAATCCTTTTATATTTGGAATACGTTGACCATAGTTATCTGTAGGCCAAACAATATTTTCAAATTCAACTGCTAATAAATATATACTTTGTGCATCTGATGTTGATCTATGACAAACATCATCTGTTTGTTCATCTGGCATTTTATGATGTCTTATAGGCACACCACATAAGTCTCCCCATATATCAGGTTGTGTAGCAGGATATTTTTCTACTGATTCCCAATATCCCATATAACCTTTACCAGCAATATAACCTCCATCATTTAAAGTATCACCAACAGTATAACCTGGTAATGCATCAAGTCTAGATGCTGTATTTTCTACTTGCCATCTTAAGTTATCACTATCAATAACATTAGAACCACCTACAACATCCATATCATTGCCATCTGGAGCTCTACCTGGTATATGATAAGATGAAGATTTTTCTCCAGTAGTATAAACAAACCTTATAAAAAATGAATATTGTTCATCTCTCATAAAAGTTGTTTTATTACCACCATTAGCATAATAATTAGCAGGATATCTTACAGATACCCAATGAGCTACTATTTCATTTGCTTGTTTTTGATAATTAAAATCAAATTGTGTAGTTGGTCCTTGCCTAATAAGATAGTCATTTACTACATACATCTTATCTGATTTTTCAAAAGCAGGAGTTCTTAATGGTAAAAACTCAATAGGCACACTTTCTAACTTCTGATCTATATAGCTTATTTCAATAAAAGATTGTTCTGTACTATACAAGCCAATTTTTTTAGCTTGCATTTGTCCTTGGTTATTACTAGCAATAACTAATTCAAAAAATTCAAACTCTTTATCTAAATTTGAAATTTCTAATGTTAATGAAGCTTGACCATCTTCGTGTGAAAATAAAGGTTGTAAATTAGATTGTCCAACATAATCACTTATTTTTTGTTCATTGAGTGTATAGGCTATAAAAGCTTGATATGATCCATTTCTTAATTGACCACCTTTTTTTGATTTTTGTAAATCCATACAAGGTATATCAATAAAAGGAGCTAATCTTACTCTTTCACAATCAAGTCTTAAAGGTTGAGCATCTTCATATATGACGCAATCAGATGTTGGATTACCGTCTTCATCAACAGGAGAAGTAATTATTTGTTTCCATGGTATGTTTCTATTAGAAGGTATATCATCTCCAAAACCTAAATTAAGCGTTCTAGAAGGATTTAAACCATCATCCCAATATATTTGCCAAGAGCAATCAAAATTCTCTTTAGAAGCTCCTGTAATTAAATATCTCTTATTAAAGTTTAAACATGTATCATTTACTAATGTAGTATATTCACATTTACTATCATCAAATAAAGCAATCTCACTAGTTTGATTATCAGTGGACATTACTATCCATTTATCAGCATATAAATGTATAGCACCAATAATTGTATAGGGTGCACAACCACACTTCCAATTAGCTGGCTCATTTCCAATAGATCCTACATCTCCTTTTTGTGAATTATTAACGCAGTTTCTACAATGAGTCCAAGCCTCCTTTCCTACCAAAGAGGTATTAGGATCCTTAACCATACCTTTAACAGGCAGTTCTGTATCTACTTTTGTAGTATTTTGAAGCTGTGGACGTTGTTGTTCTGCCATTATACAAAAATTTACCTTATACTAGCGTAGCTCTTAAACATATTATAATAATTATGGTATTGAGCTCTTCTATTAACTTGCCATATTTTTTGCATTTCTTTAAAGTCAGGAGTGTTCACAAATCCTAATGCATTATTTCTAGCAGCTCTTAATTTACCTTCTATTAATCCTAATTGCTGTGCAACATTTTCTCCATTAAATAACATGTTTTCAAGTATTCTTTGTTTAATAGCGTATTCATAATATTCATTACAATAAGGATGATCTAATACTAATAAATCTCCTTCTCCATTTTCCATAGCTCCTTGATAATTTAAATAAACATTTCCTGATTTAAAATTTGTTATCAAATGTTTTCCTCTTATTTCTGCAATATCTACAGCTTGTTCATTAATGTTAGGACAACTATCTTCACAAAAAGTAGCATCCCCACGTGCATGATTTTTTATCCTTAGTGGAAAATATTCACTATACTCTCTATATTGTTGAGCACCTATATTTTGAATGAGCATGTATTGCCCTTCATTTTTTGTGCCTTCACATGTTTTAACTACACATACATCTTTACATGTAGGGTCATCACAAGGTCCTGTGTCACCTCCATCTGGAGAAGGAACATATGCAGGTTGTGTTGTATCAACATGAGTTCCTGATGGTGGAGTGCTAACTAATTTATATTTTCCACAAACCCATGCATAATTTAAATATTTAAAATCTGATGGAAGTTGTGCTTTATTATGTTCTACTTCTATTACAGTATCTTTAGTTCTATTAATTCTTAAACCTAAATCATAATTAACTCTTATTGCAACTTTAATTAATTGCTGAGGTTCTATCATTCCTTCTAATGCATAAGCAGAAAAATCAATAGTTACATCATTTATTAATTGATCAAAAGTTCTGTATTTATGTGATAGTGCCATTATCTATTAATATTTTGTTTATTATCTGCATCTTCAGCAGGTACTTTCATTGTGTTAAATAACTCTTGTAATACTTGTTGTTCTATTTCTGCATATAGGAATTCAGGTATAAATATTCTTTGTTCATGTCTAACTACACAATCATCATCTTCATCACATGTCCATTTAGATATATCACCTTCAAAAATACCTTCTAGTTTAAAAGCTTCCCAATCAACATTAGGCATGTAGATATAATCATTTAACCACCAAAAATATTTTGTTTTATTATATTTAAAAGAAGTTGTTTTGGTCATTGATGTATATGTACCTGGAGAAGTTGCTTGACATTCTACTGAACCATCTATACTAGATACAGTCCTAATAAGTGGTCCCCAATAACCTTCTAAAAATATAGGAAGTTTGTTTTTAGATCTTTTTATTGTACAACCACTTTGTATACCTGTACAACATGCTTCTACTTTATCTACATCTATTAATTCTATAAACGGTAGAGATTGCCATACGCTATTAAATTTCATTAATTTATTAGCACTGTCTTGCCTTCTCATTAAAAGTTGTGCATATTTTTTTAACACACTATATAAAAATCTATCTGTTAAAAATGCATCTTGGTATTCTCCTTTTATTTGACCTCTAAGTCTAGATACCACATCTCCTATTGTTGTCATAGTATGAACTTTTATTTTTTATAAATATCTGCCACTCTTTTTTTGCTTTCCATAACAACGTATTTACTCCATTGTTCAGGATAAGTTTTAGCAACAGATCTTTTAAATTGCCTAACAGCAGTAAACTGCCATAATTCTCTATTTTTAAACCTATATTTGGTTTTTAAATTTGTATAAAATATTTTAGCAATTTTACCATCAGTATTTAGATTTCTATTTTCTAAGACTTTACCATACTGTCTAGAAAGTGAATAATTAGTATTAACACTTTTTGCAGCTGGACAAGTACCTATAAATAAATAACCTAATGAATCAGGAAGCTCAACACCATTTCTATTATCTATTACCTCTTTCCATAATTTTTCATTATATAAGGTAATAACTTTTTTAAGTTTATTATTATCTATATTTTCATATGCCGGATATTTTTCTTTAAATTCCTTAAAGAGATCCGCATTTAATAAACCAAACACCTTTTCTCTATATCTAGGTGCATTTAAATCTGGAGCTTTAAAATTACTTATCATATTACTATACAATATAATTTACAAAAAAAAGAGGACTAATAAAAGTTTAAACGTAAGAGATTAATCTGGTGAATAAGTTAGTTCACATATGTTTCCTTTATTATAATCATGAAGTTCTATAACACCTGATCTTTTAGATCCAACAAATTTATTATGATAATGCCAATAATCTGTTCTTGAAAGACTTGGTAATATTTTAAGCATAAACCCTGTACGTTCATTTGTAGTTATGTATTCTACTTTCTTTTTATGGTGTAAATGACCTGTAAACAAAGTTCTATTTTTAGTTATACCCCACTGTTGTGGAAACTCTGTAGCATAAAGTAAAAGTGAATTTTTAGTATTTACATCACCATGTTCAAAAGCAAAGAAGTTGTCACCCCATGTATATACTTTTCTTTCAAGATATGTTACATCCCAAAGTATATTAGGATCATCTATAGCTCTAGATAAAGCATGAGTTAAATGAAATGAAGATAATCTATCATGGTTACCTGGTATATATACAACTTGAAGATCATCACAATATTGTTTTATAAAATTAATACTCCAATATATTGCATCAAATGCTTGTGTATAAGCTTCAGTAGCAGTAGAACAATTATCTAATGGAGTACCACTTGTAGTAGTACCAGCCCAACTATCCATATTCATTAGATCTCCCCCTACTACATAAAATATTTTTTTAAGATTATGACTAGCATGTGCTCTTTCTACAAGATCCATAATAGTTTCTTCAAAATCTTTATCTATAGTTTCATTACCTTGTTTTCCAAAATGAATATCTTGTAATGATAATACAGCACATACATCTTTTTTACCTTCACTTTTAATTCTTTTAACTGGAGAGAATTTTTTAGGTTTCCAATTTTCAAGTAATTGCTCTATGTGAGCAGTATCATCATTCTTAAGTTTTGTAATTAAAGCTGATATACGCCAGTGATCTGACATTTGTTTATTCCAATATTGTGACAACTTCCATTGTGTTGTATCAATATTTAATATTTGTATAATCTCTTCTGGAGATTTAGGTTCTGTTTGAGATATTCCAGTAATCTTTCCCTGACCACTTTCCATATCATATGAGGATGTGCAATCATCTGTTGCATAACCCATATCTCTTTCTTCTTTTCTTTTTTCTCTTCCTTCTGCTTGTATTTCTTTTTTTACTTTATCAAATTCTTCTTCCGTTATACCTAATCTTTCCGCACAATATTCTGAATTCTTTTTCCATTTAAGTGCATTTTTTACTTTTTCTTTTAAACTCATGAGATAGCTATATTAATTAGTGCTGCTAATATATAAAAAAAATGTTAATAAAAAAAAGAACCCTAGATTTACACCTAGGGTTCAGAGCGTTTTGCAGAGTAAAACCAACAAAAAAATCTCTACGCTTCGCTTTTAATCATTACTGCAATCTCTTGTTACAAAAGACTGTAAAACTGATGCAGGATCAAATACATCTCCTTCATTAGTAATTGTAACAAGCTTTACAGCATATACAGTACTAGGACTTAAACCTGAAAGAGTATAACTTAAGAAGTCACCAGAAGCTAGTTGTGCAGATGATAAATTTCCTGTTCCAGGAGCATTATCATAAATCCAATCATCACTAACTGCTGAATTTTTAATCCATACTTGAATTTCATCTACCTTATCTAATACCCATCCTTCAAATTGTATTACAGCATTCCAACCTGAAGCTTGGTCAAAATACTTATCTGCTATTACAAAGTAAGGAACACCATATTCTAAACTAGCAGAACTTTGATGAAATAACATTAATCTTTGAATTGTCATCTCTACATGTTCACCACAATATCTTCTCCATATACCACCTTTAGTTTCAACTGACATATACTCTCCAGCATAACCAGCTATTGCACCAGATCCTGCACCGGTATTACTACCAAGAGCAACTATACCAACATCCCTTCCTTTTGCTACATCCATTTCTTTGCAGCAATTGCATTTTCTAACACATTCTGTACATGTTAATTCATCACATGGTTCTGGTAAAGCATGTTGTCCACGGTTGTTTGTATTATCTTTACAATCAGTGTATAGTCCAGCACCTGACATTTGTAAAGGTCTGTCTTTACAAGCACAAGGTGATGATTTAGTATGTCCACATGTTTTACAAGCCATTTCTTTATTTTTTAATTATTATGTGCAACTTCCAGCTGCTATTGTTTCATGTCCTGCTGCACCAGCTGCATTACGCCAATAAGGAGCTGAAGTATTATATTGTGCAACTTTTCTACTAGTACTACCTTTAGATACAGGATTATATTGACAATACCATCTTCCATTTACTAATTCATCATTAGTTACACCAGTACCACCATGAAGAGCTCCTGCTAATGTTGCATATGCTCTTTCATCTGATTTAAATTCAATTCCTGAAACATTATATATTCTTGAACAACCTGTAGGTCCTCCTGCAGATGTTGATCCTGCTGTTTGACAAGTAGTATTACTTGCATACAAGTCTACTGCTTGTCCACCATCAGTTCCTGTCATATGTCTAGCAGCTATTACGCTTGTTGCACATTTGTTAAATGCTGAGTTTGGAGTAGTTGTATAAGATTGCATTAATCCTAATACAAAGTTTTTAAAATCTGTATTTGTTGATGCAAAAGTAAAATTACTAGTTATATTAGAGAATAAATTAAACCGAACATTTTGTTTTATTTTAGTTAAACCTGTCATTGTATTATGAGTTGTAGTTGCTCCATTATAAGGACATGCAATAGGAGCTATAGTATCAACCATAAAATTAGCTAGATTAACAGGTTTTTCAACATTACCTATCATTACACCATTAAATTCTTGTTCTTTAACTCTTTTACCTATTACAGCACCATACATTTGTAAAGCTGTTGCAGCTGATTCATCTAAACTTCCAGTAATTAAAGGAACTAATGTAAATTTAAATGATTGTGAAAATTGAGGAACTTGTACGTGTTTAGAAGAAGCCCATGTTGAATGTGCAGTTCCATTAAATAAATCTACTACTGAATCATAATGATCTTTATAAACAGTTGTAGGTTGTGAAGCCCATCCTGCTGGTAAATTTGCACCAGAGTAATCTCCATTTGTATATCCACCATTAGTAAATGCTATAACATTGGCTGCAGCAGGTACAGGTAAAGTAGTACCAGATCCCCAATATGGAGGTAATGATTTCCATGTATCCCAATTAACTGCTCCTACTGTACCACTTGCAACAGTAATACTACCAGTAGCACCAGCTTTCATATCCCACATTGCTCTTATATATTCTAGATAATTACTACTAGAATTAGCACTTGCAGCAGCTGTATTTGAAACAGGTATATAATATACAGTCCCTGTCCAAGTCCTACAATTTTTTAACAATTGACCTTTTATATTTTCAAATTGAGTTTTAATATTATTAGCATCAACATCTGAAATATTATTTGAATCTACAAATACATATACATCTTGATCTACATAAGTTATTCTTGAAGCTTCTTGAATTGGAACGCTGAACATATTGCTAGTACCACAATCATTAGTTACCTGAATTTTAAATGAGTCTGATCCCCAACCATTAGCTGCAGTAGATGTATATTTAAATCTACCTATAGAATTTTCTTCACCTGTTGGAGAAGTTATTTGTTGTACAGTACCATTTACAGGTGATACAACAACTGACCAAGTAGGTGCTGTTTTTGAAGTTGTATTAGTTAAAATCTTAATATCTGCAATAACTGAATTTCCTGCTTCACAATAATATTGTTTTTTATATGATGAATCTGTTGTAGTTATATCAGTAGAGTCAGAAATAAACACCCCTTTACAATCACATGCATATACAACTTTATCTATTCTATGTAATGCATGATTATATAAAGCATATAAATAATAAACTACACCACGAGGAGAAGTTATAGGGGCTAAAAATCTCCATCCAGATCCTTCATTATCTCTAGCTATACCAGTTGCAGGATATAATTTTCCACCAAGATTTATTGAAGTTGTTGGATTTAAACTGATTGGATTTCCATATTTAACAAATACTCCATCTGCACAAGTTCCTCCAATTAATGCACCTTTGTATATAATAGGGCTATTAGTTGCATCAAAACCTGCTACAATTTCTTCTGTTGTTCCACCACTTGTATAACAAGATAATATTTGTGTTGCACCTCCTTCAATAAAAGGTAAAGTTGTTGCACTTGTATTGTAATCAGCATTTAATATTTCAGTAACTGAGCATGCAGGAGCTGTTGTAGTTATACTAGACTTAGGACAAGTTGATATATTACCTGCTTTTGAAGTAGTCTCAACATACACACTATACGTTGTTCCTGGATTTAATCCTTTAATTTCTTTAGTAAATGTAACAGCTGTTGTTCCAGGTCTTGCAGTTTCTATTATTGATCCTCCTGGATCTTCTATTTTAACCGCAAGTTCATAACCTGCTGTTATACTAATGTTATTTACAGTAACTGTAAATTTTTCATCTGTTGCACCTGATAAAACAACTGTTGGACAAGTTGTACTATTTGTAAGTGTATGCGTTTCTGTTTTAGCACATTCAGAACTACCGTTTGTAAAACAATAATCTATAGTTACTTCAAAATTACTTGATGTATCTAAAGATCCAAGTTCATTAATTAAAAATCCTTTATCATTAGTAATAAAGTTTTTAATTTTTACATATTTTACTATACTATTTAATGAAGAATCTTTAACTGTAATTTTACAACCTTTTGATTTATCACAATCTTCCCATCCTGTAGGTAAAACAGTATCTGTAAAAAATATACGTATTCCTGAAATTGTACCAGTAGTATCTAATAAACTACATTTAGCACCAAAAGTTACAGCACTACAAGTTGTAGGAGTTGTATGTGTTTTAAGATCTGTAACAGCCTCTCTAATATCCATTAAAGTTAACCAAACATTTGTCATTGATTGAGATACATCAGCTGGAGCTTTATACCAAGATGGTAAATCATTTAAAGTTCCTTTATCTTTACCTAATAAAGACTCTGAACTTAAATTTACATTAGGAGTTCTAGTTGACTTAAGAAGATTTGCTGATCCTCCTAAAGCTTGTCTAAGTTGACCATAGTCTGCTTCTAATGCAGTAAGTAAAACATTCATGTCTACTGGTCTTCCTTTTTTTGAAGTTAAATATTTAGGAGAAACTTTTGGAGGGTTATATGGTTTAGTTACTGCTGTTCTTTCTAATTTTGAAACTCTTTGTGTTAATTTATTTGTTTCTGATTGTAATTTATTTGTTGTACTAATTAATTCAGATGACTTTAAAGCAAGTCTTTTTAAATAATCTTCTACAGAAGCGTTAACTACTCTTTCTCCTAAAGCATTAATATACTGTAATTGAGAAGGTAGTGCTACACCTGTAGTTGAAGCAGTAGACGTAGCAGATGTAGTAGTAGTAGTTATAGAACTTTTTGTAACTACTTTTCCATTGTATATTGTATACTTACTAGGAAGTTTTATAATTTCTACTTTCATTATCTATTATAAATTACGTTAAAATTTTAATTTCTGCTCCTTCTGCTAATAACTTATTGTATTCATCATCACTAATTTCAGCAAGACCCTTTTCTCTTGTGCCTGCTGGCATACTATGACCATGTCCTGGATCATCATGAGTAGGTCTATCTTCTTTATCACAGCATGCTAATGCTGCACAAACCATTTCATATATTAAATTAAAATGATCTTCTAGTGATGCAGTTCCATTTGACAAAGTAGTAAGATCATGTTGTGACAAGTCATAATCATTTTCTCCAGCCCAATCTTTTATACATGCTACATTACCACTAACTTGCACTGATTCAATTAAATCACATAACTCTTGAGCTAATGTTGCTATTACTGTACTTATTGTATCTCCTGTGCATAAATCAATACAATCAATATTTGGACCTTGCCATACAACACATTCTGATGTTGTTGTTAGACATCCATTTTTACTATTAGAACTGCTATTTGTTGAAATCATCTTAATTCACTATATATTATAATATACAAAACATTTATTTAAACTACAAGTCCTGATAAACAAGATTACACTAATCCTCCTTTTGGTGGGTTAGTATGCCATAGATCATGAAGACCAACATCTGGTACATGATGATCTTGTAAATCTGGTCTAGCAGGATATTCTGTTATTTCACATGTTGTACTTGGGTTTGTTATACTAATCTTTTCTTTACAAGTGTTTATTTTAACTTTTATTAATTGTTGGTTACAGCTTCCTGTTGTTGTAAAACAAAAACAATTTTGAAGGGTATGCTCTCTATTCCAATCAGAACCTGCTTGTTTCATTTCAAAAGCAAGCTCTCCTTTATAATCTGTTTTTCCTATATCTTTTCCATCTAAAATAATATTATATCCTTCTACAAGATCATCATGTTCATCTGTAACAACAACTTTTATACATTCTGAATCATATACACAATTTCCATTTACAATACCACTACCACTTATACCACAAAAACTACAACCATATCCATGTCTCATACCCATTGAAAATGGAGCCTTTGGATCTTGAGGATGACAGTCCAAGCATGTACCTCTATCTTTATATCCCGTTACATATTCAGCACATGTCCAACATTTCTCTGTCATTCCTAATGCCATAATTGCTGACCACCAAATATTAGGTGTAACATCAGGATCAGGAATTACAAAATCCCATGTGCTTAAACTTGAATCCCAATCATATACCCAAAACTCACCATTATCAGATGCAAAGGTTGCTTTTACTTGAGCACCTATAGGAACAGCTCCATTAAAGTTTACAGAATTAAAAGTATCATCTGAAATATAAATAGTATGAACTACTTGTTGACCATCTGGTATAGGAATAATTGCAACAGTTTGAAAATAACTTTCATCATTATATGCTTCAAAATCTGTAGCAAGATATCTGTATGTTAGGTAAATTTTAGTAATGCCTATATTATTTAAACTAATTATATCAGAAGCAGGAATTGTTAAAGTAAAAGATTTAGTTGTAACAGGAACATTTGTAATACGAAGACAACTTCCAGGTGCTATTGTACCCCAACTTGTTCCTTGTAAATCTGCGTCTGTAAAAGCACCTTTATCACAATTTTTTATAACCCAATCAGGTATATCTTCTTTTAAGACAGGTGGGTATTCTGTAGGATAAGAAGCATTACAACCTTTATAATCAGTTATTGTAGGTAATATAAATTCTTCTGTTGAAAAAGTTGAACTAGGAGCAAAGACTTCACTATCTTGCCAATCACATAAATTCTTTTCAAAAATAGTACTATCTAGTTCTTCTATAGAACAACACGGAGCCATTCCAAATTGAACAGATCTCATTTGTTTATAGATTAGATCAGAAAACTTATTTTCTATATCTATTTTTTTAGTTATTTTATAATTTTCTTTTTGCATGATTAGCAACAACTTACATCACATGTTATTTTCTTTAATCTTCCAAGAGCAAAAGTATATAAATCCATACCTTCTTTAGGACTATGACCATATTCTACTTTTGCTTTTGCAGCATCAATCATAGTTCTAATAAATTTCATTTCTGATGTAAGTTTTTTTGTGGCATCGGTAGGTTCACAAGTTTGAAGATTTAAGTCACATAATTTTTGATAATAATTATTTATAATTAATGTGGTTCTTAAAAAGTTATATTCCACATAAACTTTATCATGTGGAGAAACACTATATCTTATAGTATATATACCATCTGGTAAAGCATTTCTACATTCATCACAACCAGAAATTTGAATACCTAATGCGCAAGCACTAAGATGTAAATCAAACATAGGTTTGACTTTTAACAATTTTTGAGGTGTTTCAAACCCAGGAGGTGTTATATATAAATGACCGCAATCTTTATTTAAGATATCTGCTGAAACATATTCACTAGTGTCTTTAATACTAAAAATATCACAATTAGATACACAATCAGGAATCTCTAAACTTAATATATGTTTTGCTGCCATAAGATGAATTTATTATAGTACTCATAAATAATATACAAAAAATGCTATTGATATAAAAATAAAAAGGGCAGGAATAAACCCACCCTTTTTAAAAAGCTATGATTATTTAACTATTATGAGTTAAATGAACCTAGATCTTGAATTGATACTTGACTAGCTGCAGCCCAGGTTTCAAGTCTTTTTAAAAGAACATTTCCACCACCACCCATTATAGTAGGGTCAGCTGCTTCACTATCTCTTGCAGCAATTTCATACACATATTGATCATTATCAAATACTCCAGTTGGATTGTTAAATCTTGGAACTGAATGTTTGATATAATATCTATTGTAATCAGTTGCTGTTCTAGATACTCCTGCTATAAGATCATCTGTTTGTTCAGTTTCTCTCATTCTAGCAAAGTCTCTATTACCAACTTTTAATGGGAATTGTCTGTATCTATTAGTTAAAATAAGATCTCTTAAAACACCTTCACCATGTCCAGTTGCCATTGTAGGAGCAGTAGCTTCAGTAAATGTACCACAAGATGTGCAAACTTCACCTGTTTCATCAATTACACCAGCAATAATTTTAACAGGTTCAGTTTCAAACATATCTCTAGGATCAAATGAACAATCTGCAAAGCTTGTAGTTAAATCTGCAACAGATTTAGCAGTTAAAATTAATTTACCTAAATAATTTGATGGAGTTGCAGGTTCAGCAGTTACAGCAGTATAAGTAGATAAGTTAACAGGAGCATAACCACCACCACCTGTAGTACTTTTTTGAACAGTTGCTGCCATAAATTTAGATAACAACGGATCTGCATCAACACCAAGTGTTGTGTTACCATTAATTCTATTAGCAATGTCAACAAGAACTTTAACTGGATCTTGATAACCATTCATTGCAGTTTTACAACATACATTATCAGATGATACCATTCTGTATAAATTGTGATTTAAAAGTCTCAACGCAGGTGATCCTTTTACATCAACTCTTATCATACCTAATGATTCACATGGGAAACATTGTCCCCATTCAGCAACTAATTCTCCAACACATGCAGTACCAGCTACAGCATCTTCATATGCTAACATATTAACATATCTAGGATTAATTGCTTTAGATTTATAAGTTTCTTGGTATCCTCCAAATGCAGGATTATTACCAACTGTGTCACTACCAAAATGTGACTTTTGAACTAACACTATAGGTTCTACGGGTATTACACCACTTGTAGCCTGTATTGATAGATTTGTTTTTGCGCTAAAGACACCTAATTGTTTTGCAGCTAATGAATCTGATCTATTACCAGGAGTATTATATACAATTACATCACCAGGTGTAAATATCTTTTTAAACGCGTGACCGAAATAAGACATAATTAAAAATTTTATGTGAGGACCATTACCCCCACTGGTTAATACAAATAAATAAAAAAATTGGTTTTCTATATATATAATATACAAAAATTAAATAATACTCTCTGTATATTAATTATTTTTTTCTACTGCTGCTGATTCTCTCTGATATTGATTTACATCAGTAATATCCCCTGCAAGTATACTAACAGCTTCATCAATTAATAATTCTACAATGTCATCTTTAAATTCACATTCTATATTAGCACCTGCTACATGTGTATAAGGATCTCTACAACCTTGAATTTGAATGTATCTAGGTTTTCTATAATATGTAAATTCAGTTGATGTAATATTAAAATCTTTTTTATATACTCTTAAAGTATTACCCTGCATAGTACAAAAAGTTTCACCCCATTCAAAATCTGGATTTTTATGAGGATCTCTCATTATAAGATCTACATTAGCAACTTCAGCTAAATATACTGTCATTGATCTAGGTTCAGTACAACAAGGAATATCTGTTTCTTTTCCATACTCATCTATTTCAAATTTAGTTGCATATGATGTAGTTCTTTTATATTCAAAGTAATTCTCTATTGGACCTGGAATATCATATTCTACATAATCATCAGTTGTATTTGAAGGTAATAAATTATTAGTAACTAATAATCTTTGTAAATCATCTATTCTTTTTTTAGATGCTTCATCACCTTCTTTAAACTGATTAGATCCGTGTAGTTGTCTTCTACACCAATCTAATTGGGCCTTATTAAAAGATTCAACAATTTGCCAGCATGATATATTATCATAGTCTTGACTATCAATTTTATTGATACGTTGCTTAAATTTTATTTGTAAAGTCTGATTATCCATATTAAAAATCTCCAGGTGTTTTTATATTACAAGCTGTTATTTCTGTATTAAAATAGTTACTATTCGGTACATCTGCAATAACTACAGGATTAAATGTTTTATTAAATGTTCTCTCTATATATCTATACATAGAATATAATACATCATTCCCTTTATCAGCTGTATGAGTAAATACTATCCAAGCATTACATTGTTTAAGGTTGATATTAACATAATCAAATACTAATACAGTTTGTGTACTAGATAAAGGAAATGCATTTTTAAAATCTGCCCATTTAAAAATATATGGTCCTAAACTTGTCTTTACCCCTAAATGTATTATACTCGCATCAGGTGCATTTTTACTATATGCCATTTATATATTCCAATATTGTTCAACTTTTCTCATAACATAAGCTAATACCTCATCATTCAATGGACTCTTTAAAAACTCTAATGCATCTTCCATAGTTCTACCTATAAGAGCATGTGAGTCAGTATAAATTTTTCCATCAGATTTAGAAACTATTATACCATAATAATTTGCATCTTTTAGTATAGCTTTTAATTTTAAATCTTCCATATTTTCCCTAGATGCATCTATAAATGTTTTAGCTGCTCTAACAAAATTACTTTCACTACCTTCACCATCTATAAATAAATCCATATTTTCATAAACAACATCATTTGGTGTTGAATGATTATATTCGCTACTATTTACATCAACAACTTTTGCAACATAAAATAATTTTGTAGGATTTGTATCATACAAATTTTGTAATGCTGCAACAGCTTTATTTCTTAATTTAACAAGTTCAGTTCTTGTGCCAGCTGTTTCTTTTACTTCATCTAAATAAAATTTACAACCTGGTCCCTTTTTCTTAGCTGATGCTAAATCTTTTGCACATATAGAAAATCCTCCAGCTTTAATAGCAAAAAGCTTTATTAAATCATAAGGATCTTTACCTGGATCTAAGAACAAAGGTTCATTACCACATCTTAAACTTATTTTACTCCAGAATTCATCATTATTAGGTCTAAGTAATTTAACCTTATTCCAAAACTCTGGATCATCTACTTTAATAACATTAGTTGCTAACATTTTTTCTAACTCTGCAACTGCTGTTCTAATTTGTCTAACTTTAGCTTCTCTTTCTGCTCTTGGTAATTGTTTTATTTCCGGAGCAAATTCATTTAAGCCAGTTATATATCTTCGTACACCATTTACATCTAAACATGTAAGTTGTTCTTCATGATATACATTATCATATAAAGCCATTTTATAGTTTTCTAAACCCATATTTTCTGCACCAGTAATATAAGGTCTTACAGCTATAGTTTGATCTTTAGTTTGTTGATATTTTTCAATCATTGTAAAATCTTCCATTGAAACTTTTGGTTGTACAGTTTCAAAAGTAGGTTCTGCAATTGTAATTGTTTCTGCAACTTCTGCTTTTATAGTTGCTTTTTTAGTTGTTTTTTTCTTTGCCATGATAAGTTTTTTTAAGTTTTTTAAATATAGTTTTTTTTAAAAATTTAAAAGAGGGATGCTAAGATCCCCCTTTCAAATTCAGTACATATTAGAATGAACCTCCTGTAACAGGATTCTTCATAACTATTTTCAATACCTTAGTCGGGTCTTTTACCCATACAGCAGGCATGGTTTGAGTCATATAAACTCTATAGCCATTGAAGTTTCCTGAAGATTGGAATCCTTGAGTTCTTCCCATATAATCCATAGTTCCATTTTGGTAGAACCATTTCAATTGATTATCCCAAGAAAGTTTCAACAAGTGAATGTTGTCATTTCCTTGATCAGTAATATCAAAAATTATAAATGAATAAGAACTTAAAGGTCTTCCGTCTACTAGAGGATTCTCAATATCATTAGTATGTAAGTTATCAAACGCTGGATTCAGTACAAATTGTACGTTAGCCAAGAATGGTATTACAAATGAAGTAAATGAAAAGCCATAACCCATATCCATACCAGAGCCTGTAACAGCACCAACATTATCAGCATTGATAACAAATGGATTTCCACCACCTGTACCACTATTAATCATACTAACATCATCTTTGATAGCTCTGTTAATTAACTGCATACCACCGATACCTGTTTGTACAACTAAAGATCTTTTTGGATCTGGACCATCTAATTCAACTTTACCTTGATAGAAGTTATAAAGTTCAGACTTAAACATATCTAGGTTGAATGAAGACTTGTTGTAAACTCTTTTGTAAGAGTTGTCTAACTGTCTCCAAAGACCAATAGATAATCTAATATCATCTGGACCATCTTGTTTAACTCTACCTCCACGTCCCCACATTAGGTACGTTTCAATGTCACTTGCAACCTTAGAAAGGTGTGCAGCTTCCATATTAGTAAGGAAAGTTCTAGAAAGATTACCATTGTCAAATGCTCTTCTTACATAATCAGGACCCATAATTTCTACCATACTTTCTAAGGAAGAAACAGATGGATCTACATCTTGATCAAAAGTTCTCCAAATCTCTGTAACTGGAATAGAACCGTCAGCATTCAT